>Ga0126336_10000048_pt1 | contig 26555 bp, 12 predicted proteins | sample SidCmetagenome_FD_92530 | JGI IMG/M metagenome (GOLD analysis project Ga0126336, IMG submission 92530) | Coral microbial communities from El Islote,Puerto Morelos, Mexico - Siderastrea C C metagenome | ecosystem: Host-associated > Invertebrates > Cnidaria > Coral | place: El Islote,Puerto... | reverse complement strand
GTGTAGTCCTGAGAAGGACTGTTTGAGGTGACATTGACTGACGTTTCGACAACCTGAGCGGAAGTCATCATCAGAGTCAAGTGAACTGTGAATCGTCAGTAGATGTTATAAGTCTCTGGTCGTCGATCTCGTGATCGTCGACCAATCAGGACAACGACCAGAGACTTATAACATCTACTGACGATTCACAGTCCACTTGACTCTGATGATGACCTCCGCTCAGGTTGTCGAAACGTCAGTCAATGTCACCTCAAACAGTCCTTCTCAGGACTACACTCACCCGGACGATCACAATTTACCGAATTATGATATGACTCCTGGGTTCAAACCATGTACAATGTGGAGTTAATTAACTGAAGTTTTTTTCTAAGACATTTGTAGGGACTGTATAGACTAATGTCTAAGACTTGATGATATTTGCTGTACAAATTTTGTTTAACTTTTCCAAAAAGTGAAAATCAGCATAACATAACAATTCAAGACTAGTGATATAAAAATGGTTTAAAATAAAGCAATTTGACTTTTTTGTTAGTTTAGGATAATAACCTAAAAATTCCTGGTAACTGCTTTATTAGCAGAACTATGTTTATTAGCAGAATTATGTGGCAGTAATCTAATTTTGACTATAAGAAATAGAAATAAAATATTTTAATGTAGTTATTATATAACGGGCTATTGTTCATATTTTTATAAACATGAAAGTATTTTTTCATAAAAATGTAACAGTGAAAAAACGTATAAGGTCAGAGTGGTAAAATAACAGATTTCTTATCTAAACATTATTAACATTTATATGGATAATAGCTAGTTCAGTAAACGAGAAAGCAAGTGACTGCCAAATTGTATTTTTCTTTTAAAGTGAAGTGAGGAAACTTAAACCATTGATAACAAATAAATATGATAAGAAATTTATAAAACAGTGTTTAAAGAGAGGCCTTTTTAGATCATCTAACTTCATTGAAAGTGTGTGGATAAATGACTATGCTGAAGTAGCCATGTGACATTAAGGCTAAACTAATTTTCCTCTTGTGTCACTGATTTGATATGGAGGCATAGTGGCACACATATCAAATTTAAATCCGGTGATATGTGATATGATAATGTCTGTGATATGTGTTTCCTTTTGACAAGAAACTTTGTCCACTGGGCTGGATACATAAAGCTCTTTTAAGTTACAATTCTTCCTAACATTAGTCTTACAGCTTAACTTAATTAGAGGACTCCATGAATCAGGCCCTTGGTGTAATAATTAGTAACAGCTAACCTTTAGGAAAACACGACAAAATATTCTCTTGTTAATGCTATGATGAACTGGCGTCCCATCCAGAGGGGAGTAGTAATAAATTTATTTAATGCTCCTTGTGGTTTTTGTGACTTTGACTATCTTTTCTGTTCCACTGATTAGATTCATAACATCTAATTTTACTAACCAGAGACGCAACACACATGTTGATCAGAGTGTAATTTGTGTGAATGAGGACACCTCTCAAGGGTTAAAAACAGTTTATGACTGCTCTGTGGTTGAGAAACCTTGCTGCATTTTGCAGTTGATTTGTTCAAAGCTGTTGCTTGTTAATATTGATTTATTTCTCTGATTTCTTAATCATTGCTTTAGTTATGTTTTCAATAGCTTTAATTTTGTCACGAACATTGAATTTTTCAGCCGTACCCACAGAGTACGTCCAATTTTTGTGGGTATATCCGAAATTTTTTGAGAAAAAATGAAAGTTATTGAGAAAGCAAGAGAGCCAAACAAATCCATAGCTTCACTAAGTGTTTGCTTCTAAATCCTTGCTGAATTGAATTTCATACTGTATACTTGACCAGCCTAACAACTGATATGAGCCCTTCATAAATTATCTCTTCTGGTGTAAACAAAACATAAATTGTTATTTGTTTGTTTGATATAAAGAAGCATGAATTTCATTCCCATTGATGTGTTCTGTAAAGCACCCTTAAAGACTGGAATGATATTCTGGCGTTTAATCTAACCAAAAAGATATCTACGGGCAATTTCAAGATGCTAGTTTCTAAAGGTAAGTTTGTTTATTCATATAATCTTTTAAAAATTAAATTATGAATTAGAGAGGTATTTAAAATGAACTATTTGAATGGCAAATGTACCACAGTTTTTCATTTGTTGTTTATTACGTTACTCAGTGGTGAATAAAACTGCTGATTAAAACATAAATCCAACAAATTAAGATCATAATTATTAGACTTTAATTGTCTTTAGAAAACTGTAGTTACACTTAACTTATTAGAAAAAGGAAGTCACCGTCGTTTGGTACTACAACTTATTTTAAATTGTAAAAATAAAATAATTATAAAATTCAAGTCATAAAACATATACCTTAAAGAGATTCCGATCATCAAAATATAGAGCCATTCAGTTGCTAGTTTTTTTATCTTCACTGAGAAAGTCTTCTCCTTATAGGCCCTGTTGTTCAAAGCAGAGTTAATCAAACCCAGGTCTACATGTTCCACAGAGTTATTTTTGTCATTCTTTTACAGTAGTAGTCAAGGAGACAGGGCAGGATCCATCTTTTGTCCGAAAGAAATCACGTTTTTTCATTGCTTGAAATTCATTGCATCGGTTGAAAGTTATTGAGACACCAACCTCGTTTTGATTTTTTTTCTAGGTTAAAGCCTTGGAGAAGCTCAGCAAATCACTACAAGATGGCCGTAAACTTGCTGTAGGGGAAAGCTATCAGGATCTCGTGCCTGCAGTTGAAGAAGATCATCCCGTTAAGTATCGCCATGCTGATAAACATTCTCCACGTTCGGTACAGCGTCCAAAGAGTTTAAATTTCGAGATCTTTTTCAATGAAGAAGGAGAAAATAAAACTGATGATGAAAAGATCAAAGACAGTAATGGAGAACTTGAGAAAGGTTGGGATGAAATAGTGTCCAAGGTGTCACCGACAGAGGAAACAGAATTAAATTATGATGAGTTAAAAAACTGAATGAGGATAAATGACTTTTGAAAAGGTTACTTACTGTAAATAATTGTCTCAAAAGAAGTAGCAAGCTTTGCACTAATAATTGTTAATAACTATTCTAACCAAGATGTTTTCGTTATCTTTCTTCAGTTCAAGGAAGAATTTTAAAAACTTGAGAAGGGATTTATTTGTGGAATTAATTACGAGAAAAAAAAAAAACTTACTGTTACAAATTTTTGTACAGTTAAGAACTAAGTCCATATTCAAGATCACAGCAAAGGTTATCTAAACACATACTTGGGCTGCGTTAGTGTATAATGATGTCTCCATTGCCCTTGGAGGATAGTGAAGGCAGAATGTGAATGCCTGTACTTAAGAGACATCTGGCAAATTATTATTTATGTATCTGTTTCTTGTAGGTTTGTAAATATTTCGTAGAGTATTTTGCATTGAATTGTTGTATAATATTTTTTGTACAGAAGAGTGCATCACAAAGCACAATTAGATTATATTGAAATAGAGTTTTCATCCAACAAGAATAACAGAAGGCAACCAATTTGGGCTTGTCAAAAATTCTAATTCTCTCTAAGAGACCTTGCCCTTGAAATGTTCTCTGGTGTGAAGAATGAATGTCAAACAGACAATTTATTTATTTTTTATTTAATCAAATTGTGGTTTGGATGACGCAGATATGTTTAAGTTCTCCCAAACGTTGGCAAAGAATGCTAGGAGGATTGCAAAAATCAAAGTTCAGTTCTGTTTTTGGATAAAGGATAGATGTGCAACCTTCTGCTTAGGTTGATCAGCCAATTTCTTGAAGCCGTTTGTGCAGCCTACACCTTTTCCAAGCCAAGGAGGGAGATGATAGTGTCACAGTCACCCGGAAGCAGTTCCTGGGCAGGTCTGAAATAGGTCAGAGTTTCAAGGAGTGCATTGCACGCCCTTCCCAAATTTTCGGCGATTACTCCCGAACACAGTCAGCTGCAAGGGGAGACCACGTCACAGTGCAATAATGCTGAAGTATAACCACTTTTAGCTAATTCACAGGTATAAGGTGACTGTCCCACCACAGCTAGAAGAGAGCTTTACATGCACCGGTCCGATCATAGCTATTGCTTTAAAGCCACAATTGTGTCATTTAAAGTTTTGTCAAGTTCTCAAATTGTTGGCCTTTGGATATTTCTTACTAGAGAGCTGGTATCCAAATATGAAAGATTGAAGTATTCAATAACTGCGAGAGATTGTAATATTTTTGTAATGATTGTTATTGATGTGCCATTAGGTGTGAAGGTCTATGACGAATGTTATTGATAAAGTTGCAGAGTGCTGCGAAGCAGAGTAAGATAATGATTTCTGAAAAATGAATAGAAATAAAGTCTTAATTTATTGATACTTTGTGCATTTATTTTGGAAAAAATCAGGAAAATTTGGCTACACGGGGAGCTATACAGGGCTATATATTTGGCTATACAGGGCTAAACGGGGAGGCTTCGCCCGAAAGGGGTGCCTTTTTTGCACTTGCAGTATACTGAAGGGTACGGAAATTTACTGTTCTAGTATGATAAAGGGTCGCCCAACTACACCTCAAACTGAAAGAGAGAGCAGCTAAGTCTATGTACTGAAAATGTTTCCTAGACCTGCCCGCAAGTGGAGCTCAGATTTTTTTTTCGGAAGCGCGAAAAACCCCAAAAACCGATCGCGGAGCGCAAGCGACCGGAAGTGAGAAGCGAAGGACTTTTGAGAAAGTCTAAATGTTTTCAAACTGGTAGAAATCACAACGAAAAAATATAGAAAAGTTTTGGAGCAACCCAGCGATGATCTGTTGTTTTTGGCTTATTTCAGAGGTATAGAAGAGGTGTGGGGGCGCCCTGGTGTAAGGGTTAGCGCGTTGGACTTCAGATCTGAAGGTCGGTGGTTCGAGGTCCAGTCCCTGCCATCGTGTTGTTCCCTTGGACAAGAAACTTCACCCCTTCGTGCTACAGAACCGGAATAAGCTCCGACCGTTTGGGCCTCCTTAACTCGTGTGCGACTTTACTTTACCTACCATAGAAGAGGTGCAATTATCGTTCTAGGTACATCAAAGGGGTACCGTATTGACAAACCTAGGGGCGGAGACTACCCGTACGACACTTCAATGAGTAACCCCCGTCCAAATTCCCAGAATGGATACCTCATAGTCCCGTACACGATTTAGTTTTCAAGCAGTACACCAACGTGCACATACATTTGGATATGGCTGGATTTATAAAATCCTGACTGCCAGATAGTTATTGGAGTCAGACTGAAGCTTATCTAATGTCTATCAACTTTATTGGTCTCAAAATTTACAATAATAATCTAGTTTCGTAGTTCAGTTGCAGTGGAGTATCTCCATCCAGTTTCTTATCATGTCAACCCCGGCCTCTTGGTATCATTGACTGCAATAGCGATGTCCTCAGAAACCCGGTAGCAAATAATTGGATGAGCAGAAGTCAGAGAGAGACAACGAGAATTGAGTTCTAACCGCGATTTTTTGAACATTTTTCCTGCCCCGTGTGCCATAACATTTCCCCAATTATCTGCTTCTAGGTCTTAGAGGGTGCACTAAAGAGTGATAAATAAAAAAAATGAATTAAAAAAGGTTTAAAATAAAGAAGGATGTCAACACTGAGTACACCGCACAGTGCTGTGTGCTATACCACTCCACCTTCAGTGCGTTTCTTTTCTCGAATAAGCATTTGTAATGGTAGAAAACCACCTTACTCGTCTATTTGTGTTGATTTGCGCGGTTTATTAATATGCGGAAAAGCAGATCTTGGCAAGGGCTGTTGGAATCCAAAAAGAAAATTGGGGGTAACCACGCATTTTTCAGAGATAATTGAGAGCTTAAATTTGGAAAGAAAATGCCATACCTTATGTATGGCCGGCTTGTGTTGTGTCTGTTGTGTTGTGTTCTGTTGCGTTGTGCCGGGTTGTGTTGCGTTGAGTTGTGTCTGTTGTGTTGCGTTGCGTTGGGCCGGGTTGTGTTGTGTTGCGTTGCGTTGCGTTGCGTCGGGTTGTGTTCTCTTGTATTGCGTTGCGTTGCATTGTGTCGCGTTGTGTTGTGCTCTGTTGTGTTACGTTGAGTTGTGTTGTTTACAAGTCATTTCTAGTATTTCTTGCTATGTTAACGTAGACAAACTCAATCAACGTCACTCACTTGTAGACAATCTCCACATCTCGACACAACTCGCAAAAGTGGGATTCATAACTTCCACAAAAGATTACTCAGTGTAGCCTTGCCTTTGCCAGGGTTCGTACACAATTTTTAATGCAAAATTCAATACTTTTTCCAAACCATTTTAGATTTATTTTCCAGGCTCAAACTGTGAAAAAAGAGATAAACACGTTCTACACCTAAAAAGAATGTAAAACCTAAACATTGGGTCAGAATTGATGATGGTTTTAGCGACTAAGCAACTTGGCAAAAATTCCATACTTTTTTCTAGACCAAAACCTTAATTTTCACTCTTTTCCCGAGTCTGGAAAACTAGTTTTGAGATTTCCATTTTTTTTCTTTCATGCTTTTCCAGACTCAGTACGCACCCAGCTCTATACAAACTTTTCAGTTATGCCAAACTTGCACTTGTATCATCCAATTTATACCCAGAGGTTATTTAAGGTGGCTAGACCCGGTTTTTCACCAACCATACCTACTCTCTTTGAACAGGAAATACAAAGATGCCTCAAACGAAACAGGAAATGGAGATATACCTATTTGTAGGGTATAGATTGAAGTTAAAAAAAAGTGTTTTTTTTTCGAGACGACATAGCCATAGCAACACGGTGAAGTCATTGCTATCTTTTCCTTAATTTGTAAGAAATCCAGACATTTGTTTTTAAAGCTACTTATAGGACTTGTAGTTCACGTAATTGTCTTCAGTTGTACCGATTTTAAACATTTTTTATGAGAGCGTTTTCGAGAAATTATTGATTGACGTTTTTGGCTGCTGCTAACAAACGAATCATAATTCTTTTCGCGTTCACGTTATTGGAAATCTGATTAAGCGATTTCTTTCATCTGTTCCTGCAGGATAGCTGAAATCTCTAGAAACAATTTGAGGCCAAAGTTTTTTTTTCCACGGTCAGGATAAATGTCAGTTTGAGGAACGCGAAAAGAATTGTTTATGGTTCGTTTGTTAGCAGGAGCTAAAAGCTTCAATCATTTCTCGAAAACGTTCTCATGAAAAATGTTTAAAATCGGCACAACTGAAGACAAATGAACTATGTCCAATAATAGCTTTAAAAACGAATGTCTGGATTTCCTACCAATTAAGGAAAAGTAAAAATAGCAGTGATGTCACCGTGTTGCTATGGCTACGTTGATCTCGAAAAAACACCTACTTTTTTTAAACTTCAATCTATACCCTACAAATAGGTATAACTCCATTTCCTGTTTCGTTTGAGGTATCTTTGTATTTCCTGTTCAAAGAGAGTAGGTATGGTTAGTAAAAGACCGGGTCTAGCCACCTTAAGCAATGGAAAATTTTAAATGAGAGTATAATTATAAGAAAAATCATATTTTATGTCAACTGCATAGTAAAGATCATCGCAGTTAAAGACAAAACTGAAATAGACTTTGTTTTGGCAACTACTCTAGTTGTGTATACAGTCGAACCTCTCTAATACGGACACCGAAGGGACAGAGCGAAGTGTCCGTATTAAAGGTGTCCTTATAAAGGAGGTCACCACGATGACGTCACTTTTATGACTCCACTTACATTTTTAAGTGTTCAGTAGCTAAAACCAGGCTCATACTCATCTTAAAACTGCATTTAAATTTATTAATTCACAGTACAAAGACACTGTCTTTCAGTAGCATACAACATTGTACATCTCAGCTACAATGTAAGTAGACAAATCACTGTTTTAAAACGAAACGAGCCGCAGCGCAAAGCTGCATGTAAAAAGTAACGTAAAGTACAATTCTGAAAGCGTCTTTCGCTATTTTGCAAGTGTTACTGTAAGTGATCAGAAGCAGTTTTACATAAATACATATTGAATCGCCTACTGCTACGGTATTGTATTTTATTTCATTTTCTTTTGTGAGGCTTAGTTTCGAAAACACAAGATCTTTTTTTCTCTTTGGTTACATGTTGTGGTATTTTATATTAAGTACTGAAATCTCCAGTTGAAGATAACGTCAATAAAGTGTTTGTGTTTTCGTAACCGCAAACAGAAAGTCCATCGATACACAAACTATCATCACCTGATCACCGCAGTGTCCGCAATAAAGAGGTTAAGTTTATATAAATTTACTCTCTGGGGCTGAGATTTAGTGTCCGTTGTCCGTATTATAGAGATTTTTTTTAAAGAAAATATATGAGAATTTTGTCCGGACATTGGAAACTGTCCGTAATAGAGAGGTGTCCGTAATAGAGAGGTGTCCGTATTAGAGAGGTGTCCGTACCGAGAGGTTCGACTGTATATTAACTGGAAAATTTTAAGCCACCAGCCCTTAAAGTGATCGAAGTCACTTATGAAAGGGTGTTTGCTTACAAGAGGTTGCAACTATCTTTTAAACACTTAAAAGTGTTTTGGAAAAGTTGTCAGTTACAAGAGGTCATTGCATAGAGACGTTCAACTGTATTCACACCATAGGTTTATTCTGAACACTATTTTATTCTTGACCTTTGAAAAGGTTACCGAAAAGGCACTAACAAATTATTACAAAACTGGCAATTTTAAAAGAAATTTAAGCATTAATATATTGTCTCACACATTGATGTACCAACTGACTGTTTTTTTTTTCTCCACTGAGATTGACCACTATTGACTCACCATTCAGCAAGGTATTCAGTTATTTCACACTGTTAAGGTTGGCACACACACAAGGGAAGAAGTCCCGGAAACCTTTCTTAGAAACTGGCGCCAGGAGCAAGTCCTTTCATGTGAACTACCAATTTTCATCTATAAATTACTGTACAAACTTGAATTTTGGTCCATGCAACTAGTTCTGCAATCTCAAAGGGACAAATTCCCTGGACTTCTTGTCCACTTGTCTGTAATTATCACCCCGTGACCAAAATAAATAAATAAATAAAAAAATACATTCAAAGACCAAATCGGACCGTCCCTGCAACAATTCCACTTGTGTGCAGGCAAAGAGACTTGTATTCTGAGCATTTTAAGCACACCCTCATTAACTTGTGCCTTTTAAACTTAATTTACTGGTAGATCCCAACGCTTAATTGTAAAGAGTAGATGTCCAGTGAAGTCTAAACTCCCTAAGCATACATTCTATAATACTTTCAAGTCAGTATTAGTCTTTTTCGTAATTACAGTGGAATCCCGATTTTTCCTACCCTCGAGTTTTCGAACCTCCCAATTTTTCGAACCATGGCACATTTCCCTTGGATTTGCTTCGGTCAAACACTGTAATTTTACCCCGATTTTTTGAACCCTCGATTTTTCGAAACTCTCGATATTTTGAACCAATTCTTGCCTCCCATGGAAGAAAATTTATAGGAAATTTACCTTCGATTTCTCGAACCTGCACGAAGCATTACTCAGTAGCTTTCATTTGAATGGTCACACGTCTCAGACTCAAAAGGTAGAACACCTTCTATTACACAGTGCACAGCACCAAGGAAAGTACTGCTCAGTTCCTTTCATTTGAATGATCACTCATTAGGCCTGGCTTTCCTGTGTAAACGGTGGTTCTTACTTTTGAGTCTTGAGTAAAATCCTAAAGTGTGACCATTCAAATGAAAGCTAAAAACTTTACAAGAGTGCTTTGGTATTTCTGTTTGCGGCTTTCCCAGTTGTTATAAAACAATACCTCATAAATCAGGTGTGATTTCATGCCACCTTCGATTTTTCGAACCAATTTTCGTTTCCCCAGGAGGTTCGAAAAATCGGGATTCCACTGTAGTATGGTTAGTGTTTGCCTTTTTTTAATGATTGTAATGATGATGATGATGATGATGATGATGATGATGATGATGATGATCATCATCATCATCATCATCATTATTATGCTCAAGGGACTGATCTGTACAGAACCATTTTGAAACACTTGTGTTAACTCTACAAGGGACTTGTCACAGGGACGGTCATGTCCCTGAAAATTGTGTACCAACCTCTCCAAAAGCAATAAGCAACTAAGTTGCTTAAAACAAATTTGCCTTAATAAAAATATGGTGATAAATAACAATGAAATGCAATAAATAATTTGGATGATACTTCTAGCAAATAGAAAGCCACAAAATTGTCTTTAGCAAATGCCATAAAAAAACCAACATGTAAACAGCTGGGGATCAATTCTGTTAGCGATTTTTGTTGAAAGGGCTATGTAATGGAGATATACATAAAAAGGAGTATGAACCTAACTTTTTCTCTGTGGATGAAGTCCTAGAGCGTGATCATTCAAATGGCAGTACTTTCTTTGTGAATCATGGGTCAAATGTTTCTGTTGTAAATCCTAAAGGACTGAAATCCAATTTTTATGAGACCTTTCAAGATACTTCACCTTTTCTTAGCCCAGTAAAATTGTTTGTCATTTGTTCCTGAAAGCCTATCAGAATTGAAGTCAACTGCTCTCACCTTTTCATAAGCTCTCGCTTGCTGTGATTGGTTCCATCATACTACACTGTAAACTATCAGCACTTATCCTACTAGTGGAAACGTTGCATGTGTTATTAACAACTGGGTACTGGGCAACTTAATTAGCTTTGAACATGATACGACCTGGCTGCTTTGAGCATCTCAACAAAGTTTCCTTCTTAGCAATATTGCAAAAGTTTTCTACTATTGGCGATATCCACATCAATTGCCCTTGTGCTCAAAACTTAAACAAAGGGCAATTGATTGCCCAGATAAATTATGGAACTTCAGCAAGCATAATCAACAAGTTTTTTTAAACATAAAAAACAGTCAATATTTCACTCAATGTGGTCCTAGATTATCCTGGGTGCCAGAGTGTCTCACTTTTTCTTTTGAAGGCTTATGCCACTAGTTAATCATATCAGCCTCTGGCCAACAACTGCTCTGCGACAGCACGCAAGAGAAACATCTAGTCTTCAGGACAGTCCCAGATGAGCCCATGACTCAATTTTGCACATGGTTCACTGGAAAAAAGTCATCGTAGCATGTGTATTTAGAATCACAGTTCAACTCAGGTGGTTCTTTTCATTTTACCAGTCTAACTCAACAGGATATTGTCCATTCAAGCATGCAGTACAGTGTCCAATCTTTTTGTGGTCAGCATTTTGTATCCCAGACTGCACAGCTGTCAATAACCCCTCCAAGCTCAAGTAGACAAGGCTATCTGCACCCAGCTCCTTTGCCAGCTCATCGGCATTCATTTTGTTTGCAATCAGCTCTTCTCTCGTTGGGATGTTGATTCCCATGTAACAGGGGTACTTGACTGGTGGCGATGCTACACGGATGTGGACCTATGAGTAAACAGAAAAACATTGGACAATACAGTCAATCTTCAATAATGTGGACCACTAAAGATAATAGCCTGGATAACCAAGAAGAATAAAATAATATTTTCTTAACATAACATGCAAATGAATTCATCATCAAACAAAATTTGGGTAAGCAATCATCTTGTTATTTTCACATTAAACTATATTCAAAAGGGCTAAAACAAATGAATACTTGGATGACTTCTCCTTTCTAAAAGCTTTCAATCTGTTTTTTTTTTCTGGAAAATGTAGTGAAGAACAAAGCCTGTTTCAAAGAATTTATTTACTGACATGCTTTTCCTCCCAAAGTTGTTACGACCATCACTCTTATTTTTCATAAACAAATTGGAACTACAGAGAAATTAAGTCTGCAGAATCATAAAGTCCAGATAACAAGGATTGATTTTAACAAAGAATTCAAATGGGAGTAGAAATGGCACAGTAACTGATGAGAGCACTTGTCTTTCATCAGTGTAGTCCAGCTTTGAATGTGAAGTGTAAACCAAAATTAATTTAACATGATTCACAAATAATTTTGTTATGCGTATAATTGAAGGGATTCTTGCAGAAGGGGCCATTTGCTGTTGAGAACTCTTAATAAACTTAGCCTTGAGGCAAAAAATAGACATCAACAAATTATGTTTTAGCAAAGTGCATGGAAAAACTGGACCAGTCTGAGTAGTTAATCAAATCCCCCCCCCCCCAAAAAAATTGTGAGATATGCCACTTTCACATTAAACCCTTCAATTTAGTTTAAGGTACTCTAAATTAATGTCACTGATTTCTGTGGGGTTTAGAATCTTAGAATCCCCCCCCCCCCCAAAAAAAAAGAAGAAAACATCAATATTGGCTTTTCTTCTAGTAGTGTTGTCCTGGTTCAAACAAAAGGACTCTTCTTCTCCAAGTTCTTCAGTTTTTCTTCCTCATACAAACCAACACTTCTAAAAATTCAAGCCAGAATCTGAATAGTCATGTTGTAACACCAGGGCCCGGTTGTTTGAAAGCCAGTTAATGCTAAATAAACCTGAGATTAAAATTGCAAGTGACCATTGAAAGCAACCGAAGTCCAAATAATGCAGGACAAAAAAAATTTACAGGAATGGAAAATTGCTGCTAATCCTGGGTTAGCTTAACACTGCTTTGAACAACTGGATCCAGATCTACATGTAACAACTGCTCTCCTACTTGCTGAACAAATATCAGACAAGTCGAAGCTGTCACTAATTTTTGAGGTAGCAGGGGAAATGAAAAGTGTAGCTGTGGAAAAAAGTTTCTTGATTGTATATCAAAGAAGCCAGGCCTCAAAAAATGTTATAGCCTAGGAAAATTCTTGATCCATGGCCCTTAACTGACAACCCAAACATGTTTTTCTCTCACTCACCTCCTGTGCTCCTGCCTGCTTCAACAGCTTAATGATAGGACCCATGGTGTTTCCACGCACAATAGAATCATCAATCAGAACAATTCTCTTTCCCTTGAAATTCATTGACAGTGGTCCAAATTTCCTGGCAACACCAAGCTTCCTAAGCCTGTTACTAGGCTGAATGAATGTACGTCCGACATAACGATTCTTGGTGAGCACCTCAACATATGGGATTCCAGTCCGTAACGAGTAACCCAGTGCTGCTGGGGTGGCCGACTCGGGAACTGTGCTCACAAGCTCGGCTTCTACTGGTGCTTCAATGGCTAGCTGCTTCCCACACTGCTGTCGAACAGCATAAACCATCTGCCCCTCAAACATGCTGTCTGGCCTTGCAAAGTACACATATTCAAAGATACAGAATGACATGGGCTTCTCTGGGTTCTGAAGTGGAACAATCCTCATGGATTTAAACCCTTTAGTGGTTAACTCCACAATCTCACCTGGTTTCACTTCTCTGCACATGGAAGCCCCAAACGAGTGAAAGCCGCAGGACTCAGATGAAACAACCCAACCAAGTGTGCTGTTATTGACAGAATCACTATCATAACCATTGTGCATCACTTCTCCACCCAATCGCGAAAGCTCGGGGCTGTCGTCTAAGTTTCTGAGTTTGCCAACACACAGAGGGCGGTTGCCATGGGGATCTCTGACAGCATAGATACAGTCCTGTGTCATGATTACAAGTGAGTAAGATATCTGGGTTAGCTGCATCATCTCATAAATTCTTCCTGGCCAGTTAGCACCATGTGGTTCCCCGCATGGTGGTGTTGCTGTCAACAGCTGTGTGATAACTTCACTATCACTTCCTGTTGACAAACCAGTTCCTTGTAAAAGAACTTTTTTTCTTAATGCCTTTGCATTCACAAGCTCACCATTGTGTCCTACTGCAATGTGTCCATGAATAGTGTCTACAACGAACGGCTGACAGTTGACGAGTTCTGATGAGCCAGCTGTGGAATAACGTGTGTGTCCAATGCCCATATGTCCTGGTAAGGAATTAATGTGCTGTTCTTGAAATATATGGTTAACGAGCCCCATTCCTTTGTGCTGGTGAAATTGTTTCCCATCATTGGTGACTATACCAGCACTTTCTTGGCCTCTGAGACAACAAAAAATTTGGGACTGAAATTAATATTCAGATGGCACGATAGCTTTTCAAGCTTAGTTTTGCTAACATCCAAATGATAATACCAAGCTTCTATTATTTTTTTTTTATGAGTCACATTCGATAATTATTTGTCAAAGACAAATGACTAGCTATTATTTCTCTGCAGAGATATTCCAGCATTACAAAATAGTGAGCAATACATCAATTGATGGTATCATTAAGATTTTCATAATTTATTTATTCCAAATTTTATTGCTGGTTCATAAAAACTCATTTCTTTTAACACCCCTTGCTGCTTGTAGTTTACAATTTGAAGCTTTTTGCGAGCTGTTGTAAGCCACTAATGCAGCTAGGTAAGCTCAAAATGTAAATGTAAGCAAAGATGTTTTGATTACAAGGCATGAAAATTTGCAGAAACTAAGAGCCATTTTGAAGTTGCATCTCAACCTTTGATGGCCTATAAAACACTATGGTCATTTTAATTGATATTCTGGCTGGAATTTGTTTACTCAGATCTTCTGGTAAGTTGGTTTACAATTACCACTTGGTTGTTACCGATTAACTTTGTGCTTGTACCAAACCAGCCAAGAGACAAATAAGGGACTAAGTAAAACCTTTTTTGCCTGCCAGTTTCCCAAAAAATCTATAAAATTATTTTATATTCTCACACACAACTGGGAGCCATACCAAGAGCCATACCAAGCCGAATCATGCAGCCTGACCTTCATTATAAATAATAAATGCACAGAAACATTACAAATGGGCAACTGACTGTAATCAACAGCGAGAATTTCTGAAAAATACATGAGAAACCTGGACAAACAATTATTGGTTACTGAAAAACTCAGGACTCAACAAGGGACTCACAAGGATGAAAAATAGAAAACTACGAACATTTAAAAAGCAAAGACTACAAAAACTGGAAGAGTGGGTGGGTAGGAGGTCAGGCAAAGGTGAACAGCAACAACGAAACTAAGAGTTCTCATAATGTGACCTTGACCCTCACACACTAGCACCCAGACTTTTAGATGTGTGTGAGAAAAAACATTTTCATCTTCTTTTGTTCCTTGGCCAGTGGAAGACAACACTTAAACTTTCTTAGATCAGAAAGACACAAATACAGTAGAACCCTGGTAACTCGAACTTGGATAACTTGAACTCCCCTGCTAACTCGAACTAAGTCCCATTTCCCTTGGATTTGACCCCACTTTTCAGTCATTTTTACTTGGATAACTCGAACTCAGATAACTCGAATTTCCCGCTAACTCGAACTAAATTTTGTTTCCCTTGATCAAAATTTACCCTGATGACTCGAATTCTGGTTCTTGCAACTCACCACAGATGCCCATTGAAATATGCCATGAGCTCTTCTTGTGGTGTAATCAGTAAAAATGCTAAAGCTAACACTACAGCAATTTGATTTTAATTAGTGCAATGAACAGATCACATATTTGACAGCCATTTCCCGAGTGTAACTGAGTTACATTCACAGTCCTGTATTATCATAAGAACGCATTATCGTGTTACAGTTTCTGACGAGATAAGTTTAATTTGCACTGTACTGAGTGTATACTGGAGTGCTGAAAAATCAATAAACTATCAATTAACATGGCAAATTGAATATTCAATCGATCCCGATAACTTGAACCCCCGCTAACTCAAGCTGTTTTTCGTTTCCCTTTAGAGTTCGAGTTACCAAGGTTCTACTGTGTAACAGTTACTGTAAATCAATTCTAACAACACAAGTTATTACTGATCGCCCTGAAAGAAGTTTTTGGAATGGTTAAGATTTACCCAGATCTGGCATAACATTAGTTTTCAAACACTGATCTATTCAGTCCAGTTTCTGTGACATGGAAACCAACAACGCATTCCCTCTAGGTTACATTTTGAAACACCTGTTGTCTTTGTAATATACCAAGCGTAAAATTACGGTGTTTGTATGAGAATTCAATGTCGAATAGTTTTCGTAAAACGTCCGTCTATTAGGCAAAAGATTCTTCTGACGAAATTTGAAGGCCTCACCTGCACTAGAATTGCTTCTTTTAATGACCTTTAATTTTCTTTACATTTGTCTATGAAAATTTTTCTTCCCACGGACTAAAATTTTTTCGGGATAAAAAACAGACAAATGTATAGAAATTCTAAAACAAGCAGTCGGGCGAGTTCTAGCACGGATACAGCCCTCAGAATCTGTCGGAAGAATCCTGTGCCTTGTAGCTTCAGTTTACCATTGACATTTTTTTCAAATCAGGCATTTTACAAAAATCATTTGACGTCGGATTCTCATACAAATACTGTAATTTCAGGCCTCCTTGCCTACCCGTCATGATGGCGTTGAAAACCGTGACAAGGTCTACAACTCACAAAACAACAGCTTACAGCGCACGCTTTGCGTGCCAAACAACTGTTCACTGAACAATACACAATTCTGTCACAATATGCCATTGTTGACTCTAATTTATGAATATTTAAATTTTTGCTTATGACAGGAAGATGCAATTTAAAAGGGTGAAATGTTCTATCTCTAGCATGACAGAAAAAGAAATGGGAATAACTGTGAATAATCCATTTCGACCAACATCCCGTTGGTGGTATGGAAGCGTATAATTTATAAAGCCCAGCGGGGCTCAATACAGGAATTCAAAAATTAAGGAATTCAATTAACGACATCACATTTGTCTGTCTCTATGTAGCTGAGCTTTTAGACGAAGAAGTTTCGCGATCGTAGATACCCGCAATAATAAACTTACCGATGCTGAAGGGACACTAAACCAAGAGAAATTATACTGGCCACGTCGACTTCATCATAAGAAACGTTGTCGGCTCTGATACAAGCGAAAACGCCGCAAGCGTGTGTTAATCCCGATTCCTCGGACGCCATTTTTGAAAAAGTCTTAGGTGTTGCTCAGCTCTTCTTCAAGCTATTTTAGGTTCCGCTTTAGAGCAGGTGCCGTAGATAATCCAGTTCACAACAAGAAGAAGATGCAATACTATCACAAGACGAACTCATCCTTGACCACATGGCCGTTCGAAAATGGCGGCTATATCAGAAGCATAAATTTAATTTCGGTTTCCGCTCAGGCGATTTGGCGGGAATTTCCGATGAATCTGATTGGTGGTGGTGTCTGGCGTGATCACATGTTTGCTTGGCATAATTGAAAGTCGTGCTTCTGACAAACTCACGTGGAGTTCAGTTTGCCTGAGTTGGAGTCAGAGTGTCTGTCCAGTTTGAGAAATCGAAGTTTCTTTCACTATTTTTCCAATGGCGGCTGAAGAAAAACCATCTGCAGGTATGAAACAAGTTCATAGTCTGATTTTGAAAATGGTTTTTTAATGCTGACAGAATTCACTGATGAAAAGAATAGCCACCTTGTTTCATCGCCAAATCGACCTTGCCAGTTCTTCGATTTACTTTCTTTAAAAGCTTAAATGCAATCGACAGCAGATATAGCAGACGAAAAGCTACGCTTTTTCGTTTATTGGATAATTCTCGGTCCGCTTGGAGACGGCTTGGTTGGGAATAATTTGATTTTTTTAAGCTTACTCTTACGTCATGATATGCACGCGTGTCGAACATCAAGTTAGGAAAAAAAGTGAGACCTCGTTTAGGGATAAGAAATCACCGACTCAGTTTTTTTTACTGTTCTCTTCATTCGCAGCATTTAAAGGAAAAAGAAAGCAGTTTTATGATGTTTCGTGACTCACCGTTCTTCAGTTGATTCAGAATTGTTCCTTGGCGGGGGGGGGGGAGAGGTGTGGTTGTACAGCTGCCTGACCTACCCTCCCCCTACCTAAACACTCCGTCACCCTCAATTTCACGTTGCTTTAGCATGTTTGACCAATTCTTGAGAATTTCATTTTTTTCCCGTGATTTAAATACAGATCACAACATAAACAGGAGTTATCAGATGGAACAGTTCAAACACCTCAAGCCTAAATCTATAATTTATTATTCTACTGTATTACCTGTGCTGCCCTATCCTCAATATCAACATTGTTTTGATTTTTCCCTTGATAGAAATCAAGATCGGACAGCAGCTAAATGAGGGCAAAACCAAGATAATTTATGAACTGCCTGACTCACCCGATGGCAATCATGTGCTGTTGAAATCAAAGGACAAAATCACTGCATTTGACAGTACAAGAAAGAACGACCTTGCTGGCAAAGCAAAGTTCAGCAATGCTACAACCAGTGCTGTCTTTCAGCTACTCAACGCCTGTGGCATCAAGACACACTTTGTGAAAAAGCATGACGAAGAATCATTCATTGGCATTCGTTGTGAGATGATCCCACTAGAAGTAGTGACTCGACGCATAGCAACAGGCTCATTCTTGAAGAGGTACCCTGGGATCAAAGAAGGCTACAGATTTGCACCTGTGAAGCTGGAGATGTTTTTCAAAGACGATGCACAGCATGATCCATTTTGGACTTACGAAGAGTGTGTGGAAGCTGGGCTGACAGCTGGTGGAAGGAAGATTGGCAAGCACGAACTCAATGTCATGGGACAGACAGCTGTTGCCGTGTTTGAGATCCTAGAAAGAGCCTGGGCAACTGTGGATGTCGCCCTTGTCGACATGAAGGTGGAGTTTGGAATAAACCACAAGACTGGTGAGTTGGTCCTTGCTGATGTTGTAGACAATGACTCATGGCGAATTTGGCCCTCTGGGGACAAGCGTCTGATGCGCGACAAGCAAGTGTACAGAAACCTGCCAGAGGTGACCCCAGAAGCCTTGGAACAGGTCAAGAAAAATTATGAGTGGGTGGCAGCTGAGGTGCAGAAGTTAAACAACCACCACCCAGGGCGTGCTGTTGTGTTCATGGGCTCTGCGAGTGACCTGGACCACTGCAAGAAGATTGAGACCGCACTGAAAGAATTTGGCGTTGCTGCAGATCTACGAGTCTGCTCTGCACACAAGGGTACTGAAGACTCCCTACAAGTTCTGCGATGGTATGAGGGTCAAGGTATTCCTATTGTAATCATTGCAGTTGCTGGACGTAGCAATGGCCTTGGACCAGTTTTATCTGGAAATACAGCATTCCCGGTCATCAACTGCCCACCGATGTCCTCCCAGTGGGGTGCCCAAGATGTCTGGTCTTCTCTGCGGCTGCCATCTGGCCTGGGTTGTACCACAACACTCAATCCTGATGGTGCAGCGTTGGCGGCTGCTCAGATCCTAGGTCTGAGTGATCATGTGGTGTGGGGAAGCTTGAAGGGAAAGAGGCTTAACATGGCTGTGGGTCTTACAGTGGCTGATCAGGATTTGCAAAAAAAGTAAATGCATTATATAGGTACCGGACTGAGTTTATACTACCTTGTAACATGAGAATGAAAGTAGCGTCTAACAAAGAAAATGCTTACTGTTTGCTAAAGCTAACAAAAAAATACAGTTTTGTAAACAATTGCCGTTAACAAACATTTATTTGTTTTTTTTGCTATAAGAAATAGTAAAAGTTTGTACTGTTTGTTAAAAGAACCACTGAAATGTTCGTACTGTTTGGTGAAGCTAACATTAAAATAACTTTTGTTTGACATTTATCAGCTCTATTATTGTTGTTTTGTTCAGTCAATGTAAGACTGGTTAGTGGCTCGGTAACCAGCCACTGTTCAGCAAAGAAGTGGGGGATTCAAGATAGTGGCAGAATTTAGTTTTGTGGTGGATTCAAGATGGTGGTAGAATGTTTGTATTTTATTCACCTGCTCATTAGCCTCCTTTAATCTATGGTGTCAGCATGTAAAATGTAAAACAAAAATGAATTTCAAGATGCACAAATCACATTTCCTTGAAAAATAGCTAGGGGAACATTGTAGTTATTTCTTTTGTTTTGTTTTTCTTTTTTTTTTTTCAAAAAGGGCATTTTTGAAGGGCACTAATTTATTTAACAGGGGGGTGCTGTTTCTTGAGTGGAGACTTGGGGGTACTCAGCTTTATGTCTGTGACTTTTATTTGGATGTAAGGTGTGATCAAATTTTGTCCAGTCTGTTTTGGATCATAGTTATTCTGGAAGGGATTTGGGAATTATTAATCGTGCTTTATTTTCACATACAAAAATGGCAAGTTCTCAAAGTGTCAGTTTGGCTCATGATGGGATTTTGAGATGTATTGAAATCTGTAAATTAAAATAATAGTCTCTGACTTTCTGAGTCTATCTATTTTGCTCACCAATTTCTTCCCCTGCCGATTGTTCCGAAATTAGCATTTATCTCTTAGCCGGGTCTCTAAGTCACATGACTTAATGCCTCTGTGCACCACACGGGCATGACTGAATTTTCTGTGAGTTAACAATCTCGTTCCCAGAGCCGACGTCGTTTCCCGACCGCTGGTCTAGGGTAACGTGGGCTCTGGGAACGAGATTGGTGAGTTAATAGTCTGGCATGAAACTGGGATCCAAAAATTCAGAAAGTGTGATAATAAGGTAAATTGTATTAATTGATTTATTTATAGCTTGTGTGAGGAGTAAAATTGTTTTGTGGGTTGAGAGAAACGTCAAAAGCACCTTCTTTCAGGAACCGGAAGTGTGTTTGGAATACAATCCGGAAATGGCCATTGTTGTGAGAAACAACAACGCTGGACAAAAACACGTGGTTTGTAAAATCGCTGTGCAGATGACAGTTGGAGGATTTCCTGTCTGAAGAGGGGTCACGTTTGCTTCGGACAAGCACTGTTGTGAAGCTTTCTCGCTGAAGAAATAATATTGTAGCCCCGAAGCATGGATTATGAAAGGGAAGGCTGTCTTCATGAAATTTTTGAGCGTCAGATGAAAAAGAGTTCGCCGACCGCAACAGCTGTTGTCTCGGGCGATGGACGCTCACTTTCCTTCTCACAGCTCGATAATCTCAGCGATGTTTTGGCTACAAATCTCAGGCATAAAGGAGTGAAGAAAGACAGCTCTGTGGGTTTATACATTGAACGATCGCTGGAATATCCAATAGCTTATATCGCGGCTTTGAAAGCCGGTGGAGCTTACCTGCCGCTCGAACTCTCTTACCCCGAAAGCTTGCTTCATTCGATTTTGGAGGACGCAAAACCCACAGCAGTTTTAACCAGTGAACATTTGAAAGATAAACTTCCTGGCACAGTAGATGTTATTGTTCTAAATGATAGCTGGGAGGAAAGGCTAGCAAAAGAGAATGAATCAGGACCCGTTTTGGAAAAAGTCAAGAGTTCTCTAGATGATCTGGCGTACATTGTTTATTCTTCTGGGACCACCGGCAAGCCAAAAGGTAGAGTGCAAAGTACAATCATAGCTAACATTGTTTAAGTATTCAATCGCTCAGAAATAAATTTTCCAAATTTGAAATGGCTTAAACTGATATAAAGAGTCCCATAAATAAATAATTAAATTTAAGCTCAAGTTCGTGGTAAATTTGGAAGATGGGCCATAATACGTTTGGTTTTGAAGCAACATGAGATAAATTTTCTGGGAACATCTTTAAGCTTATATCCTTATATTCTCTGATTACAAGGTCAGCAATACGACAGAATCTTGCGACGGAAGTATTAAATTTCGTGTCCCCCACGCACACTGGGGGTTTCGCGGTGAACTGATGAACAATGCGGGACAGCTGTTTAGCTGTTCTGAGCCGTGATTTGGAAAACGAAATTACCGGATTAAAGATCATACGCATTTAGAATTTTATATTTATCAAGATTAGGTGCAAAAATGTAACTTTTCAGTGATGTTTTCCTTCTTTTTGTCCCTTTTGATGCTTGTTGATGTGGTATTACCGACCGCGCACTGTTTAAACATATTTGGCCTGGGAACAAGTTCTTGTGCCCGCGCTTTCTGAAACATGGCAGAGAGAAAATCGCTGTTTGCAATCAAATTGCGAGAGTTCACAATAATACAAGTGCCTCGTAAATATTATGTAACAGGTTGTTATTAGAATTTTGAGTATCTTGTTGATTTATCTAATCAAGAGAGAAGTCAAGGGATATACAAGGTACAAGTAATTTACTCTTCAGCTCCAATGATATATTTGAAAAGCCCTTTTTCTTTCTCCAGGAAAAGGGGCCTGGCTTTTCTCACTGTAAGTTGCATTGACAACAAACCTCAAACAAAAGCATAAAAAACTGTCTCTTTCCTCAAAGGCTTTATTGTGATTGACTGGTAAAATATTTCAAGTTAGCCTTTTTTAAAGGGACACTTTCCCGGTTCAGCACATGTACAAACTGTGATGTAAACCAATACAGTATGTTGCCCAGTTTTCGTACACTTTAGTTTGTAATCGCCGTATCTTTTCGTCTGTAAGATGGAAATTTCTGAGATTTCTTTTAGAGATAGCCCATTTACAAACATTTGCCGCTTGATCGACGCATCTTCAAAATTATGCCATTTTTCCCAAAACTCCTACGTTGCCCAGTCTACGTACACCTGGCCCAGTTTTCGTACATCCACAAAACAAGATTTTTCCATGAAAACGCTCGACGCAAACTGAAGTGTTAGCCACTCTGCTGCGTGCTTATCGTGTTTTCTCTTTGATTTGTGGATAGAAATCGGCTTAGCAATCCTGCAGTGTTGATTTTTTTAGTCCCCAACTTTTGGGTGGATTTTCTCACGCTCAATCCACCATCTTGTACGCCATTTACTGCCTTGGCAAAGGAAGTTGACCGATTGCTGTTCTGCATATTACAGGTGACAAGAAAAGGCTTGCAAAAGATTCGCCGTTTTACTTCATTTCCACTTACGCCTTTAAAATAGCAAACAATTTACTTCCGTTTCCGCTTACACTTGCTTTTGTTAGGTGCCTTTGTCATGTTTATTAAAATCGCAACAGAGTGAAGACAAATCAGTAAGACTGGTAAAGTAACGATATTTCAAAGTGTATGTCAGCATTTTATGCATACACATCTACCTTGGTTTATTATATTCACGTTTTAGATTGGTTACGTGGGATCAAGTTTAGTAAGTATTCATGACCTTTGCATGACCTACCACAACAAATACATACAGTGTATCGTAATTTGCAAGGGTTGTTGTGTTATCTTTGTTACACTGGCAACTTACTAGTTTTTGAACAGTAAAGCTTAAAATTCAGTTCGTTAACTTATTTAAAAATAGCTTTTGAGAAAGGGGGCCCTAAGAGTACAAAAACTGGCACAGTAGGTCAAAATGTATGCGAAGATTTTCACCGCTAAAATGGAGGAGCAGTTAAATTTAAGATGGCGTTGAAAGTTCCCCTATTCACTTTCATGTTTTATCTATCATCTCTCCAAAAATCATGAATTTCCTTACAAAATTACCTACAAAACGGGCTATTTGTTTATCTACGGTACCTTTACTGTGCAGTGAAAAGTGCAAATATCAGCCGCTAAACTTTTACTCACCTCGAAAGAAATTGTCCACACTGACCTGCTTCTTCGTCAAAAAGCCCACCAAAACTGGCAATTTATAGTTGAAATGTTCCCATTATTTTTGAAATTCTTTGGTTAACGAAGATTTGAATGACCGATGAAAATAAGCAAATAAAGTTTTATTTGTACGAAAACTGGGCCAGTACGAAAACTGGGCAACATACTGTATTCAACTCCACTGTTTAGAAACCACTCAGAAATGAGTAGACAACTTATGGGTTTGTTCAGAATAAATACTTTAGGTCAAAGAATAAATGCACTGGTAAATACTAAATTCTGTGTTTTGGTGTAAATCTGTTGAAATATTAGTTGAAATTTGGTCATCTACCATTCTGCTTGCACAGTTTAGGTGAAATTTGGCCTGCATTCACCATTCTGCATGCACATTTTATAGTCTTTCATAACTGAAGTACATGTGACTCGAAAAGTTGATCAGAAGGCAATGTTTTCGTGATTGACTGTGAAATTGTCATAAGGTAAATTTCCAGTAAGAGTTACCTATTCACTTCTGACTGTTTCAAAAAGGATGGAATGATTAATTTTATAAATAGGCTTAGGTACCGGTAGTAGCTTGCACAGTTGTGCACCAAACTGTGAAAACGTCCCTCCAGTCATCGACTCGGAATATTTTTCTTTGCAGTCTTAAGTGGTTGAAAAACTGGATAAAGTCTACTTACTGTTTTATTCTCTTGGGAAGTATTTTTTTTGGCGTAGCCTCATATGAATTAATTTATGCATATAATTACTTTCGTGCTATACCTCAGAGATCTATTTAAATACAACTATTAATAATAATGTGAATTTTTCAGGGATATGTTGTCCGCATCGTGGTGCTGTCTTCTCATATACCTGGAGATTCCACAATTTTCCTTTCCAGCCTGATGACCGTGTGGCTTGTAATGTGTTCTTTGTATGGGAGTTGCTGCGACCACTTCTGAAGGGGATTCCTCTCTACGTCATTCCAGACACAGTCATTTATGATCCCTCACTTCTACTTAAGTTTTTAAAAAGGCATGGGATAACGAGAGTCCTTTTCACCCCATCTCTTCTTGGTAAATGACAATTTTGTACATACCTTTATCATTTACTTATGGTTACTGATGTGAGCAACAACTCAATTTAGCAATTTTTCCCCTTGGATAATAATTAGCAGCTGCTAAAACTTTTAGTGATATCCACTGCTTTTTAATTGGCAATCTTAAATGCCATTGCTAAACTTGCTAAACTGAGTAACTGTTGTAGTTAAATTGAAGGGCTGAAAGCATAACCTTACGCCCAAATTTAGGCTGTTTTACTGCATGGGACCTCTAGGTCATAACTTCAAAAAACATTGCCCAAAGTTTTTTCCTCTGATTTGCGCCAAGTAAAATGAAGGGGGGGGAGGGGCAGGGGGGTTTAAACCTCCCACTTCCCTCACCCTTTAATCTCGGTTTCCACCCTGTATTTGTTGGCTCCCGCCTCTTTGCATTTTTTTTTATGGCAAAATATTGCACAATGTTGCATAATTTTTCCCTTTCTCTCCCATTTCTCCATCTATTAATTGTTAATTGTGTTCGGCTCGGCTTTCATGTAAAACAGTGACCTTTGTTACTGAGGGAATTCCGAGGATAAATAAAGTTGTCACTCACTCACTTACTCACCTTGGGAATCCCGCTTCCTGCCCCCTATTCTCCTACCTCCCACGACCTTTTCTCCTGGTCTCCCGCCCCCTGTCCCCCTCCACTAAAATGAGCAGGAAGGTAACGTCAGATGGCTGCACATCCATCATGTGTTGCAAGAGTTCCGTGTGTGAATGTGGGCAATGTATTGTATGAACTAAAGGTCCTATGCAAAAATTTGGGCAGTTTGGAGCAAAATAGTTAAGCAGCCTAAAATTTTACATACTGTAAAATAGACCATTATGCTCTCAGCACGTTAATTGATGTTTATTTCCCTTTCATCTTGGACAGGGAGCCTCCTTGGAATTCTTAGTGGGGCTTATGGGTTTTGTGGTATTAGGGTAACTTGGGGTGTATCGACATTTTAAGGCTTGAAAATTATATCAAACCCATTCTGTGTCAAACCCTACTTCAGTTCAGTACTGAAGGCAAAAATTTCAGACTAACCCACTCAAGTAAAAATAAATAAATAAACAAATAACTCTGAAAGTTTGATGCACCATTAAATCACTGGAGCTGGTGAGATGCTTGTTGTTTGATCTGTCTTTCCATCTCCACCCTCAGGTGTGGATAGAATGATAAATTTTACAAATTCTCAATTTTACTTTAATGGTCCAAAGTCAACTGCCACAAATCTGCCCGGCATTCTGCTGCTCTGCCAGATTAACATTGATAGACGTTTACCAATTAACATTTGGCTTGTTCAATCTGTTTAAGACTGAGCACAAACTTTATTTTCATTAGTTTATGATTTACTCCTCCAGAGACACTTTTAACCTGTGAAGACAGTGACCTTGCCGGCCATGTGTCCTCCCTAAGAATCATCTGGCTGTGTGGTGAAGTCGTCACCACAGCTCTCCGTGACAGATGCATGAGGACTCTGCCTTGGATCAAGCTGCTGAATCTGTATAGTGTCTCTGAGTGTCATGATGTCACCACTGCTGACCTCACCAATATGCCATTTCAAGATGAAGTAAAAAAACTCATGGCATATTTTGATCATTGTTATACATTCTTTATGAATGATTATTATATTACATGAGATTTCTTTGTCACATGAAAGTTTATATAATTACGTTTAAGTTGTGCCCGATAACAGTACAAAAGTATAAAATACAAAGCAAATATGTAAATGTTTGATTTCAGAGCTCCCTCTTTAGCAGATAAGTTGCAGATGCTGAAGCATCTTTACCCCACCTTTAAATTATCGACTATTACTAAAACAACTAAATACAGGCTACCTTTTACTTTTATTGGAGTTTTTTGAGACAATTTTTTTCTAACATTTTTTAATGTTGGTTCCACCCCTTCTGAGTGTCCCAAAGTCATTGTTTTCAGTGTAAAGTAGATTTTTTATTTTAAATAATAATACACGATGTGGGCAGACATTTTTGTTAGCTGATGTCTTTCCTGTCACTTGTAGCTTTCAGACTCAGATGACAACAAGCGTAAGTTCTGTCCAGTTGGAAAGCTCTTGCCAGGAGTCTATGTAGCCATTATGGATGAGAACCTGAAGCCACTACCAGTGGGTCTCTCAGGAGAGGTACAACATTAAACGGTTCATATTTACCAAAACCTGTTATTATTGTGATGATGATGATGATGATGATGATGATGATGATGATGATGATGATG
>Ga0126336_10000047_pt1 | contig 26693 bp, 13 predicted proteins | sample SidCmetagenome_FD_92530 | JGI IMG/M metagenome (GOLD analysis project Ga0126336, IMG submission 92530) | Coral microbial communities from El Islote,Puerto Morelos, Mexico - Siderastrea C C metagenome | ecosystem: Host-associated > Invertebrates > Cnidaria > Coral | place: El Islote,Puerto... | reverse complement strand
TATGTATGCCATCACTTTCACCTGGGCACTTAAAATCCGTCGATTCAGTATTCTCTGAAACTTCTTTCCCGAAACCCAGACACAGCCTCGCCCCACCCCCCTCCAAAAAAAAAAAAAAAAAAAAAAATTTTTAGACTTAAAAAGGAAATTTCCATTTTTAACGTTTTTTTTTATTCCACCCATATTATCCAATATAGCGTTCATAAACTGTGCTACTTCTTGGAAAACCAACAGAGAATATATATTTAAAATCCCCTTCTCCCTGACTATCAGGGTGAAGGGGATAGCTCAGTCTGGGGTATGTCACGTAACCAACGTGCGCTTTTTTGAGTTTCACTCATTTAAAGTGCTCATCGAACCCAAGCTATTGAAAGTCTTCCCTCAGTCCTTAAAATAAATAAACGCAGGATGACAAAAATAGCTTATTTGAAAAAAAAAATTTAAACCTTATTCCCCAAATTCACCCAATGCACCCAGTAATTCGTTACCGCGGTACATGCACGCAGTTCTCGATTTCACCAAAACTCTTTCTGAATTAATTAGCGGTATCTCCCACAGCACGTAACAGATGTTTTTGTATTAACGACGCTTTGTTTCGCTGTTTGGTTCAGAGCTAGTTTTGAAGGAAAGACGTCTTATGTACAACACCTTAAGCCTCTTTTCTAACGAAAATGGGAAAAGAGAATCCTCACATCAAAAACGGCGGATGTTCGGTTAAACGGCAGGGCATGTGCAAGTTGTGATATCCTGTGAAGTCCCCTTGCAGTTTGCTTGAATTTTATCGTGAACAAGGACAACAAATTTCATCTGTGATACAGCAACATGAAGGTTAGACGATTTGGGGTTAACATCGGTTGTTGGCTGATCAAAACTCACAGAAAATGTGAAGTTGTTTGTGTATGTGTACACTGAGTTAATTAGGCTTACTTTTCGGATCGATTGAATCAACGCGTTTCGTCCAAATTTAAAATTCTATACAGGGTTCAAAATAGCAGCAAAATCAACGTCCCTGGAACGTCTTAGTAAACGTTTCATATCAGAAAGTAATGCAGCATGAAACACTTGCACACATACCAAAAGTGAATTGGATGACGTTTTTTAAAAAAGCTTTCTAAATAAAAAAAAACAACAACAACAACAACAAATTACAAGAACGTAAATCAAGTCTTCGTTCTAGCGGCACTCTTTTTTTCCGGCGTAGTTTCATACGTGATCAACAACGCGACTTTTGAGGAAAGAGGCCAGCCACGGGGTAGCAGTGCCGCAACAATTCAGGTCTCTTTTAGGAACGGGCAAATTTTCATTCACGATCTCTTTGTTACCAATGCGTCTTCGATCCTGTTCCACTAAGCACCTTGTCACTTTTTTCGCGTTCTTTCGCCTTCTCGTCAAATTTAATTTGCTAGAGACCAAAGGAAATGTACCGTCGCGCTGAAAATCAGTGTTACTGTTGCGGCATTTATCATTTTCAAAGGCCTGATCTAATCTGTGAAACGCCAGCAAGGGACGCTGCCAGTCTGCCATCGACGAGATTTCCATGCTCAAGAGAAAAATCGAGCAGTCAGAAATGTCGATAGTTTAACTTCAGGCCCACACAGAAAAGGGCACATGCCCAAGAGATTTGCACTATGTCGCAAAAGCAAACATCACTCCTGACGAGGAGTTTAAGACAGAAAAACACTCCATGAAGAAATTGGCCGAGCTAAAATTCATTGGCACACTAACCAAGTTTCACTATCGCCGCGTTGAAGGCAACAATGATAAGTTGCGAGAGCGAAATCTGATCTAGGTCAAAGAAAACACTGATCGGGCTTAGCATAACGCCACGTGCTCAGTCAAACAGCAGTACAAATGTTCTACACTCTTCGACCACTTCAATGAGTGGAAAAGATACATTGATAACATATTGTCGCTTTGGAATGTTGACAAAAAGGAGATAGAAGAGTTTATTGTCCTAGCAAACAGTCACCACCCGACAATTAAATTTACGGCTGAAATCTCAGACAAAGATTTAAACTTCCTGGATACCACTGTTTTCAAAGGCGAAAGATCCTTGATATCGGCACACGTTTTAAGCCCACAGAAACTTTCCTGTACACTCATTTCTCTTCCTGCCAGCCACCAGAGGTTTAAAAAGGGTATATCAGGGAAATCTTCCGTTGAGAATATCACCCAATTCAAAACATGCCTCGCCGTGCGAGAGACTACCCCAACAGTCTAGTAGAAAGAATAACGTCCGAAGTCAAATTCAGTGAAAGGAAGTCGGCACTTCAACAAAGAGAGACAGTTCGGCAAAATTGAGCCTTTCATAACAACGTACCACCCAACTGTGCCTAATTTTAAAAACATCCTTATGAGCAAATGGTTTTTAATTAAAAATCATCCATTGCTAAGAAAAATATACAAACACATTGGCACAAGCATATCAGCCGCGTTTGGCCTGTCAACACGTTATTCCATACTTGGGATAGGTGCTTGTTCATTCTTGTTGACAGCCGGCTAAAAATCAGCCTTGAGAAAAAAAGCCGTCAAATTCAGGCTGAAGGCTCTGATTTTATTTTGATCCCTGCTATAACATCGCCTCCATTAATTTCCCCCAAAAAATCCTTTTGGAGGGAAAAGGACATCCCTTCTCCTCTGGAAAGCCAGATTATTGAGGAATAATATTCGGCACCACATACTTTTCTTAGCAGTTAAAGTTGATATACTTTTTATCTAGTCAAAAGTATGTCGGATAAATGTAATTCGAGCTCGTAAATAAATGAAAAGAAATTGCTGAAATTACTTTGAATATGCATATATTTAAACATCGTCCTACAAGTTTTGTTAATTTTTATTGCCTTGGAATGCTTCATGTTGTTACCTGAATCTTTGAGATTTCCCTTAAATTTTGAGCTCAAAAAGCAGTATTTTGAGCGAATTCAGTTATTATCGATTTTCTTGAAAATAAATCGGTATTCAGCCCAACGAACCATGCAGTGATTTGTTTCACATTAGGATCTACTCAACATAAGAATAGGAGCGGAATTGATTTTTGACTTGTTGCCACCAAATGTTTGACCGTTGGTAACATTCGCTCTTAAGTTTGACGTTACCATGGCGACCACTTTTTGACAAGCGGTTTTTTCAGAAAGCTGAAAATGTTTTAACGAAAAATCATCACTTTTTTGAAGTAAATTTTACATTTTGAGATCACGTCAGTGTTAGTTTATTGCTTTGATCACTTCTTGGTCAATTTTGGAGGTTTTTGAACGTTTTGGAAATAAATCAAAAAATGCAAGATGGCGGATCCAAGATGGTCGCCGTCTAACAACAAGACGTCGTTGTGACGTTATACAGCGTCATCAGTTGATATTGTGCACCTCAAAGGAAATGTTTCTGGACGTACTATCCTCCCTACAAGTTTCGTCGTCATAGCTTTAATATTCTCCGGGTTGTGAGGCGGGGGCGGAATACGCTCCCCCTTCCTCGGTCCCAGAAGGCCAATAAAAGCCTGGTCTGAATAGATTAAAAGTGTGTCCTGCAAGGACAGGCCGTAAGTAGCTGCGATCAATTGTGTTCACTTTCATTTTACTGCAGCTGGATTCCCTTTATTGACTTAGAAAGTGGCGTAGCGAAATATGAAGTCTGCTTGAGTTCCGTCGTGGAAAACTGCACAGTCACCACCTTTATCGATGTTGGATTGAACACGAGCAATACTATCAATGGTCTTCACCTTGAGCACGGAAAAACTTACTACGCTATCGTGCGAGGTACAAACGGGATCGGGATATCAATGGAAGTGGCATCCAGTGGAGTCTGGATCGATTTGACACCGCCCTTTGTGAAGAATGATGAAGGCTTATCAGACAAAATACAAATTCCCTCGACACTTCCGCCCTCGGTTAAACAAAGTATCCCTCGAATCATGTTCAGATGCTTAGAAGAACACTTGATGTCCAGCTGGGATGAGTTTGAGGACCAAGAAAGTGGAGTGGTAGAGTACAACTGGTGTGTTGGAACAGGAAATGCTTTATGCGACGTGGTGTCTTTGAAGTCAGTTGGAATGAAGACAAGGGGTGCTGCTACTGTCAACAGACTTCGCTCAGGCATGACACTCTTCTCTACTGTATATGCTGTTAATGGAGCGAAGCTCCAGACACATATCACATCAGATCCTTGCACGGTTATTACTGTGGCATCGAAGGTAGATGACGTCATTGACATATCAGGCCTTAACACAAGTAATTTCACAGACATTGACTGGAAGGCTGGTGTCCAAAGTCTGTCGTTGAGTTGGAAAGTAACAGAAAGGCATCTAAACAAAGCCTCACGCCAGCGCGTTCAAGTAGCTGTCACAAGGTTATCTTCTAACCTTTCTGTCCCACGACTCATAGACGAAAAGTCTTGGAACGGCGAGCCTCTTAAACAGCCCTTTATGGACATACCGTCTTGGCAAACGAATATCACGATACAAAGTGTCCCATTTCAACCTTGGAACCGTTACCGTGGCATAGTTAGGGTTTGGAACGAGGGTGGTATCTACTCACAGGGTTCAAGCGATGGAGTGAAACTCGAACCAAATCCTCCACCAGAGCGAAGTATCACAATTAGAGACAAAGCTGCGAAGAAAGAACATTTACGTTGGTGGCCAAACCTGAGGCTTCCTCCTCTCAACCAGATTACAGTAGACCCAGACATAACCTACATTGCATCTCCCGCGGATTTAGAGGTCATGGTCAGCAGTAGTGTGTCAAATGAAACGTCTAGCAAAACGGATTATAGTTTTGATTATCGTCTCTTTAGCCCAACGGCAGAATATAAAATTGTTGTCAGGAGAACGGCAAGTGATGTAAATAACACTAACACCACCCAACATTCCAGAACGATGAAGCATATTCCTGGCTTCTCTGACGATGAAGGACCGTGTTGTAAAAAGTATTCCGCGGTTACTCCTGTTGTCTTCAGTAACACGCACTTAAAGCCAGCCTTGCCAACAGAGGACTTTGGTGTCTCTATTGCTGTTTTACCAAATGACAATGTGGCCATTGGATGTAAAGACAAGGTGGTTATACAATCACTTCAAAGTCAAGCTGTAAGTCAGTCTCTGTCATTGGAGGACCATTCTGATGCTGTTTCAAGAGTAAAGATATCTTCACATGGAAACAGAACAGGCTTTCTTCTAAATGGTAAACTCTATCTCTACGAGTATTCTGGCAATAATGACTTACGAAAGACCATAGAAATAGGGAACTGCAAAAGTGTGTCAATTTCAAATTGCTCAAAAAATGAGAGGTGGGCGGATAACATTAGTCTCTCGTTTGCTGTAAACGAACACGTAGTTGCAGTTGCTGGAACTAAATCAGACGTAAATAACAGTGTCGTGGCTGTTTTCCTAGAGAACGCAGGAGGATGGACGTTTGTCCAAGAACTCGGACAGGAAAAGAAAGACCCAAACTTTGGACAGTCGATTGCTCTGAATGATCGTTTCATAGCGATAGCTGCCGGAGAAGGAAAGACCGGCTGCGTTTTTGTTTACGCGATACCGACATTGGGTCTTTGCAAAACAATCTGTCTAGCTGAGTCTTCAACTTACAAAGCACCACTGTCTATTTACCTTACCGAGACTGATGCTCTTGTGGTATTGTCCAGGGCGTCAAGAATGTTAAAAGTGTTCCAGCTTAACTTCAAATCAAGCTCCCACCATGTGATCTGTGAGTACGGGGCCTGGGTGTATAAAGACGAGCTGAGTGGAAATCTTGATGTAAACACCCGAGATGAAGGATCTATTGTTGCTCTCGGCATTCAAACTGGAGATGGCAGTGATGGTGTACAGCTAATCGGCTTTCAAGGAATTTACTCGAACATTCCCTATAAAAATGAAGGACCTGGCCAATGTGCCAATCTAGGATTAGTACTCGCACGCGATACGGGATTTCGGGTCGATGGCACAAGGACTAGGGCATCAGTGTCCTTTAAGGGAACCACTGTCTTATTCGGATTACCCAGCATCTTTACTTGGCCTCAAAATGATCAGTGGTCGAGCACGGGAAGAGTTTTTATGGTAACATATTGTCCCTTAAATCACTTTCGCACACGGGTTTCTGGATTAGACAGCTTACGTTCCATGTCATGCTTACCTTGTAAAAATGGGAGTAAATCATTTGGAGGCTTTGCAGAAACTTGTACAGTGTGTGCAGGAAGAATGTGTTCCCCATCCAGTGAATCGTACATCTTTAAGTCAGGTATTTGTGATGCCACGTCGTGTGTTTCTCCAACATTTACAAGCAACATAACCAATGGAATCAACTTTGAATTCGTCAACGGATCTTTCTTCGTTCCTGGGTCCGGAAACGTCTACACTGTGGAGGTCGTTGAAACCACACGAGCAGGTCTCTCAACGAGCTCTCTGTCGGAATCTTTCGTGGTCGACCCGACAGCTCCCGAAGTTGGGGTCGTTTACGATGGACTTGGCAGTGACCAAAACATGAACTGTTCCAAAAACACAACATTTGGGGAAAACAGCCAGTGCTCTACACGTAATTTTGAGGATACTGATGTGAATTTCACTAACAACACTCGCGAGATCCATGCCAGATGGATTGACTTCCTAGATAAGGAAAGTGATATTGTGGAGTATTTCTGGTGTGTGGGGACTCAGCCAATGAAAGATGACATACGTGCATGCGAGAGCACCGGAATGAAGCCCAACGGAAGTCATTTTGGGCTTAGTTTGCAGCATGGGGATTCTTATTACATCACAATTATCGCCTGCAACGGAGCTCGGATGTGTTCAGCTGCGCATAGTGACGGCGTTACCATAGATACCACACCACCTGTCATGAGGTATGTGAGAGATGGAGTTATGGGCCCTGACATGGACTATCAGGTAGGAAACAAGAGTTTTTTGTTGTTGTTGTCTTAATCTTTCAACTAGAATATCGTTTAGATTGGACATCATTGCCCATCTTTTCTGGTTTGCAATTGGTTAACTAGAACGAAAAATACATCTTGAAGTGGAAGCAAGTGGGTAGTGATAAACTTTGTCCTAAACACAAAGTCCTGTTAACTAACTGTCGATCTTGTGTTTTGCTGCAGGTTTTCATCGATATCATTTTCGCTTACTTTTTTGCAAACGACCCAGAGAGTGGGGTGACGTCATACGAAGTAGCATGGGGAACTGAGCCAAATTTAGTCGATATATCTGACTTTGAAGAGGTCTTAAACATCACAGTATGGCGCGCTACGCTTAAAGATGGTGCACTTGAAGTCGGTAAAAAGTACTACGCTACCGTGAGAGCAACAAATGGTGCTGGATTATTATCGGAAAAGCTATCCTCTGACGGAATTATTGTCGGGAAATCTGAATACATATCCGACAATTCAACTACAGCATCGTTTTTCTTCGATACTGTTAATGTTAACGATGATGGGACTCGCAAGGATGGAGGAGTTAAGCAGACATACGGGACATTAAGTCTTCCCGCGGGAGCCGTTAAAGAGGAAGTGAAGTTGCGGTGTTACAGCTTGAACGAAAAAACGCTGAGCGTAAACAAGACTGAGGAGGGTCCCATTAGTAATCCAGCCAAGACGAAACCAAAGGTATGAGATATTTACGGTATAAAGTGAATTCTTAGCGGTAAATGCTGGCATCTTTCTTCTTAAGGTATTCAAAAGTAAAGCCGGGATTTAATCCACCAAACAGACTGAACAAGCCAGATGGCTTATTATTGTCGGATATAAGCTACCATGCGCAATGAAATTTTTGTTGCAGTAGACAACTTGATGGACCTGGACGCAAACCACGACCCGCTATAAACTGCCGTGGAACAACCACATAACCTCTGCCAATCAACCAAATTAAGAAATATATACCTTAAAAAGCCAACTCCACAGCACACGTGCCCTTCTCCGATCAGGTAGAAACGGGCATCAATCAATCATTCCTACGATGAGGTAATTTTACTACAACTACCACATTCCCTCAATGGGTGGTTTTCCTGATGCAAATTACAACACTTGTGAGTTTGCGTTCCCTGTGATTTCAAGAGTTACACGAATTCTGGCAGTCGTAAGCTGTAGTTAGATGAAATCATCGTGAACGTGGCCTATAAACCTCAACATGCTTCGTATAGCTTCCGACAGTCATTTGCTTCAATCCAAGAAAATGTAATACTCCTCGCGGTGAATGAAAAGGAAAATTTCTCTAAACAAAAAAAAAAAAAGACGGATCAAGGCTGCGCTAGAAAGATAATATATATATTCTGACTTAAAAAATATCTTTTTATCGTGAAGATGTGAATGCAAGCTCCCGATATTAATTTACATTATTATTTATTGTTTCATTGCAACAGCAATTCCTGTTGGGAAACTACAGTTTCCTGATAAAAGCTTTAGATCCTTTGAGCAGTACTGTCCAAGAAGGATATAAGTTCGTCAAGCCAATCAAAATCTCCATGTTCTATGACGTTGGTAACCTGGTAAAAGCCAACAGAAAGCACGTCAATAATGAGCTCATTAAAGAAGACGTCGAACCAGTGTTGTATCTTTGGAATCCGGACAACGAGACCTGGTATATTTTTTCTTTTCTTTTTCACTTTTTCATTTGTTCTTGTTTGGTCTGGTTCAAGGTACACAGAGCCTAAAAGAACTGTTGCTAATAGACACTTGTCTTTTTTCTAAGACTAGAAAAGGAATCTGTAAGTAAGGGCTCGTGTTTTGTGCCGATTCAAACGCGAGAACTAGCATCAGTAGAACTCAAGGTCGTTTTGAAAAAAATTCAATTAAGTGGAGACATAAACTACGCTATTTTAACCCTTTAAGCCCTAACAGTGACAAAAATGAGATTTCTTTTTAGATTATCACACTTGTTCGAACGCTCAAGTGATGAGAATAAAGGAAGTGATTACCAAGGATAAGATGTTTTATTTAGACAAATTCTCCTTACTAGTTCCACAAGAAATGTATGGAGAACAGTAAGCAGAATATTCATTTTTATATCAGGGCTTAAAGGGTTAAAGGAGTATACCTTTCGTAAGGTCATAAATATATATTTTCTTATGAACTGAGGAATAGCTGACTCTCCCCTTTAGCAAGTATACTTATGATGATTTCTCTGTGGGACGATTGTTTTTTCTCTTTTACTCGTAGTAAACTCAAACCCCAAATTTTTTCCTCCTTTACTACAACTCATAAATATTTAATAAGTAATAAAATATTATAAAGATAATAAGGTTTGGTTTTTACCCTTTGTCTCCTGACTTTTTTAGTAATTTTCAACCATCATCGACATGCACACATAAAATAGCCTCTTACAACTTTCCTATTGCGAGCATAGCGTTATGTATATTTACAAAGTAGACATGCAAGAGTTTCCAAAAACCATTTATTGCACTTCACTGAATAGTTGGGTTTTACTGAGAAGTTCGTGGTCGTTTGTATCGTCTTCGAGCTAAAACTCTACCCGTTGTAACTGTCAAAGAGCGCATTCGCTCTTCACCGTGTTATCATTAGGAGGCATTACAGCATGTTTTGACTCTCAATAGTTACCTGGATCCTCAGCCGAATAATCGGATGAATTTGCCCACGAATTGTTTCTGCTATCGGGCACTTTAAAGCAGATTTGGAGAATCTCTTCGTCATTTTTAACGGTATTTGTAAACACAGAACGAGAAAATCGCGAAGAAAATTGGGTCTAAAATGGCGAACACTTGTCGAAAGCAAAACAAGAACGTAAATACCTCATATAAGAGTCATAAAGTGTATTTAAACACAATATGGGACCTTTCGGAACCTTTTTTCGGACAAAACGTACACCTAATATCGAAGGGCGGGTAAATGCGCGCTCAGGAGTCAAAGGGAATCTTGGGTGGTGAAATAAGACCACTTGATTCATTGATTAAAACGTTAGAGAATGACACAGTTTTTAATTCCATTATAAAACTTCGGAAACACTTTAAAGTCACTGATCATACCTTGTGTTATTTATAGGTCTGACGCTGCGCTCACCTGTCCAGAACCTTGGAGTCACGTGAACCGCTCAATTAAAATGCTGGAAGTTAACGTTTGTCACCTGACTCAGTTTGCGTTCTTCTGGTCTTTCGATGCAAAGCACGGTTTGATTCTATTTGACAAGAATCACTCAGGTAAGTGATCACATGTAGTACAAATAGTACCCTTAACCCTTATTTGTTAGCTTTTTCGTCCATTTTAAAAGGCCCCAAAATATTCAAGATGCTCATACTATGCTAGGTCTCATCGTTAACCAATAAGGAGTTGATGAAGTTAGAATAACTCTTAAAGGGGAATATAATTCCGTTAATGAGGCCCTTTAGAGAGATGTCAGAGATCAGGAGCCAAAATATGTTGCCATGGAAAATCACAGTCATCATTTTATTTCTTTCCGCAGACTGTTTGTTACGCCAAGTGTTAGTTACACTGCCCCGATGTTGAAGTAAACTTTACTTCTTTTTCGCTTCATAAGTACATAAAATACACCAGGATACAAAACAGCAAACAACACGATAACAGAGACCGTACTCACCAACGGCCGACAGATCCAAACAGTAATTTATATGACCAATTATTATTATATTGAGTGAAAAAGTCATCTTTCCTTTTATTTAGTTTATGGCTCAGATGGGTACATTGAAGTAAAGCGGGCGCAAAATGTCACCAAACTGGAAATTCCTGTTCGCCGATCCAAAGGTTCACAGGGTAACATCACAGTGAAATGGTCAATGTATCACAATGACTCAACGGACGGCGTTAACGTTATTTGGCCAGCATCTGGGAAACTGTCTATGACTGATGGCCAGTGGAATGATTCGTTTACTGTAAACGTCGCAAATGATAGAAAGGAGTTGCCCGAGAGCGTAGTCTGGGTCCAGCTTGAAGGTACCACAGGCGGGGCTTTGTTAGCATCAAGGAATGAAACTATCACAAAGATCTTGATCGCTTCCACTATGAGGCAAATGCGGTAAGTTTCTTTTCACATCTGGCAAAAAGATGATCCGTAAGATTGAAATGAGACTGGGATCATGGAAGATCGAAGGACACAGATACAGTTTGCTTAGTACATTTACACGTCCCAATTTCACCAAACTGGAGAGTTTGATGATTTGTCCTGCAGCATATTTTATTTTCTATTTTATTTTATTAAGCTCCGCAGAGTAAATAAATAACACTACATATGCAGGAAATACAAAAGCGAAAGGCAGGGCGCCCACAACAGCGGTATCCAATTAAAGGAGATCCTCGGGTCACATAGAATGATAAAAAGCGAAAAAAAAGAAAACAACAACAATAAGATGGTGTGTTGGGTCAGGTCTCGGACGGCGTTGCTATTTAAGCATATAGACTTCTAGACATAGAAGCATATAGACATAGAACTAGTGCGGTTTGGTAGTATTCGGACAGATTGAGTGACTTTGATCATAATTGTTCTGGTAGCATGTTTCATGTTCGAGATGTTCTTATGAAAAAAGAGCGCTGAAAAGTAACAGTTTAACTTTTGGGTGGGATAAAGGTATAAGGATAAGGATATTAGGATATCTGATGAGCGCCAGAGCAGACTTGGCTTCTCTTAGGTTATTGCTTATGGGCTTGGTCATAAGCCATCTTGCATTGATCCTTTCTGCAAGGTGCCTGGTCTCTTGCCTCACTGGTTGGTAGCTGTGAACATAAGATCCGGTTACGACGAACGTGTGACACTAAATTCTAACCTTGTCTGGTTGGATTTTTATTCGCTTGTTTATCAAAACCTGTAGTTTATCAGTTGCTCTTTGAAGGTTTCCTACATCAGCTTTCCTAAACTTTCTCTACCAGAGATTGTTAGCACAGTTGAGCATACGGGTTGTGAAATGGTTTTACTATGGAGATCCTTGCAACAGCCCATAGCTTACTTCAAAGCGTCCAGATTCCCAGCTAGCGAATCTCATTTCACATCTCCTTGTATCTGAATTGACACTGATAAACTGCCTTTAGAATATAAGGCCCAGTTGCTTAAAAAAGCTAGGATCAACTGCAAATCCTGCGCGAGTTAGTGTCTATGATCAAAGTAATTTTTTTGGGCGCAGCCTACACACGACATAGCAAGAATGCACGCGTCAGCTGAGTGAATCCAAATTTCTACTAATAAGTCGCGCGTGCAAAATACCGGAAGTTAAATGCCGCGTCAAATCGCGCAAACCAGAAATAAAACTTGCACGAAACATTTGTTTTTATTTCGAAATTTTGCTGAGTGACCCATCCTGATTTTTTGCATGCATGTAATTTTTAGTGTGCCAGTTCAAACAGAAGCTTTTGGAAAAAAGTTGTTCAGTGGAATTTTTTGTAACTCATAAAATGGATTTTTCGATATAACTAAAGTTCTACTGAAAAACGTTTTGCCATGCCGACAGAGAAGTTATAGAATTTTGGGAGCTTTCTAAAAATGCAATGAAAAGGATAGGTCACCGACTTAGTTTTTCGGATAATTGGCAAAAACTGAAATTTAGTGGTTCTTTTTTTTTAACCTTTAGGGTTGTCGTGGTAACGGTTGTGACGTCACAACCAACCTTAAAATATTACCCGACAAAAGAGTTGTCACGATATCCATAGACTGCCCACATGCTCAGGAATACTTTCTTGTACTCTTTCCTCGTTTCAAAAGGTTTTTAACATTTTAAAACCCTTTTGCGCCACCTTAAGTACCAAGCGCACCCAAAAAAATAAAAATTTTCGTCGAGCGTCTTTCTTGTAGTATAGATATATTTATGATTTTTTATCTTTTTTTTTTTAAGCGTCCATGAGAAGTCTTCCACTAGAATTACCGAGCAGGAGGAAAACAAAGGTAAAGGAAATAATGGAACGTTTTCGTTTTTGATAGACGCTGTGTTCAGTTTTAGGATGAGTTTAAGAAAAGCTTTCGATGAGGAGTGGCTTTTTGGTTAATGGCTGAAAATACGGTTGGCATGTCTGTTACATTTGAGATATTTTGACAGTTGGTGGGTATAAATTAAAATTATTCGTCATTTAAGCTCAAATGTTTACTTTATACGTTTTAAGGAGAGACTGGTGACGTCACTTCAGATTTCACATCCAGCCAAAAGGAGTCAAACCTCTACTCACCTAAAATTAAACGGGCGTTTATTTACCTATTGTAACTGGACGTCTCTCCTCTAGTGTAGTAACCATTTTGTTTAAGTGACCATTTTGGTATTTCAAGCTGTGTTCTCTACAGTGGTTTCTCTACTGGACCTTTTGATATACGAAGAAGTGTGAGGCAAGGAGATCCTCTCCCTCTTTATTTCTTTATCATCGTCCTTGAAATTTTAGCTGACGGTATACGTGATAATAAAGATATTTATTGTTAGTAGATGGAACAGAAATTAAACTCGAACTATTTGCAGATGATTTAACGGCGTCCTTGAGGAACGATAAATCTCTCAAGGAGCTTATTGGTATCATTGTGAAGTTTGGAAAATGCACTGGCCTCACTATAAACTTTGACAAAACAGAAAATTTGCTTTTAGGGAACCCTGCTGACCCCTTACATGGTCAAAGTAATGCTAGAATTGAGATTAAGAAAGCAGTGAAAATTTTAGGAGAGCACTTTACCGATGGAACCAGTTGGTTGCGATTTTAATCTCAAGAAACTCCCCATTAATCTTCCTATGTAGTATAAGGAATGTTTTGACTGTTTTGCACTTTGTTTGGTAGCTACACCAAAACAATGAATTGGAGCATGAAGACTATCTAACACTGTCATATGGAATACCAAATTCATTCACATTGCATCAGCGGCAAATCTTTCTGCAATCAAAGGCTAGTCAATAAAAGATTAATCAGAGTGGGCGATCTGATAACAGATGGAAATCAATTTATTTTCCACTGCAACTCAGCCCAGTTAGATTTTTCTCCGAGAGAAGCTTTTGACCTGATGGATTTAACTGACGCCATCCTGTACCATTGCGCTATCCTTGAAAAGGAATGGAAACGTGAATAAACAACCTATCGCCCTTCAAGACGAAATACACTTTATTTTAAATAGAACGAGTTTCCATCATTAAGTTTTTTTTAAATCACCTTAATGCTGCTGAGGTCGCCCTGATAAAATAATATAATATATTATATTATATCATTATTAATTAAATTCTGGAATAATTACTACGCCAACTGAACGGAATTTTCAATAATATCTGCCTGTCTGCCTGGAATGGAAACAGCTTGCTGTTTACGGTTGCTCTGAGATACAAAATCGCGAGAGCTTCAATACAAGGTTCTTATTAGGTATTTAGCGACAAATACTTATTTAAAGAGGATAGGTAAAATAAACTTCTCAGCCAATTCCATAGCAACCGCTCCCCACCAAAATGTCTAAGGGTACAGCTAAGGGTGTCTAAGGGTGTCTATGCGTACGGCTACTGAAAACGGCAGGTGCTGATGAAACATCGTCTTGGAAAAAAATTCAAGAAAGCTTCAAGAAAAACCTAAGAGGGGTAGGTGTCCCTTTTGGAAGAGAGTTAATGTTCTCCTAGCACGTATTAAGTCTGCTTATCAGCCAGAATGTAAGATTGTTAAATAGAAGAATAAGTCGCGGGGCCCATTCTTTAGAATGGAACAACTGTTGGAGATAACGAATAATTTATTTGGAACCTAATCAGATCTTTACGTTAACTCTTTTGTTATTTTGGAGATGTGTTAAGTTCGTATGTCTGTTTTTGTAGTGTGTAAGTACGTGTATGTTTGAGTACGCAGAGAAGGGTGGGGAAGAAGAAGAAGGTGGGGTACATTAGCTGCTCTTACCTATGAGCACTATATGGCTGTGTGTAGTGTATTGGGAGTGTACGCATGTGTATGAGTACGTGGGGTGGGCTAAGTATTGCAGTGTATTGGGAGTATTTTATTTTCCTTGCATCATTATGAAAAAATAAACGAAATACAAAAAAACTGTTGAAGAAGATTAAAATAACATAACAGTTAACAATCACAGGATTCAAATAAGCTAAATATGATCATGTACAAAAAAGGTTCATTGGTTCCTTTTTCAGTTGAATCCAACTGCAAGGTCAGTTTGCCACAGCACTGTTCAGGAAACTGTAAGACTCTTCGGGAAAAAGAACTAGGGGTACAGAGAGGCATATATCAACTGGCTCCACGAGAAAATTTCCCCATGCCATTGGTGAACATGAGTATTGAGCAACTCAAGGCTTACCACCTACAGGATGCGTTTGCGAAGGAACAGTTCGCCGGGTACACGAGCATGCTGCTAAAGAACAAAGGTGTTGCTGCGAAGTGGAGAGCTCAGCATCCTGAGGAAATCACGGAGTTTCAGGAGTATGAGAACATGTTTAAAGAATTGCGAAGCAAGTTGGCAAGTAACGTAAGTGAATTTGAGGGACCATTTTTACTGTCAACTCAACAGGCACTCACTACCCAAGCGAAGCGAAGGTTAGTTTTAGAGTTAGTGTTGTCTTCATGCCAAGTTGGCCCAACTTCGATAGCACGGCTGTGGCACGAAATCAACCTTTGACCTGTATGTATAATTCATTAATCCAGTACAGCATTTAAAATTGTACCTTCGCAATGTCACTGAACACAACAAAATTTAACCTGCTATATAACAGTTGCACGACTTGCTTTGAAACGCCTTACTACTTCTATTCGATCCTATGCTAAAGTCGGACTTTTCAGTCCAAAATAATGCAATAGCTTTATTTTGGCGATTCGGTGGTAAAATCTACAATCGCCTCCGGTACATTTGGGACACATAAGCATCTTTTTATTAAAATGTCAATGATATTTACGCCCCCTCCATTCCTGGACAATATTGTTAGCTAGTTGACAAACAATGCTCGGCTATCTCTTAAATTTTATGGACTGCAAGATTACTGAGGGGTTATGGGGGAAATCATTGTATGATGCTTTTTGCAGGCCTAGCTTATTGGCCATTTTCAAATCGATTACGAAAAAAGGTAAAACAAAATGAAATGCTCCTGAACCAAATGGCTAGGATATAGCTTGCGGCGGCGTACCTGGGAAAAATTACTAACAGCCTTAATTTATTTTCTTAAATTAAGCGTTGTTGCTGTGGTGCAAGGAGCAAGTAAACATCACAGACGCACTTTCATGGATGTTTTAGCAGTCAGTGTTTAAAATGTAACGTAAAAGAGCGAAGAAGGGCTTTAGTCATGAGAACGTCGAAACGTTTTTTACTACTTCCATTAAAATACAAATGCACGTGTATCTGCCGTTTTTGTATCAATTCATGATTGACGTAGGCTTGCATACTGTATTTTCTCGATTAAACGCCGGGGGCGTTTATTTAAAACTCGGCCTCGTAGACCCGGCGTTAAATCGGGGCCCGGCGTTTATTTATGCAGTGCATTTTTCGACCTTTTCCAGCTATTCATTTTTTTATCAGCAATACTGGGGGTTTGTTGAATTAAGAACCAAATTTCAACAAAACGTTAAAAATATATAACAATGTCACCAACATTGTCTTGTCTTAGTGAATCATTTTGGTAAGTCATTTAGCAAAAAATGTCACTGGCAGGAACGGTGATTACAGCTCTTCTCAACGTTAATATTTCTCCGTAAAACACGGAAAAAAAGGTATCGACAACGGCTCGACAGCAAACGTACTTTGCAAGCAATTGACAACAAGGTGATGTCGAGGTTCCTGCTCCATGAGTTCTGAGATATACAAAATTATGGGAAGATTCGAGAAACTGCTGGAAAACGCTGGAGAAACCCTCCAGATGATCCTGGTCTGATGACAAGCCCGCTGAAAAGTTACCATGATTAAAAGAAATTGACACAATACCTCAGTGATGCGTCGTTGGTTTCTTCGTTTTTATAGTTAGAAGAAAAATTGTAAATGGTAGTTTAGGATTGATTATCAGTGGATAAAATTCAAATAAAATGGTAGAAAGAGAACTAGTATGCAGTTACGACACATAATCCTGATTTAATATACTCGTCTCAAATAAACACCGGAACCTCAAATAAAAGCCGGGACCCCGAATAAACGCCGGGGGCGTTTATTTTAAACTTGGCCCTGTAGACCCGGCGTTTATTTGAACCCGGCGTTTATTCGGGGTCCGGCGTTTAATCGAGAGAATACGGTGTCTTTCAAACACAGGGAAGTTCTGGTTTCTATCGGTTTGCGTCTAACACGGAGCCATTCAGGGACTTACTCGAGCACTGGCGAGATGACGATATCTTTGCTGAGCAGAGACTGAGTGGCTGCAATCCCATGGTGCTTCGCAGGGTGACAGACAATTCATGTGAGTAAAGCTTTAGTTGTTCTTCTCAAACTCATTAATAATTCTTAACGAGAAAACATAGAAGATCACCATCTTGATGGTGGTTTGGTTTTACCGGGTCTTAATTAGCATACAGTTTGCAAACTTTTGCTTTGAATTTGGTTTGAGGAGCCATATCAAAACTCGAAAGAGTTGGAAGTCGGTTAAAGAAGTCGGTTAAAAACTCGGCGGCACCTGGTTTTTTCAACCCACCTCTCGGTGTTTGAATGTCCTGATGAAACACTCTTTCTCGTGTATGATATATTACATCAAGAGTGAAAATATTTTCGTGCAGACCTCTCCAATTTCCCTCCCGCATCAAAAATAACCCATCCTCTGGGTTTTTGCTGTGTTACAATAATTCGAAAAGATTTTTCCTTTAGTAGCAAGCCTGTGGTGTGCTCTACAAGTCGAGGTTTATATTGTGGGTTGCGGAGCTGTTGGGGGCGGTTGACGTCTTCCAGAGATGGCAGGTGATCTTGGATTAAAAATTAAAAAATTACTAGAAAACGGCAGAAATTAAAACGTTTCCATGCTACACATGCAGAATATGACAATTAAACACTGCTGGTTTTGTAAACATTTCATTGTTTTTTCGTCTTAAAAGGTGAAGAAGACGAGCATTTTTATTCAAAAATGGCTTGACCACATGCTACTTATGTCGTCATATCCCATAACCATAGCAACTGATTCTCACCAAACTAGTGTCAAACTGTGACTAAGGGATAAGCGTACAGCGAGTGAAAAGGGCAGGGGCCGATGAATAGAGGTCGTGGAAAGCTTACAGAAGCCCTTTTGGGGAGGCCAGCCACTTCCCCCCCCCCCACCCCACCCTTGCACGTCCGGGGGTTAAGTTGATAACTGCAAAGCGGACACCTCCCCTTAATTAAACCTGTGCAATTTTTCTCACGTAGTTATATTTCTTTCAAGTCTTATGCGTCATCAAGATTATGTTTCATTTTTTTCTTTCATTCCAGCTGAAGTGGGATTGAATTGGTCGGAGCTGAGTAAAACACTCAATCCAAATTACAACTGGGAAGCTGCTATTCAGGCCGCGTCAGGCACCGATGATCCACTGGAAGAGGTCTAGTATATTCGTATAGCCCATCATATTCCGATTCATAAATACTTATTTGTGTCACAATTATCACTTTCCATTGTAAAAAATTGAAAACTGAAACAAGTAAAGAGGCGATACGTGGTAGTGGCGGTGGGTAGAGCTGCCTACGGCCACCATAATTGCAACGAAAGCCTGCCTGCTCAGATCCACCTCGAACCTCTTTGGCTGTGGGACCCTTAATAAATAACGGACTGTTAAAGGTTAAAACCCTATCCAGTGGATGTCTAAAAGTAAACAATGCAGGCTTACGACTTAAAACTTCCTAGGAAGGCCTCTCTCCGACACCTCACTTCTATTTCACCACTGCAAGTGGTACGAAAACGCAAGAACAGTGTCAGTAAGTGATCAATGGAAGTTAATCGATGGCTGTAAATTCCTTGCTAGACAAAGAGGGTCAATGATTACCTTCGTACATGAAGCTCAAACTGAGAGGAAAGGTCAATGGTCCATTATTTTATTTTATTTTTTAGACGTTTGAAGACGTACACCTTAACCCATTCAGCCTTGGGGTGGGGGTGGGTGTGGGGATGGGGCCACAAACTGCCCCCACTGACTTTGAACATTTATAACTTTTTAACATGCAAGCAAAAGGCCCCTCAACTTTGGGACTTTTTCTAAAATTCATCTGGGAAAAATTCGGCATCATATGGTCACTGTTGATCAAATCTTAAGTTCCCAAGGCAACATGTTTTTGACAGGCAGTTTTCTCAAAATTTTGAATTCTGTTGTTTGAAATGAAACATTTCAAATTTCTTTCGCTAACTGTCACGTTGTTAGATTATTTAAGTGTTATTTTATTTTTTATTACTTTTTGGTCAATTTTAGCGGATGGTTGAAGGTTTTTGATTACTTTTGGCGGATCCAGGATGCACGGGCCCCTTTTTTGGGAAACGTGACGTAATTCCCAAGTCAAGTGACGTCATTTAGGCCATGTAATAGACCTCGAAGGAAATGGTTTTGGACATACTGTACTGTTCACGTTTCATTGACAAGGCTTTAATACTCTCGGAATTAAGCGGGGAGGAGTGGGAGGGGCACTTTGTGCCCTCCCCTTTGTAGGATATCTAAGAAAGCCTTCGCTAAATAAGGTTAAAATGAAAATTTTAAACTCTATTATACTACATTTTACTTTTCTAGATCATTACCTGCCGTAATAATACCCGGTTTTTTTTCGTGTGTTTTTTCGTGGTCACTTGCCCCAGACCTCCCGTTTTCGCTCGGCCAAACAAATACTCGTGGCGTCTTTCGCTACACAGGATAGAGCTTGTATCTTGAGTGACTATAATATATTTTACACCCCGAGGGGAGGGAGAACAATGGCGAGGTCTAATGCCCCTGGGACTTTTCTTGTTGGTTTTAATTCATTGTTAAATTTTCGTTTTGGCCTACATTGGGGGTTTTGGAAGAAAAGCTAAAAAACTAAGTTGGCGGGTCCAGGTAGGCCACCATTTTGGAAATCATGTCGTAGTTCCATGTGACTTCGTCGGTTCTTGGGTTAGCCCTCAAAGGAAACATTTGTGGACGTACTACTCCCCCCCCAATATTTTGTGGGCTTAGCTTAAATACTCTAAGGGGTAAGGACGGAGGAACTTTGTGCCCCCCCCCCCCAACAGGCTCAGGAGTGGATAAAAAGCCTAGGCTGAATAGGGTTAAGATATCTATTCTTCTTTACAAAAAAAAGCTGCGTGGTAACGTATTGCCTCTCTTTTCTTTACGTGTAGGCGATAGGGAATGGCAACGTCTACGTTTTGAGATACGAGGTATTCGACGACATGGTTTCATTTAACGATACGGAAGATCATAATCCCGGCCGCACTTTGTGGCCGTCCAAATCACCAGTGGCTCTTTTCGCCATGAAATCTGAGGACCAAGACAGACGACTTCGACCGGCGGCCGTTCAGATCGACCACAAACCAGGTTGGGAAAATTGTTAAAGACCTCGTACTTCTAAGAATTACCAAGAGCAAATGATAACAAATTGTTTCGTGTACTCGCATTTTCTTGTATAGCCATAAGAATCATCTTGTTTTTTGGTTGAAAACCAGAAATGCCGAAGGACAGAAACATAACATTTTTTCATGGTCCCGGCGCAGTGACATTCCTGATTTGTTAACTCCTACTACTCAAACTGTAATGAAATAAACCTGTTGCTACCTTTCTCGATAGACTCTCCTGTCTTCTCGCCTGTTGATGGCGGCTCGTGGATGTTAGCTAAAATGGTTGTCCAGGCAACAGATTATGCACATAGCCAAATCATAGAACATCTATTGAAGGTGAGAAATCTGAAAACATTTTGCCTAGGCATGGGCTATTATTCTTTTTAACTGTCGTGCATCAAGCGAACTCTTACCCTCACCGTGGTACAAGTGGTGGGGGAGTCCTTGGGTTTTGCTTAGCTTTTAGTCCTAACTTTTTTTTTAATTGATGTACTAACTTTTAACTACATTAATGTATTAATTTATTTATTTCAATGTGTTTATATCCTGTGTTAAGTTCAGGTATTTTTTTCTCGTGATACATGTACCCTTTTGTTGTTGTTGTTGGTGGTTGTTTTATTATGTTGTTCATGGTGGTGTGTATTGAACAATGTTATATGTATTTACTTTGTAATTTACTTATAGACATAACAAAGTTGTTAAAACACAAGCAAAAATGCTGGGGCATAAATCTTACGCCCAACATTATGTCGTTCTTGCTGTCAATCCTTCATCACTTCCATTTCTACTTTTTTCCTATTTTTGTTACTCTAGGGTCTCTTTGTCCTCATTTAACTGTCCATAAAATATTCTCGCGTATCTTTCGTCTGCAGATCCATCTTTTGGCGGAACCTTTCTGTGTCATCCTATATCGACAACTCTCCAATATGCATCCGTTAAATGAGCTCCTCAAGTATCACTGTCGAGGTCTCATTGCTACAAACACGATCGGGTCGCCATCGCTGCTTAAATCTGGCGGTTACATGGACCAGCTAACTCCTACGGGGCATAAAGGAACTCTGTTATTAGTGGAACGCGGCTACAAAACTCTGAGTTGGAAAGATGCAGATTTCCATCTTGACATTAAGGTAAACAAGGTTTATACTCTGAACTGCGTTTCTTCTTCTCAGAAATTGAACTGCGATTGAGGTAAAGGTCGCCCCCGCCTATTTCCCTTTCGCAAACGGTCGTTGCCATTTTTGACGGTCGATGCCATCATTAGTAACCATTAGTCTTTAGTCATGGTAGATGTTATATGTGCTCTGGATAAAAAGGGCAACAAATAAATTTTTAAATAGTCTTAGAAAGGACGAAGTTTAAGCCCAAGTTGAAGTTACGTTAAAAGTTCGGGAAAGGACTAGGGTCACCTGTTATTGATGTATCAGTTATGAAAGACAGTTAATTATAATACATACTTTAACTTTTTGGAATTGTGGCAGATTGGCGTGGAAGTGTAGTGGTAAAGGAGAGAGATTAGCATACGAAAGGACCGGGTTCGATTCTGGGTTGTTTCTTTTTAATAGAAAAACTTTCAATAACAGTTCAAAAATTTTCAGTATCATAAGAAAAAAATGGCGTCGGCCCCCAAAGGTGTACGTGCAGCAGTGCTAACAACTGCCAATAACTTTGCATATTTGTATTTGTACATTTTCAATACAGAAACGAGGCCTGGATGATAAAAAACGGCTCCCGTATTTCCCGTACCGTGATGACAGCGAGTTGCTATTGTTGACAATCAGGAGAATGGTTGAGGATTACGTGATCACGTGAGTATTCAAAACACTTTTATAAAATTGTAACCTTGCGACTACTGCATGATCAAGGCAGTACTTGGCTACAACCAGGGAATTTGTCTGTCGGAATTCAGTTGAGTTAGGATTTGAGTTGGGCAGGTGCACTGATTAAGCAAACGACGTTGGACACGACGTTTAACGAACGGTTAGGTTTTAGATAGGACTAAGGTTACTGCTCACCATCATTTTGGAAATTCGCTTCAACTTGACTCGAACTCAAACTTATATGTTCTCGATGCCGCTTAAACATTTGTATTGTACTGTGATGAGCTAGACGTGAAAATTATGGTTTCGGATTGCGGCAGTCACTAGCCTGCTATTTGACCTCCTATCCGATTTGCTGTTTCAGTTACTATACTCTGAATCGCCACGTTAGGGAAGACAAGGAGTTACAAGCGTTTGTTAACGAGTTGTCGGCCGAAGGGACAGGCCCAGACGGTGGACGTGGACAGGTACAGTGATAAGGTTGAATTCAATAAATCTACTTTCCAGTGTTTTTTATTTTATTTTTATATTTTATTTTATAGCCCAGGTATTGAATTCACGACATCCCAGGATGTTTCTCTCGTACCAATCTCCTTCTTGCGTGCTAGAAAACAAACAAACAAAAACAGAAACAAGGAAACGTTCATGTTTCGCGTTTAGGGGCCGATTACATGAGGCGGGCTGGCCTGCTTAGCCGGGCTGGCTCGGTTTGCCAGGATCTCGGCACGTCTGTGAAACACACTAAAAATCAACTTTGCGATTACATGGAAAAATTTCAGCCTGGCTAGCTGGGATCCCGGGATCGCGATGCCGGGACCCCGGCTAGCCGGGATGAAAATTTACCATGTAATCGCGATTGCCGGGCCAGCCCGGCTAGCCGGGCCAACACTTTCTCGTCACTAAATTTTGCTTCAGAGCAAAATGGCTCTCCAGAAGATCGTTATTTCTCTTTCTATAGAACACATAAAGGTTTATCAGACCTTAAAGCTACGTAAAACTGAAAATGATACACCAAAATAATGGGTTAGCGAGAATAAAAACACTTGATTCATGCTCTTTGATGTAGCCATCTTTTCACACGACAGCTTCTACATTTAGCCGCAGGCGGGATGGCTCGCCTCATGTAATACCAGGCTGAGCAGTCATCTCGGCAGACAGAACCAGCCCTTCTACCGAGCCAGCCCGGCGCAAGTAATCGGCCCCTTAGGGGCATAACCAGTTTTTATAGGCACTCTTTAAATTGTTTTTCCATCCTGAATCATGATAACTGAGCAGTGTGGGCTAAACACCAAAAAAGCAAATCACGTCAGGCAAAAAATACTGTCAAAGTATGTTTCAGACAAAAGGAACATTCAAAGAGAGGTAAAAGACACACCATTTTTCTGGACGTTTCAAACGCCGGAGTTTCATTTGTTAATTTTAGAATAGTCTCCGCTGTTTCTGAACCACTCAAATATTTCCTCTTGCCTTCGCTAGGTAAAAGACTTTCCGTCCGTGTTGAATACCAGGAATGAAGTCGTCGATATAGTAACTAAGTTGCTATGGTTACTAAGTGTGAAGCACGCCGCAGTGAACTACCCTGTGAGTGACTATGGAGCATTCACACCGCTCTTGCCGACCAAGATTTACAACGACACCCGAGTACCACCAGGAGAGTTTTCCATCTTCAATTTACCAAACGGCAACATATCTTCGGTAAGTGCTTTCTGATTTATACGGTTGATAGTTATCCACAGTAGACAACGGTATGACGTTCATTGAAGCGTACTTGAAACAGACTGTGTGCTTGTTATTCCGTAACGGTTCCACTATGCTTTTGCGTCATGCTGGCCCCAGTTCCGGGAAAGCCGATTAGCGCTAATCGAGGCGGGTTAAATCTCGCTCATCCAGGATTAAAATTTATCCTTCGGTTAGATTCTGTTCATGAAAGCACGATTAACACCAACCAAGTGATAAACGGGGGCTTAAATTTAATCCACCTAGCGAGGTCGATTAACTCACTAATCGGGGGAAAAACTTGATCAAAACAAACAAAATGGCGGACTTAAATTTTGGGATATTGTAAGTTTAGTTGAGTAAGGAAAACGAAAGGAGTCAATTTATGCTAGATAAATTCCTGTTAGCAAGTTAAATAAGAAATAATTTTGTTGTCTGCACAAATTTTAGCGGTAATCGACTGAGTTTTGGGCGCAAAAAACCTGCAGCGAAATGTGATGGAGCAAAATGACGTACGCAAATCGAGTAGTCCAGTTTTCGATTTTAGTCTATATTTTAAAACACTATTAAACAATTCCATCCATAGCTCTATAAAATTCTATTAAATGGTAACTCTGGAAATGTGGCTTCAGTAAGTCTTCACAAAGTAGAATTTATGAACCGATCTTCAGGACTCTACGAGTAAGCTTATGATTAAACGAAACTGAAAGCCATGAATTTCGAAGCCATCTTTCATCGCAAGCGATAGCGCGAATAATCAACTTTTCACTGAACAATTTGCCGGTTTTGGGTTTCTACAGAAGAATTATTGAATGAAGTAAAATATTTATAACAATTTTGCAAGAGCAGAAGGAGATGTTTTATTGAAATAACGTGAATATAAGACGAAAATTTTGACAATTAATTAAAGCGAAGTCGTTCTCAAACAGTGCAGACACTGAAACAAGCGCCCACTAAATTCATCTTGAAGCCATGCAAAATCAAAAATTTCTCTCACGCTTAGCTTAGCTATGTGACCTAAACAATTTTTTAGGATAAGAAAAACCGTGTCTCTCTTTCCTTTTAGGGAATTTTTAACAACAGAAGATTCTTTTTGATCGAGCGATCTAAAATATGGATTTAGACCTCCGAAAGGAAATTTGTGCAGTTCCGAAAACCACCCGTGAAACTAGGGAACTACTTAGTTACGTCATTCATATATGGAATGCTAGTTGCCCGTATCTCTTCGTTAGGCGGCTTCTCGGGCTATCTTGAATTGCCTATGATTGCAAGAAATTATAAAAAAAAAGAAGTCCTGAGTTTAATCAGAAGCACATACTTCTGGTTCAATATAATGGGCAACTAAATAATTGACGATCACGTCTTGACGGAGACATCTGCCATGGTCACTCAGAATATGCTGTCCTTGTTCCAAAAGCTAAAATTGATAATATGACCATCTCCTTGGTAGGGTTTTTTGGGTTCAGAATATCTCTTATAATTTCTCTTTTTCCCTAGATGCAGATTGAGGTCGCTATGAACATCGGGACATATCATTACGACACGTTATTCGACTATTATAAGAAACTATCAAATCCCCTCGCATCACGGATAGTAGGCTTCTACTACTATTACCTCAAGTACGCCATCAGTCCACGACTCCAGTATAGGAACAAGAAGCGATTCAGGAGTGGTCATTTGACGTATCCCTATCTACAGCATCACTGGGTTCCTAACGGCATTCAAACCTAGATAAATAAAACAAAAACCTACTGGCGTATAGTTTAAAAAGGCTGCGACAACCTTTCCTTGGTTAACATTGCTATTGTTACAGGAGCTATTTCACATGGGTTTTATCTTTTTTTTCTTTCCTTTTTAAAATTCTCTTTTATATCTTGGTGGTTAATTTGTTAGTAAAGGGACTATTTCACGTATATTTTCAGAGCAAATTGAGTAGTAAACAGTAGTCTGACTAGGTGAAATTGCATTCAACTTTGCATACTTTTTGGTCATAAAAACTGATATAGTTGAACCTTTCTTTAAGACACCTCCACAGTTGGACATTTCTCTATACATATAGGCCAGGCAGGCGTAGCTGGGGGTAGAAGTAGAGGAGAAAACAGAACAAAAGGAGGGAGGACTCGTTTCTCTCTTTCTCTCTCCCCCAGCTACGCCTGGTACGCACGTTACATTTATCAGCCTTACGTTTGTAATACTGTGCACGAAAAAATCTGAAAGAAGTTGAATGTAGGAGTTTCCAGATTAAATAGTCACTATCAATGAATAGTTATTCTTCTGATGCGTGAAACCGGTAATCACACCAACTTGATGCCTTAGCATTTAGCATCATGAAATGAATATTATGTAATCGTCTAGGGATTACTTTGCCTTTGTAGAACGCACTCGAATAAATTCTGTATTCTCTGACGAGGTTTTTAGGTGTACAGAACTTGTATTGTGTTGTAAAATAAATCATCTCGTTGTAGAGTCCAAGTGGGAAGTTTGAAGCGATTTTCTGGACAAATACCGGCATCTCCACTTAGTTGACCAAGTCCTGTCCCTTCGGTGTCCGTATTAAAGATTTTCCACTGTATTAAGGTTACATTATTGTGTACGGTTTAGTTCCCAGACTTAGCCTGAAGAGAAGTGAAGTGATAGGGAAGGAGGGGGGGGAGGATAGGGTTTCATTGGTGACGGGTTAACGTTTTTCGACCGATGGGAAAACTTGACATCTAATATATATATATATTATTTGCCGGCCGGGAGGTCCGTATTGAGAAAAACTGTGCCAGAGGTCTTGAGTACGGCCCGAGGCCGCAGGCCGAGGGCCGTGCTCAAGACCGAGGGCACAGTTTTT
>Ga0126336_10000046_pt1 | contig 26703 bp, 14 predicted proteins | sample SidCmetagenome_FD_92530 | JGI IMG/M metagenome (GOLD analysis project Ga0126336, IMG submission 92530) | Coral microbial communities from El Islote,Puerto Morelos, Mexico - Siderastrea C C metagenome | ecosystem: Host-associated > Invertebrates > Cnidaria > Coral | place: El Islote,Puerto... | reverse complement strand
GTTACCGTTTTTAGCCTTGACCGTGCACAAACAACAATAGGTTTGAATTTTGCATGAGCAACGAACCAATAAAAATGTCACTGTTAAGTTATTCAGCCATAGTGTGCGAACGTAAAACAAAAGTTTGTGCACGGTCGTAGAACTTTCAACATAAATTGCAGCACCTTTGTTTTGGCCTTTGAAACTTGCAAGGTTTCATAACCAGTCCCTCGAGTAACTATGATTCCAAAGTCCAGTTTATGTCAAAGTCCACTCATCAAAGCAAAAATACTGGTGCTGCCGGAGGTGATAAATATTTGAAATATCTATATTACTGAACAGTGGAGCTAAATACATTACTTAGATAAACTTTACAAGCTACTGATAAAAGATGAGCATGTGTCCATATGAGATCGATATGTTAATGTTCGGAGTTTGTCATGCTTTTTTCATCAAAAAAGATGTAACTGACTCATAGAACTCCAACATATATATACAATTTACTAAGACCTTGCATAAAGGCCTTATGTGCCACTGGGCACGAATAGGAAGAGTGAGTGAGAGTGAGTGAGTGAGTAAGGCCTTGCTACAACACAAGCCTTTCAATGAATAATGGAAGAACAACTTGAGTCCTATTGTTACTGAGTTGCAGTAAAATTCCAGTTGTAACCAGACTGCAAAAACAGCATGCATATTTTTGCGTGAATTGAAGTATGAATATGGAGAGTGAGAGTAAAGAGCTGGCCACACGCCCTCAAGGGCGTTTCGAAGCTCTAGCTTCTAACCCCAGTTTTGGTTCTTCGAGCTTTGAGCCTTTGAGAGCATCCGTGCTTTTGCCGATTGGTCCCGACGACTCGTACCTCCCTCCTCTAGTTCTTAGAGGAAAAGGCGTCTGTTTTGCAGGCTTGTTTAACCCCCTCCCCCGGGTATAAGCAACCTCTGCATATGAGCCAAATCGCCATGTCCGCTGTCTGGAAAGACATTTTAATGTCCCCTTTGAAGTGCGTCTTAAAAGACGCACTTCAAAAGCGTAAGCAGGCAAAAAGGGTTCATTTTTCTATCAACACCTAACGAGTCTCCAAATCACGGAAGCTCCAACTATTTTGGCTTTATTTTGTTTTATCAGTTAGCGGATTCATTGGCCTAATTTCTGTAATTTCAACTCTCAGTATATTTCGTGGTAGTAGTCTACATATTCGTATCGTTTATCGACGACCTTTTGAAGAGGCACTGTAGTTCAGGTATTCATTACGTTCAAATAAAAATAAGATGCAATTGAGATGGTTTGAAAGTTAGAGCCAAGCAAAGCCCGGCCTTTTGAGGGGCGTGAGTTTGGGTAGAAAGTGTTCGGTTGATGCATGGACTCATTTGGAGTGTTTTTTCCTATTCTGGCTGTAAACCCTCGGGTTTGATCTTCTACGAAAAGGGTGCTAAGGGGTTTCCGTCCGTCAGGAGTGAATTGTCATGTAATATGGGCGTAAAATGTGAAATGATTGTTTTCCCCTCGAAAACATGATCTATTCGTGAATCATGATTATAGTATAAAACGTCATTGAAATGTAAATTGAGTTTTTATCTTTGTCTTCAATTTATAGTTTCCTTCTCAATTTACGTTTCCTGTGGTAAAACGAACTTTACGACTTGTTTCGTTTTCTAAGAGTTGATCCCGACCACACCTTTTTCCACCCTTCACGAAGGCACCCACAGGGATTTTAATTTGCAAGAGCCAAAATCCAAGAATGTAAGCTGTACAGTATGATATCGTGCTATTTTCTATGTAACAGTATTACCCATCTCGCGATCGTATTCCACGCCGTGAAATCTGTTTAGCAGCATAGTTCTCCAGCCAAACTCTAACTTCATGAGTACTGTATGACATGGGTCCAAGTCCTCCCTGATAAACTATTTTAGAGTCCCGGATGATGTAGAGTCTTTCTGGGCTTGCGCCGTACGCCAGGTTGGCGGCGTCTAACATGCTGTCCACTCTCACTGTGCATGGTGGATTGTGGGACAAAAGGAGCTGAGCTGCCGCGCACCTTTCTTCTTGTGTGCGATGCCTGGGAATGTCGTAATTGTTCTGAAAGAAAAAAATGACGTTATGCACGTGATATTTTAGCTGTAGATTATAATTACGATCAGTCTGTCTTAGCTTCTTTTGACCTATCTAACGGCGCTTATCGTTCGATTTACTTTCCAGCATAACTCGACTGTAGAGTATGACTTCTCCCCGTCCCCCTTCCCCCCCTTCCACACACACACACTGTCTGGGATTTTACAGTCCGCCGGCCAGATTTACCATAGCCTGCGTAGCGAAAAATGCCTCGAACGGTTGGAAAAACCTACGGAAACGCTTGTTATGCAGGCTAGATTTACAAAGGTGAATCCCTTTTAAATTAATGTATTACTAGAAAACAGCAACTTGTATTAAAACGGACACTTAAGAAGATACGATCAGCATCAAAATTCTCCTCATCAAATCAGTGCCTTATAACAAGTACAGGTGATGAGAATTGAGGAAATGATCACCAAAGGTGAATTGACTTGATGTTTCAACAAGTTCTTTCACCCACGAGTTTGCCAAAATTGGTTTGAGGTGTAAAGGCCGCTTTAAAGGGTTAGCTTGGCTTGGCTTGGATGGCTTCGTAGATCTTTGTCTGGCCAAAAGTGTTGGGCAATTGAATTTGATAATTTCTCTTTAATCTTATGTTGATTAAAGGAGCCTGTACAACCATTACAATCATTCCAAGATCTTGAACATTTTTTTTTGGACGGGGGTAGGTAGGGGGGAGAGAAGGGAGGGGGAGCGAGGAAAAGCTAAGAAAGACTTGCAGAACAGCAACGAAGTTATACCATTGAATACTAGCGTTGAGTACTCGTGAGTAATGTGTATGTCTGTAATAGGAACTTGTTTTTGACAACGCCATGCACTTGCCAAGGACGATTGTAGTACATCGGAACGTTTTTTTACCTCTTCTCTACTTTTTGTGTTGGTGCACATTCATACTTCTGGGAGGCCGGACGGAAAGAGACGATAAAGCTACAGTGATTTTTAAAATTGTAGAAAGCACAGCACGTGGATTTACTGATTTCATGCGTGACATATTTTAAGCCACCTCACACGCCTCCACATTATCACAATGAGAAAGTATTAAAACCAGGCAAAAATCTAGGATTTAAACTCATTATTTTCGTCGGTAGCTAGATGAATTTCGCTAAAGCTTTGTTAAATACCTACCAGCCTACTTGAAAAGATTTACAACACTATTGCAATCATGTCATTTGCCACTTCCAGTAAGACAGGTAAAAATGCTATTTTTACATAGACGCATAAGAGCCTGAAATTGTTTTTGTTAGCAACTGGTTATCAGTAAAAAAGTTAAAACATACAGAAGGCTAGAAAACAAAACAAAACAAAAAAAACTTTTAGGCATTTGACTGCTTCCTGTTTTGTAAGTCTGTTATATCAAGACCTTATCTTGATCGTTCCTAGGGGTCAGCCTTAGCAAGCCGTTCACCTCTGAAACAACAAAGGCACCATTTATGTTCAAAATAATATACGTGTATCGTAAGATAACTCATAATTTGAGGTATTTAAATATGCCGTTAGTGCCAAATATAGTCTAAATTGCCAAAAGGGCGGATTCACGTGAAGCCTGTACGTTTTCCCTTTCTTGAATATAAGTAATCTTTATTTGGTTAATGCATAGTGTTATAGCAAAGGAGCTAAAGTGCTTACGAAACTGACGCGCCTATAGATTAACCTTTTATTGAAAATTTGTTTGTTTCTTTATGTTTAGACAGAACTTTCCCTAATGGTTGTTTCACCTTGGCAAATTCAGGATGTCTTTTAGATAAGCCTCTCGGGAAACTTTAAAAATAGATTTTGTTGTTCTGTCACAAGATAATAATCTACGCCCGCACTCGTGAAAGTTCCAGCATATCGGCCTGACGGAAAAATAAATCCGTACGTGCACCCACAAACCGTTTAATTTGATTCATATGTAAAGTCCCTTAATTAAAATTGGAAACAAACTTCAAGCGATGTGATGTGGTTGTAACTTTTAAATTATACATTACTTGCAAAAAATTTCGGACGATTTTAAATTCGGACAAAAATAGCGCAGTTGCTGTTTGAATCTTCGATCCAAGCCCAGTTTTATGATAATTGGATTGCCAGTGCCAGTGGTGCTAGTCCTCTTCTGCTTCATCATCGATCAACACCATTGAAAGGTCCTTTGTCACTAGCGTGTGGTTCTTCTTCATCTTAAGCTGTTGGTGACTGAGGTGATTGATCAAGAAGCTCATAGTTCTTTTGAAAAAGCTCTTTGAGACTAAGAAGAAGAAATCGATTGCTGTCGTCAATTTTAAACGTAACTCGGCTGAGAAGTATCTGAAGCCGGCCCTCACGTTGCAATTGGAGAAGGTCAATGCTTTTCATCCTCAGTTGTTGCATCGATACTGTCGAACTCTACCGAACTCTAGTTGAGACTCTGCTTGAGAGTGACATAGGCTTCATTAAATTTGTGTTTTTTCCCCCCGGTGTATCTGTAAAACCTTGAGGGTGTAGTAAAACTATCGTTTTCAGATATTTGACTTCAGTCTAATTCATGCTTTGTAGGCATAAATTTACTTTAGGCGTGTTTCAGCAAACTGTCTGAAATTTGTGTCCGAAATTTGTCCGAAATGAGAGAAAAAGTGTCCGAAAATTAAACGTCCGAAATAAAACGTCCGAATTCTTAAAGTCCGAAATTTTTTGCAAGTAATGTAATCATCTTCCTCAAGGAGGTTGTAGCTGTCCAGCACGTGGATGAAATTAATTCAGGTGTGACAACTCCTGAAATGAAAACTACTAGTCACTAGTACTTAACTGAGGGCCTGTTTGTCGTGTTGTACAAGGCGGCTCTAACTTTTACGTTTGCAGACGAAATGCGGGTGCCCATTCAAATGAAAGCTACTGAGCAGTACTTTCCGGTGGTGCTGTTTTTTTTTTTATGTTGTACAAGGTGGTTCTAACTTTCGAGTTTGTGGACGAAATGCTGAAATGTGACCATTCCGAATGAAAGCTCATCCACCGAACTTTCCCCTGATGATATTTATTATGCTGTATAAGGTGGTGTTAACTTTTCAGTCGTTGGATGAATTCAAAGATTAACTACTACGTTCCTAAAGAACTGTTCCGTGTTCTTTAATATCTTTTAAGATTTGATTTAGGACTCTTTTCCAGTTTGAAACTGGCAAGTCTGATTTGAAGTGAACGTGAAGGCTAATTCAAACATCCTTACCCCATTGGGGACTATCCTTGGACCCACCTCAAACTTTTGTCAGACAAAGTCTAATTAAAGAAATAGGTAAATCCTTGTTTTCTTTTTAGCTACTGGAGCATTTTTAAGAGTGATATCCTCTCAGCTCCCGTGGTGAGCCATTTATCTCCGGTGGGCTTGCTTTACATCGGTTTATATAATTTTAGTGGCAAGACACCGTTGTACATTCGCGCACTATTTGTACCACTGTCTTCAAGTAAACAAGGTACTCTGTGGGCGGTATTTAACGCATGACAACCCCCTTTATCTAGCCCTAAATATTTACTTAATTTATTCTAAATTGTTATCAAGTTAAACCCAAATATTGAGTCATCTCGCTTAAGGCCAGACAATTAATGGACCGTCCAGGTGAATAAGCTGTTATACTGAGCTAATAGTGTGCCCCGTCAATCTGTTTGGGATTTCACAATTGACCTCTATGGATTTTACGGGCTTTCTCCGTTTGTTATGTTTTAGGATTATAAGTCTGGGGGTATTAGTGTTCCTATTGGCTAAATCCTTTTTGAAAACTTTGTATCTCTTGTTTAGAAGCCCCTTTCATTTAACTGCTGATATGTTAGTTAGTCTGGTACTAAGAACAAGTGCATGAAATCGTTAAGTTTGGCAATTAGATGAAATCTGTTGAGTAGTATACTGTCTGTGGCACTGGTTGTTTTTATTTTTGGTAATAAAAAATGACATGATACGACTTAAAAGTTCTTAGGACATAATGGCCAGACATGTGTAAACCCTGAACTAATACGGCGACCTAATACAATCATGACTGAACAATAAAAGCGGCACGATTAGCGAGAAAGGAAAGAGGTCAATTGCGAATGACTAAAATCCCCATGACGCAGAAGCCAGAGAGAGATTGTCCAGGATTGGCTGTGTTAAATATACAGTTCCATTCAAAGGCATAGTAAAATTGCACAAGAATGTATTTCTAGCATGGGGAGTGACTCTCATTAAAAGTTCCGAGTTGAACCAGATCAAGCTACAACCTTCGTCAATAATATTGGGACACCCGTACATTTCTGCAATTGTCAAGAAAAATTCTTGGAAAAACCGCCGCCCTTCCGTACAACGTTGATTTTCCCATCCAACTTCCCCGTAACACAACATTGTTTAATGGGGGGGGGGGGGGGGGGGGTTGAAAGTCTGGTAATGACGTGATTGATTTGTAAAAGTTGAATTCATGTAAAATAGGCCGCCTTTATTAAGATGTCCCCAAAATGTTTGTCGCAAGTTGTAGCTAGTAGCTCAAGGTTTAGTCTCAAAGACGGAAAGGGTCAAGAATTCCAACTGATAAACAACTGAGCAGCTGCATATTTGTTTGAGGGTTTTTTCAATGTTGTACGACAGCAAGCGGTCAGAGATATGACCCCAGGGTGTTTGGATTTTATGCCCCTTGGCCTTGTGTGACCACACCACGTGACATAACTGATTCCCCACACATCCGCACAACTTAAACAGATAGAACAAGCACTGCTAAAAAGTTAGTCTGATTAACAGATAGTCTGAGGGACTGTACGAATAAAGGGTTTAGTTTGTAAAGAAACAATAGTGCTAAGTAGGTGGGAAGGTGGAATACGAAAATTTGGATTTATCAACTGCGTTGATAAGGTTAATTGGCCACCGTGGAGGAATTTGAAAGCTGATGTTTGCAGCTAGCGTCAGCTCCTCGCCAGGGCGAAGCATTGACGTTTAAGGGCTAATGCTGGAAACCACAGCTTTTTCTCAGATTCTAACCCAAAACCGAAATGCAAATTTATAGAAAACACTTATATGTGAGAGACGAACAAAGCTAGGAATAAGGTATCCTTTTGGCTTTCCAAACAGAGCAAAGACGAATGGTTCACTAATCGAGCGCCCAGGGTGACTTTATACGCTCTGATCACCTATGGTCGCCATACCACACTGTTTGAGCGGTGTGTTACTGTGAGACGAACAACAGGTTCCTTACGGCAGTTGAAATTTGCTCCACTAGTGTCATTTTTAGAGACATCTTAATCTGTATGGTTCAATAAGCTTTACACTAAATGTCAGTTGGGTCATGTTGGGTGCTTTTTCGTCCTGTTGTGCTGTTAAAGGCGTCTTTTCGCGAGAGCACTTTTTTGGACCTGAAATTTGTCTCGGTCTTATAGTTAGTAACACACCACTGAAAACAGAGGATGGTATGCCTGTAGCGTTATACTAAAGTTCTCAAATGGCTACCATCACAGAAAACAGGACGCTCTATAAAGGGTCAGAACTTCATGACTAAGGACTAAGTGGTAACGCCCATTTAGGATTTGGCCAATTGGATCGCCTATTTATTACCAGGGTCAGGCATTTATCCAGTTATCCAAACAGAGAAGATTGATGAATAGCAATAAAAAAGTTAAACCTTTACCTCTTAAGAAAGGATAACTTGGAGAAAACCAAAAACGAAACAACACACAAAGACATCCCCCCATATGAAGGTATTACTCGCTACTTATGAATTCCTTCATGGATAGATTTTCAAACCTTGGACAACAAATTAAAGAGCACTACTGCTCACTACATTTCATTAAATGGTCACACCTTAGGATTTCGTATGTCGCAGATGTAAAAGCTAACACCGTGATGCAAAAGTTATAATCGTATTACATAATTGATAATTCATCATAAGTTACGCAATGGTAAGGTTTCGATATTAACTGCGGGCAAATTAAGGAAAGAAACAGAACAAGGTGACATAAAAGGGAGATCATACATACCAGTTCTGCTTCAGTTTAAAAAAAGGAAAAAAAAAAAGAAAAGAAAAGAAAGAAAAATCCTGATACAAGCACTGAGCTGAAAAATTCTGGGCAAATATCACGCATGCGGGTCCAAATACAAATCCTGGTAAGTGGAAAAGAGATAAGACTAAAACACCCACACATATTTTCCTTCGTTGAAAAGGTGGTGGGCCAAATTCTTTGTCTTTTTAGATAGATAAGATGAAGAGTTTGGAGATAAACTACTAAAGACGAGCTTAACTTTAATGAAAACGAGATAATCTAAACAGAGTTTTCCCACCCGATACCGAGAAAACTGATAAAAGCAAACGCCCTTTGATTCCGTTGGGCAGCCAGAGTTGAAAAAGTATGACAAAGAAAGTTAGTTCCAAATTGTATTTGGGTATCCTCCTTGCAAGAACTGAGTTGATATGTTATGGAACAGGCCGTGAAAAGCATTTCTTGTTTGTCAAGACTGTTATGAATTTTTTGTTCATCAGGGTGGTCAAAACATGGAGGCGTTATCAGTGTAAAATAATTTTCACGTGACATTGAACTTCTAATCGCATACCTAACCGGAAAAAAGTCCTGCTTAAGACACTGGTTTGATAATTTGAAAAGGAAGGCTTTCAATAAGTTCAGGTTTTGGGTAGTTACACGAAACGTTACCTTAAAGCGGTTCCTTGAATTACGCCGCATTAAAGCGCCTTCGACTGGCATATAACACAAGAAATGAACAAGCGATTCTCCGTGAGCCAATCAGAGACAAGACAAAGTTTGCCAGAGGACTTTCTTTAAAAAGGAGATAATTAACAGAAAATCCTGACTGGCAGCGATGTCGGCTTCATTAAGAAAAAGTATCCGTTTTTTTGACGTAAAATGGTCGAAGGTTGGTTTTAAACCCTCTGATAATATCTCGGATGAAGGAGGTTAGCTGAATTGAAATACGTTTTCAAAACATTAGAATCTAAGAAATGTTAATCCTTTTGGCTCGCGAAAAAAAACATACATGTTATGCTTGAAAAAAAGCCGCAAAAGAATTATTTCCATACCATTACAATATTTGAACCAGGAGAAGTGAAGAGGAAATTTAAAGGGCAGAAGGAAGAACGAAAAATCACCTTTATGGATGTTTCAAATGGGTGACTCAATTGGAACTAATTTCCCATCTGTATCCGGGGGAAGTAGGATGAAAAAAATATGAGCATAAATTTGCTTTTCAACCATGATACATTGACGAAAACTTGTAAGCAGAAAAACATTTCCGTATGATGATGTTTCACAAATTTAATCAATGAACTTATTCCAAAAATGTAGGCACATGGCTTTGGGGGTTAAATGTCTCGTTCCGTATTCCAAAGCTTCCTAATATCTTTAAATTTTGAGAATTTAAAAACAAGGGAATTCGAACGCTTCACAATTTGTTTAAAATACGTAAGCAAAAATTACTTGCTTGGAAAGTTGCACCATAACCTTTCTCTTAGCGCTTAAATTTGAAAAGAGGAGAGTGCAAACGAGAATAAAATTGTCAATTTTGGAAACTTCCGTTTGGAAACTGAAAAAATGAAATTAACGAGTTCCGCTGAGGTAAGAGTCCTGCTCAACAGCTGTTCTTTCAATGGTCACGCACAGACTCACAAATTAGGACCGCCTTAAGGTATACAGCACACATAAACAGCACCACAGGAAGTGAAAGTACTGTTCTCTGAAACCCTTTATTTGAATGGTGACACTTTAGAACTTCATCTTAAGACTCAAAAGGCAGAATCCCCCTTTACAGCATAATAAACATCACCACAGGAACGTACTGCTCAGTAGGTTTTATTTAAATGGTCACACTCCAGGATTTCATCCATAGAATCAAAAGTTAGAACCACCTTTTACAGCACTAGGCAATAACACAGGAAAGAACTGCTCAGTAGCTTTCATTTCAACAGAGAAAACTCCAGAATTTTTCATCCACAGTCATAAAAGTAAGAACCGCCTACCAGAGCATAATGATCATCTCCACAGGAAAAATAAACGCTGTTCAAAGGTTTTTATTTCAACGGTGTGAACTTTAGGTACACGCAAAAATCAGTGACAAATATAGAACCACCTACGCTAGATATCAGTCTGAGAGTATCAGTAATGGTGAATATATTGTGAGGAAAGCCATTTAACTCCAATAAAAAAAGATAAACTAACCTTCAGTGCCCAGCCATCTGATGGATGTGCCTCTTCTATGTACACGATGACGAAGTCTGCGACATCAGAAAAATCGCGAACAATTTCTCCGAAATCGCGCAACTTCGCCGTAAACGGTCGTCAGCTGGAACTACCGAAGTTAACGACAAGAGGGCGGTCTTGCCTTGAGCTGTCCAGAAGGCGAAAGCAAGTTTTTCCATCCAAGGAAACGATGGGGGAGTTGTAGGCCTTGCTTCCAAGTTTGGTTTTCTTGTTTATGTCCAGGTGAATGTATCTCCACAAACCCGTCAGCATTTGTCGACTGAACATAGAGTCCCAATAATCGTCCTGCGGCATTTTGATCCCAAACGTTGCATCGATTGCGTTGGAAATCAGACGCTTGAATAAAGGAAACACACTTAAAAGTGTCCCCAAGCAAAAGACGAAAACCAGGAGAGAGAAGAGCACAAAGGAGCGCAGTTTTTGAAAGATGAACATCATCTTTGCGCGTGGACTTGACGCAGTGAATGCGCGAGCTAAATGGATTTGTGACCTGTCGCGAGCTGCTTTTATATTGGTATTTATATCTCCCAAGCTCAGGGAAAGGTCAACAACTTTCACTCACGTGGCAGGATGGAAAAACAACAGCAGTGGCTTGGGTTTCCGTACAACATACATAATTGCTATTCTCGATATCTGAGCCCGGGGGGGAAGGGATACTCCCTGTAGCAGGCTTGACGGGGAGGCTCCGCCTGAAAGCTAGGGGGGCCTTTTTTGCGCTCGCAGTATACGAAGAGTAGGGAAATTTGTTAATACATCTTGAAATGAATGGGAAAGCAAGTTATTAAAAAAAAAAATAAAAATTGGTAGAAATTACAAAGCAAAAGCATACGAAAACTTGGAGCTTTCAATCGACTAAAACCCAAGCTAATCTACTGTTTTTGGCTTATCTTCCAGAAATAACAAGGAAGTGTTTCTTCTAGTTATGTGCAAGAGTCACCATTTCGACTAAACGTAGTATAGGAAAGGCTAAGGGTTTGAACCACAGGGCAGAGCCTCCCCCTGGGAAACTTAAGTGAGTACCCCCTGGGTATATGAGCCGGTGTTTTCGCTGTTAGCAGACAGACACATCCTTTTTTTTTCGAGGGACAATAAGAAGCCAAATGCAGGATTTCTACGGCGTGTTGGTGTACTAAAGTACGTCGCCGGAAGACGATTTGAAATTTTGCAGATAAACACACGAATGATCAATGACATCAGTATAATCCACGCGAACATCTACAAGGCAGCACGTGATACCCTCCGTTGTAACCCTGCCTGACATGCAGACGAATCCCTCAGCTGTCCTTTACTTTTTGCACTATTTCCACTTCAGATATAAATATTGCGGTGTTGAAAGCTTGCTAAATGATTTGCGTGAGATGGAAAAGCGTTCGCAAATGAGATGACTGGAAAAGGGATGGCTATACAGCCGAGGTCATCGCCAATTTTGTATTAGATATCCGCAGAGAGTTGACCACAATATAGCAAAAGCGTGTTTTGACAGGACGAAAAACAACCGAAAAGAAGCTTGTTAGACTATATAATAAAATGCTAACGATCATAAAATGTTGATTTTATAGATCAGGTGGTTTTGGCGGACTTTTCGTCTTTGAACGATGGCCACGCGCAATCTAGTACTTTATTTCCGGTCGAGTTGCAGTTTACAAATGATGTTACTTCAACAAGACTAGTTTCTTTTTTCAAAGAAATCCCGCCAGTTATCTATGGGATTAAAGAAGAAGATTGAAGTTTGCTTACACTTTGCGTACTAACAACAAAAGATTTATCATTATGGCTTAGCAAAACAAGGTCGACACGGAACAGCTTCGAATCTTCCAGAGATCTGAGCAGCAGCCAAGGTACAACTGCTACCGTAATCTGACATGAAATTTTTGTGGGTATAAATTTTTCCGGCGTTTGCGATCCGCAGAAAACTAACAAATTTTGGCACGCAATGCGTGCAGAAGCGATGACGTTATCACGCCATCACTTCAAACTATCGCAAACAATTGATAACTGCAAAAATATTTTGCACTAAAATTTTCACCATATACCAAAGAAATAATTCCACTTTAAAGTTTTTAGGCTATGTGGTTAGAATAATAATAATATTGATAATAAGAATAATTAAAATATAAATTGGATCCGCTTGAAATAGCATCGTTGAGTTTTGTCTTAAGAGGAAAAATTCAGTCGTTTAAGTTGGCGTCGGCATGGCGATGAATGGCTTACTCCGTAAACTCTAAATCCTGTCCAAATCGCAAAATCAAAACTCCCACAAATATTTCGCTTTGTGTGGCATCTTTCAAAGCGCCTTTGGATTAGGCTTTCGAAAGTTCGAAAGATCAGGTATTAAACGAAGAAGGGTATTGAAACTTCCCCAAACATCGCCAGTTGTAATAAATCAAACATCAGACTGAATCCCGATAAAAAAAAATGCCTTCAACAAAAAGAGTTTATTTTGTGCCTCTGGTACTCCAGTTACTTTCATACGTTCATGCAAATCGTGTGGAGTGGGTGCGATTTTTGGTGGAAAAGAATTTTGGTAATTGCCGTTGGATCTGTAGTGCTTTCAGGGAAATTTTGGGAAAATCACTGGACGGAAGACTTAAACTTCCGCACAAGAATAATATGTCTATGAACGAAAACAGCGAAAACAGGAGAATCATTTGGTCTTAAGCAGCACATTTTGCTGTGGTGTTGTTTGTTCCATCTTAGAAAATTTTCTCAGTTTTCTTGTGGTGCTCTAAGAAGCTTAAAATTTGTGTTTCTTGTCTTCTTCTACCCTGTTTTCTTGCAAACGTTGCAAATCTTTGTAAATACGCTTCAATTTTTGTCTATGTTTAACCTTTTCGATTCCCCACCGTTGCTACGTGACTTAAGTTTCACATCATCCATCGTTTCAAACCATTGTCAAATTCATCGGCAGAAAAGAGCGTCATATCCAGGTGGAAAACTACAATCATCAATTTTCACTTAAGATAGCACAGAATGCTATGTCTTTCCATCCATGCACTGATTGCTTTTGTTTTCGAGTTTTGTTTAGACTATGAGCAGTCTCTTTTTCCGCTCAGGGATAGTCGAGGGAAACGAACACCGCGGGCGATTTTCGCGCTCGCTCGCTTGTTCGTTTTCCTCAGACTATCCCTGAGCAGAGAGACTGCTCGTAGTCTAAATTTTCTTGTGATATCATCTGTATAAGCACTGATTTGAATCTCCCTAATTCCGTATACAGCCAACTCTTGTTATAACGGAAAACCATCGGGACCAAGATTTGGTGTCCGTAAGAGAGAGAGTCGGTAATAGCGGGAGTTGTTTTCAGTTATTTCTTATACTTCGTGACTTCAGCTGCTGTTCGTAATAGCGAAGTGTCCGGAAGGCGAGAGTTGACTCTACATACAGTTATCACTCTGCTCAATCTTTTCCTCGGGTTTTACACTGAAACTGAAAAAGATTGCCCACTGCCGTGACTCAGTACTTCCGCCGTGGGCTAAATTCCTCTCAGGTTTTTTTAGGCTTTCCTGTACATATCTTTCTCGTCTTACTTTTAAAGCATAAAAAGAACAGACGTTTTTCTAGAACAAAGTTATCCGGCTATGCTACCGGGTTTGTTCCCTGGCACCATTTTTGCAGTAACGAGCGTTTCTGTCAGGTGTTTGCGTAAGCGCTGTATTTGGTTCTCATAATTAAGTCCACTTCCTTACTCGCTTTTCAACTGGAAAATTCCGTAACTAGACACCGCGCTTTCTTGTCATCGATAACACAAAACATGCGTTAAACAGGTAATTACAAGCATTCTAGGAGATAGCGGTCTTTTTTATGCTTGTCAAACACCGGTGAAAAGTTAGATTACGGAAAGAAATGACACAGTTGCACTAATTAATGGTGTATAAAGGTCGAGAAAGAGATAAGATCACTGAATCGAAATTTTCAAAGCAACGAAACGGAAAAGAAAGATTCTGTCAAGATGTAGGCTTGCGCAACTTTGTTTTCCTTCGTTTTTTGGTCACCAGAGCTCCAGTTGTCGTGATATTATACCCGGTTATTTGTCTGAAAACATTCAAAAGGTCCAAGAAGCGCACAGGTTCTCTGAAAGCAAAGCTCAGGGAAAGTCAGGGCAGTTTTTTAAAGGCTGATTTGCACAAAATTGTGCGGCGCATTGTCTGGATCGCACCGATCGCTCCCAAAACTGTTGAGACGACAGGGGCGATCCGGACGATTATTGGGTTTCCGTGAAATCACCTCGAATGTCTGGAGTGAGCGAGTGATCAGCAAATCTCCTGGCTACAACAACACACCTTTGTTGTATTTGTAACCTTTCGAGTATTTTCCCGCATGGCCCCACTAATTGAAGGCTGGCAAGCTTTCAAAATTAATTGGAAATCAGTTTTTTTTGTTTCCGTCGGCTTTATTTTAGGACAACAACGCTGCGAACGTAAAACTTAAATCTTGGGTTTTTTGTGTGCATGTGCCGTCAGCTTACCTATTTCAAACGATTTTTTACATCCCTAACGTTAGCCGGTTAACTCGACAAATCGCTTCCCTTTTTCCAGGCCAAAACTAACTGATGTAGAATTAGGAGGCAAAACCAACCTAATTTGAAACCAAAATAGTAAAAAATCTTTGCCTGTTTCCAAATCCAAACGGCTCAAAAGCCATACCTTTGGGGCCTTTTTTTACCTATGATATGTATAAGGAAGAACAACCGCGCTACTCCCTACTCCCCCTACTCCCAGGCAATTGTTGACTTGTATAGCTTTCTACAGTAGACAGGTAGAGAGTTGAAAAGTCAGTGAAAAAAAGGACACCAACTACAAAATGTTGCTTGAGTACCGTACGATCGAATTCTTAGAAGCAATATTACAATACGTAGGGGAGTTGATTTTTTGAGCACTCCAGTTAGGACGGGATTGAGGGCTACGGAGAAGAATACAACAAAGCACACTGATGAAATGCCATTGAAATGTCAGACACTCATGATGAGGAACGGTTCAATCAAGTGAAATCCATTTATTGCTGCAGCCAGGGACAGTGATTTTTTATTCCTCAAATTAGAAATCAGTAAGATCATAGTTAGACTATAAAAAACAATTATCTACAGGAAGAGGAAATTACTTAATAAACGATTTGTGGTGTCTGGTCGCATGTTCCCGCTAAATGCCGTCATCAACCGATAAAAAACCGCCACTAAATATAACCTGAGAACAGGGTATATCGCGAAAACAAAAAAAGCAAGGAATATAACAGGGAATCGAATAAAATGAAAAGAAAATCGGTGGCATCCAGTGATCGGACGGGAGGTTTCGCTCAGGTAGCTTCCTAATTTTCTGTGCACCCCACTCTCAAGAAAGCTTTTGAAAAATCGCGTGGAAAAAACAACAACAACAACAACAACGATAGACCAAAGCGAGCTTGGATTTATATTTTACCCTTCGAGCTGGATGGATTGTTGAGCCGATCGTTATGAAAATGGTAGATGAATTTCGTGTAAATTCATTTTTGGCATGAAAGAGATACAAACTGTCATGGTAGCAAATTCCGTAATCTGTTTAAATTAAAAGGTTAGCGTTTTTAAAAATACGACGTTGTGTGACGATAGATTTTTCCACTCTAAGGCTTCGCAGGGAAAATCGTTAACTTCTGGACGATATTTGGCGGGAAAATGAACACTTGACTCGGTGAACTTAACTCTGCAACTCGCTTTAATTAGCTAGCAGGAACGGAATCTCGCCACAAATTCCTGGTACGTACGGGAACTACAGCAACTGAACCGCGGACAACACACGGAGATTGACTTCAAACACACTTTAATCGTCGAGACTTCTGAATCATGCAAATCACCTGTGCTTTAGACGTGAATCAACTTACAATTACAAGGTCACTCAATTTATACCATTAGCGAATACAAAGGAAAAGGGGCCTCTGCTAGCAGGGAATTTATACCATGAATCAAGCCAGCTTAGCAAATACAACAAAAGGAAACAATTCGAATTACAAAGCAAAATCTATATCCAAAGCAATCCTATTCTATTGTAAAACTGGACTCTATTCAAGAAATAGAGGAAAGGAAAAACTTCTGGTTTGTTATGAAATGGAACGCTATTCAACGAGTAACGCCCAGTTCAGACGCCGTACCTCTCATGTGCCGTACCAAGTAGTACGTAGTTTTTTGGCAGTTGTACGGTGTCCAAATGAGTTTTTTTTTCGACAGATTTCAATTAGGCAAGCCAAAATCTCAGGGTACGACAAAGCTTGGCGCTTAATACGACCTAGCAGCGAAAATGTATTTGGTACGGCACATGAGAGGTACGGCGTCTGAACTGGGCCTAAGAAACAGCGGCTACAGCTAAGATTACATCAAGTATAACAGAAACCTTTCGTTCTTTTATGTGCGTACAAATACAGAAACTCTAATTCAACTTAAGGCTTTTAATCTATTGAAAGTTTCGTATTTTCAGTTGCTACACCTAGTCAAAACGGCAGATCATCATAAAAGATCTCTTTTTATGTAAAAGCGAGAAAAAGTGCAAACAAAATAATCCAAAAGCAAACATAAGCGATAACTGATTGAATTTTTAAATAGAACAGCGGTAAACACAGGCGAAAACTGTTCGTTGAATCTATTATTTTTATGTTTTTAGTCTCAAACCACAAATTATTGGATTTTGTCTCCTAACAGTTGTGGGATTTGTCAAAAGGAAACCCATATCGACATAATCGCTCAAATAAAAGAAGTCCTTGAGATCAGTCAAGAGATTGACTTTTCGTGCCGTTTGCGGACATCTTGGCAGGATAGCTTAAGACAGATGCCTACGATTTGCGTGATGGAACTTTGCAAAAAATTTTGCTTGAGTTTTGTGGCGGGACTAGGTGGTCGGTTTGGTTTTTGCGGCCGTATACTGGAAAGACTGTTATTTTGTGCGAAGAATTCCGACATTAATTGTGGGTTTCATTCTAACATTGTTAACTCAAAAACGAAAACCAAAAAGCGTGTAACACTGTATTTCAAAGAATACAAAACTTTACACACAATATCAATTAAATTGACATGGCAGTGCTTTAAAAACAGCTCAAGGGCACTCCAGACATCATTTGTATGGGATGTGTGTTCGACAGGCTTTGCCGGTAATCTCCATAGAATTTGGATTAAATTACAGTGTTATTACGAGGTTGATAAACTGGAGTTTTTCTGAATAGCAAATTGTAATAAGGAACACGCCTCCGTTCCCAAAGTTGTAACAGGGAATAATTCAGATAACAGAGAATAAGTCTCCTTTCCAAAAAATTTCTCTTTCTTAAATGTTCGCTAAAGAATCTCAACAGACTAAACTTCGCTAGTTTGTTCCAAAAACGTTTTGTAAATCCCCTATGGACTTTCAAAAGTCCCCCCCCCCCTGGAGGTGTAAGTAAGGATCAAGAAGACTGTAGCCACTAGTGTTGTTTATTATACTGTACAAGATGGCTATGGCTTTTGTGTTCAGTATTTATTATGCTGTTAGAGGTCGTTCTAACGCCGTGTAATTCAGGTGACGAAATCAGTCTTAAACTGATGTAGACATATAATGAAAGCTCCAGGGCAGTTCTCGCTTGTGTTGCTATTTAACATGGTTCTACGGCTTTCTAAATCTATGACTAGAACGTCTACGTGTTTGATAAGAAATGATCTATTATGCCGGGTCAATTTTTCGGTGACGTTTTTTGGAGGTTAAATGTGAAGATGATGAGAATATAAGTATTTACCATGACCCACCACTAATGTTGCACCCTGGGGGTGGGGGGTGGGGGGGGGACTCCGATATGAAACTGACGGGGATGCTCGTCGTCTCGCTTAGGGGTGTGAATTACAGATTTTGGTCTCGCTTAGGGTTTTCTTGAAGGAAAGCCAAAATTTTTACCCATACAGGTATCGCTTAGGGTTGTGCGTAAAGAAATATCGTCAATCTTTAGCGGCAGTCTTTAGCGCAATTAAAATCACTGTAGCTCTTATTTGGTTGTCTGTTTTAGCATGGTCTCCTTTAGGGGTCAAATAATGCCTGAGCCACGCCCAGATTGGGTTTAATTCTAATTTTCCGACGAGCATCCCCGTCAGTTTCATATGGGAGTTCCCCCCCCCCGGGTGTTGCACAACATTAACAATATTCACTACTGTGTCACGGAAACCTTTTCCCTCCATTCCGAGCAACATGCAAACTAGTCATAAAATTGTATGACGTTCGTACAAATCTGCGTATAAATAATGGTCTACGATTGTATGACACCGACGAAATACTGAAGAAATACTATGAAGACAAACATATACCATGGATGGTTAAACGTGAAAAGAATGAGAGGGAGTTGGTATCGACTGAGCTAATGGGTCGACAATACTAGAAAACGACTTTAGCTCTATTTGTAAAAAACAAATTCGGTATCTGTTGCTCGTTATGTGGCCATCATTGTAATTTAAATGAGTGACGCATTGTAATTAAAGCACATGTAAAGACAGTTAACAAAACGTACCCCAAAATAGCTTGACCCAAGGATAAGAAATCCACACGACACATCAAACGAGCAAAATTTTTTTGATTTCTACTTTTAATTCGTATTTGCCATTCTGTCAGACTTTAAAAGAAACGTTTTATTTAAAAAAAGGCGGGTGCGTTACTTATACCAATGAAGGGCCAATTTTTTGGCTCACTTTTTGCGGGGAATCATTTTGGTAGGATGGAGGGGGTTTTTTTTTGGAAAAATTGCAACAATTTCATACCATAAGGGATTCTGTTGGCATAATTGGATTTCCATTTCAATACTGAGTTGGTGCAAATAATGTAAAACAACACAAGACACTGTTTTGCTCGTTGGTCCAAACCACGCATAACTTACGGGTTTAACGGTTTTGTCATGCGCCGTGAGCGTTTCCAACAGCCATTAGTTCGTGCCAGCTTCGTCTTGTTTCATCAATCATGAATTTAAATTTTGTACTCAAAACTACACAGTCCCGTTGATTGCTGTAGTAAAATGTAGTATTATGTTCCTTATAATTGGATTTGGATTTTCTTAAAAATAAAAGTGTAAAACAAAACTGCGAGTACTTGAGAATTTTGAATTTAAGAGCTCTTTAGCTCTCGAAATACGCGTGTCTGCACGTTCTTGGGCAAAGTCGAAATGAAAATCGTCTTTAAAGGTCAAGTGAGGGTTTTCAACGTTAATTACCTATAAATATAAATTTGGAATACGACAGAAGTGAAAGATACTTATAAAGCGAGTAACATTTGGCGATCATGAATTAATTAAATAAAATGACAAAAAGATATAACTGAGTATTCACCGATATATTTTATTGGGCAATAAATTTCGCTTCAAAAAGCTCTTTTACACCAGGGGAAACGTCATTGCTAACAGTATCCAATGAGGAGATTGGTACCTGATCGTGTAATAGACATAAACAAAACACACCATAGATAGATACCTAATATCAAAATCAATGCAAAATGTTAACCATTGACCTGAAGGGTATCGATCTTGTGTTTTTTTAGAATTCAAGTTGCAGGAACTCATGATGTGTTGAGAAACTTAAGAAAACAAAAGAACAAGCGTCAATGACGCTTGAGATTTTTCCGCAAAAGGTAGATTCCCACTCATTTTGGAAATATTACCAACAGTCTTTTGAATTGCAGAGCAAGTCATGTAGGTGTTATTGTTGGATTGAAATCCCCAGTGACGTCACATAGAACTAGCCTGATCTTGCAACTTGAAATTATTTTACATCTTATCGACATCAACTGAACAAAAAAGATATCTCCATATCAGTATTCGAGAAGCCGCGAATTTGTTTTTTCAGTAATGAAAATCAAGATGTTTTTAGTACGCGAATCTGACACAACCTTAAGGTTGCCAGATGTAATACAAATAAAAATTTGTAGCCACTGTCATGCGTTTGGTCGAAGCATAGGTGAAACGCGAAGCATGATGAGCCATCGAAACATAAAATCCTGGTCTGTACACAACAATCAGTGATACTGGTTGTCAATCAAAAAAGCCACAATTTTCCATTTTCAAAACAAATATTAAAATCTCAGAGATTTCTAAACTTACACCTTGCCATTGAAGAGCCATCAAATTTCACAGAGAGGAGGGGCGACTGTCTGAAACCAGAATACATTTTTATCATGGAAGAGATTGAGTTTTCTTGATTCTCACAAGTAACTCAGATACTTCAAATTGTTGAATTTGGGATATGCCAATTATGTGCAAGCTCTTTTAGAGCGGCCTGTATAAAACCGTTTTTTTCTCTTCAGTAGAAGAAGTAGAAGAAGGGCTTTACTGAATGTTCTTGAACTTTGGTCTGTAATTAAGATCGTCTATTTTTAATTTTGAAGAGATGATAAAAATTTACAAGTGATGATTGTGAAACTAGAGATATTTATGGTAAAACTGTTTTATTTTCATCTGCACTTGTTGACTGCTACTCAAGTTAAAATCTGAGATATTTTGTGGTAATTGTCTGAAATCTACAATGGCACACAGGAACGCATTGCTAACGGAGCTTTTGTTTTGAATCGTCATGTTCACCCCGGGATTTCACCCAACGATTTCACCTCTAACGCCATTCACGGTTTGACTCCTCAAGGGATTTCAAAAGGTCAAGTGCTGTAATTTCTACAATGTCTAAAATGCTATCAATGGGGTTATGAATGTCAGTAAGAGAATATTATGCAATTCTCCTGATGTTAGTGATCGAACAACCATGAGACTATACGGGGAAAACTCAGCAAGTCCCATGGGACCGGTTTAAGGAAAAAGCCCTAGATGTCCCGATGAAACCGTAAGGACTCCACTCGAAGGCCAAGAATGGGTAGTGGTTCCCTCTCCATTCTTCAGGGTGTGGCCGATTTACTTCCATCTTTCTTTGCTTCATGGTGATCTTGATTTCCTCCTGTTCTGATTGCGCTCAGAGTTTTCTCATTTGAGATGACATTTGGTCAAGAGATTCCGAGGACTCGTCGCATACTCATTGTGGACAAACGTCTGGAGCTTGGAAAACGATTAACAGGGATTTAGTTGCTAGGTTTCTGACCGATGTAGGAGAATGGATTTGACATTTGATTTCATTTGACAGCCCTCAGCTTCGTCTTGAGGGAGATTGCTCTGGCTTTCCAAACTGTACAAAGCTTGCGGCGCTTTCCTTACACGTGCTACGATGTCTTCTTCTGTACCTCCCGTCCCCGACTCACCACGCCTCCAGTTTAAGTGAACTGGTCCATGGGTTTGACGTCTTTATTTTGGATGCGGCTGGGACCGCCTTGTTTGACCAGGATTCCCCCTTATTTCTTAAGTCTTATCACAGTTGTTCTTTAGGTCTGCTTTCTTCACAGAGGGCTTCCAGCTCCTCTTGTGTGTAATGAAGTTCTTACTCACGAGACACAAAGGTCTTAGGCGCAGTCTTGTTTGCGTGTCAAGGTCCTCTGGAGATCGGTTCTGCCATCTTCGTGGGCTTGTCAGGTTATCCAGTCCAGGACCACCAAGTAAATTATGGACGACTGCAGGCGCGGTCCACCGTGGAGCACAAAAGTGTTTTTAGATATCATTAAGAAGGATTTTATCTTCTGATCACGCAAAAGCCACAAATATGATTTTGGATAAGTTTTTATTCATCGCCAGTTTTTTTACGTTATAATATATTCTTGCTTGTAGGTATTTCTTCGTATTGTGGAGGTGGGGAGGAAAAGGCAATTTAAACTTTCACTGAAAAACTCTCAAAACCTCTTGAACGAAAATGACATGAGTGCCTATTGTTACCACTGATCTCGGAACTGAATAAGCCTTGATACGTTAACCAAAGCCTAAAATATGGTTATCTGTTATTTACAGCTTATTGAAGGGGAAAATAACAGTCTTTCCGGAGGCGTCGAGAATTTTTATTTCATATCCCAGCAGCATTTGTATGAGTTGAAATACGTTTGCTTTCCCTTATTTATCATTTTTGAACAGTTAATAGCACCAGCAAACTGACAGGAAATAATCCTCAAATGTCCACATTAAGGTAAAAATTGCTAATTTATTGTAAGACAGACAAGCAGTCGGAGAATTATACTGGGGGTTTCTTCTAAAACCTGGATTTGACGAAAGCTTCTTATCGCGTCGACCTGAGAGTCAGCAATTTTTCTGCTTTCTGTAAGTGCGCGCATCTGCAGAGTGCGCGATTTTTTTTTGCGTTCTGTAAATGCGCACAGGAGAAACTACTGTCCAACGAATCGTAACGATGTGCTTTGAAAACAAACACAAAACACACTTGCACACAAGCCACAGGAAAGGCACAGATGAGAGTTCAAAACTCTCGTTCGGCCTCTGTAAACACTCATGTACTCTCATTGACTCCCAGGTACTCCAGTGGCTCTCATGTGCTCTTAAAAGAGTAAGCGCAGTAAACTCTCGTCAGCTTTTCACGAATTCGAACTAGCTAGCGTGGCAGGTGTATTCTGGTAAAAATTTTTGGCGCTTTAACCGGACAGTTTGTGCTGTTGTGCGCTGTTGGCCCATGATTATCTTTACAACACAGCGTTATTTTCTTTTGACAGCGAATGTTGGCTGTAGCATCCGACACGTGCTCTCACCCCCTTGCTTTGCAAGGCTTGGATTCACGAGCCGAGCCCTGAGGCGAGCCCTGGCCAAACGAGGACGAGATTCGTGGGGAAAATCATAGCCTGAGTCGGTAACACAAAATTATAAGCCACTTCAGGCTTATGCATCAAGAGGGGAGTAGTTTTCTTTGATCCCCGACCGTGAAAACCAAGATCTGTACTCAGTCAGGGTGCATTAGATTGGCTGTATTCTGAAACGAGAATAACGAAATCGACTTGAAATGTCACTTTCAAAATGAGTTACTTGACTGAAATATCTGATGGAGTTTGCCGACCTGCGAATTTTAAGATAAATATCGTGTCCTAGGCGATATTTAAAAGGATTACAGTGTTTATGTGGTTCTCTCTATTCGTTTTCTGGAACTGAGACCCAACAGAACGCACTCTTACTGAGGGTGAATAGCTGTGAATGTAGTAACAACTAATAATGGGCAATTAATCGATTAGTCCTCACATGCTGCTCGTAATCTTTGGCGAGTATATCCTTTATATTAAAAGCAATGTATCCTGCATCCCTTCCACTTCCCGACACTTAACATTAGTCGATTTTTCTCGATGTATAAATGGACTTCATTTCCTTCCCTTTGACGGCAATTGATTTTGGCGGGAACTAATGAGATTTCTGTTTTACCGTTATGTGGTTTGTTAATTTCGACGTGTCGACTCTAATGCGTTTTCGTTTAACTGAAACGCATGTTTTTGATGAGGTTTTGTCAATATCGTCTAAACAAAACAATCGAAAACCTACGACGATGAAGACAAAGATTTTCGAGAAAGGTTACAAAATGTGAGTTCTTTAGAAACTTTGGTGTTTTAGCGATCGTTTTCATGAAGACGTGACACGTAATAAAGTTGTTCAGTTCAGTCGATAGGCGAAAACGTATCTATAAAGCAAATGTGTTTTCGGTCGTTTTAGGGTGGACGATGAGCGTCAAGTTATAAAAGGAGTATGCGATTTCTATCAAAAAGCAATAATGTGGGCGAAATGCTTTTGGTACGCTTTCGGAAAAATAAAAACCTACACCCAAGGGTGGAAAACTCCTACCGATTGCCGAAAACTGCCATATATATGTCCTTAATGTTACTTTTGAAAATTGGTCTTACGTCAAACACTGACATCCTGTCCTTTGAATTGCTTATTACCATCAATTAACTGTCTGCTAGACAAGGTATTCATATCGGAAGAAGAAAATTTGGGCTTATGCGAAAGGTTATCTTCAAATATATACGTCTACGACGATTTGCAAACAAAGGAAATTAAATTTTTAGAATCCAACAAACCTGATTATCACAAAGTGACCATTTTTAGCGATTCTTATAAATTAAGGAATTTTTTCTTAGTGAGGAATTTCTTTAAAGGAATTTCTAACTTTTGGACGATTTCATTTCTTTAATGTTTAAATAAATTTCACTTTTTCCCATAAAATCGCTAAATTTGCTAATTTAAGTTACAGGGACTATAATAATGACTATGAGGTACAATTTTTTTTCGTTGTTTCTGTCAAGACATTCCATTTTAATTAAGTTGTCACGAAAGCTAACAGTGAAATATAATTTAATTAAATGGGTTTCCCTTTTTGTGACATCCAATAAATCTGGTCAAATAAAGCCACTCGGTTTCCCGATGTTTCTTAATTGATTTTAGAAATGAGAAAGATATCTCGTTGTTAAGACAGGATATTATTTCACAACAGCGAGTTAACAACCGGGCTTATTGGCATCATGCAGAGGACTTGAGGACATAATAAATTTTCAAGAACCACTTCAGAAATGAATATTCTATTGTACTTGGCAAACACATAAAACATCATGCATTATACGTGCTAAAGGCTTACTAATCTAAGCTCTTTACGAAAGCTCCGTTCTAAGTTAATAAGCTCCTATAAGAAACACTGGAAACTGGACCGACCAATCAGCGATCGTTGCAAAATCTTTGATGTCTTGCCAAAGGAGCCGGGTAAGCAAGAATAGTATTTTACAAGAAATAAAAACATAAAACTTTCACTTTTCGTTTTATGTTACCTAAAGTTGCATCTTTGTCTACGAAAGGTATTTATCCTTCCAATGGCCTCGCTTATGCTGATGCTTGAAGTCTTGACTTCCTTGGTGATCCTTTTTGGCAGTGTAAAAGTATCAGGTACGGAGAATTTACTCAGCATGGACGTCAACTCTTGATTTTCGTGTTGTAGCACGACGCATGTCCGCATCGTTGACAGTCTCGATTATAGTATTTAAAAATTTCTTAATAAGTTGTCAAACGGTAAGCAGTTGAAAATTATGTATCCCTCCTTTTGTGCGTAAACTCTAAGTAATGGTTTAAATTGAAATTTTAGTGAAATTTTTTTTGCATGTCTTTGTTCTTTGCTTTCAAATACACTGAGGGGATGAACGGACAATGTAGCGCAAAAAGAGAGGGATTTCACAATTTTCGAGTGTTATTTAAACATCCAAAGTACTTGTTTAAGAGAAAATAAACATGGAAAGCAATGATTAAAGCTCTCACATCTCAGCAAAGTAATAAACTTTGATGCCTTTTTCTGTTTATATTTTTATATTATCTACGACTTTAGCCAATCCGATTGTGCGTTTAAGCCTTTTATGTTTATCGAAACTTAGCTAATAACCTTATTGGCCGCTTAAGCAGGTGAGATTAGTTCTTTATAGGGATGTAGTGATGTTAGATATTGTAATTTGTCTAGACACAGGTCATGCATATTAACAGAAGGCGCCCGCAACTTTCGTAAAGCGCTATGCAGCACTGGACAACCAAGCACACCGTTCCCATTATAAAAGAGTCTCATTTTTGTCTTATCGATTTTGTTTCAGCCGAACAAGCGTGTGGTGTTCAATACGGTAAAATAGGGTGCTTTGTGGATAAACGCCGACCATTTCCAGTACTGCTAATAAATCAAAGAAAAAACATCGATTGGCAACACTGGAACGAATTCCTTGACAGGTAAGTTTACTTCCGACTTTGACTAGAAGAGTAGCCTTCCGACTTTCCGACTTTGAGTACAAGAGTATCCACATCAAACAGGGAGAGAGAGACAGGCGACAATCCGTACATCTTATTTAATTTATTTTAATTTATTTCTATTGTAATTTATTCTGCTCAAAGGTTCGTTTGCGATTGTGCTAATATGACTGCCACCGCTGGCTACTCATATTTTGGAATTCAGTTTTGGGGCGAGTGCTGGGCAGGAGAGAACCCGAATGTAGCATACGATTCTGATGGCCAATCAGATTCTTGCATTGGCCAGGATTTTTTGCCTTGTGATGGTTCTCCTTCAAACTGTGTAGGAGTAGAAGACGTCAACTATGTTTATGGAGTTACGTCGGGGCAGTCTTCTAGTGGTAAGAAAATATAGCCAACTTTGATTGGTAGAATTAAAACAACTCCTGTATTACTTGTCTCCAATTATGTTGCCTTTCCCCCCGCCTTTTTGCTTTTTGTCTCCTTTCCTCTGATTTCACCAGAGCGACTCAAGTTAGTTTCGAGCCACTAGCTGGTGTATCATCTACATCATTCCTTAGGCCCAGCTCCCAAGTGGCTAGTGCGGAGTTAGGTCTTTAAAAACAACGTGGGGTTCGATAGACCTTACGCCCGTTATGCCATTCTGATGAGCAAAGAGCACTCACCATGCAATCAGGCCGAAACATCTGTTGATGGCTGCACACCAAAGATAAAGTTAATTCATTCATTCATTCATTCATTCATTCTTTCGTTCGTTCATTCATTCATTCATTCATTCATCCATCCATCCATCCATCCATCCATCCATCCATCCATCCATCCATCCATCCATCCATCCATCCATCCATCCATCCATCCATCCATCCATCCATCCATCC
>Ga0126336_10000045_pt1 | contig 26768 bp, 15 predicted proteins | sample SidCmetagenome_FD_92530 | JGI IMG/M metagenome (GOLD analysis project Ga0126336, IMG submission 92530) | Coral microbial communities from El Islote,Puerto Morelos, Mexico - Siderastrea C C metagenome | ecosystem: Host-associated > Invertebrates > Cnidaria > Coral | place: El Islote,Puerto... | reverse complement strand
CTGGCAATCATTTCTCAAGAAGTAAGAATTTTAACTGACCACTGCCAGTTGAAGGTAAATTGAAGTTATTTAGCAATAATTAGGAAGTTATCGGGTTTACCTCGGTGTAAGAACCTGACAAGACTTTCTTTGTTTGTTAGCTATTGTTATGCTGTACGCTATTGTCTAAAATGTTTTGTTCCCTTTATTTTACGTCATCCGTGAGTTTCACAGGTTCTTACACCGAGGTAAAGCCAAGTTATCACTAGATTACGACGTTAGTTCAAAGAGTCCGAAACAAGATGGAACAATCAAACGGAAACAGCCGCCATCAACCTGCTTCCAGAAGGACATTCTAGAGAAGGAACTGTGTAACAAATTTGCCAGTCTTAGCAATTTCAAGAATCACATCGGACAAAACTACAGCAAAATGCATCAATGTTTCCCACTTTCCGTTACATGTGCATCATAAAAGTAGACTTCAGAGGAACAAAAGGGAATTAGTACAAATAAACATAAAACTTTGAAAAGTCAAACAAAAATATATGTATTAAATATTAAGTGCTTTTGAAACATTTACACATTGATCTACACAACATCTCATTGTTTTAGAAACTGGTAGTTGTCTTGGCATTTCTCAGCAAGTGTCAAAAAAGTAAATATACTAATGACCCACCTCACCAATAATACTGAGAAAACAGTCATCTTTTGTTTGTGCAAAATAATGAAACAACTGACTTACCAGACCAGTTTTTCGGAATACAGAAATGCAGTGTATCTTATTTGGCTTAAAAGAAAAAAGAAAAGGAATTTACATTAAAAACTTGGCGATTGCTATTCAAAAGAAAAACTGCAGGCTTTAATACCTCACTTTAAAATATAAACTAGGTATACTTTAAGTTCTTAATACCTGAAGGAGTGTTCAATCACATTTACGAAGGACTGGATCCTAAGAAAGGTATTTTTGTCCAGAGGTAGGAAATTTATTCCTATGAAAAGAAATCACATATCAGGGATCACAGATCATACATCACTGGTATCCTTCCCCTGTGTGGAAATGTTTGCTAATTATAAAATGGAATCTGGTCTCTGCAACACAGTTTATTATTGATTGCAGCAATATTATTTTTCACTTGCTTTACAGTACATTAACTAATGATAAAAATTTCAATCTTTTTACAACTATTGTTGTAAATTAAGTTTGACTAACCTGAAAATACATCCAGGAGATCAAACTGAGAGAAATTTAGAGTCTGTAGATACTGAAGAAAACAATACAAAAATGACAATCACTTTTACATCAAGAGTAATTTATAATAAATAATTCAATATGTGCCACTGATCAGGTCATGTCATGGTAGTATCTAGTTGAGACTGTCTCTGGCAATGACCTCAAGAGCTACAATGTACATTCATAATGGCTGGGGCTCCGGGCCAGTACTGCAAGTTGATCAATATTGGTCAAGAAGGAGAGGCCTGACAAAGAAAAGCCCCTCCCAAGATCACAATGAAAGTCAGTATCCAATGTCTACAGTAACTGGCACACTGTGCCATACCATACTCAACACACACATATATACCCAATTTCAATGCATTTTTGCCATCAAAATGGTCTTGGGAAAAATCTGCATGTTTAAAGCACAAACTTTAAGCTGTTCCACCATATACGATATACATGAATATGATATATATCATGTAAAACCTTTCCAACAGGCAAATGCCTTGCACTAAGGGGCTCAGGTAAGGGTGGCAAAATTACATGTTGTGCCAAAATTATGGCTAGAGCATGCCTGGCACATGTGCTCTGATGGAATACTTACAGATGTATAGAAATGTTCCAGTCTCTTGCACAGAGCTTCAAGGTTGTGGGTTTTCCAAATATAAGTAAATGTACCATTAAACAGCTGTATAAAAAAATGAAAATATTAAATTATAATTTTAATTCAAGTCTGAGTATAACATTTGAAACAGTAAGTTCTGTGGATGTTGGGAAGATAAGCTTGAGTTCTGTTCAGACAATGCAGCAGTTTTTGAACAGTTTATATAGTTACCTTAAACATTTTGTAGGCTTGCTTCAGTACTGCATCAAGGACAGAATCCTGCAAATAGCAATCACAAAAGTTAACAATAACAACTACATAAAAACAATTTACGTGACAGTTCATTGTATCTACTGAGCCATCATTAAAAGGCCAAAATTTCTTTCAAGGCCTGCAGCTACAGTGTATACTTTTCTTGACTATTCCAAAACATTCCAAGAAGTCTTATGAATAGCTTCAGCTGCAAAAATAGGCAATAACAGAAGAACACAACAATAACAGTCTTCTTTCTACTGGAATTCAATATTCAATTTTGATTTGAGGACCTAGCTGTCGTGACACCATACTTGTAGATGAGATAAGAAGGAACTAACAATATACTGACCAAGACATCTTCATCATGGTATTCAATAATCATCTTGCCATCCTTGGCCATCTTCTCACTAAATGGGATGCTCACTGTCTGTGACAAAAAAAAAGTTTATAAACAGTAATAATGAATAAAATAAATAACTACATGTATATTAAATAATAAACTAAACAAATTATGTCAGTCAGTAATTTAAGCAACTTGGGACTAACTGTCTGACTGACTAACTCACAGACTTTCTGTCTGACTGCATGAATGAGTGACTGTCTGGCTGACTGACTGACTGACTGACTGACTGACTGACTGACTGATTGACTGACAGTGTTCCAGCTAAGAGAGGGGTCTCGGGTCAAAAACCCAACAAAGCTGGCAACATGACCCGACAAAATAAATGGTCAACTTGAGAAGATTTGAAGAGATCCACATCTATTGACCCCTCAAAATTCCTTGTTGACCCTCTGCCTTTATAAGTAATCTGGAACACTGTCTGACTGGCTGACTGACTGACTGACTGACTGACTTACTCACAGACTGACTAACCATCTGACTGCATGAATGGGTGACTGGCTGACTGACTGACTGACTAACTCACAGACTAACTAACCATCTGACTGCATGAATGAGTGACTGACTGACTGACTGGCTTCAGGACTGACTGGTTACATCCAACTGGCTGGTGACTTCCCTGTGCACCTCTTCAGTATGCAACTGAAGAAGGGTCATGTGACCATCCAATTACTGTTTTTGTAATTAATATTACCATCTAAACTACACACTATCAGGTGATTCTTGCTGATGGATGGATGGATGGATGGATAGAATAGAATAGAATAAAATAGAAAACTTTATTTAACCACGGTAATTTTATCAAAATTATTTACATACGTCATTATTAAACATAGAAAATCTGTTCTACCTAAAAGCCGTGAGGCATACAAATAATCGTTATAAAAGTGTATACATGTACATTAACAGAATGGATGGATGGGTGGGTGGATGAGTGGGTGGATGGATGGATGGATGGATGGGTGGATAAATAAAAAAATTTGTTTAAATGTCAAAGTCTACTACCTGGCCACAAGTGGCCTATTACTCAAGGAGACCTATGATTAAATTACAATAAAGTTAATTTAAAATTCACTAAAATAATATAAAATTACATTATTTAATATACGTGTGATAGAAGTAGCCACAATGCATTGATGTGACTGACATGGCATTTTCAGCCACAAAAATAACATTCAGGAAAACCTTCTAAGCTGAAATTGCTACTGACATGTAATTACTGATTTTGCATCATATAATACAGGGGTACTAATCCTCACAATTTCAAATCTTCATTGCTCATTGTCCCACACACTGTGCTACATGTACATGCAATCTAAATATCTCACCCACCAGTCAGCCCCTGAACTGCAATTCATTCACCAACATCATTCCCAGGGTCTTTCATCTCCCCACCCCAGAGACAAGAAGAAGAGAGACCTTGGAAATGAGCTTGTTTATTCACTCCAATTATCTCTACTTATTAACTAATAAATAAATTGATTATTAATTAATCTTTGCTTATTAATTATTAATGTTTACCATGATCATCCAGAAATCTGGTTCTGCTTCAAAGAAAACCTGCCTTGTTTTTTGTGTGTGAAGGGAATTACAGGGCTTGTCTGGTGAAAATGTTCTGAAAATAAGGAACACTGACAATAAGGAGCTTGGCCATGTACTGTTAAATACTCAGTACTATTGATCTCCATGGACAAGCATTTTTAAAGTCCACTTCACAGACTCCCATCAGGCTGTTGATTTCACTCCATAGTTTTAAAAGAAATTATTCTTGTTGACAAAAGATTACCCAAGATTGGTAATGCTTGACTTTTGATAAATATACTTTTATGTGCAGTGACCTCTCACATATCTGCATCTCAGAGATCATCATCATCATCATCATGTCTCCTGGTGCCAGAGGGCACGTCAGGCCATGCCTCTCGCATATATTTGCAGATAATGTAAGTTACAGCCATGTAGTATAGGACCAATTTTCTTTCATTTCAGGAACAGCATAACATTGTTTGAGGATTAAACTGTTGGACTGCAAGTTAAAATTCACTCATTGCATAAATGTTACAAAATAACTAATTCTGTGGAAACAAACTTGTGATTGTGTTATCACTATTCTTCAATCTGTGCAGTGAAATCAGTGGTCTGGGAATGGGCTAAGGAAAAAGAAAAGAAAGAAAAAACTTGAATTTGGGTGTCTGGGATCAATAGCAAGCAAAACTGTATTCAGTTTGTTACCAGTACATACAATGTATGTTGGAATGGTATAAACAAAAAGTCTGAGTTCTCAATGGGAGTCAACAACCCATTCTGACATTCCACATGCAAGTTGAATGCTTGAATACATGAATACACTGAGCAGGAAAAATCAATGGAAGCCAAGTCATTTTTCTAACTTCATGTGTAATGAACATCCTGAAAGGGCCTAAAGGGTGAATAATTATCAAACTGAACATGAAAATGTGGCATCCATCTTACTGTGTGAATTTCACCAGTGCTTCACAGAGTCCAATATTTTTTATTTTCTTGTCAAGATCTTCTCCAGTTGGAATGTAAAGAACAATCTTTTCCTTTTCCTGTTGTTTAAGAACAAAGAACACATGATTATGTGCTACGTAGACAGCCTCTTTTTACCACAAGAATTGCACAGTTATTCAAGTATATATGTTGTATTTCAATTTTATCCTTGGTTCAATTTTCATCTTTTTTTGTTTTACATTCATTATCATACATTTACATAAAAAAGAACAAAGGAAAATAAAAATTGAACTACAACATATGCATACTATCCCAAAAAATTTGTTTCTTTGGATCCATGTTTGGTCCGGCAGGGGTATTTTGCAGAACACAGAATGCAGAACGCAGAACGCAGAACGCAGAATGATGGTCAGCGGTATAGAGTGTGAAACAGGTAGGTACATCATATATATGATAAACTGATATCATACATACCTAACCTAATCCTAACCCTAAACCCTATAACCCTAACCCTAAACCTTAGGGTTAGGGTTAGGGTTGGGGTTGGGCATGTTTGATATCAGTTTAACATATATGATGTACCTACCTGTTTCACACTCTATACCGCTGACCATCATTCTGCGTTCTGTGTTCTGCATTCTACGTTCTGTGTTCTGCAAAATACCCCCGTCGTGTTTGGTCCAAAAAAGGGATCTTAGGTTTGGATCTCAGGTTCAAAGTAAAATCTACAGGATATGATTAAATTGGAGATTTTTGTGACTTCAAGGGATGTCATTTTGAATAGATTCAGCGAGTCTGAGCAGCAGTGGCTTACAGAGATTTTCCATCAATTAAGATCAAAGTGTGATTTGGGATGTTCCATTTATGATCCGACTTCCCCCTTTACAGGAAGGACGCTAGAAAACGACCATAAGGAATCCGTTTTTCAAACAATGCCGACACAAAAGGGAGGGACTGTAGTGGGAATCTTCCTCATCCAAAAGGGGTGGTTGGATCATACCTGGAACGTTTCTTTTTGCAGATAAATGCAGAGATGAAATCGAACGACCTAGTATTAAACATTAAGGAATAAGTCGTCTTTAAACTAACATATGCATGACATACCATCCCTTCCTTTGGGCCAAAGGTGGAATTGTAAATAAAGAAATTAACCAGACTCGGCGATGTTTTCATTTCTGCCATCTTTGAATTTTGATGACAATGTGTACATGACATATCAATCGAAGAACAAGTTTTACCGCTGACAAATTCCAACGGCGATCAAAACATCCAAGATGGCCGCTGACAGGGAGGAGTTACCCTTCTTCTAGCGTCCAAAAAAATGGCTTTTATAGCTAAAACATGGAGTATTTAGCACTATATCCAGTCTTTTGATCGATCAAGCTTTCATGCCGTAATGATGGATGACATAACAGTAAGGAAACGACAATTGGAAAACAAACTTGCCCAGGTATTTCCTTTTCATTTTGACAACTTTAAATTTAAGCTTATATATGTTTAAATGTGCTCAACTCCACTGTTTTACGCGAACCTGCTCTTAACATTTCTTGTTACTTTTTTTTTATTCGTATAAATACCGAGTGGAGGATATGAATAGCTGCATCATATTCCAAGTAATTGCAACTTGTAATTTTAATACAGCACCTTCAGAGAAAAATCGTTGCATATTTGTCATTGAGTCTACAGTACAATAAATTTATTGAACATTAATATATGAAATTCATATAATTTATTCGAACTGCGGATGAAGGTAGAATTTTACGTAGATCATCGCAGTGAAGGTGTTTCAACCTAAGCGGTTGAAAAGAAGAAACCTGAAAAAATTCAGGCTTGAACGGGAATCGAACCCATGACCTCTGCGATACCGGTGCAGGCGTTCTAACCAACTGAGCTATCAAGCCAACTGGGAGGTGGTCAATTGAGAGTTCGTATTTATCCTGTAGATGGAGAATAGATGAACATTAATATATGAAATTCATATATTCGAACTTCTTTCAATAAATTTATTGTAGTTGTGTAGTTGGCAGATCCAATGGATTCTAACTGCTTTCCATTTCTCTTGATCAAAATTTTCATTGAAATAGCTGAAAAATCTCAAGTGAGTTATGTAATCCAACTTATCCAACCCACACTTGGGATTCTAAGGCTTTGTGTTATATTTTAGGAGAAAAATATCCTGACCTTCCTGAAAGACAGCTTAGAAAAGACTGATCAAATTACAGGAAACATGGTGAGCTTCATAATCAGTTTCATTATTTTAGTAACTCTGACTTTTAAATAAATCTTTACATCCAAGAATAGCCATGGAATTTCAACTTATGAAACATTTTTTTGAAAAACTAAACAGCCCCACTGGAAAGATGTGCTTAGTATTTTTGACAGGAAATGAGATGTCCCCTATTTAGTAGGTGAGTTGTAGGAAAGTGTTCAGATCTTTGCCAGGCAGCAGGAGATATCCTATTATGCTAGTCATCTTGCATAATACTTTTGCCATACTAAGTTGAAAATCGGTTGGGTTTCTGACTGGCATTAATTACAGGTGTATGTGTAAATAGCAGGATAACACAAACTCAGCAGGCACTGAAAATCTTTGTAATTTATTTCTTTTAAGACAAAAGTGTTCTTGAGGCTTGGTGACATACATTTTTTTTTTCAGCTGGATATCTTGTCCAAGTTTGAAGTGCGCATACACAAGCTGGAGGACACAATTGTCCCTGTTCACAGAGAAACTGATGACTTACAACGGAGACAAGCTAGTATCCTTAATAAGCTCTAACTGGTGCGATCAACTTACTACAAAATTTTATAATTATTTTGGATCATAACTTATTCATATACAACCTGATTGTAGTAGGATTCTTGTTTTGAATGAATTTGTGGGTAGCATTAGCGTGATAGTCTATGTGAGAACAGTTCACAAATGCTCACCAGAGATGAATTGTCTTGATTTTTAAACAAGTTCTTCAAACTAGTTCCAGGCAAAATGTATCATATCGCTATACTAACCACACTTCCTGAAGTTACAGGTCATTAAATATGAGAAAATGATCACCACTAATGTTTGTCATGATGCTTTAAGAAGGTCTCACAACTAGTAATAAAGGAAAGTCTGTGGAGGTCAGTAAGGAGAATTTGTATAACAATGCAGGGGCTTAAAGGGTTAATATATAATGATGCTGTATTAAAAATGAAGTGACTGCAGTCTACATGCATGTATGACCATTCTGGGGAAGGGGGGGAGGGTTGCCTCAGTATTCTGCTAAGATGTCCTGTCATTTGCTGTTAGCTATAACTTATTTATACTCCTGGGTAGAGTTTAGACATTGCAGGAATTTGATATTCAAGAGGCAATTATACACATTCTAAAATCAATCAAGCGGCACTATTGCTTGGTCTTGGGGGCTTTATTAGTCTGTTGAAAACAAAAGAAACACTTCTCACCATCAAGAGTATGCACTTGGCGAAAGCATGTCGTGTGGACGTCAAATGATCAGCATAAATGAGATACAATCACGAGGAAGGACAATAGCTTGAAATTCAATACACGGATACTTAACAACCTACAAACTTCAATCAGCATGAAGTTGTCATTTGTAAATCGTGGTTGATTGCCAAAATGGTATATTATTGTGCTTGGTAACCTTTTGGATGAATTATGTGAATCTTAACACTGCCCAGATATCGATAAATCTTTGGCAGCATTGGATCATGTAATAAGCTATCATCATGTTTATGCCAGTGTTGAACACGTCATAAGAGATGCGTAAGTACTACACCTTCATGCATATACATCATACAGAAGTTTATAGAGCTAAATTACAGGGGTATGTAGATATATTCTAAATAACATGTAATAATTTATACTTTTGACTTAACAAAATATTGTGATTTGTTTGTTTGTTAACAGCCCTACTGGCCAGCTTGATGCATACATCAAGAATTTGGAAAGAGTGCTGGATGCAATTGAGTTTTTTAATCAGAACAATCCAAACTGTATGGAGCTGTCTAACCTGGTGTGTGTTTCTGTTATGATGTGGTGACCAAAAAAATCCCAGGGAGTGGTGTGGAGGAGGAGGGAAGGGGGGGAGGGGCACTTGATGAAAGCACTGTGCATTTGGTGTTGACTCCTGTATTGGCAATAAATTTTGTCATTATTGCAAGCAGAAAAACTCTTAAAAATTCCATGAGTAAGTGACAAATCATCTAATTTCATACACGTAGGTCTAATTTTCAGCATTGGTGTGGACAAGTGAGCCCAAGCTCAAAGTATTGAAAGAATGAACCTGAGAGGGGAGCCTGAAATTGAGCCTACGAATACCATGAACCCTTTTAAAAGATTTATGTGCAGGCTGATTTAACAGTTGAAAGTGTAAAAATCCAAAATAAATTTGGCAAATAGAGGGTGGCCAGCTTACAATTTTAGGCTGGATGCAGCAGGAAGTATTGAAGCCAGTGTAAAGTGGGATGTGATGGATTAAAAAGCAAGGCATATGACTTGAACAGTCGTTCTGCATGTAAGAAAATAGGATGATATGAAATGAAATGAAATGAAATGAAATGAAATGAAATGAAATGAAATAACGTACTGTCACCTAGGATACACTGTACATTATATATAGTTGGGTAGGACAGAAATGGACAATCGAAATTCGTGTGAGGGTCTTTCACTCGAAATGTTTCATCTAACGTGTTCATATAATTATGTGGGAATGTCATCTGATAACATTAGTTTTTGTTTCATTTTCAGACTTCCTTACGTGATTATGGGCGTGACTCACTGGAGAAAGAATTCCGTCTGATGCTTAACAGGCACAGCAAGCCTGTTCCAGTGGAAACAATTTTGAAGCTGAGTGAAAGTGAAGGAGGTAAAATATCCCAAGTACAAACAAAAACTGGCATACTGTAAAAACTAGCAGATAAGTCACAACTTAAAAAAAATCTAATATTCCAAACACAAAAGAAAACTGGCATGCTGTAAAAACTAGCAGATAAGTCACAAGTTTCCCCCTTCCCCCCCCCCCCCCCAAAAAAAAATTGTTGTTTATTTCTAAATCAATGCAGATCATGTGCAGGTACATCTGAATTTTTTTTGTATGTAAATGTTTTGGAAACTTTTACTGGAAGAGCACTTAAATGCAGTCTTTTTGGGCCCAGTTCTCTCTCTGTCTATTCCAGTCACAGCCCTGGTTACTAAGGTTTTGTAAATTGGCATGTTACAACCTGTAGTTGCTGACTTAGAAAATTTCACTTAACAAGGACTATTTTTACTGCCAGAAATTCAAACATCTGCTAATCACTAAATTCATACTTTTTTTCTGTTTTGCTGAATCTGCTGTAAAGATGTTAATTTATGCAATAAATACAATAATTATTACTTGTATGCTAGTACATGTAAATCATTAGGCAGCTTTCTTTGTATTGAAATCTAATTTGTACTTTTCATTTCTTTAGAAACTTCAAAGGAACCACTCAAATTTGAGCATTTATCAGGTTTGAAATCGTTTCCTATTTGAAGAATACATGTAATTTACTTGTCTAGTAAATTCAAAGATTGTTTTTTGACTAGTAATTTACCGTACAAAACAGATTCTCTTCCCTTTTGAGGAAAAAAACTTTCAGAAGCCCTGTTAACAATCATTTTCTTTTCAATATCGTCTTTAGAAAAAGTGTTAGAAGACTTGTGCACCATAACTCGTTGGTTGAATGGACCTGGGAAAGATGACTCAATTGGTAAGCAATTTTTACTCCTGCTTTGACGAATGCAACCCACTTTCACTGTATGATGTGGAGTCTTAAACCTATACCATGCTGACATGAAGCAAGATGTGCTGTTGCCATTGCACCATCCCTTTCCACCCAGAATTACTCTATCAATCTGATAGGTGGACCCTGACCTAGTCTGTTAAAAAATATTTCCTAGGTCAGGATTCACCTGACAGATTGATAGGGTAAATCTGGGTGAGCAGGGATTGTGCAGTGGTGACAGCACATCTTGCCTTAAATATGGTAGAGGTAATAAGACTCCACATGTACATCATATGTGGGACGTTGCATTTGTTGAGACAGGATTAAAATGGAGATCTGTTAATAGCTGCTATATAGTATACATGAATGCTAAAATATGTGTGAGCTGGAGAGAGCACATAACTAATAGTGTACCCCGATTTGGGAAAATGTACACTTGTCTAATGGGTATCAGTTATAGGGTCCGAAAGCATTTTTCCTGTCCATTCCTATCCATTTAGTATCCATGTAAATGGTTGGCAGAAGTTTTAACTAGTTTTCTGACCCATTTTAGCATTGAACTGATTCAATGGCAACAGCAAAATCTGTTGTGAATAAATTGTGATGTGGCTGTTTGAACACAAGAGGAGCACTTTTAAACAGATTTAAGATTTTAAAAGGCGTCAATTGTGTGGACTATACAAACTTAGTTTGGTTCCACTTCCATTCATTTCTCCAGAAAAAGTGGCTGTTCAGAGAACAACCAGAGGCCCTTCTGTCTCCTGTCTTGTAGCAGCATGTTTTAATAGACTTTAAAAGAAACTCAGGTGATCACAACCATTGAAGACTACCAAATAAATGAAGACATTATGCATGCATGTAAGAAGCTAAATGAAAAGTAGCTCTAAATGAAAGTTTTACTTTTCAGAGTTAGTAGTTGTGTGGCAACTCACAATGCCTTTTCTTGTGCTTGACATCAAACGTTTTATCTTCCAAGTCTCTTATCAAATAAGTACCTAAAGGTTTTCAAACTTCCTTTGTTTTGTTTTGTTTTTCAATTTTTTTTTGTAGATTTCATGAGTGTCTATGCACAAATCAGGTCAAATTCTCTTGTTAGATCTCTACAGGGGTAAGTTGTAATCTGCTTTTTTTCTTTTAATTTACAGTTATGTAGTAATAATATAATTTTAAACTACAGCTGCAGGAACTAGTAAAACACAGTACATGTAATTATGTACCTGCAGTAATCATTCTAAAGGTGACGATGTAAGTTCATTGACATGTTCAGTCATACAACTTTATAAGGCGAAGCATAACTTCTAATGTTAAACACTAAAATGCATAGTTCAAAAGGGTTCAGCATTTGACATTAACAGTTTTGCCTTCCATTCACATGTAGTCTCATGCAATTCACCCTTTACTTCAATCTTAAAAAAAGAGATAGACCGTGAAACATTTAATTTACTGTACATGTGTAGGAGGGGGTGTAAGGACTTCATTTTAAAGTGACGTGGGTGATCATCATCCTTCTTGTGGGTTAAAATTTTGGGTATCACATTGTACTGCCGAGGGGGTTCAAACTTGTCTAAAGATTACTTTACTCTAGCACCTTTGAAAAATTCCTATAACAGAGGTTTTGGGTAAACAATTAAGAATAAAAATTAGTGATAGTGGCTTCAAATGGCGTTTCAATGACTCACTCGATATTGATTATTAATAGTGTTTATTTTTTACTACTTACAGGTTAAAAGATGTAAGTATCAGAATCCTTCGTAAATTAAAATAATAAATAATTAGATTATCAGAAAATAATTTGTATGTTTGTTTGTTTTTCCAAAATAATGTAAAAGAAATTATTGAAAGGTGCAGTTCATTTGTAAAATAATTGAATTCTTATTTTTTGCAGTCTTTTGGTGCTAAAGTGAAATCTGCTGCAGGTTAGTGCCATTCATACATGTATGTTAAATAAGAGGAATGAATTTAATTTGTGGTTTGGTTTGAAGCTGTTTGGTATGAGAAGGTTGCACATATTCCCATTTGGCATGAAATAATGGTACGTTATACATGTACTTCTAGTAAGATGTATCTATCAAATGCAGGGTAAAATGGCCTCTTCCCACAATTAACATTCAGATCTTGATAAAGGCAAAGCAGTTTTACCCCTCACCCCCCCCCCCAAATTGGTAAATTGTCCACCGTAAAGAAATTTAAAAGCTGAGTAACATTTTGCATGTTAGCTTTCCATCAAGGCGAATCAAGGAATAAAGAGTTGCATGCTGTTCATACATGTATGTAGTGTGGTTCATATCTACACATCAAGCACACACATCTCATAATTCCTTGATTTGGTTGGGTGAAGGGCTAATGCAACAGTGATCTATTTACCTTTTCAACTGAGTTCATAAATCCAAGTTTTTGTGTTTACTTTCCTCACCAATACAGCACCACAGTTCACAGTTTCTTTAGAAACTAACCCCTTTATTCAAAACAGTTTTAGCTTTCAGGTCTAAAAGCTTGCAAATAATGAACACATAATTGTAAAACGTACATTGTTACCTGTATTTTTTATTTTACAATAACTGTGAGAATTCTCGTGCACTAATTGACTCTTGCTTATTGTCTGTGAGAGTACTGATAAGCCATAAAAACTGACGTCGTATGTAACGAAATCCTGTCTGGGCCTGTGGATAAATTTTTTTTGTTATTGTAAATAACAAATCATAAAAAAATGACGCCATACAAAATGTTCAAAGCTTGGCAGCGAAACAACTCGCCTGTGGCACTTTGTTCCACTTGACTTTTGAACATTTTGTGACGTCATTTTTCTGGTCCATAAGAGTGTAGATCATGAAAAAATAGGGTCGATTTAACAAATGTTTGAACGTATTCCAATTCTTGTTAAATGTTTTAATGTATTCCAATTCTTGTTAATTGTTTTAATGTATTCCAATTCTTGTTAATTGTTTTTAATGTATTCCAGTTCTTGTTAAATGTCTAAATGTATTCCATTTTAGGTGGTGTGAACACTCCAACAAGAAGAGGAACTAAAAAGAGAGAGTATGTTGGCATGACAGATCAGTTCACGTTTATTTGATTATCACTTTCTCTCTTGACACGTGTGGATAGTTTGTGACTTGACGTTACCTTCTTCGTTCGTGTAAATGTTACAGCGGTTTTCAATTGAGTGTCGTAACCGACCAAAACCAAAAGTAGTTACTCAGGCCAATCGCAACAGACCCAAACAACACAGCCTGTGTGAACCAATCAGAACTCAAAGCAAACACAAGCATCAAAGCCGGGGGAACACGTGCAAGCAAGTTGCAATTGGCATAGGTTTTTAACCAATCACAGAGCGAGGGAAAACCAAATCCAGAAGCAAAACCAGAGCAAACACGAATAGGCCATTTCCGAGTTGTCTTGTGCCTCTTTTTCAAAGCAAGGCCAAGTGCACAACTTTTCATTTGAAAATGAGTTTTATTTGCATGTGAATGAAAAGTCATTTTCGTATGAAAGGCTATGCACCAAGACTCGATTTGAAAAAGAGGTACAAGACAACTCGGAAATTCCCTATTACTTTCAACACTAAGAAAAAAAACGCTCTAATAGAACTTTTCAAGACAGTTGCTCGTAAAATGAAAACAATCTTTCCTTTTAGTAGTTGTCATCCTTTGAAACAGATAACAAAAGTCTCTTGGCTGTTAAAGAAGTTCTAAATCTAAATCTAAATCTAAATCGATACAGTACAAAACTTCCCTAAGCGGTAGATACGTGCACAGGGACGCGGTCAGCAGTTATTCAGTCATGATAGTGGCTTTTTCTTATTAAGTCATTGATATCTAGGACCCTTTTAAGGTTCTTGAAACATTCAAAGTTCAGTTTTTGAACTGAAATTTTCTAGTACAAGGCATTGTGATCAATTCTGGCTAACTGTCAACCAATTCTGACTAACTGTCAACTGGTGATTTCGTTATACATTATATGATATTTAATATATAATGTTAATGCCAGTGTCTCGTTTCGCGTTTTCGTTTAACGCTTCCTTCGTTTTAATATTTATGCTAGCGTTTCTGTTGATGTTTATAGTGATGTAACATGTTGATGCAAAGGCCTGTTTCATTTGTTTTTAGGCCAGTTCCAAAGGGTAGTTGAACCAATCCTTATCAACTGTATGTACTATTTTCCCTGTATTTTGCAGGTTACGGCGTGTGCCTTCCAAATCAGAGCATGGTAAATTTTTGTCTTATCATACAACCTGTCATATACTCTGGCTTTTTTTTAAACCACACCGTTCAGCTGCTTATAGGCTGCGCTAGCCTCTGTTTTTACTCTGATGTTATTACACACTTAATTGACTTTTTAAAGACAATACACTTTCCCAGTTTTGAGGAAACTACTAAATTATGAACCACAACTGACAACAGCAACAGCAACTTACTCAAAGAAATTATCGTTTAAGTAAAAGACACAAAGATGTATTATAATTGCGCTTAGGAAATATCTCTATTGTTAGCGTAGACGAACATGCGATATGACATGCGAACGCGTGCTTAAGCCATCACGCGCGTTTATTTTCCACGCATTAGCCGACTTTTTCACACTTTCGCTTGTTCCTCTTCCACGATTATCCCTGAGCGGAAGGATGAACTTCTCGTAGTCTATAGTGAGCGGCTAACGAGGATCCTATGTAATCGAACCATTTGTGTTTATTTTAATAATTTGTAGGCAATCCTCGCCGTGGTTCAACCATTCCTTCAGATGTTGGAACCACAAAAGAAGAAGAAGAGTAAGTATTGGAGACAACGCCAGCTGCAAAACTGGAAAACTCTTCTTTTCACCTTGTCATAATCACTGATCCCTTTTGCCCTCGAGGAAAAATGCTTCCTTTCCAGTTTTAGTTCCCAAGCGAACTCTTTGTTTCTCAAGTGTTCTTCCACATGTGCTTTTCAAGAAGCGTTTTCGCTCGTCTACCACGCGCGAGATTAGTGTCATTAATCAATAAAGGCTTACACCAGTCTTTCGACTGACCGCTCCACGAAAGCACAGGAGAAGAACCTCCGTTACCCCAGTTAACACTTGCTTCGAAACTTTCAAAAAAGTTTCAAGCATCTGAGCGTGAAAAAACTGAGGATTTCTCGTGCATCCTTTAATAATTGCTGTCTCTTTCTTCTTTCAGGGAAATAGATGGTGCAAATTATATCATTTTTTGTAAATCTCTGCTTAGACTCATACAGGTGATGAACTAATTACTGTACTCTTTACTTTTTATTTTCATGTTATCTGGCTCAAGGGTGATATGGGGGGGGGGGGGTGGCCTAGATAACCTAATGCGGACTGTATGCTGGATGATATTCAAGAATTGGTGCGCTGAAAAATGTGGTGGTTGAAAAGAAGAAGCGGATTTTTGTTCCAGTAACATCAAAATTTCAAATTTTTTAGTGCGTCCACAAAACCCCAACGCGTTCTACCTTGCAAATGTCTGCTGTGAATTTGTTTTATATAGAAATAAGCCTTACGGAGCCCTACGGCGTTACCATAATCAGTTCCCCTTTGGTAACTTTAACAAGTGAAAAACCTTGTCTTATCCACAGGGATACCTGTGCAATCGATTTTATGCCAAAAAAAAAACCCAAAAAACAGAAACTTTTTGTACTGCTTTGGACTCTTGTTCATATTACATACAAATGAAAATGATTGGAAAATGCTGCGAAAAACGCTGGACACCCAAAGTGGGAAAATAAAGATTTTGAAAAAGGAGATGTTGTTTCCTGAGCCGGCTGTTCATATGCTAGGCGTTCCGTCGACACCAAAACGACCGAAAATTTCCAAAACGATGAAGGTACAACGCAAGTCTCTGAAAATTAAAGTCGCGTCCAATCATTATTATACAATATAATGGAAAGAGTAAAATGTACGTTTTGATTGGTCGAGGGGGAATTTGTGATTAAAGTACAGACGCACGAATGACCTAATGAGCCGGAAAGTTCTGCGCGAGCAAATCATCGCTACGAAGAATTTTAGAAACATTTGCTAGTTTTGTGCGGAAGAATGAAAACAATGTATAAAAGAAACAGATTCTATTTGGTTTTGCGTGAGTACTGTGATAACGCTCAGAGGACGTCAAATGGTATTAAGAACATCAATCACGCTACTCGTCTGCGGCTTGTAGCGTACTTCTTTCTTCTTCCTATCTTCACCTGTGCGTTATCAGAGTACACACGCACGGCCAAATGGAATCCATTGGTAACCCTTTTACTCCTAAGAGTGCCTAAAATCAAAATTCAAGACGAATCCAACATTTCATTTTGCAAAATACTTAAACATAAATAGTATCATGTGAAATTACTGCTGAAGAGGTTTCATTTGAATGGTCCACCATAGGATTTCAGTGAAAGGGTCAATGAGCATTCGTGTGGACGGAGAACCTTTTGAAAATGCGTACTAAAGAATCGAAGTTTTCAATGAAAACGACTCAAAAATGAATGGATACGTGTGGACGGAGCCTTAGTTTGCTCTACTTTCTCTTGTTAGAGTGAGCGTGAGCTGATGAAGAGCATAATTCCGGAACAGAGTCAGAGCACTATTTTTGACAAGCTGATCCAGGCAGCGATGGATATTTTTATTTCTGAAGGAGAGGTACAGTTACTTAACATAGGTCGTTTACATCTATTTTCACTGCTACGTGAACTTTTTCGAGAAAAGTCGACTGTGAAGCTAACCAGACCTGCTGGTGGGCTAACGTTTTGTCATATAACGTTTGTTACAGATGAAATTGTCTCGAAAAAAATGCACAATCGAGGATGATCTCAAGCGTTGCGAAGCAATGAAATAGTGATAACATAGAAACGTTTTTTCTAATCAAATGACTATCGTTGAAACAAACCTAGACAATATTAACATGTGGTCACTAACAACAAATGTAAATAACACATTCAAATAAATGACTGTGGGAAATTAGACGCACTTATCCAAGTTTTTCATGTGCCAGTCACTGTTCCTCACCAGATATTCAGACTTGCACTCAAAGATAGCCGAGCGCGCGCTTGTGTGGAAATTTGCTGCCGGATGTACTTGAGCGTAACAAGGGACTGCTTTTAGTTTACAAGATATTATGAATTGAAAATCATCTTAGACAAAGTACGCTCTGTTTAACAGTTTAGGAATGTCTCAGAGTAGATGGTATCCGAGAAAGCACTGAAAAGCACAAATAAAATTTTCTTGATATGTTTTCCTATTCTTCTTAGGCTATTATAAACATTCTGAAGCGTCACTTCAGCAAGCACAACTACTCGGCCATTCAGCAGGTTTTCCCTATTCTTAAGGCCTTCAACGCCATTCAGCCTGACTTCTATGTCACACTGCAGGTAAGTTGATGATAGCTTTAAAAAGCAAGAAAAGTAAACCACAAGTACAACGGTAATACAATTAGCCGACGGACCCCAGGGCAACGAGAGCTCGTCCCCCTTGGTTCCGAGTTTATGATGGCGTCGTTCGAGATTTTAAGAGAAGAATTAATCGGAAATACAGCGGTAAATTGTACTGGTAAGTAGATAAATTTCCTGGCAGAAAATCGTAGCGCGGGGAACCGTGAAAAATGAATGTAGCTATGTACAAGGGCAGTGGTCTCTTTCAAGGAATTTGCCATGAAAAAGCTTTAACATAGTTCAACCCACGTTGTCTTTTTGAGTTCAGTGCATTGCGATCCTTTGTTACGTTTGATAACGGTCTTAAAATAAGAACCTAAATATTACCTTTACTTCTCTTTTTGTTGTTTTTCTTGCTTATACTTATATTTTACTGAAGTAAGCGAGATGTTTGAAGTTATATTGTCGTATTTCGTCTTAATTTGTTGATTAAAGTTGGCTGGATGGTATTTATCTTTTACAGGAGACATTTCATAGAACTCAAGGACAGTTTCCTACGCTCATTCATGCTATGGAAGCTACAGTAAGTGAACACATCAAGAAATGGGTAGTGTTTCTCTCAACAGTTTATACCACCGTTTCATAGCATGTATATCATTTTGTTGCTCTTATTTTTTGAATGTTTTTTTTTCTTACTTCTCTTTCAGTCTGCGAAAGCTCTGGATGAGTTTGCGGACGGAATCAAGGTGAACACTAACTGAACACACTTAATGTAACCGTAACTCGGTTGTCAGATTGTGGGGCTGCTCTCAGTCCATTCATTACCTCACCCCATCCCCCCTACCAAAAAACCCCCTACCCCTACCACCATGAATGAATGTAATCTGACTAAACTACAACACCAAGAACTAATGATGTTCCCTACTCTTTTGCTACCGTCATAGAAAAAAATTAGTCAAGTCCAGCGATGGTTTTATTCCAAACAGAATCCATTCAAGAAAAAACTATTGTAGTGGAAAGTGGGAAAGGTTTTAAAATACTGAAGTGACCACTAACCGCTGTGGTTCTCTTCGTCTGTGTTTGTGTATCATATATCAGTAAGTGTGGGTCAACAGATTGCTTTAATTAAAGGCGAGGAAACAACCAAGTTCATTTGACTGTGTTGTGTTTTTTTGCAGCATGGTCCTGACAAGCATTCTAACATGCCAAGTGACGGAACAGTACACGAACTCACCAGAAATGTAAGTCTTCTTGACAGCTTTTTCAACATACAGTCTAACACCTGGTTATTGCAGGGAGTTTCTTCTGTCCCAATTCATATATTTCCTACAGAACTACTACACTTAAATACAGACTCAATAGTGTCCGTGTATTGCGACGTCCTACCGTCATTACATGACCTGGTCTAATGGCTGTGCAAGCAATCAAAGCACACGTTGTATTGTTACAGTTTTATAAAGCCTCGTGCAAACTACCACTCAGTAAGCGTAGCCTTCGTTCTTAGTTTTTCGTTATTGTCTTCTTAGACGTTGATTTTTATGGAGCAGCTTCTGCCTTACGTTGAGACTGTTGGTAGCATGTTGGTCACGATGCAAGGTAGGTAATCAATCGAATCAAGGAGACCTCGGTCTGTCTTTACCTTGACAAACAGTTCTGTTGTATTCTATAAACCTAATCTGCAAATTCCCATCACTGCAGATCTATTCAAAATAAGAAATAGTGAATTCCTCAAATTTGGGAAAAAATAATTGATTGAGAAAGATCGCGAAAATCTACGCAGCGCAGAAATCGGTGCCAGGGAAGGGGCTGGTGAGTTTCTCAAAAGTCTCGAAAACGTTTTGGGTGCATGCCGTGAGAAACACACTAAACTGTTCTCGGAAACATTTTGGGTCCGAGAAATTTTCTAGACTTAAGAGAAACGAATGCCCATTACCCGCTGATAATTTGAGTAAATAAAGGATAAAGGTCAATCCGAGTAACCGCATTTTGTGCCTAATATACACAGCAAAATACACGTTTGATAGAAAATTTGGCTATATTTTGTAACTTCTCTATACCATCACCAGACTAAACGTACAAAGATCGTTGATTTAAATACTACAAAAGGAGTTATATAGTAGTCAAGTGAAAGAAAACAATAGCGATACTCAGGAGAAAAGGCTCCGTTCTCTGCTAGATTTTAATCCCTCAATGTTGAGCGATGATGACAAGCGCTTGATGACAAAGCTTCTTTATACAGAAGGGGATTCCAGTTATTATCGAATGCTGGAGTGGCAAAGTGAAACCGCATTTTTCAGTACATGTCCATCCTGGTCTCCGTATTAATAGTTTCAGTGCGCAAGAATAGGGGGTGTTTGTTTGTTTGTTATTCGGTGTGGGGCTGGGATTTTATCGAAGTGATGCAGTAGCTGACACAGTCCTTTTCATTCCGATTGCCACTATAGAGGACCAGAGTGGAAACTTCTTCACAAGAGAAAGAGAGCTATTTACAAGGGTTGTTGCTGAATATGTTCGTGAGTAATTATTGCTTGCTACTTTCTCGCCAATGGGTGTTTTTTCTACACTGATAAAGTAGAACGCGTTCGAGATGCACAAAATGCATGTGCTTCTACATCGCGCGACCTTCATAACCAGCAGGGCAAGCCTTGGTTAATGTCTAACGGATACGTAGTCAGGCGTACTTATGAACAAAAATATCATTACACGGCTCATCAGTGATTCTTACGCAATTCAGTAATGGGCTCCTACGCAAATGCAATATTAATAATGACCATAGCAATACCTGAATTCGCTTACTTTTACTATAGCATGTACTTTGTATACTTTGTGCATAAAACTATTGCTGACAGGAGGTCGTATGTTTTTCTAATGCAGAACGTGTGCTTGGAGCCTTGGGACTGAATCTTGAGCTCAAGGCAAGAGTCTATGAGGTCCCTACACTGTCCTCTCTCTTCTTACTCAATAACTACAATTACATAGTCAAGGCTCTTCAACGGTAAGCAAGGTGTATTTATTTATATATTTTAGTCTATTTTAGCACTGTGGAGAAGTCGTTGTACGACTTCCGATCTGCAGGTCGCTGTTGACCCGTGAATCGTTTAAGAAATCTAACAATATGTTCGGGGAGGGGGGTTCACTGCAATGAGCTGGCATCCCATCCTGGTAGGAGAATAAGTACTAACCTTCTAACTTCTGAGTCTGCAGATGAATTCTTATAGTGTGGCCATTCAAGTGAAACCTCTCCAGCAGTACTTTCACATAGTACTATTTTTATTTAAGTATCGTACAAAATGAAATTTGGGATTTGTCTTGAATTTTGTTTTTAGGCCCCTAACTGATTTTTTTATGTGCCCTATGTTCCTCAATAAGGAGCTTGTCTAGGTGAAGCCCGGCCGAATGGGCCGTCTGTGACCTAAGTGCTACTCAATTTCTACCATTGTCCATTTTCGTTTTATTCTCAGAAGCTTGAAGACATAACTAGTCCATACCGATTGACTGAAATAACGGTGTTTCGCCTTTCATCGTTGCAGGTCGGGTCTTCTTGCTCTTCTTCAAGAAGGCGGAATCACTGGAGTGGAGAAACAATACCAGCAGTTGATTGACGAACAGAAAACCACATACCAAAAATGGTAACCGAATATTGACATTTTTTTTAGCAAGACTTCATCTTTGACTGTAGTGACAGGAAGTGATTCTTTCTTCTCAGTGAAATGAAGAACTCTATAGTAGTCGCAACCTGTTTAACACGTTAAACAAAACAATTAATTTGTGGACGAAGGGACGGACAAACTTGGGTTGACTGACTGACTGATTGATTGATTGATTGATTGATTGATTGATTCATTGGTTGATTGATTGAGTGTTTTATTTCTGTTGTTCTTGTCTCTGTTAAGTTGGAGCAAAGTTCTTAACTTCCTACTTGAGATGGATAAACCGATGTCAGCCCATAAAATGTCTGAAACACAAACAAAGGTAAGCCTAGCTGAGATGAATGAGGACTCAGCATATCGAAAATTGGGAACACCCACCAGTAATTTTAAGTCCTCGTTTTTTTTTAATATATTAAATAAATGCATATTACTTAGGACCCGTAACACCTAGCTGAGATGAGTGCAGACTCAACACATCGAGAATTGGGAACCCCCACCAGTAATTTTCAGCCTTCCTTTTTTAAATAACTAATAACTGCATATCACGTAGGACCCCGTAACACCCTGCATTGCCGTTACTACCTGCTAATTAGCCCATTCTGATCACTAGTTGCGGGCCCCATGTGTCCTCTGTGCATGGAACCAAGAGGAATAACAGTATTTATTATATAGACAAGAGTGTTTCAGTGGGAAATAGACCACTCGTAAAGTTCATACGACACTACATCCGGGACTCGAGTGGCGTAGTTTCCATATCCTCACTAGTGAGGATATCGATGAAGTCATTTCCCGCTTTTAAACTGTTGTTTGCACGAAAATACTCTTGTCTACATAATAACCACATAATAACCATTTTTTTTTATTCTTTACGCCATCTGGTGCATAAAGCCCCCACTAAATCCCTCCAACGTTCCCTGTCTTGTGCAATTTTCGATCCCTCACTCCAAGCGAGGCCCAGCCTTCCCTTTAGCTCTGCTTCCACAGATCTTCTCCATGTCAACCGTGGCCTGCCTCGTCTGCGTCTGTCATCTGGGGTCCAATATAGGGCTTCCTTGGTGATGTCGTTTTGGGGTTTTCTCAAGATGTGGCCGATCCAGCTCCATCTTCTGTTGGCCAGTTCAACCATGATGTCTTCTTGGTTGTATTTTACCAATTACCACTCGAAAATAAAATTCATATCTTCACGCCGCCGTGTAATATCCTCTATATCCGTAACGATGGTAAAAACAGGCAACACCAAGCGAGATCTGTGTCTTTTGTCTTGTACGTTGTAGTCATGGTGTTTCTTTCCTGTTTCAGCTTAAAGATAAGCAGAGGCAACTTATTAAAGACAAGTTCAAGGTAAACACTAAATCGTATTCCTTCGGAGTTTTTTTAGGTCGCTTTGAGTTTCTGTGGTGAACGGAACATATGTGATGTGCATTCACAGCGAGCATATTGCATACGTCTCATGGCGCTTTACATACAACTGTGAAAATAAATTTGGTCGTCAGCTAGTAAAGCTTCCCTTAGCACGTCCATTGTTGATCACTCACCCAGCCATTAATGATTTGCATGACAATGAAGTAGACACAGCCAGGGTTTGGTGTACGTGTCTATTACGGATTCTTGAACAACTGAACAGACGTGAGTGGTTTTACTTAACGCATGAAAGAATGTCTAACAATTCGTGTCTAACAGTTACAAGTGTCTAACATTTCGTTAGTACAATCTCCTTTTACTAAAAAGAACTTTGTATTCAAGCCCTGCCATCCGAGCCACATGTCGAACCATTGTAGATGTCATGTCACGGTGGATTGTCAGTTATTTTGACAACCCAAGTTTTGGTCGTCCGTTTTTCATGGTTTGCTTTAAAACCACACTTAAGCTAGGATTGCAAAATAATTTGCTCTTTCTCTTTTTTTCAAGGGCTTCAATACGGAATTCGAGGAACTGCATCAGATACAGAAAACATATGCAGTACCCGATACACAGCTTAGAGATCAGCTAAGAAATGAGAATATGGACCTTATTCTACCACTCTACACAGCCTTCATAGACAAGTAAGTGATAGCGATATATTGCGGTGTTTACGGAGTACATAGAATCACCTTTTACTCCCAAAAGGGTCCTAGTTTGAGAAGTGGCGAAAATCTTTTAAATTTTTTATAAATAGTGAAACGGAAACCAAGAATCAAAAGTTAGGATTTTAATTTATTTGAATTGTCATACTTGAGGATCTCGCTCGAAGACTCCAAAGTTAGAATTACCTTATACAGCGTTACAAACAGTGACAAAGTGTCCTGTCATCGTTTTCGAATCTCATGTTTTAGTCTTGAAACCCTTTTTTCAAACTCTGGCAACCATAATCTAGGTATAAAGTACTCACCGGAAGGTAAGAAATTTTCGTGTCAGCAGTCTCTTTTTGCGTGGAGATAATCCATTTTAATGTTCCATACAAAGTCTTTAACTTAGCACTGCTTCATAAGACATTTGTGTTCCAATCTTTCACAATCCCTCTCTCAATAGTTTATAGCTCTACTGGGCTCAAGGTTTTGTAGGCACATATTTTGACAGGTATTGAGATTGTGAGACGTTACCCCATATGAGAAATTTTTAAAGTAGGAGTGCGTCCACTAACTGGGATTTCGCGCGCTCTAGAGTGACGCAGCTGTCAATTATTTTCCTGCAATCTGGCTATCTGAGGTTCATCCTATGATATGCCCGGCTGAAATAACATTAGTAAACCGCGTTAGAGAAAACAAGAACAAAAAAGAAAGGGGACATGGTCAGTCGGGGGAACAAGTGCCGTTCGTTGGCGAAATCCTTTCTCCGAGAAAAGACTGAGCCTACGATTTTCGGCATTTGACCAGTGGGCTGCCAATATAAGCCTCGAAGGCCGATCGATCACCTCGAGTAAACTACTAAAGTGGCTCTATTTAAATACTTAACGCAGGACCAGAAGGGCCAGTTTATTCCATTGTTTTGAAAAGCGCCTAATGCTCAACTTGGCAGAAACAGCGATCCATTTGAAAATTTTTCCGGACAAACTACGCGCTCACTAAATTGGGTGACATCTATTTTGTTTGTGACAGGCCACACAAGTAAGGAGTCGGCCAGACGAGCGAGCTCTGAAATGACTTGAGAATTAAATTGGGGGGAAACAGAACTACCCTTTAAAACACTGCTTTCTCCCAACTGCAACCATTTAATTTGCCACAGTGCTAACACTAGGTCCGTGCGTATTCCGTTGTTTTGGCCGGACATTCATAAGCTTACGGATTCAGATTCGCGTTCTTATTCTTGTCAATTATCAACTTTGTCACCATTTCAGCCTGGATAAAGATGTCAGCGACATCAAAACGTCGTCTTGCTTTAATCTTTGCATTTATAGTAAAATGAAAACCAAGAACTATAAACTGGAACCCTCCAAAAATAATACAGTTTCAGAGGAATTTGTGGATTTCTAGTGACTGTTCAATAGGAATTTCATCTGAGGTTATAACAATGAAGAATTACAAATGTGTTTGACTTGAAAGGAAACACTCGAGAATTATTGACAAGAGGAATTAATATAAACATACGAACCGCTGAGGAAACGGCAAATTTAGCTTTTAGCTTTTTGTTAAAAATAAACGCGTCATTTCAGCAGTTTTTTTTTTGAAAATGGAGAACTGATTTGTTCTTCGACCAACAAATATAAGAACAATTTTTTGCAAATCAACTGTTTTCCAGTCTGCTCATTAGTCAGCCTTTTTGCATGCTATACATGATTGTAAATAAGGGCGGGTAAAATATTTAACTATTGTAGAATACTGGCTTCTCTTTCGTAAAGAATACTCGCCTCACCACAGTAATGCGGTGAGGTGTAAATGCGGCTTGAAGCACTTTCAAATAACTTAAGCTTAATGTAATTTGTTTCTCGCCCCTTCGTGGAAAGATCTTTTGAATCATATCAAAAAACCACATTAGTGATTACAAGTGAGCCGTGTTTGACCAAAGCTTAACTGCCATACCTGCGATCAGGTAAATCTCGCTTTCCCTGGGATCGCTTATTAAACCTACTTTGAACAACGCTATTTCAACACTGCAAAGTCGTGAAAACAAAATGGTTTTGTAATTGGTGCGCTCGAGAGAAAACAACGCAATTTCAACGTTGGCATGTCGTGAAAACAAAATAGTTGTACAATTGGTGCGCTCGAGTAAAATAAAGAACAGTGTAAGTACATAACCAAACGTTAGCCAATAAAGCTTTACAGACTCTCTTTAACCGCCAACAGTAACAAATTCCAGAATTTCTAACAGCCATACTGCTCGCTGATACTGCCAAAACATGTTTGGAAGTGTGGTCTGCAGATTCCTACGTGCTAGGGGCGCCATATTCAAAAGTTGAAAACATTTTCATTTCATTTTTCGTCGCGAGTTCGTAGTTCTTTCCGATTGGACAATATAAATCGGAGCCTCTTCGGACTCCTTCGAGCATAGATACGAAAATTGACCATAAGTAGTACTTGTTCCCCCGACTGTAGTCATAATCACGAAAAAAGTAGTGTAGAAATTGAGACCCAAATCTAAACACCGCAGTGTTTTCTAGAACAAGGTGCATCTTCTCTCACACTCACTACTTTCACCTTTTGTTTTTCTTTTGTAGATATCGGAATTTACCATTTACAAAAAATCCCGACAAATACATCAAGTATACAGTGGAGGAAGTTGAAGCGAAGCTGAAATCTTTTTTCGACGTCTCTGCGTAAAAATCAAGATTGGTCCATACGAAATTAATTGCCTTCTTCTATTAGAGAAGCATTGTCTCTCTGGGACCAAATGGCGTTGTTTGCCCACGTTGGTCTCAGGTGGTTGGTCTCTGTTATATTTTTAAAACTCTACTTAACAGTTAATGTAACTTTAATCTTCAAATTTGAATGGAATTATTGATGTCAAAGTAGCAGTCCTTGTAAAACAAAATTAGATGCAGCTAGTGTAAAGGTGCCTTGATAAGGAATTCCTTTTATTCTCTGGTGTTATTAATTTTTCTTTTTCACAATTGGGCGCTAGGTATTCCTTCCCCACGGGTCCGGGACGCCGGGGTCTGTGGAAAACACGAGGTCCCGGGGTGTTGGGGGTGCCGGGG
>Ga0126336_10000044_pt1 | contig 26775 bp, 16 predicted proteins | sample SidCmetagenome_FD_92530 | JGI IMG/M metagenome (GOLD analysis project Ga0126336, IMG submission 92530) | Coral microbial communities from El Islote,Puerto Morelos, Mexico - Siderastrea C C metagenome | ecosystem: Host-associated > Invertebrates > Cnidaria > Coral | place: El Islote,Puerto... | reverse complement strand
TTTTCTCGTTCTGAAAATGGTAGTCGATGAGAATTTGTTGAATAATAAAACAATTATCCTGCTCAATCTTGCGGAATATCCCCTGATTTAGCCAACTCGGCCTACGGCCTCGTCGGCTAAGTAGTATCAGGTGATATTCCGCGCTATTTCGCAGGATAATTGTTAAATATTTGTAGATTAAAATATTACACTTTTTGTAATTGAACTAGTGATGCTTCCTCGGAAAGTTGCACCGTTCACCTGTTATCTTGTTTGGTGTTTCATTAGCTTCGGCATTATAGATCTTTCAATCTCAGCATACAAATTATTAATGAGAGCCTGTTATAACTTAACTTAACGACGTTATTAACAAAGTAAAGAACCGGTGACCAATTTAATGGTCTTGCCGTCATTTTTTCCCGACGTCTAAGAAACACTTGCCTTTCAGTGAACCGTTATGCTAATGTGTAAAACAGCCCCCGGGATAAGAAGTTTCTCAATTAACATTTCAATATGTATTTTTTACTTATCGGGAGAAAGCTTATTTATTTTGCAACGTTTGACAAGTCTCCATTACTGAACAAATATTTGATCAAATTCCAGGGCTTTCATTATCTTTCGCAATATGTCTTACTTCGAATTACGCAATCGGTTATTTAAACTTTTAATTTACGACTCGACAAAATGTTAATCAAATCATTCTGAACAGTTTCCTTATTTTGGGTAAAATTTTTTCTTATTCAAGATTCGCAAGGTTAGAAATGCCCTCGTTGTTTACAAATTTCCTTCAAGTCAGTACAGTACAAAAACTCTTTATAGTAGACATTCATCCGTGGTCTGTTGCCCCGAGGGAATGTTGAACCCCCAAATATTAAAGTTAAAGGATTTTTTGTATGTGCCGCTGGAAGGGTCCAGTTTTTGAGGAGTTTATTCTGGGATAGGGTATGGAAATAAAATCAGCGAGTTTTGATCGATCTAGCATAGAGTATCATTTATCAAAAAACTAGGGATTGACACTCAGGGAGCCTTGGATAGGGTAAGGACAATTAGTGTCTAGTGTAGAATAGGGTTGCAAAATTCAGCTGAACGCGGTCTGGTTTAGGGTATTGGTCCCAGAGTCCCAGTGGCAACCCCCCTTCCCCCCCCCCCCCCACCCCCCCGCAACCGACCTTCCCTTCGCATTGGATTTACAGCAAAAACGCAAAACTGATTCGGAGCTCAATCATCTTCGACTTTCAGTTGGTACATCTTGCAAACCATCGGTACGTCATTGGGAAAGTAAATTTCTTTGCATTTGTTTGGCCTTTAAACTATAAATTGCTAATTATTAGCAGCTATGAAGCTTTGTCAAACAGACAAGTATTGGCAACAACTGGCTGCCTCTCGTAGGCTACTTCATTTTCAACCTTGTCGCTTCTGACAGATCAAGTCAACCGTTATGAAATGACAGGTGATTGGCGCTTTGCCCCTACGTTTAACGTTTCATATAAAAAGCTCAAGATCAAAATTGAAAAACTCCAACTTTAATTAAAATAAACAACACCTCAGGAAAGGTCTTTAGACAATCTTTCATCACAGTTTAGAATTTTGTTCACAGACGCAAAAGTTGACCACACTGTGCAACATAATAAACAGCACCGCAAGAAATGACAGCTTTGATGGATAGCTGTCAACCGGTCAGTAGATTAAGAATTCTAATAGCTATTTTCAGTCCTCTCTTGCTATTTTACAATGGTTTTGTTTTAAGCGATATCACATTGCCAGGGTAAATCTCCTGCAATTTGTGCAAAAATTACTAGTGGGCGTCAATTTTTACGAGTTCGGAAATTAAAAAAAGCAGTCTTGTTTTCATATTTAGGTTTAGGAAATGTCTTTTGTGTTAAGAATTGAAAGTTAATTACTTTTTCTCGGCAATATTAATTTGTTGGTCTTGTACTGACCAAAATACTAATTGACTATCCTACATATTCGCATAGTGCTTTTCTAAACTCTTCGGTGTGTTAGTCTACACTAATAAACATTTTCACAGTAATCAACTAGAATAACTTGTCCTACTTGAAACGCACGAAAAGTCTTTTTGCTCCGAATTAACCGATGGCCACGAAACCGAAAATATATTACAACTCTGCTCATAGAAAATGCGCACGAGCAGTCTGGCGGATTGGTTGGGAAGGCGATCAAATGATTGCAATCGGAATGCGACGTTATTTAGTTCATATATTTTCAAAAAGAGAAAGGAAAGGAAAAAACATAAATTTTACTTTCCAGTGATATAGCGAGAGCACTGGTTGTCGAGATCTATCAGCCACTGAACAATAATGGTGAGCCAATCGGATTCTCGTATTCGCCATGGACCGTGCATGATGTTCACTAAAATAAGCAAATTAATATATCGTGGGATTTTTGCCAACTTGTAAAAGAGACTTTAAGCACCATAATTATTTAGCATACAGGCTGAGTAAATATGTAAAGAGACAGTGAATCCGCATTGTTTTTTGGCCACTTCGTTGCTAGTTTTGCAACCTTGAACTTTTCCATAACTGTCTCTGATAATTGCCTAAGCACATAAGAATATTTTCAATGTGTATATTCAATATGTATTTGACTCCACAGGGCACTTTTCCTGCCATAAATATTTGAACCTAAACAAATTATATATCATATGTAAACGTTCTTTTATTTTCTTTTTTTGCTACAGCTGGAAACTTCTATAAAAAAACAAAATGTTTCCATCGATTACGGAACGAAAGCTTTCATTGAGTTAAACTCAGTGAAATTGTCAAAATAATTGTCCGAAAAATTATCCGTTTTCACAACTTTTAAACTTTATCGCCACACAAGAAGCTTTCGACATAACTTGCAGGACCTACGTACCACGTGAACCTACTCTTACCAGTAGTCTAACTGTAGCTTATTGTAATCACAGCATCCTATAATGGGTTCTACCCCCTTCAGACACACATTTTCTTCTTTTTGCCCTGCTGTGAACAATGCAGTGAACCTGCTACACTTCTAAAATTTGCTAGTCTACATCATTACTACTGATTCCTTTATAACAACGGAAGATTTTACTAACGACCGTTTTACATTCCCCTTGTCGTATCAGAAGTCTGAAAGGCAAGAAGCTGCACTGAAATTTTTTACACACTTTTTATGTTTATACATAGCATTTATGCTTTTAACGACATGAAAGATCTGCTCAATTGCGTGAGTGACATCTAAGTACGCTGTTTGCTCAACCGTCACAGCGTTCAGAATAAATCAAGCTAATATACACTGATAATATTTGAATGAACATCAACGCGCTTCAAAGTTGTAAATTTAAAGACCAAAAAATTGATAGGAACCTTTTTTGGGTACGTTCAAGTAAACTTGTAGATTTCTTCCAACGAGAAGAAAATCGACTTTTCTGTGTCACCATTTTCAAGTGTATGCTAGTCTCTTAACTCTTTTAAGGTTTGCAGGTCTCTTCAAATGACGATAAAGTCAGTTTTTACAGCAACCGTTTTGAGACATGCGTTTTAAGTCCGGGTCTTCAACTGACATTGAAAACAAAATGCTTTGATCTAGTTCGTGGAATCATCTATTCGTATTTATTAAATCCTTCGTTGAAAATACTAATTCTGTAAACTTTACTTTCAATTCTGCTCTCATGTTTTATCCCGCGTGTTTTTCTCAGTGCGTTGTAGGTGGCAACGCGTATCTCTTGCATTCTAATCCAGTACAGCAAGGGATTTAAGGAAGAGTTCAAATAAACCACCGTAGCTCCCCATTCATAAGCGAGCTTAATAGATGAGTTGTAGCCAACCATAATACGAAATGCCATGGCTGTTAAGAATGGAGTATAGCAAACCAGAAACATTAGTAAGACATACACCATGGTCAGAACAGATTTCTTGTATTTTTTCATGTTCACGCCGTTCCATGCAGAAAGTGTTTGAGCACGAATCTGACTTCTGTGACGGCGCAGCACTCGAAAAACTTTCATATAAGCCACAAATGTGGTTGTTAGACTTATACTGAGAACGGGTAGAGGAATAAAAGTCCAGTAACGATCAGAGTTCGCCAAGAAAAGAGAAACTCCTGCAGATACACAAAAAAACCAGTACGCGAAAACGACTTTTAAAACGCGCCTTACGGTTACAACCTGTTTATAGCGAAGATGTAAATGTAGAGCAAGCATTTTGTCCACTGAAATTGTAGCGATAGTCATCACAGAAACTCCAGCGCAAACGAAGCCTGCTATCCAATGGATAAGCCTCCCCAGACAAGCAGTTTTGTGGTCGTCTTTTATCTCGGCGATTTTATAGGCGACAAGCAGAGGCTGCGCTAAAAGACCAATAACCAGATCGGAACAAGCGAGGCAACAGATGAGCACGTTGGATGGCGAGTGAAGAGGTGGTGTTTTCCAGATAACCAGGATAACTAAAATGTTGAACAGTGTTGCTGTTACGGAGAGAACAGAGTTTACAACGCAGCAAATGATTTCTGAAACAAGGATACTCCCCACATGTGAGAGTTCCACAGTAGTCAAAAAGAAACACCTAACACTCTCATTTGCGGTCTCCATTGAAAACTGGGCTGTTAATAAAAGACGTTTTCTGCAAGTAAAATGTTCAGTTAAAGAAGAGATTGCGCACCAACTTAGGACAAACACTTCTATCGAGTATTTGGCACCTCAATTAATACTCAGACGTTTTAAAATGAAAACGTTTCCGGATAATTAGCAGAAACCGAACGTCAAAAATTGGCCGTAAACTCAGCTTGCGTCTAGAATGAGCCAAGATGTATTTCTTTTCCCGCGCCTTTTGTTGTCGGTTTTCTCTTACCGTTTGATGGAGCGAGCATTGTGATTAAAATTGAAGCTTTTCGATATCAAGCATAAGAAAAGAATTACAAAAACGTCATGAATAATTTATCGTTACTATAGTTTTATGCGTTAGACGATTCCTTGTGACAGATGTCAGAATTTTGACTCAAAAACACAAATGCTAACTGCGAAAGAAAATTTATTTTAGTGAAGTATAAATAATATAGGATCGTAAATAATATAGGATCGTTTGACACTCGGCATAATCCAAATACAGAACTAATTATAACGGAGCACCTTCATGGGATTTTCTGTCTAATGAATTACGACTCCCAATTTTTTTTTTTTTGCTCAAACAGTGAACTCTTTGTGGTGCAAATTCACTTGAAGTTGTCGGTTCCTGTTTTTGGCACACGCTTTCCCAGCTGCGCTTGCCAATTTTACAGTTCTTTCAGCTTGGAAAAAAAAAACATTCTTTTTTCTAGCATTTTCTAAATGACGCACATTAATTATAGGTACACTGTTTATTCTTGTGAAAAGAGGGAGAGCATAATGGTTATGACATGTGCAATTCATCGAACTTCGAATTTTACGGGAAAAAAGGGACGGAAGAAGCATATGTCGAACTTCACTTGCTGGGTGGACTACATATATGCCATCGAGCAGCTGTTTTCATTCGGACAGACATTTTTACCCAGCTAAAAGCTGAAAATAATGCTTTAATTTATAGCACATCGATATGACAACAAAATATTAAATTGCCAAGGACATATTCGTGCAAGATTCGTCCGTCTCTTTATATTTTTCTACTCTTCTTACCTTTAATAGATGTTGTTTTACGCAAGCTTTTGCAAGTTGAAAATTAAATGATAACAGTGTTGTTAACATTTGACAGTGTTTGAGCAGACTGCCATCCTTCCATATTTGTTAAAGCTTTCAAAAAGTAAAGTAAAACTTTATTATCCTCGACAAAGTCCCCTGTTTTGTTTTTTAAATCTACTTTTTCTTTGGATAAATTAGTGACCAATATAACTGGTAAGTTAAAAGAAAACTTCATCATATCTCGTAAAATTAATTTCATTTTCTGTAACTCGATCAACTTCTCAAATCGCTGTATGTCCTAATATACATTTTAAACTTTTATCCTCATATCTTCTTATCCTCATGTCCTTTTATCCTTAATTTATCCTGAAAATTGCGTAGAAAACAGGAAGAAATTCTCGTCTTTGTCAGATTGAAGTTCTAATAATTACGAACGTTTTGGTAAATACAATGTAGATGACCAATACTCAAAAGTTAAAAATTCATCATTATTAATTTCATCTTCTTAAAACCTTTCTCGACTCCTAAAATCACTTTTCTAAGATGGATTAAATAACAAGTAATCCGATGCTTACTGGTCTCTCTGTCGTTTCTTCAGGAAAACTAAGAAGATCACCAAGAAAAAAAACAACGCGAAAAACATCCGTACAACCCTATTTGTTTGCAAGACAAAATGTCTTGACTCATTGAGAGAACTGAGCAACCATTTTCCCAAATATAGAGTAGTTCTTTACGCGATAAGGCCTTTATTCTATTCGTTTTGCCGTTTTTTGGAGATCAGAAAAGTTCAAAAAATATTCCAGTGTTCTCGTTCGCGTGGTACAAGACCTTAAACGTCTACAAAAAATTTAGAAAAGCAAAAGCCACTTGAATGGCACCGTGGTCATTTACATGACAAAATTTTTTAATCTTTTACGTGCCTTCAGCAAAAATAATAGATCACATCGCCAAGAAAGAATAATAAGTCATTACCTCGTGTTTACATGACGAAATCAGTTTTCGCGAGATATTGACCAGACGAAAACAAAATCTCGACGTTGCCCAAGTCATTACCCTTGACATGATAAAGCTTTTATCAGTGCATGACTCTTTTTGCGGCTTTTAGTGGACAAGAGATCACCAAGAAAACAGAGGAAAATAGATAAGTAGACTTTTTCCTCCTCTACCAGACCCGACTAAATTTTCCCCAGATTTTGCTGAAAGCACTGAACGTCATCCAAATTGTGGCGACGCTTATTCCTAAACTTTCAAGTTATTGCCGCATATTTAAAAAAACAGACTGAGAAGTTCACCAAAACTACTAGGAAAAATATGAGAAAAGCTATCGTTTGTCGACACTTCCACTAAACAAAAAGATTCACTATTTAATGTGAATAACTCTGGTTTATAAAAATAAACGAATTCACCACCCATCATGCACTCGGCAGTGACAAATTACACCGCCCTTCATTTCACAGTCTATTTACAGGATGTTTCATGCTATTATATAATGATTATAGAATGAAAGCTGCGCGCGCTCTGATTGGCTACAAATCAATGATAATTATATCAGCGTATAAAGCATAGAAAAAGGTGTTTTAATGTTTCCGAGATGAGTTCTGCGATTCTAAACTAAAATGACAATTACAAGAAAGCGTTTTTGACGTACAATTCTCTGCAGTAAATAGTACTACAGGAAGCTACAGGAGAGCGACTGATCTGCAGCTTTCCACTTTCGATTCGAGTTTATCAACAGACTCAAATCATGAGCAACACCTTGTAAAACAAAATAAACAGCACCGCGTGAAAATACTGCTGCTCGATAGCTTTTATTTGAATGGTCATAATGTCAGATTTCATTGACAGACTAAATATAGAACCACCTTGTACAGCATAAAAGCCACACCACAGGTAAGTACTGCTAAATCCAGCTTTCGTTTGAATTTTGAATTTTTTCCATCCACGTACGGAAAATAGAAGTAAGAAAAACGTCACCATGCACAGCATAAAAAAGCTCCACACGAATGTATTGCTAAGAAGTTGTCATTTCATCGGTGTTCCTGACATTTAGGGCTTCATTTAAGGACTCAAGCAAAACAACTTGAGCACAAATATAAACAACACCAGTAATACTGTTCGAGCTCCCCGCAGGTCTGAAGCGCCGTTTCAACTGAACTTGATTGTAGGAGAGTAGACGTATTTAATCAGGTTGTCAAAATGCGAAAATCGAATCACTGACCATTTTCTATCATCTTGTTTTTAAAAAGTTTTTCTCGCTACCGTAAAACTCCTTCGTAGCCCTCCGGAAATATCAAGTATAGAAATCTATTGCTTTCGAAACTGACTCAGACCTTTGGTTAGATCAACAAATTTCTCATTATTTCTTAAATGTTGCTTCATTTCCGATTTCGTTTCTAAAAACGAAAATCTGGCTTCAAAAACATTGAAGATGTGTAAAAATCAAAAGGGGACGAAAGTGAAGTCGCCCAAAGAAGAGCGTTCCAATATTGTAATACTTTACAAAACAGAAATTTAAATTTTTAAGCATTGTTTAAAAGATTATTCTAGAGTGAGAATATGCTAAAGTTAAGCCCATAAAATAGTAATTGTCTCGATGGAGTAGTGTCAAATTATTATAGCCTACTAAATTAAAGGAGGCGCAAAGAAAAAGCTACAGATGAAGGTAATATGAACTAACGAGTCGAAATCACTTGGAAACCGGTTACCAAATGCAGTTTTTAAAGACAGTTTTGACATTTTCTTCTAAGTGGTTTGGGATTCCAAAAGGTGGTCATTGGTTGTGTCAAGTAGACTGATTAACGAATTAAGAATAAGAAAATGGCTGAGCTTTTATTTGACATTCGTATTAACCTTTTAAGCCCCAATAAAAACAAGCATCTAATTTCTCCTTACAGTATTACTACTACATCAAACCTACTGGTCATGAGCATAAAGGAAACGATCATCATGATCAAAGATGAAATGTCTTGATGTTTAATCAAATTCTCCCAACTAGTACTATAGGAAATATATGGAGAACACTGAAGAGAATATGCATGTTGCATATTCCTCCGTTTCAACTTATCGATAGCATTTGTTTTATTTTTCAGAGGCACATTCTTGCCGTCATTTGCAAATCCTCGGCAAACGCCTTAACAAGCCATTTGGTGATGGAGTTTACGAAATCAACCCGGATGGAAAGGGCGTGGTCAAAACCATATGTGATATGTCACGTGATGGCGGTGGATGGACGCTGTTGGTTGCCAGTTACACCAATAAATGGAATAGACGAAACGTTCTGCGGAATAACGAGATGGATCCGAAACTAAAGAACGATTACTCCATTCTGTGTAAAGCGGACGATATTAAGAACAGTGGGAACGTCAAGGGTGCAAGCTTTGAATATCGTTTGGAAGCGGATAGTCGCGGTAAGGTTAAATCGAAGTTAACGGTATTAAATAAAGATGATTTCAAATCAAGAGAGGATGAAGTTCCCCTTTATTCTCTCTTTATTTAAAATGTTGCCTTAGCAAATTGTAGACTTGCTATATGGCACTGATAGGGCACTGGTAGTTCAAAAAATAGGATAATGTTTAGACATTTTGACCAGAAGGCTTCCATGGGCGTGTTTTGCCCACTGGACTGAAATAGGTCAGACTTTCTGTTCTTTGTTTGTTTGTTTTCTGCTGGTAGTTTTTGTCGTTTCCCTTTTGAAAAGGAAGAAGGATTTTAGTTATCATGTTTGAGCTAGGGTGAGATGGTGCCACCATTTAGTTGATAGAGTATGTTTGTCTTCTAGCCTGAAAAGTGGAACTTAGATTTTTACCACTTTTCCCTAAAAAGAGGAAATACTGTTCGGCAACCAATCAGTTTGTTGTCGGCAATTCGGTCGTATTTTGGGTGACCAAGCGCTAAATATTCCTTCGTTTTTTTCGTTTTTGCAGTCTTGTTTTTTACCAGGCGCCATCTTGAATTAGGAAAAAGGGGAGAGTTGGGGCGAGTAAGAAAGGCGACCAAACGATGAGCAGTCATGATGAAAGATGAATGGTGGGGAGGGAAAGGGCGAGAAAAATACCCACCCTCTTTCACTCTTCTCAACACAATACGTTAATTTTTGCTAATCAGTCCAGATGGCGTACAAACGAATTACTCCATCCCGTTTCCACCAAAAACGCCCTCGCTGCAGACTTTTCAGTTCCAGTCGGTATGAAATAGGGTATGTCCATCGTCTTGTCTGACATGTAGCACATGTTTCTGCCGTTTTGATCTGAAAAGTGGTAAAGAGTTTAGGTGTGATGTCTGGCCTAGGGCATGACAAATCATATGATTTTGCTTGAAACTTGGTTGGAGTTTTGAACTTTGGAAAGCGCCCCTTTTCCCTTCCCCTCTCCCCCCCCCCCCGAAATTCCAAAGGTGGGCCCACATGGTTTGGGATCTACATTGCTTTTATGTAAATGATCCCTGGGACATTACAAATGAAGACACTGTTGCATTACAAAGTCCGATGGCCTTCCAAACCACTCCTCCCTGAAAATATTTTATACCACGTCTTTTTGTGGAGAACTAACAACAGACAGAAACTGAGTTTTCGGGACTCATCCTTTCAATGGAGTGATGATAACTTTGACAACGATGTTGTATTTTAACCTCCACACCCCGACTAAACCAACAAACATTTTCGTCCACTATGGTGTTTTTCACACAAACCGTTCCGTGGCTAAAGCTTACAACAGGCAAACAATCAGTAGGCCAAACATCGGATAAAGTGAGCCCACATAACGCTTTTTGTGTCTTACTGCTGAAAGTTACGACGGTTGCTTTTTTCGCTCGCGCAGTCTTTGTTGGCAGAGGTGGCTAAACGGTGAGACATTTGTTCATAAGGCAAAATGTTGGGCGAAAATGTTTAATCTGGGTAAAATATGGAAACCAATCTTAATTCAAAGGTGAGAGAGGCGGGTCGATCGTTTAGCCGGGATTTTACAATCGTAGTCACCTTCAATGATGTCATCGAATGTGAATCATGAAGAGAAGCCGAGAATCTTTACACTACTAAAAACCCGTTTGTTTGCTTGTTGTGTTCTAGGGAGATGGGGTGGTATTTGGAAGGCTCCGCGGAGCTACAGCTTTGTCAATACTGATAACAGTCAGACTGGCGTCCAGTTAACAGAGAAATTTGACAAGTGGGAATATAATTGGTATGGACTGCAGAAAAGAATGCCTTGGTTATACGGTGAGAGGCTCACTACAGCTGAAGACCCAAAGAGTAACGTATTTGGCTCTATTACAGGTCAGTAACAGATTTTGATATTAACAGCGTCAAAATGTTACATAATGTGTACACCTAACTTAATCTCGTGCGAAGATCTTCCACGGTCGTTTCAGTTGCGTACAAGTGAGATCTGGGTATGAGATCACATCACACTGAAGAAAAAAACGTTATCGGGGAAAAAGAACGAAACATGAACAATACAAACCAATGGTTGTCCGGCAAATGGGAACTCGCTTCCATCCTTAGATGGCTTGTACCAGCAAAGCTTAATCGACTATAAACCTTTCTGCGAAAGAAAGTATCTTGATTGTCAAGTTAAGGCGGGATTACTGTTAGATCCTATTTTTTGTCAACAAGTTAGCCCGTTTTTCTTAATTATCTCCTCGAGGTTTCATTCAATCAAAAATTGCCATCATTAGGTTTGTAGTGTGTAGTGTGAGCTCCCATAAATATGTAAGGATGAGAGTGTCCAAAACAGTCCTCAAACAACGCCAAGTGCTCTCCCCTGGGGATGTGTACTAAATACTTTACCCCTATTTCTTTCCTGGTTTCTAAAAAATTGACTATGACAGGCCCTCCTTAAAACATGCATGTGCTGTCCGCCAATAATTCCATTGTGTTGCATCGTTCGTGGCTTATGCTTAGTACCCTACAACTTCCTTCCGATACCAGGAAAGTCATGGGTTCGTGTTCCATCGAGAGGACTTTGAATTTTTTCCGAGTAAATCCACCAGGAACAATTCTTCGTTTACGCATGTTGCTGAATGATTTCCTACGGAGTTTCAATAATAACAGCCCACTGAAATTAATGAAACGCATGCAGCCTACACGTTGTTAACTCAGGTTTCTGAATCATGAAGCACCTAATATTATTACTGCTTCATCTGAATGAATATGGGATGTCCCTCCATAGCAAAGTTACTCCCAGGATTTTTTTTGCCCGAACCTATTTATACACCTGGATAGAGAAAGATAACATAGAGTTAAGTTTCTGCTCTAATAAAACAAAGCGATACAAAGCAGAGACCAGCCTTAACCCATTAAACCCTAACAGTGATGAAAATGGAAATTCTTTTCTCAGCATCACCACTTGTTCGAACATTCAAGTGAAGAGAATCAGTAAAGGAAGTGCTCACTAAGGATACGATGGCTTTTTATTTAGACAATTGCTTTTTACTAGTTCCATAAGAAATGTCTGGAGAACAGTAAGGAGAATGTACATTTTTATATCAGGGCTGGAAGGGTTAATCCACCGCTTTTACGTTGCTGTGTAAACGTGACCATAACAATTCACCCATCATTACAACCTCCGTAAGCGACTTTAATTTATGTCCCGTTTACAGCAACGTGAGGCCCACGAAGACATTGATTTTGAGGATTAACATGAAATCACAAAATGAATGAACATCACTTACAAAATACCTCAATTGAAAAAAAGTTCTCGGGTAAAAAGCATAAATCATTGACTATGCGACTCAATGGTGCTCTGGGAAGCGTGAATTCTTGCCTCTATTCTTAGACACGTATACATTATAATAACACAGCATGCCTTGATTTACTTTTAAATTACCCAGTAACAAACTTGCCCCTGCCGTCTTCCCAGAGTTCCTTTGTGTCGCATTGTCCATCGTTTATACTTTTCACCTGACAACGTTTTTTCAAACGGGTGTATACAAATGCCAAATAAAACAAACCAGAGAGAAATATTAAGATTAAAATTAAACGGACAGACACTTACATTGCTGTGGCGCTGTTAGACGAGGTATCAGTCCACTGACAGGAAAACATTCTACGGTAAATTGCGCGAAGCGCAAGCATCGTAAACCCAACAGTGGACTGACCCAAAAAAATAAAGTTAAGTCTTACAAAGTAAAAGACCCAAAATGCTAATGATTTTGTTTTCCGGCTTGGAATTCCAACGAGACCTAATTAATCAAGCTACTCTGTTATTCTTAGGTGTTAAGATCCAACAACTACTTTGTATGATTACTACCAAAGCTTTGACTGAATAATCCTCCACTCGTTGTTAAGAATTTTCAAGTACGATGTGTTATTAAATGTTTTTGCAGCTTCTATTAAGAAATATCACCCCGCCCCTTGGATAAGCGGAGAAGATAAGGAACGATGTCCCACCTACATCTGGTACTGGATGCGAGAGGGAGAATATGCCCCACCCAGGTCCTGCATGGATATCAAGACTCGAAATACTGGAAAAGAAGGAGTTGCAGGTTCAAAATTTGAGTATTTTTGATATGACAAACACAAACTCCGGCCAATAATTTCATTGTTTTCCATTCATAATAGGCGTCTTTTTTTTTAAGGGCGTGGTACGCAACTTCAACTCATGCATAAAATATAACGTCACATATTTTTTTTAGCATTTTCCACGTGGTAATTTACATCTTACGTTCGTATTAAAGGCCTTGGTCAACTGATTCAACAGCATTCATATATTATTGGATGCAACTTTGTTGTACGAATGTTTGATCGCGGTCAAACTTTGCTCAACACCTTGCAGCATCATTCATCATCCTTTAGGATCGGAGGGTGTCTCCTAATACAGAGGTATTTTTGCACACGTTATGGCTATGCGGGAAAAGCCGGATCTTAGTAAGGGCTGTTGGAATCCAAAAGGAAAATTGTGGGCAATCGCGTATTTTTTAGGTATAATTAAGTAAAGGTAATACTAAACAGCTTTAAAATATATAACAATGTAGGTATTTTCCTTAATTATCTCTGATAAGTGTGCATCACGAGATGCACAGAACTTATGGACAGTGATAAGAGGAGGCACGATCCCCTCATTCAGCAGGGTACCTAAACTTCCCGAATTCTAAAACGTTCAACAGCGTTGAATATACGCTGAATCCGTTTTGCCCGACGCCTAACGCTGGAACCCTCATGTTGGGTTAATATCAGTTTAAAATCTCCAACATGTTTATCAAGTCTCGTTGCGTCGCTCATATTTGCTCTTAGACATCCTTTATGTAATGTCATTTTTAACTAGCAATATTTTTCTTTCTTAAGATGGTTTCTACAATATACAGCCAGTCGATAAAACAGTGTCAACATATTGTGACATGACGCGTAACGGGGGAGGCTGGACTCTACTCCTAGCCAGTGCGTCTCGGCAAGGATGGAGCGTGCAGAACGTTCTTGATAGGAATGGAAACAAGCCATCATTAACAGAAGACTTCTCGATTCTTGGGCAGGCTGATAGTATTCTAGGAAAAGAAAAATTCCAGGTGTTTAAAAAGACACACTGTTTTGTGACCGATTGAATAATTCCTGATATATAGAAATTATAAACAAAGTTTTTATGAGTATTTTGTGTCCAAAGTTCCGTGCATGCATGAAGGAAATAGATGAAAAGTGAAGAAGAGTACGTGTTGTTCAGTGAACAAACACACCACCAAGGGGAGAGCAAAATATAATCATGTGCCTTTGGCGACTCCTCTGAACTAAACACACTCAGCGCCACTTCGAATTCATGCTGTAGGGAGGTGACTATCTTGGTGTGGTGTCCATTTTAGAGAGGACTTCATCTCAGAGGTGCCCATCTTAGTGAGGTGTCTATCTTAGAGAGAGCTCTCCATCTTAGAGAGGTGTCAATCTTGAGGTGTTCATGTTAAAAAGGTGTCCAATCAACTGAGACTGGTGTAAAGGAAGTGTCCGTCTTAAAGAAGTGTCCCTTTCAGAGGTGTCCGTCAGTGATAGCCGTTTCACTGAAGTATCCACTCTATTATATAGAGTGGTGGCCGTTTTTTAGAAATATCCATAGAAAGGTGTCCGTATTAGCAAGTCTTTGTCTTAAAGAGGTGTCCATTCTAGAAAGGTAGCCTTAAAGGGGGCCTTAAGCTGAAGGTGCACGCTAAGTTTGAGGTAGACTGAACCATCGTTCATGCGTGTTATTAACGCTTGTGGATACATTTTTTGGTGCACCCCTCTCTAGTACCGTATAGAAGCTGATGGGGACGACGCCTCCGGTGGAATATGGGAAACAATTCGAGGTTACTCCATGACGTCATCTTCTAATACGCAAACAAACATACGGCTGCTTAAGAAGTTTGGGACATGGGACCAAACGGGAGCTAATTTGAACAAACGAGTCCCTCGTGTGGGTGCCAGCAGACAGCTTTTGTACACAACAGGGTCAAGAAGTGACAACTCTGGCACAATTGTCTCCACTACCAACGATGCTACTTACATAAAAGGTGGCAAAGCAAAACCCAAGGTTATAAGGGTCTGGGTACGAGAGGGAACCAGGTATGTGTGTAAATCTATACCTCACCAAAAATCGCTTTTTCTTTAAAATAAGACAACAATTAAAGAAATATTTTAACCAAGGAGCTCAGATCACCTAGGTGGTCTTTATTATTTTAAAGTTCCTTGAGTTTAGCTTTAGTGACAGTGAAGAGGTTTTCAGTTTCCATTCACTTCTAAATTCTTCCAGACACTGCCAGCATGAAAAAGAAATGTCTGCTTTTCCCAATTTGTTCGTAACACGGGGCAAATGTAAATTGCTACTATTACGAGTTTGATATCAAACTCGTAATAGTAGCAATTTATATTATTTACTAGGAATATTGATTTTAACTTTAGCATAAAGCAAATGATGATAAATAGATATGTGTTCCCCAAGCTACTCCCTGATTGGTTTAGCACTGACATTTAACCCTCTCCTGCTTCAATCTGCCACGTTTTCGCAGAAAGATTAAAGAGTGAAAGCTAGATCTCCACATTCCGCGACCCACCCGCCTCCCGAGAGATCTGTGTTCGGTCTATTTCAAGAGACATTCCGTGTCGTTCCTTGTCTATGCCGGAGTGTCACTCCCCATACCTGTAGGAATAATATAGTACTATTCGCGTTATGCTTAAGTTAAAATCAATATTCCTAGTTAAGAACCTGTGCAGTTTAGTAAAGCGGTGAAAAAGACGCCTTTTTGCAAGAATTTCTAAGCCTAATCTATTGAGAGCCTCAGAAGATGAGCGTCTTGGTAGTAAACCAAGTAAAACTTTGTCCGCCTTGTTTTGAAGACTTCGCAATTGAGCCATCAGAGTAAAATTGTTTTTATTACCTCAAATAATGTCTCCTTTGTCAAACAACAGAAATAATGAGTTTATTTTTAAATAATGCAGGTTTCTAACGTTCGCTACTTTCCACTCTACGCACAGACGATCGTGCAATCAAATTAAAGTTTACGGTCAGCAAATGGGAAACACCTATGACGACGGCGTCTACATGATCAAACAAACTGACGTCGATTACTTACCTGTCTTCTGCGACATGACGTCAGACCCTGGAGCCTACACGTTGCTAGTTACCAGTGCCTCGAACAACTGGAACGCCAAGGACGTCACGTCTCGAAATGTCGATAAACCGTCACTGGGCAACGACTATTCCATATTAGGGTTAGCGGATCAGATCAAGGATCGTAGTGCTGCGAAGACGTTTAAGTATCGCTTAGAGGCTAATTCCCGCGGAACCTGGGGAGGAATTTGGGAAGCACCAATCGACTATACGTAAGTGAACCGGAAAAACCATGAATCCTTACCTGAAATGTCGAGTAGGGATTCGTGGGTTTTCAATAAGCTATTTAAAACATAACCCTTTAAATCTTCTTTTTCTTTGAGGCCAAAAAGGCAAAGTGGCTTCAACCCCTAAATACCCCTAAATACCCCCGGCTAAATCAGAACAGTCAAGAAGGCATAGCATTCCCTATTTCACGTCAAAACAGTTAAAATATCTAAAAACCCTTTCCGTAGTTGCTGCATATAATTATCATGATGTAGGTGATCAGTGCGGGGTTACCTCCCCCGGAAGTAAACCGGTTTTTTTTTTCTTTTTTTTTTTCCTTTACATTATCTGTTTATGAGTCTGATTATTTGTTTGCAATTTTAAGTTTGTAAATTCGGCTGGATTGCATTGAAAAAATGACGCTATCCTAAGCTTACTGTATTCGTTACGTGAAGAGTCCTGAAAGCGGGTCCCCTACTATGAGGCGAACTCGGGCGGAAGGTTATAGGTTGGATATTCGTCGAAGGCGTTGAACCATGCTCGTGAAACTGAAGAAATATTTCTCATTTCACCTCCTCAAACTTTCTCTTAATGAATTTACAGGTTTTTGAAAACAGACAACACCCAAACCAACGTTAAACTCCTGAAAAAGTTTAGCCAGTGGCAATACAATGATGATGGAATCCAGGAGCGTATGCCTTGGATGGAGAGGACGTTTGGACTGCTGACCACTGCAACAAAGGGCGACTGGTACCCTCGCGGCACGATTATCACCGACAGATCCGAGGGAAAACCTGCAAACTGGATATATCCCGGCATGTTCGATCCGGGAGTAATATGGTACTGGATGAATGAAGATGACTGTGATCAACGCAGAAAACCAGGTTTGGGATGCACCTAAACTTCTGCTGACAGACGTTCATGTTATTGGGTCAGGATTTCATCCACGGACTCAAAAGTTAGAGCAATGTTGTACAGCGCAATACACAACACCATAGCAGATCTTGAGTACTGCTCAGTAGCGTTCATTTGAATGGTCACACTTTAGGACTTAATAGACAGACTCAAAAGTTACAACCATCTTGTACGTCATACTAAACAGCACCACAGGAAAGTACTGCTCAGTAGCTTTCATTTGAATTGTCAGTCTTTAGAGTTTCATCCACAGACTCAAGAGTTAGAACCATCTTGTACAGCACAATAAACAGCGTCACAGGAAAGTACTGCTAAGTAGCTTTCAACTGAATGGTCACACTTTAGGATTTCATCTGCAGACTCAAAAGTTAGAACAACCTTGTACACCATTAAAAAACAGCACCACAGGAAAGTGTAATGCTCAATATCTTTTATCTGAATGGTCACACTTGAGGATTTCATCCACAGATTCAAAAGTTAGAACCACCTCGTACAGTATAATAAACAGCACCAAAGAAAAGTGTAATGCTCAATATCTTTTATCTGAATGGTCACACTTGAGGATTTCATCCACAGATTCAAAAGTTAGAACCACCTCGTACAACGTAATAAACAGCACCATAGGAAGGTACTACTTAACAGCAATTTCTTGTTGTCCGAAATGGCCACACTCAAGCATTTTATCCACACCTGCAAAAGTTATAGCTGCCTCGTACAGCAAGAAAAAAAAAAACAGCCCCGCAGAAAAGTGCTCCTCATTACCTTTCACTCCTTGGCAAGAACGTCATGCTAGCCCACATGTAAGGCACTAATAACATTACAATCCTATATGAATATATACACCAACTGGTTAACGCACCTACCTTTACTAACAGACACTTTCCTTCACTTGTACTCTCTTTCCTTCATTTGTACTTACTTTCCTTCATTTGTACTCACTTCCCTTCACTTGTACTCACCTACCTTCACATTAGTGCCTTATATGTGGGCTAGCATGACGTTCTTGCCACTTTAATAGTCAGCAAGCACATTTAGATTTATACAAAGACAAAAAAGTTAAACCCTCCTTGTGCAGCAAAATAACCAATACACCACTGAGTGAAAGTCATGCTCAGTAGCTAATTCCTTTCATTAATGTTCCACCCATTAGGATTTCATCCGCAGGCTTAAGATTTAGAACCATCTTGAAAGGAACCTTCTAACATTACTAATTTCACAGTTGATGGCGGTGTATCTGGATGGGGTGAGTGGAGTCCCTGTGATCAAGTCTGCCAACAGGGCACCATGTCCAGACAGAAGAAATGTGACAACCCCCGACCGAAATGTGGCGGGAAACATTGCGATCCAAGAATTCTACAAAAAGAGACCAAGGAGTGCTACTACTGCCCAGGTGAGAGGTCATGCATGAGACATTTTTACATAGATAGATAATTGTACGAACTTTGGACGTTTACGACTTTTTTAACACGCACGCTAAAGCACCAAACTTGGTGACCTTTCCTAAGACAATCACTTTTTGACCGGTGATTTTTTCAAAATTTTGCATTTTCCTCTTTTTCGAGGAAAGATTAGGACTTTTTTGGAGTAGCATTTACATTCTTAGATCATTTTTGTGTTCTTTTGTTGATTTTGATTATTGTTTGGGTCAATTTTGGTACTATACGGACGATCTGGAAAAATCAAGAAATCCAAGATAACAGATCCAATATAGTCGCCGTTTGAAAACGTGACGTAACGTCGTATGACATCATCAGCTCATTTTGCGACCTCAAAGAAAACATTTCTCGACGTACTATCTGCCTACTAAGTTTTGTTATCATAGCTTCAATATTCTCGGAGTAAAGGAGAGGGGAATCTGTCCCCCGCCCCTTCCCCTACCCGATCCCAGAAGACCAAAAAAAGCCAGGTCTGAATTGGGTTAGTGGACAAATAAAAGAAAGTTTTGTAAAATACGACGGTCTCTGAGAAACGAATCCCTTCCCTATGAACTCTGTATCAATCAAACTCCATTACAACGGCCATATTTTCTCGCAACCAAAGTTTGGAAAGTTCTATAGTCATTTTCTTGCCCGTATTTTTATGGCCCTTTAACGAAGGGACATCTATTTATGTTTCACTCACAGAAAGCCCTATACGCGCTGTAGACAAGTTCTGTGTCCAGCCTCAAAGAGCAAGCTGCCAGGTGTCAGACGGAACAATACTGATTTACAAATCACCGGCAGACTGCTCAAAGGAATACCAGAAGTTTATCTATGACAACGGCGTGCTTATGCACAAGTGCAGCGGGAAATATGTCTGCCCAAGAGGTTTGTTACAGCTTGTAATGAAATTTGAATTGCTTCCTCCTTGTATTTTTCTCACCTACCTTAGCTTCGACTTCAAGCAATTCCTCTTGTCAGTTATCCTGGAATTCCCTTCTAAACTTCATTACGTGTATATCAACTAGTTATTAGAGTCTATCTATGATATATTGGGCGGCTTATTCCAAGAAATCTCGTATTTTGTTTTACGCTGACCTCAGATTCACTAGATTGTCTTGTGAAATGTAATGTAATTTGAAATGTGATCAAATAAGGTAAAAAATATAAAAAAAAACGAGTTGGTTTTATTCTTTCACTCGTAAATACTTGAGCAATGTACAGTGGCGCTAACCTTCAGAAAGATGACGCCCTAAAGAGTGACCGTTCACATGAAAGCTTCATTGTGCAAAGCTTGTTTTTCATTACTTGACAAAGCGAAATATCTGAGGTTTTCCAGCTTTGATGTGAGTCAAAGGGTTATGCTCGTTACAAAAGAATAAACTCAAGTGTCTTGAGGGGAGAGACCCTTAACTACAGATCTCGCGCTGTTGCTATGGGATTTCTGTGGATGGTATTTTGTCACACGCTGTTTTGCAGCGTTTTGTGCCGCTAGATTGGTGAAATGTATGACGATGAATATTTGAATTTAAGAATCGACAGTGCGCATGCGTAGCTAGTGCTAGTCCCAACCGCGTATTAAAAAGAAAAATTCCTAAAACTCGGACGAAAGAAGAAAGAGCCCCAAGTTTTTTCACGAATCGGAGATAATTCAGCCTTCTTTATAATATGACGTAAGCAATTACTGTTATTGCCAAGAATAAAAAAAACTACGGTACAAAACGTATAAATATAGGTACTTGTGACGTCATAACTTCTATAATAATGCGAATTTCAAGAAATCGATACGTCACGTTTTGCATCTTAATGATCATTGAAGTTGACACTGCTTTAAATAATCAAAACTGTATGCCGTTTGAGTTTTAAGCTTTTTCCTGTTCTGTGACCTGCCAAATATGGTTGTCACTCAAAAATCTTGAACGTCTTTCCCATGGAACAAATGTGGCCAAGCAGCTTATCTGTTGAAGTTACGGTTTCCAGGATACAATGATTACAAACTTTCCATAGCAACAATATGGTAATTAAGAGTCTCTCCCCTTAAATACTCGTGTCTCCCCTTTTACTTTCCAGGAGGCCGTGTTGATTGGGGAGCTAACCTTGTTTTGAGCTCTAATTGTGATCCCGAAAATGCAAAATTTGAAAGGTAAGAATAAAAGAGAGAGAAAACATGTCTTATGTTAATCCCAATCTTTCACAATGACCAGTACCTAGTACTCTTTACAAAGGCCATGGCGCATGTAGGTTGGTCCGGAAGAGAGGGGCTGGGGGAGAGGAGTCTAAGCTGTTCTCCAGTACTACCCCCTCAGGCTTAATGATATGGTTAGAGTAAACTAGTTTGGCAGCAAGCTTAAGCTTGATGGGGGGTACTGGAGACCACACTTGGAAGGGGTAGAGCTGTATGTGTGGGAGGGTAGGGGAAGGATCACCAGGGAAAAGATTTAAGCCCTACCCTTCTTAATCCGCCACTAGATACATTTCGAAGAGTAAAAACAAGTCTTTAAGTGAATGACTGTTGTCCCTGTGTGTACCACTGAACATTAGGACTCCAGGGAAGTCCCTTATGCATATAAAGAGTGGCCTGTGTGTGCACGCCAACGGAGGAAGTCCGGCCGACGGAGTGTCGCTTGTCTTCTATGGAGGATGCGATCAGCCGCGGCTTAAGCTGGATCTGTATCAACTTCAGGGTAAGGGGCATAATCACAATACCGACAACAAAGAAGCACGAAAGTAGATGCAAAATGAAGTTTGTGTTCTATTGCGCGCATTTGCTTTAATTTCGTATCGCACAGAATGGCTCTGTGTTATCAGGACGATTATCTGTAGGTCAAGAAAGAAAGCTTCGATATCTGTCATATACTTCACTATTTACCAAGTAGTTTAACTGGTTGGCACCATCGTTCATTCATCGTCGCACTCACTCCGGAAGAGTGGCAAGAAACTTGAAGGTCGGAAACTGTGACTAGTGATTAACTCCCGTATCCTTGCTCTGTGGTTTGAACCGGGTCACTCTGGTAAAAAAAAAAAGTGGAAGCGGGGTGGTGTTGTGGTCACAATTCCTTGAAACATCCCGTTCCCCCATTCAATGTTGATCATATGGAGGCATTCTGGTGTTGAAAAGGCGATGGAGGAGCGAACTTCAACAAACTGTTTCAAGGGTTGTGGCCGGGATTGTAGCCAACCTCGTTCCCAGGACTTTTTTCCTTTGATCGAAAGATCGGAGCGTCTGTGGTTGAAGGGCTGATCTCTGCAAGGTGTGGCGTTGTTTCCTTAGACAAGAAACATTACACCACATTGTCTCTCTCCACCGAGGTATATAAAGCGGTACCAGCGGCAAACTGCTGGGGTTAACCCTTCTGTGGACTAACTGACCCCATCCAAGGAAGAAGTAGTAGTAATCTCAGTTAATTCATGCTACAGAGACTAGGGTAAACTCCGATTCTGTGGAACACCTCGGCCTTGCGCGAATGTAGCTTACTCTGTTTAAAAAATGTCATGTTATCATTTATTTATGTGTTTGTTAATTTATTCATTCATTCTGTCATTCATTCATTTCATTCATTCATTCATTCATTCATTCATTCATTCAGTCATGCATGCATCCATCCATTCATTCATTCATTCATTCACTCATTCATTCATTCATTCATTCATTCGTTCATTCATTCATTCATTCATTCATTTATTCATTCTGTCATTCATTCATTCATTCATTTATTTATTTATTTATTTATTTATTGCAGGTTAGCTTCTTGGAAGCGGTGGCTTAAGTTGACCATGAACTGTTATTGTTCGCAGTAAAATGCCAAATTAAACCGTCGAGTACTATACGGAATTTAAGAATTTGAAAAATGAATGAAAATAAGGGATTTTAAAACAGCATGAAAATCATCAAGTAAAGAAATATATAGAAGGTGATTCAACGCACCATTTTTTCAGTTTCTCCATCTTTTTTCTCTTTATACTGAGCCGTTGAATTGAAGATAATCTATGACAATCCATTGACTTAAACAGCAATAAAACGAGCGATGAATATAGCAAGATTGTGCTTGAATTGCTTCACGTTTTAAAACCAGGAAAAAAAATTTCACGTTCAAGTGACCGTGAAAGTTAAACCAGAATTGCTTCCCATGGGGAGGGCGACTGAAAGACGACTCGAAGGCAGTTCGAAAAAAGAAATGAAATCAGTAGAAACGACGGACGCAATTTGAAGTCATTGTCATTCGGTCTCCATAACCACCCAGGGGAGAGCCCCAATTCAAGCGGGTAAGGGTGGGGTAGGACTTAATCCCCTCAGCACTCTTCCATTCGATGGTTCCGCCTTCGCTATAATTGTACACAATATCTTCCCATTTCCTAAATCGTGGATTCCATGGATGAAACAAGGGTGGAAGCCGACTGAGAACACAACACACTGGACAAATTAGAAGCTAGTTAAACTAGATTGCTAAAAAAGCAACCGTTTTAAACGCCGACACTCTCATTCTCGTGATAGAGTCCATAGGCTCTTTGGTCAGTGGATGGTCGCCAGGTGAGACCCTGGGGTAAGGTTGTGCAAATTATGTCGGCATAATTTTGAGCATAATAGTGAGGCAAAAGAATCCTATATATTTCCAGAATAATAGTGATGAAAAAGCTAGTAATTGGGGGCCTGGGTCCTGGGCTGAGGCACGTGGGAAAATTTGGAAGATACACTGAACTCTCCATAGCCGCACCGGAACGATAAAAACTAGAAAACTCATTTCATGATAACCTAGCTAGACCCATGGGGATTACACATTGAGGCATTGTTCATGCTGTTCCAGAATCTGGGATAGTCGAATCTAAAAAAAAATGCTACTTTGGTTCGTTGTTCATGTTAACATTGAAGTAGCGGGATCCCAGTTTTCTGGGATAAAAGTTCCATTATTTTGGAGCCTCATCTGGCGTTAATTTGTAGGTTGAGGTGCCTGTGGACTGATTTTAGGCTGACACTTTCTTTCCAGATAAATACCGCTGCCATCCTGCGGGCCTCGCACTTGGTTGTCTTGGCAACTCGGCTCCCAGACAAGTAGTACAACATCGCAATTAGCAACTCCCTACTAAGTAAAGAGCTCTAAATTACTTCTTGATTGCTGCTCGCATTGAAAGCAAGTTGAAATTTTAATTTCAAGTTCTATTTATTAACATACACCTTAATCCTAGTACCTAGAATAAGGAAAACTACAGTGTGAAATTAAATCAGATTCCAGTGAAAACGCGAATTCAATTTAGCGTCTTTTGACAGCATGTCGGCTGTATGCGAAAACTGCTGAATAAGCCAACCTAAAACGTTGCGTACTTATGGGAAGTTATTGACCATGCGACTAGCACGTTTCATTGCCCTGTCTTTTTCGAACATGCTCACAGTCAAAATTCGACGAAAATTATTTATTTTAACGCAGAAGTGTAAAGAACTGTTTAGGTGTATACTCAATTTAATTTTTTAGTAATTTTTTAAATAAGAATTAAAAGGAAATATTAAATGTTTAAATAACAAAACAGCTCAGTACTCGTGGAAAAAAGTAAACATTATCAAGTAGAGTTTTGGAATACGTGATAGCCAATCTGATAATCCAATCTCGTCAGTGGACGATCTTGTAACTCGAAGTTGTCTTTCATTAAAATGCATGCGGCTGTCAATGGACCTATCAGTTGAATTTTCAGAAATTAACGTAGCAATTTTCATTTAAATACAGTCGTACTTAAGCTAACAATGCTGTGAATTTTGACCAAGTTTGGTAACGGCTGCCACGAAAATGCTTAAGATAAAAAGAAAAGACGCTAAGAATTTGTCAATAGCAAATAGAACATTTTCGTTTAGTGGAACGTATTAATTTAGCTAGCTAAATATAAATCCTGACTGGTAAAGCTTCAAGACAGTAAGTTATTTAGCAAATCCGATGCCCGGTAGAAAGTGTTGTTGTAATTAACACAGACTTTAGTTAAACCAATCACAATTCTCTGTTTGTACAAACAAACGTAATGATCCTATGATAGCTTATAAAAGTAAATACACAGTAAAGCTAGCGATGCTTCCGACGAAAGGTCTTTTGGACAGCTTAAGTACCGTGTGCTCACAAAGGACAAAACATCTGCTCCGGTAAAATTTTGTTTTGTGCATTTCAATTTCGCTGGTGAACAGCGCTTCGCCGTTTTCTGCCCGGCAGCGCCTTGGTTTTGTAATCTCAGCAATGGATGACTACGTCTCGAATAAAGTGAGCGTGACGATGAAAAACGCTATAAGCGTTAACTCTCACAAAACTCATCAACTTGAGAAAACAGTAAGAAACTTGGAAGCAGAGAGAGACATGCGGCTTTTAAATTTGCAAATTAAAAGAGATGAAATGTTTTTTAGCTCTCCGTCAGCCCGGAGAAAATTAGTGAAGTCGCCGACAGTCTCTGACGGCCTCAGTGGGGCTGGGACGCCAGTACCACAGCAAGAAATTTTCGATTTTAACACAGGCTTGCTGAAGGATGAAGATCCCACTAGAGTTCAGAAAGCTCATAATCTTCCACCGTTACATTTAGACCAAGCTGGTCTCATCGCGACTCCACCAAGGATAAGAAAAGCAGGAATTATGCGTGCGCCAACTTCGCCCCATGCCGGACCGCAGTCGCCTAGGGAATCTCCTGTTCTAACTCACAAGCGTTTAACGAGGCAATCAAGCTCACCGCAGATGCTTTCAAGCACTAACTCGACAGAGAATGCGAAGGACTCGCGGCGAGAAAATAGCACGGAAGGTAAACAACAGTTGTCGCCTAGGTTGCTAGGGTCAAGCGTCGATTCATCTGTAACAAATGGCTTAGGGGTCTTCAAGTTTGACCTGGGAAGTAATCACAATATTCCACAACGACCTTCTACTGCTGCTTCGAGCAGAGATCAAAATGATGAGGTGCACAGAGGGCTTTTGTTACGGCCTGTGTCATCGTCCAAAGAGCAAACAAAACCAAAGGAGAAAAAGAAAAGCGTATTTAATCGGCTTTATTCGACAGGCAAGAAACGCGACGCGAAAATGACCCGAGACGCCCCGTTCCCTATGGGCAACCCAAAGTTGGATGCAAATACAAGGCGTCGATCGATCTCGCTTTCGGATGTATCGGAAATATATGAAAAGCTTAAAACTTGTCGCTACTTGAGGGACAACAGCCAGTGAAGACCTGGCAGACTTTGAAAGTTTACACTTCGCATGCATGCGTTCAACCATGCACATTCGGTGAACAAAAAGACTACTTATGGCGGGAACGTTAGGCAAGAGTATTGGAACAAATGCTTCGTTGGCCGAGTAAAAACGTGCATGGTCGTGATAAGAACATGGTAGTTAGCACCGGTCTACAATTTTTCATCCGTACCATTGGTATAAATTTTTAAAAAAATCGAAAACTTCTTTGTAATTTTAAACTGAGTTGGACTCGAAAAGCCATGGAGGAGGAAAATGCAGACATCTATCGTTGCTTTACTGGCGCATTTTGAGGCTTGACAGCCGCGCAAGATCATTACCATTTCAAACAAATCAAATCACTTTAATAATCCATGTTTAATTTTTTTCTATTTGACTTTTAGTGCAGGATTAACAAATTTCAAGGCTGCAAAAGCGGTGAAAAAGTTTTCCTTTCAAATAAACGTCATATAAAACAACGGTAGTAATTAAATCCAGTAGAAACTAAGTTTTGTCGATTCAATTGAAGCCTAATTTTACTCATAGGATCTTTGTGTTCCTTAATTAAATTCTCAAAGATTTGTTCCGTTTAATCAACAAAATCCGTCTGTGACCTTACAAAAGTTAATGACGGGCCAGACTTTATACAATGACTAAAACGAACAAGATAATTTACCACTGGCCTTTTATCAACTCTGAATTGAGTTTGTCGATATGTATATGTATTTCTTGCTTCGTGGAGATCCGTTATAAAGATAATAAGAAGTATAGAGCGCTTTTCAAATGACTGTCGTAAAACCAAAACCAAAGTAATTACCCCAGCCAATCACAACAGACACAAATTATCCAATGAACCAATCAGAACTCGAAGCAAGTACATGTTACTGGCG
>Ga0126336_10000043_pt1 | contig 26786 bp, 17 predicted proteins | sample SidCmetagenome_FD_92530 | JGI IMG/M metagenome (GOLD analysis project Ga0126336, IMG submission 92530) | Coral microbial communities from El Islote,Puerto Morelos, Mexico - Siderastrea C C metagenome | ecosystem: Host-associated > Invertebrates > Cnidaria > Coral | place: El Islote,Puerto... | reverse complement strand
TTAGTTACCTAAAACTGAAGGGACTAAACTAAAGTAATTGTTGACGTATTTTTTTTAATTGTGCGGTATTGACTTGAAACTTTTGCCGTGATACTTGTGGGCCACCGTACCACAGCAACACGGTGATGTACAAAAGATTTCATGCGTTTGACGTTAGTTTATTAGCTGCAAGCAATACATTTAACCCTGTTCACGCATTCATTGGTCTCACTTACCTCTTCCCTAGCAAACGTTATGTTGGTAAACTAGCGTTGTGCGGCACCAGTGATATCACACATTGTAATTGTTTCTATAAAATGACATGGCCCACAGTATTGCAGTTTTGCATTCGGATCTCTCTCCAAGCATCAGGATCTTTTATAGTCTTTATAGCTTTTATTTTAATGCGATCTCTGCGGTGTGTCGTGTTTCTCAACTGAACTCAGAATTGATGTCGGCAGGAATTAACGTTCCGCGGGAATTGGAGTGTGCTTATCACAGAACATGTAAAACCATTTTTTTTTTCCATTTCTTTCGCATCTCATTGGTTGAGCTTAAATGCACCAATATTGTTAATGTAGTTTTGTAATGCATCTACGGAAATTATCGCTGTTGAAATGTTTCAGTTGTCTAAACAGTCTTGATTCCTTTTCAGATAGATGACAAAGAAACAACAATTTACGTGAACTACGGTCAGCTAGAACTACAAAAGACGAAAAACTTGCTGTTATGATGAAAAACATAAAGAAGTCGCTGAATTTGAATTGAAAAGAAATGAAATTCGTCGGCTCAAGTCTACCCATTAATTTGAGCCGTTTGTCCACTGTTTTGTCATACATCGAAGCACATGTAAAAACTTGTCTAGCCAAATCGAGCAATCCATTTCCTCGGCGAGTTTGCATGAAGATCAAGTAAAAACCACACCATTCTTTTCTGATCAAATGGTTTTTTAAAAGAAACTTGTACGAGGCGCGACAGTGTAATACTTAGGGCGCTGAAATTTTCAAAGAAGAGATATCAAACCAAAAGTAATAAAAGGGGATATTAAATAGGTTTTGAGGGGATTTCAAACTGCGCTAGAGGCAACGTAGTATCAAGGTAACTACTGTTGTTCGAAATTCGCTATGAAATCATTGATCGTAACTTCAAATAAAGCTATATCTACCTCAAATTCACCTCAATTATTAGCATCTTTTTTCCCTGCTAGCAGAGGCCCCTTTTCCTTTGTATTTGCTGAGCTGACGGGCGGGAGGAAAAGGGACCTCTGCCCTGGGTCGAAACTCGCTTTGATTCAACCGCCGTCCAGGGTCGTGGACGGCGGTTTCCGAAACGCATGCTCCCTTTATCGTTTGCTGACCGTGACTTGAGCCCACTATGTCTCGCGCATTCCTTTACAGTTATTCCGCTGTCATTTAGTAAGCTCGCATAGTAACAGGCCGTCCTGGAAAAGAGAACTTAACTCGTGAAGAGTTACAACGTTTACTTGTCTCGTTTTTGTTAACATGGACGACGGAAAGATAAAAAATTGAAAGAAGAAGCTCTAAGGAACACTCGACAAGTTATAAGCAATGGAATTTAAAGCTTTCAGAGCGAAGAAAACATCTGTCAAGGCGAAGGACAATCTTCCATCTCCAAAGATTTTTCGAGCTGCGGACTTCCTGAGAAATGCTCCAGCACTTCTACGAGTCTACGGTAGAGTAAATTACACATTTGATCGTAAATTTGTATCGACGTGGCTTTTTGATTGAGCGATTCTTCGTATTCCTTACAGTTTTCGTACAATTTTTGAAAAACGTGCACAGTTCGCATCACTAAATGCTCTTCAAAATAACTTGAACATCGAGCGAAATCGCTTGCGCGTAGCTTCCCTCGAAAAAAAAATTGAACGCGTTTGGTCTTCAGAAACAAATAAAGGCGTGTTTTAATAAATGTATTATTTAGAAAAGCTTACTGTCTCTTCTTCTGTGTATCTTCATTCATAAAATTTCGAAAAATAGTAATCTGACCTAAACAGACACAAATCCTCTGCTGTGGTTTGATTTCCCGCGCGAGACAACATGAGAAATCTCTTGCGGAAATTTTCAAAATTTTGACTTTGAGATTGTATTTTTGGCTAATTCTTAATTGACAACTGGTGTATTTTATTTATAAAAGTTAGAAATTTTAACTATTCTAGTTCAAATGAGTGTTTGTTTTTTTTTCGAGCCTATAAATTGTCCTTTCGTACTGCACATGGTGTTGTTTATTACCACTTGCTAATTTGGTGAAGCGATCAAAAAACACGCGGCCGTCAATGGGATAAATTCTTTTTGATTCCTGGAGTTGTGGTCATGTTAAAAAAAGCCTCCTTGTCCAGATAACTTGAATGTAATAACGCAGATAAGACAACAACTATCTCTAGACGAACCAGTTGAGAAAGGTGGGAGTCGTCAGCTGATCACTTGCCAAGAGCATCGCTTGACGGTTCAGTCGCTAAGTAACCGTGGCGCATGCTCAACACAGTTCATTTCGACCCAGGGCAGAGGTCCCTTTTCCTCCCGCCCATGAGCTCAGCGAAGTACAGAGGAAAAGGGGCCTCTGCTAGCAGAGAACATTCTTTTGAGCAAAGTTCATTAACTGCAGCCCTCGACAAAACTATTTGACTCAGTCAAACTCCCCTGTTCTCTCCTGGATGAAATACGCCACAAGAAAGAAAGCATCAAATGCGCCCTCCTCCTATTCAACGTTGTTTTCAGGTTCATAAGATTCTTGAACGACACGTTTTGTGCAGAACAGACCTGGGGCCAGGGTGCGATATTAAGTGTATTTTAAGTGTATTTCAAGGAAGACTTTCCCCTCTCCTGCAAGTACTATTTGTTGTATGTCACGTGACTGATCACAAGAATAAACACGCTTTCACTGTCAGCCATCTTGCTTGTAGTTTTTTTATGATACAGAGAGGTAGAATTAGCGATGTAGAATTATCACATACAAGTAACTATAGACTCGAACCCGTGTCACCACTTTTGTCTAGTGGTGGACTAGCACAAAACTGTGATGCCTTTGAACCAGTAAAACAGCATCTGAAATTGCATCTTAAAGGACCTAGATTTCAAAATTTTCAAAAGTTTTCAAATTTTTTCTTCAAGCCCCAATCCATCAAAATCTAGATCCAGTCTCCAACTCGTGCTCTCCAAACTTCTCACATGCGTCCAACATGCCTAAATAGTTTGCCGTAAATCAATATTGCTGAGCCGAATAAGGAAGGTTGCCCTGTACGGGCATCAAATAGCAGAGAAACCTGCACAGTCTAATTTTGTACCTCAAAAATAGCTACTTTTACATTGCAACACTGCAGACTACTCACCTCGTAATAAATGAAAAATTGGTAGAGCAAGAACTACCAGAAGAGCACATGCAGTCAACGTAACAACCACTAAACAGGTCGGACATTTACGTAACTTTGTCGAACAATCAAATAGGTTGGTCCTTTTCATTTTCCTTGAGGGTAAGTCGTCCAACTCGGATGGCCATGGTGCAGCAGTAATTTCGTCTTCTTTATTGACAATTGAATTCAAACCGCCTCTATCAACAACTTCGGTGAGTTCCATTTCTGTGTTTTCAACTGGTCTTTCCGTTTTGGATTTGTATTCAGCAGAGGATGTAACGGGTTGTACTTCGTCTACATGGACACATAAATGTGGAGTAATTAACGGTATACTGTTGCAAGAACTTGAAACTCCTTCCTTTGCTTCCTTCGGTGTTTCTTCTACGATGCATATGTGCATTTTTTCTAAACTAAGACGTAGTACAAATTTCAGTCCCCTGACGAGTACACCAAGGCAGCCAGAACTTTGGGTCTTAAACTAAAGGAAGACAACAAAAAATGATTAGAAACAGTGAGTCTATAATTTCTCCTGCGTGGGCCGCTTGCATTGGGCAGCGGTTTAGTAACCAAACCGCTGATCAGCGAATTCTTGGAAAGCTGGACGTTTCTGTTAAATGCTGGCGGACGCTATGGAGCTTACGTTGTGTTTATAATACTACGTTTGCCTGTTTCCGCTTCATGTTTACAAAATATTGTCAATAATAAATAAATAAATAAATAAATAAATAAAATAATAGATTCGTTTAAATCGTTGGCTTACTTCTGATAGGACTGATAGGCTTATTTTTAACTCGTAAAAACGTAGTGTTAATTTTTAAATACGTAGTGTAAGTACGTAGTTTGTAAATACGTAATGTTAATTTTCTAATTTTAGTAGTGTTAATTTTTAAGCTTGTATTATATCCCTGTAATTCGAGTTACAGTTTCTTATTTCTTTATTTATTTATTTATTTATTTATTTATTTATTTGTTTATTTATTTATTTTAATTATTTATTTAATTATTTATTCATAGGTAGTCTTTTTCTGCTTTACTCGTTGATTTCTGTACCGATTTGTTCGAGTTTACAAATCGAGACAACTTGTTAACTTTTTACAGAGAATTCCCGCAAGAGCGAACCGGATTTAACGACTACGTCATAAGACATGCTTTAACGTGTTTGAGCGTGGAGTGGAGCGACTACTCCGCTTTTTACAAAATTCGCCAGATTCTGACGATGTGTCTGTTTTTATCGAGAATCGTGTTTTGATTTCAGTGCTATATTAACAACAGTATAAACATGTATATACTAAGCAAGTTTAGTTGTGGACGAATTTATATCGACATTCAACTTTGTTCAATTGTCCATGTTCAACAAAAAATTCAATATTTAAAGCGATAAGACAGATGAGCTGAGTCATCAGATTTTAAACATTCAATAACCAAAAGTAAAAACATTGTCACAATTTTCGTTACGTCGGTTAGTGCGTTAAACGAATTCATATGTTAGCTCGTGCTAACATTTGTTAATCGGGGGTGGAGTGGGTGAAAAAGGGCCAGTTTAAATGCCCACTGTTCTTTCTCGCAACTGGCTCGGCAGTATCCCACCGGCAGTGGAGAGGTATAACCTAGAGAAACCCAGGAGCAGCAAGCAGAGAATTCGTGATACAGTAAAACATGCAGCTATACAGTTATACAGAGTTACATTAAAGAAAGCCTATAGTTTCTGAACAAGCAATGATTTATTGTCATGATTTCTAAGTCGGACTGCAGTTTCAGTTGCTTTCTATGTTTGTATGTATGTTTGTTTGTTTGTTTGTTTGTTTGTAAGTGTTCATGAGCGAGAGGGAGAGTCCCATGTGAGACGAGCGGGGATGCTCGTCGGAAAATTGAATTAAAGCCATGTGGGCATGGCTCAAGCTTTATTTCACCCCTAAAAGACACCATTCTAAACAGACGGACAAAGCGAGACGCCGAGCATCCCTGTGCCTTTCACATCGGAGTGCGCCCCGCGGGGTATTAATATGTCTCCACTGTGTCACACCAATCAGATTGAGGCTACGTTGCTAAGAGTGTGATCCACCAATGAAAAAGCTGGTTATCATCCGCATTACTGAAGCTGAAGGTCAGACAATTTTAGGCTAATCGGCCATGTTGAATGTACATGGGGACAGATAAGATGCTTTAAAAGTACGTGGTTTCAAGTAAAGGAAGAGGACAACGTGCATAAACTTAGAGGTGCCTATCAGGTCGGTTGCGGCTAGACTGGTTTACTGTTAAACGAAAATAGATCAGCGCAAAATTGTTCTTATACTTTTTTCCTCTCGAATATTATATTTTGAGAAAAGGGTTGAGGTGGTGGAATTGAAGGTAATTTCCAAAAACTATTGTAAAGGCAGGTAACAGTGTCGAACTTTAAATGTAAAGAAGATCCTCGCAGTTATTAACGCAACTTATGCAGTTGCGAAAAAGAAAGCCTGAAAAAATCAGGCTTGCAGTGTCGAACTTTGTTGGGTTAACGGTGAAAATGACAAAAATAGAGTTGTTTAAGAGAAACTAAAATATTGTTCTTTTGCAATAGGCTTAATGCGATTAGTGGTCAGTGTTTGAGTTATGAAACAGCTGTTTTGGTTGTGTATCTTTGAGCAAGACGTTGGTTGAAAAGATTGTATCTGTGCTTCATGAAGGTAATTTTAAGCGGAGCTTGAATTTGTATAGAGTAATTGGGGGCTCAGTGAAGCAGTACTTTATCTTATGGACATAAACTTTCATGGTTATCATTATAAAGTTGAGTATCATTTTGGCTAATTTTGACCAACAAAGCCTTTTTCTTTTTTAATGGAAGAAACACTTATCCGAATTTGTGAGGCATGTGTGATTTAATTTATTGTTCGTGGATTTTGGAGGGACGAGCATGAAGGGTGCACGTGGACAAGTAGCGTCTATCACTTGCTGACGTGGCGGAAAACATATTAGAGAGACAGCTTCTGCCAATTTACGCTCTTTATCCGCGAATCGTCAGGTGTTTTGTAGGGACATAGTTGAGCTTAAGTAGGTTGAAAAAGTATTGTGTTTAACGATAATCTACTTACAGCGCACACAATGTCAGCAATAGGTCCAACACTAAATTGTTATTTCAGCGTGTGTTTTGGTCGGGCTATTTTTGCTGTCTCAGATACGAGAAAAGTACGAGCAAGGTACGAGCAAGGTTCAATACAAGTGATATATTAAAAGTGACCAGCATTTTAGAGGACAATACTACGAAAACGAAGTGGATATTTTTGGGATTACGAAGAGTGGTAAAAGTGATAAGCAATACCGTGTGTGGATTTGTTTCTGAGTTCAATATTTGCAACGATGTCACAAGTTTGTGGTTTTAAAGTTTGATGTTAGGTCGACGATGTTAGTTGATTGTGGAAAGATACAAGATTGTGAACTCATCCTCGGAGACCCAGGGGCAGTCAGTTGGGTTGGGAGAAATGGCGCGACGAGAAGTTTTCAAGAAAGGGTGGAGGAGCCCCTGCATGGGTACCGTCTCTCACCAGACCACTTTCAAACGGCTTCGCGAATGCCGGCTACTAATTGGGCACAAAAAATCCTTTGTATTATTGTGCCCAATCAGAGAGTTTTGTGTGTTCTGACATGGAGTAGTAGACGAGGGTCGTTTGTCCGCCACATTGCCTTGCTTGTTTATCGAAAATCTGAGGCTCTTTTTATGCGGAATCTTACCGTAAATGCGCCACGAAGCTCAAGGACACGGAGAAAAATTTGTCACGTTCAAGTGAAGAGCCAATTCACCGAAACTGAGTAAGCTGATAAAACTAAGTTCATCAGCAGGGCTCAAGCGGCAACGGCAGTGCTACATTTTAAATTTGCACATTCCAAGTCAGATGACATACAGAAGTTGCAAAAGAATTTTCCTGGGTTACTTGATCAAACTGAGTACAAGTTCGTGACTCAAGTTAGCGAGCTTAAAGAACTGGAACGACACTATTTCTCATTCCCCATTCCCCATTCCCCATTCCCCATTCCTCGCTTTAGTAACATCCAATTTATCGGTTAGTCGAGCACATAGTTCTCTGAAAGGGTTGGTAAATGATTCCCGTGCGTGTGACGTTATAGACCTTAAAGTCCCATGCACACCAGCATATTTTCTATGACAAATTTTATATCTCATTTACTCGTGTAGCTAAGAAAATTTGTCAAATTTTCACTTGACAGATGTCTTTCCTGAAAAAAGGCATGCCATTGTTTTCATTTCTTCATGCATGTTTTGTAGTGAGTGATTTCATTTCTAAGAAAACTGTGTGAATTTTTTTGTGTGTGAAAATTGCATAATCTTGCATGTGTAGATGGGTCACCAAAGAAAATTTGTTTGTTTAAGCATGTTTTGGATTTTTTTATGGCGCTTTACTGAGTTATTTAGCTATTCGTGGCTATTTCCCTATTCTTAGAAGCATTTTAACACTGATAACACTATAAGTATCTATGTTCATGGGCCATGCAAACCCAGCGTCTGTGTCTGCTCCTTTTTTAAGCTGCAATTGCAAATAGTGCTGCTGCTGTCAGCCGCATGCTACACTGATTAACCTTGCCCTTACTTGAAAAACTAGCCATTATTTTTGGATAAATTTTGTCACTTAGTGCCTTGGGCACGCTGTTCCACCCATCCAAAAGCCATTGGCGGCACATATTCAAAAACACTGGTAATAGAAAATTTGTCTGCCATGGTTAAATCATCTGGCAAAGAAAACTATGATAGAAAATAGGCATGAACCACTGCTTTTGTTTCAAGGATAAAGAACTCTGACAAATGTAGCTGGGGAAAAACACAAAAGGCAAAGAGGAAGAGGTCGACTATCTCCAATTTTTGTTCACAGAATTCTACAATACTAATACTTCAACAGCATGAATATCAGTCTTTGAAATTTAAATTCAGACTTCCAAGGGCTTCCTATCAACTTAAAGAGGGCCAAACCTCTTGTTCTGAAGTTTAGCTTGCATAATCAACACAGCCGTTTACCTTGGGATGATGAAAGTCTTGTTTACCGGTTTGTGTGAGTCCATTGTCCTGAGACAGATCTTTAAAATCTAAAATGAGAATGTAGAATTCAGGTATAGTTTTAACAAGGCGTGGAGAGACGAGGGATTCACAAATAGGTATAGCAAAGCAAAAACAGTCGCTCTACAAAAACTTAAAAGCTATCAAAAGTTAGCTGACATGGTATTTGGTGACTATGGACGGGATGCAAATGGACAGACTGTGTCACAGTGACACTTTTAGGTTAAACTAAGGAGAAGTCTACTTCCCAGTACTATCCCCAAGCTCGTTAGACAGGTGTCGTCTAGCAGCCAAGGACCCTGGGGGCGATAATACTGGGGAGCAGACTAACTAGAAACTTGTCCAATTTTTCCTGGAAGTAAGTTTTTTAAAAATATCTTTCTGGGAATTCTACCCACGCAGCCAACACGTTGGGCTCTAGGGACAGGGAGGGTTGAATGTCAACTATAGTGAGATCGGGTTAGAGTGCGCTGCCTAGATAAAGAGATCAAGCGGAGATAGTGAAGTTTCTATTCCCAGGCTTAGTTTGTATTGTTCTCTTGAAAAACAACGACAAAAGCCCTCATCATTGGGGCTCATGAGAAGATCAATCAGAATCAATAAACACCTACCCGCTAAAGAGGCTGAGGAACTCAACGCCAACTTTAAGCTTTTGTTTTCATCAGTACTCGTCGTGCAAAGCCTAGAACGGGAGTAGCGGGGATCAAATTCCTTTTCAAAAAAACCAACTGTTTTTTCGTCCAGGCAATTAGTCTCTTCTATGCATGATTCAAGAAACATTTGCTTTTGAACTTTGTTTGGCATCTCCAAAAGGCTATTGAAGGGCAGTTTAAAGCAATCTTTTTGAGATCGCTTTGTTCCCGATGACATCTCACTTATGATGTCCATTTCTGACACTCCTTTGTGGAGTAAATTTCGGACAATCGTTACAGCTAGTGGGTTGCATCCGCAGCCTTTAGCAATCAGCTCTAAGTCACGTTGTGAAGTGATTCGGGACACCATCTGCAGTAACTGAATTGCAGCAGCATCACTCAGGGGTGCTAATTTTACGTAAAAAGCAAGGCCGTCGGCAAGACGAATTTGTTTACGCGAAACGAGTAGTAGTCTAACAGAACGCATTTCTAGCACAGTGTCCACGAGTGGCTGCAAGAACTTAGAAACAAGCGTTGACTGGTCACCTTCAAGGAGGTTCTCCACCTGGTCAAAAATAAGAAGAGCAGGGTAGGATCCTTTCACTGGAAAAGCGTCATTCCCTCTGTCATTATTCAAATGTGTCGCTGAATTAGGGGCCTGATACAAATTTGCGATCAGCGTTGAAATTTCCGCACTGGGAACCAGGTCGCTACAAACGCGATAATGAACAGTCCAACCCTTTGACTGAAGTATGTGTCCAACCTCAAGAGCCACGGAGGTCTTTCCAATTCCCAAGGATCCGTAAATGACACCAACACGGAACTGGTTCGACGACAGTTTACCAATGATTTCTTCACATTCCCCATCTCGTCCTACAGGTGAGTAGGTAAGGTCTGGTAAAGAATGTTTAGGCCTTAAAATCCATACTGCACAATAAGAAAAATTAAAGAATAAAGAATATTAATAACATATTAAAAATTTTAAAACGTTCTCTGGTTAAAACGATTTTAAACGGTAAGCTTTCGGCTACTAGTCTGTAGCCTTTAACGAACACCAAAATGGAAAGCGAAAATTACAAATATATGCAATAAAAGTGCGAAAAAAAACTAACAAACAGTAAAAATATGCAGTAAAAAATGCGTGAAAGCTGAAAGTGAATAAAAAATGATGAATAGTCATAAAAGAATGGAATATTGCCTATAGGCATTGGTGGTTTTCGCAGTATGCCAGGATTCCAAACTCTTGCGGACCCGATAATTGCCCTTGTCAATTACGCGTGCATTTTCAGAGTCAATTAGGTGGTTGTTTGACCAAGCGTGGTTAGCAATATTTGAGCATTTTGCATAGTTTTTAAGATTTCTTTTGTGTTCTTTGTTTCGAGTTTGAAAGCATCTGCCAGTCTCCCCTATGTAGTTCCAGGAGCAGTCTGAACATGGAATTTTGGAGACTACGGCGTTTGTTCTGAGATCCATGGGCTGTCTAAATTTTGGAGACGGGAATTCTTGTTGGAGAGTTTTAAAGGGTTTGCTGACCACTCGGATTTCGTTGTTACGGAGTAATCTCATGAGTGGCTCAGTTAGCACCTTCATGTAAGGAAGACAAGCGAAACCACGGTATGCGTCTGGTGGATCAGCCTACTTGAAAAACATAGAAACTAGTTCTTCAGGTGGAGGCACTGTTTGTGAGGGTGCCTTCTTGTTTAGGTGTTGGAGATAACAGTTGAGGGATAACCATTGGCTTTTTTTTCCTCTCATCATGAAATGAAACACAAACTTACAGCACGGCCTCGACTCTTCTGTACCAGGCATCTAACCTCCCTAGTACTAACGAAGGCAAAACCCAAGAGACCACCCACGTCACTGACGCGTTAAAAGCCAATGGTTATCCCTCAACTGTTATCTCCAACACCTTAAACAAGAAGGCACCCTTACAAACAGTCCCTCCACCTGAATATGTTTCACCCTGGTTACTCCTCCATCTTCAATAATAATAACGTCTGGTTTTGAATGAAATTCAAGGGCGCGAGATCGGCACAGATGTGTATCAATTTGCACATATGCTCATTCGCCTTGTTGTCTTATACCAAATCACCTAAGGGCATTTATCTGTGACAACAATTAGTAATTCTTAGATATGTAAAATATTCAGTAACTTTCCCTTTTAATTTTGTAATGAACCGTATTATGGTGAAACCGTATTAGCATCCGTTGATGCAATTTCAATTTCAACTTGTAACATTATAATTGAGGAGGCCTAATTAACATAAGCTCCATTGTTTCCTTTAGGCCTCCTCGCCACTGTTACCATCATTCCTTAATTCGTCTTTCTTTTTTTTCTTTACTCATCATCTGTGTATTGTTGTCTTAAAGCCGAATTAATTTTTATATCAAAGTTTTTCTGGTAATGTACCTTTCTCATCATCATCATCATCACCATCATCATCATCGTCATCATTATCACCATCTTCTTCTTCTTCTTCTTCTTCTTCGTCGTTGTCGTCGTCGTCGTCGTCGTCTTCTTCTTCTTCTTCTTCTTCTTCTTCTCCTTCTTCTTCTTCTTCTTCTTCTTCTTCTTCTTCTTGCTCCTCAAAACTCTCTTTAGAAAGGGTTTCGATGACTCGATCATTTTCTGAAATCACAGACAAGCAATCCTCCACATCGCCATGGTAGGAAAATGAATCTTCCGAAGAACCTGTGCTTATGCTAGTCGCTCTTGCAGCTGTTAAATAGCAAAATAATAACAACAATAATAAGATTGATAAATAAAGATGGTGAATTTTAAGCTCGGAGAAGAAATAAGAAAAGATGGAATATTCAGCATGTCGCGAGCGTGGGACAAAGAAAAATCTGAGTCCCCGACGGGAATCGAACCCATGACCTTCCGTACACCGGTCGGAGGCTCTAACCACTGAGCTACTGGGAGACTCGTGGCGAGCATAGGTCATATTTACTGAGTTCGTGGTGACACGCGTCCTGCATACTGCTAGGATCAGCAATGTCCAAGTGCCCTATAGGTGATAAATAAAGAAAGATGGTGAATTTTAAGCTCGGAGAAGAAAGAAGAAAAGATGGAATATTCAGCATGTTGAATATTCCATCTTTTCTTAATAATAAGATTAAACTCCTTTCAGCAATGTGGCCTAATATAGAGATCAGCTTTTATCACTGACTCTATTTCGTACTTTATTATAAAGCAATATTGCGCCAATCACTTGTTCACTGGGCCCTCACAATAGGACTTGAAAAGTTGTTACTTTTCTTACTTCTTACTTCTTACAGTCGCCGGCAGTGCAGGCGTATTTTGAGCGACCTAGTGCTAATATTGTTCTTTCGATCTTTCACGCTTCTACCTTTGATGCTCTTTCACTCCTTTTTCAACCCAAAGCATTTTGCTAATCCAAGATAGCTCATACACTAATTAATCCAACTAGGTCACGTGCATTTTTTCAAATGATTCCACGACAATGCCAATTGACCTTAAAAATAAGCAAGGCACAAAAAGAGCAAGGCTTAAAAAAGCAAGTAACAGAAAATAACTTCAGGGAAGCCTGCCTTTTGCTAACGGATATAGAGCATTCTTAAAAAAGGTTAAATGATATTTCAATACCAAGCTAGAACGAGTTATGAGGGCGGCAAAAACGGGTGCAGGGTTTTGAGGAGAACAAGAGGTTGAGACAGGTTACTGGACAAGCATGACCGAACTGATTAGCCGGTTCAACGGACATGAAGTTCCTTCTTTGTTAGGTTTGGTCGTCTGATCGATAACGGTGCCGAAGAAGTCGTGATGTTAGTTGGTTATGGAGTACAAAAAGCCAAAACATCTTTTGGTCAATTCTCCCCGCGGATGAGTCAGCCAGTTATTCGTCCGACTATCTTCGGTCTATTGCTTGTTTAACTTTCTGCGTTCGATCATGTCCTCCTAGTTTGCTTTGGTTAAGTTACTTAATCTGCTTTTTAGAGGAAGTGCTTGATAGGGGGTTTTAAATTTTAAAACAGAGGACCCACGTTGACGAACAGAGCACTTTAGAGACAAAATATAAGGTTTTGTGTGGAACTTTAACGCTAGTTTAGTGAGTAAACAAAAGATAACAATACATGTAAACAGACAGTAAATTTAATAAACCGATCGAATGCTGCCCATGTGTTGTTTCTTGTTCGTCCTGAAGCGTTTAATTTAATAAGCTGCTTATTCAGCCAGCTTCTAAATTTTAGTTTTCCCTCACGGTCAAGAAACAACACATGCACCTGGACAACATTTGATCTGTTGCCCATTTACAGTTTTATGTAAACTTTATTGGCTAATTATTGCATTTTTCGTTGACTGAATAAACTGGCGATCAAGTGGAATATAAATCCTTATATTTTGCCTCTAAAGTGGTCTGTTCGTGAGCCTGGGTCCCCCTGTGATTATAATTACTCTTCATTAGAGTCTGAGAAAATGCTGTCAATGCTAATAATTACATTGGGCTCCGCTAAATGCGTTACCGTCTTATACATGTAGTGCATTTTTGTACGCAGGGTCCATGGATCTGTGTTCCCATTAAATGATGCAAGACAAACAAAGGGTTTTCTAACCATTTTGTTCTTGGAACTTTTTCACTGCTGTGGCGAGTGATACCCAATCCACTTCATCATCGCTGTCACTTTCATCCTGTCGATACCTACCAAAAAAAAAACCAAAGCAAAAATAAAATGCAGTTTTTGTAGTTACCGGATGGGAACGCTTGTTTGGCGTATCTCTAGGTTCGCTGATACTGAAAACTGAAAACGTTTTGGTCTGCTACCCTAAACAAAAATTATAAATGAACGCTTAACTGATTTAAATATGGTGTGTGCAGTTTAAATTCAAACAGACAGAAGACCTAAATTTGCCAAAGTAAATAAACCGTAAATAAAAAAAGAGAAACGTAATTAAGAAATAGATAAATAAATGCAAGAATGCAGACGTACATTGAATGCCTTTGCTCTAAAAAGCAGGCTAGTTCTTCGTGCCCATTCTCTCTTGCAACCTCCTCTAATAGCAGCTCCTCATGTCTAAAGCTTTTGAACACATTACTTCCAACGGCTGTGCTGAAGATAATTGTAAAGAATTCCATCGCGTTTATCTTTGCTGCGGTTTCCACGATCATGCGAAGATGAGATAGTGCTCTCTTTTTTTCGTTCCCTGTAACAATTTAAAAATAAATTCTGGTTATATTTATGCTACCACGTAATACACAGGTGACTGTCGTTAGTAATAGGCGATTAAAATCTCTTGTCTAAGTTTAGAAATTTGGTTTGGATTCCCACTAGCTTTTGATGAAAAATCGTGCAAGTCTTTGAAATCTTAAAGAGGGGATAGCGGGATTTCAGCACACTTAAGTTTGCAATTATATTAATGACTTAATGTATTGTTTTTGGAAACACGGACGAAAAATGCACGCCCAAAAAACTACGAGATGAAATCAAATGTACGTGTATTTTATAGATCCCTAAACAATTTTATTTTCTGATGAGTCAAAAATGACAGCTTAAAGACATTATGGTCATGTACTGCGGTTTTGTTGTGATGATATTTATCTTGTTAGTTATTAGAAACAAAGACGACAAAACTATGCCTTGCTCTTCGATAATTAAACACGACGGGCGTTTGATAAGACGTGTGTTTCCAGATGCCTGAAGTGTTGTAAAGCAAAGCACAGGAATACATTAGTTGGTCTTTTTCATTTGCTTTATGATAGAGAATTTAAGCTAAAGCTAAAACTGAAATGAAACTGGTTCTCAAAACTTTGATCTTTCACTCTCACTGGTTCCTTTTCTTGTTCATTTTTAATTGCTTTTCTATTTTCTAAGATATTCTACCGAAAATTTCTACGTCAAACGTCTACGTCGGTTTTGCCGCACAAAACGCACTTAGAAAACGGTAAAACAAGCTTTACCATGCTTTATACTCTGATAAATCATGTTGTTGTTGTCGTTTTTTTTTGTTTGTTTGTTTGTTTGCTTGTTTTTTTTGCCACTAGTCATGACGCGCACCGCTTGCAATCTACATTACAAAGATTAAGGTGTTTCGATACCGTTTTCTTTGGGACCATACCTAACTTTTTGAATCGGCTCTTAGACAGTCTTCTCCTTATCAGATCAACGTGAAATTTGCACTACTTGTTGGTTTTGGATTGAGCTTTAGCGTGGTTTACGTTTTGTGAAAATCGACATTTCCGTGACAACGATAAACAAAAATCCTCGAAAACAGTACAATTGAAATTTTGCGCGATCCAGATTTCACTTTGAAAAGCAAATACCAACATCTTAAACTGTGGTGTATGGCAAACAAAATATACAAGAACGAAACATTTCTGTATGTTTGTTTTAAAGTAAATCGCAAAAACACTTTCAACCTTAGTTTTTGCATAGTAATAGTAAACGCACCGAAAAATAATCAATGCTTTGATGAAATGACTAGAAAATAGTGTTAAAATGTGTCTTCTACTTACTATTTTACGTCTAGAAAGTTTTGTTGAAACTGGTGTTCGCGATCTCTAGAACGAATTGTTTTTCTAAGATCATTCGCGTGATCATTTTGTGGTAATTTTTGAATTTGAGCGCTTTTGCGAAAATCTTAGGAACGGCTCGATAGATTCTTTTAAAACTTTAAACACGCGTGCTTGACGATGTCACCAATTTTAGTGTTGAGTCTTATTAACATTGATTCACTGGAACACTTTTAGATTTAACGTTAAAGAGAACGTACGAACCGTCGGAAAAGCTTGCGTTACAAAAACACAGTTGGCAGGTAAATGCTAATACATTCCTCCGTGATTTTTACTTTCCGTTGTAATCTACAGTGCAACAAAGAACAGAGAAACCAGATAAAAATCACGAAGCAATGAATCATGCATTACTTTGAATATATTAGCATTTACTTGCACTTTCATTTTGTCACCAGTGTTTACCATTGGAGCTCGTCCCTCCATTCGAGTTTAGCTTAAACATTTTCTCAAACAAGAGCGACATCATCTCCAAGCAATCTTCTGATGAGGCAAGTTCTCCATCTAAATAGCTTTTCCGTTTTCGACGTCGTTCTCGTTCTTCCTTGAGCTTGTCTTTTGGGTCAGTGTACTCGAATGGCACCGTGTTAGTACAGCTGACAGCTTCCCCCGAAGGATCCAACACTTTAACCTGTACCACACCTGTGGTGGGCGATCCTAACAAAACGGCAATTACAAAAACCATGACTTGTATACTCGCATGCGGGTTAACCAGAAAGATATACAGTTAAGATATATAGATATATAGTTAGAGTCTACAAAGTTGAAAGTCAGAATAAATATATCCTATGCATGCAGTCCTCAAAGAAAATGGACTAAGGTCTTTGTACCAAAAGTTGTGAAAATGTTAAATCCCCCACGATGGGAAATTGAGTGCTCACTCACAAAAAGAAAAGAATTCAAATCGCCTGTATATAAATTAAATGGGATTTTCGGTGTGGTTTTGATGTAACGAGAGCAGAGCGTATGCTGTGTTTGCAGGAAGCTGTTTAAACTCATATCGCAAGCAACCCGGTTGGACATTCACAGCGCAAAACAAAAAGAGTGATCTTTTTTCTTCAGTTGCTCCAAGAAAGGTTTTTTGCAATAAAAATGTAGGTAGGCATCTGGCATTTTAAACGTTTCCAGCATTCTAGGTCTTCTCTTTTAGACCTGGCTAACAGTTGTGACTTGTCCCTTTTAGTTTGAGTGAACATACTTACGGGGAACTTTTCCTTTGATTTGGTCTCCGTCACCGGTTAGTCTGACCGACTCCGCAGGAAGATTTCCAAACAGCACTTGCAATTCGCCCATAGGATTATTCACTGCAGTGTCCAAAGTAATGAGGAAATTATATCCTCCCTATCCAAGAAACCGACGAAAATTTTGAATTGTGAGATTAATTCTGTCAACAACATAACTCAGATATATACTTTTAAGATTTTAATTTTTGGGCTCTATTCAAAGCAGAATCTTAGTTTTAAAAAATACAGAGAAAAAACATAAAAGAACTGTGTTCACTCCTAAGTTTCTGAAAACTACTGCAACATATAACCACCTCACTTAATTTTAGGAGTTTTCAACTATATCTCCCAAATGCTATCAGTCTTCAGTTTGCAAAATTACAGTCAACCTTTCCCACGTTTAGTTGTTTTCCAAAACAATCCTTTACTTAAAAAACTGACTGTCTTGGCAACCGTACACCATGTAGCAATATAATGAATCATTTCAGTTCACCTCCATTTGGCTTGATTTTTAATAGAACAGTTCTTTATGTTTAATTAAAGGTCGAAGTTTTTGGAACTGTTTGTTTCTTGGAACAGATTGCAAATAATAATAGTTATAATAATAATAATAATAATGATAATAATAATAATAATAATAATAATAATAATACCTATGTTTAAACAGGTTCCGAGAGATTATGTCCAAGAAGAAATATCCCAGTCAGTACTACCCTTTTATGTTAACCGAGTCCATACCTCAACCTTTCCTTCTGTTGGAGCAATTTCCTCGATTGTTACTGGTAATACAGCCCTCATTAGCTCTGAGAAGGACAAAAATGAAGCATTAGGGTGGAAAATGATCGTGACTGTATTAAGGTCAAACTTTTTTATCCAATTGCTTATCGAAGCTTTTTAATCGCTAAGGATGTCCAACCTGGCCCTACATTCCTCGCAGGAAATATAATCAGAATAATGCATCGTGAAGAGTTCATAAGACAATGAAGCAATTAAGTATGCCCTCCTTTTTAATTTCCTCTGTACAAAGTCGGCATCGCTAATCATGAAAGTAACGTGGCACTCCTTGGAAACGTACAAGGATCTCTTTATGGAATCTCGTATCATAGGTTTTACTGTTCATTTTTAGGTACGAAAACTGGTTACCAAAACGAAACCGAATTAATTGGCATTTCCGTACAATATAATACGTACTTTTTGGTCAACATTGTCATGGACTCTCTCTACTTTTTCTTTAAGGTCAGGCTCGCAACAGTTTTTTGGCCTTGCAGTGTATCTTTTGGAATCAAAATTTCGCATAGAAGATAAACTTCGATTTGCTTGATACTACACCACCTTTTCAACATATGACCAAAGTTTACTTTTTCATTGGTTTCCTAGCAACAGCTGTCACCATAGCAACGGTAATGGACATCCCTCATTTTAAATAATGTCGTGTCGTTAAATAATGCTTGTGTCTTCCCGTGCATTTATTCTCATAATAATAAAAAATTTTCGTCTTTTGAGCTTCTTCCTGGACACTCTTTTCCATTAGTCTTTAAACAATGAATGACGTTTTAGCATTTTTAATTACGGATTGCATACATTACACTGGAGCCTAAAAAATAACGAGAAACAAGCTCAGAAGACGAATGTTTTTTTTATTATGAGAATAAATTATCAACGTACGGGAGAACACAACCGCAGCGTGTACAAATATTCATTGCACCTGAATAACCGTGAAATAGACCAAGAAAAACAAAATAAAACTTTTGCTCGTTGAAAGTTAATAACGTCTAGAACCTGACCGAGATTCAGCCTTCTTACCTAATAACAGAAATTTTTATTCAGCCTAAAACTTGCTGAAACATCCAAAAGAATTATTATTCTAACGGCAATCAATTTAAAAGAAAAATCTGTGAGGGCAATTTAGAAATATTTCTATTTATGCAAATTAAGAACTTTTTGACTGATTTATGCTGCATTTTAGAAGTTTTTAAATAAAATATCTTAAAATCGCAGCCATCTAGGAAGTTCAATGTACATTAAGAATGTTTTGCTATCATGCATAAAAGTTCTTTCAACTGAAAAGAGAAAGTGTTAAGTTTTATCTTTCTTGAAATATTGGAGAAAATTGCAGGAATGACGAAAATCAGCCCGTAAAAAATGAATCAGTTGAAAACGCTCTTACAGATTTTTCCCTAATTCCGCATACAAGTTGTGTAGGTCAAGTGGTTCAAATAGTTCAAGTTTCCTCATAAAGTGTCTGGCTCTCTCTCCTCCGCAGAGGCCTCCTACAGTCGCGCTGGATAGAAACGCGCGGAGGCTGGGAAGAGGGAAAATTTAAAGCGCGCGGGGACCCTCTTCCCATCGTTCCCCGCGCCCCCGTTTTATCTCTCCAGCGCTCCCGCTTCCCTTTTTTTTTCTTTCAGAGAGAGTGTATGACTAGTTTTCGAGATATTCGACATTATTTAAAATAAGGAGCTGTCCATTACCATTGCTATGGTGACAGCTGTTGCTAGGAAACCAATGAAAAAGTAATCTTTGATCATATGTTCAAAAGGTGGTGTAGTATCATGGAAATCGATGTTTACCTTCTATGCGAAATTTTGGTTTCAAAAGATACACTTCAAGGTCAAAAAAACTGTTGCGAGCCTCCTTAAAACGAGTGAAAAAAGTGCTAGAAACAACGTGCATAGACGTTAATTTACGTTGGAAACTGCGCACTTTAAATGGATACCTAAACAGCACAATTTTAAGCCCTAAAAGATACGACTATCGCCTTCGCTTCTTAAGTGGGAGTCCCTGGGGAGCTAACCTTGATTTCTTGGGGCATCCATGGATGTCGTGGCATCTGGGGATGAGAACAACGGTGCCATCTGCTGAAACATAGAGACAATACTATAAACTAATTGCGATTTTGAGACGGTTATTCTGCATTATATTGACAGCTAGTTGGAAGAAAATATACTCGGTATTGGGCGGAGTCACGATTGGTTTTGTATTACGATTCAATCGTTTTTCGGGCAAAACAAACGCAAAACTGAAATTTCCTGCACCGATTCTCACAACTTGTCGAGTGTTGAACACGAATGTTTGTACGCGCTATCAAATCTTTTTTTTTTTTTGGCAGAAAAATTATCAAAATATGGCCTTTTCTCGCCATAAATCGGTGCATCACACAAATAAATTCAAAATAGCATGTAGTTTTGTTAGGTTCCAGAAGTCGACAGAACAGGTAAAATAACGCACACTCGACCACCTTTTCGTTCAAAACTTTTTCAAAAACATGTTTGCTTGATTAGCGCGCACACAACAACACCTCGACAAAAACAAACAGTTAAAAACAAATGAAAATACGTTTTAAGTCTCGTTTTACCTTTTCTGTTCGATAACATGGACTCTAAAGTTGAATATCTCTTTCCTTTATCTTTCAAATGGCAAAGTAATTTACATTTCTGGCCGCGCTTTGACAAGAAACTTTGAATTTCTGTTTTGAATGGAAGGAGCCCAACAAAAACGGCGCAAAATTTTCAACCAATCACTTGCTCGCTTTTGGGACGTCAATACTTAGTTATATTGACGTCTCAAAAACAATCGAAAGAAACTGAGAATCATGATACTTTGCTTTAGACATTACAAGCACACGAGGTCGTACTACACTCCAGAACGTGATCAAAAAAGGGCCCTGTCATACAATAAAGATTGTAGTACCCAGATTTGAATACTTGTGAAAAATCGCAAAACTCACAATTTAGTGACAGAACGTGATGAAAGAAGGCCAAGTGGAGCTGAGTGGCTTAAGGGAAGTCAAGATAAAGTCGTATGCCAAATCCAGTGAGATACTAGTCCGTCGCAGATATAACCCTAGTATTTGTCAGGTTTTCTAAAGGTTAGCTGGAACCCATTTATTCAACACCGAGAGTGACATCCCTTGTCTTACGAAACAACAAGAAAACCTGTGGTTTGTCAAAGACGGGTCCTTACAAGTTGGAGTTATACAGTTTCTATTAAGTATTGTAAATAAATTTTGAGTAATCTGTTATGGAAATTGCAAAAAATAAATATCGCAAAAATAAAAACATGCAGTAAAAATTTTATACCAAAGCGTAGATGCTAGAATTAAACCTTTGAATTCTCCTCCAGCCCTTGCATTTTCAGTATTTTGCAATACAGCAACAAATGGCATACGTTTTATAAAATTGCGTTACCTGTAAATTTGCTCGACTACTTGTTGGAACTTGATCTCGAGCTAAACGCCCGGGTTAAAGGTTTCTCTTATAAATCAAGTCTTATGCATTTAATTCAAGACTAAGATTTTTTTTCACTGCCACTGTTTTGATTCGACAAAATTAACCTACTGTAGATCCTAGCGCTTTTGTTCCCTCTTTGTATGAGCTCTAGTAGATTTCAAATGCACGAATTGGTGAGGATAGTGACAGATGTTTGAATTACACGGTCAAACAGAGTTGTACTTATAATTTACCTCTTTATCCAGAAAGTCTACAAAAAGCCTCAGGAACTTTAAGGCCCAAACTGCCTCATTGATCAGTTGCTGGCTTTCGGATAAGCCTTTTCTTCGAGGAAAATGCTATATTCTGTACTGGAACAATTAATTCGTTCCTTATAGCAGCTTTGAGCACTACAATGTCCAGTCCGTTTGAATCGAGTCTTCCAGGGCTTTCCCGTTTGTTTTCAACTTTTCAATGGCATATTTTGATGCGCATAATGTCCAAACCCCTCTTAAAACTTCCAAATAAGCGTGGGGGAGGTCCTCTAAAACTTCCAAATAAGCGTGGGGAAGGCATTGCAATAACCTACCCCCGTCCCCAAGAAAACCACGGTCAAAACATAATCCCTCTACTGTCCCCACAGGATAGAAATAAGCAAACAATCAATCATCGTAACCTTATACAGCCTACTACGACCAGAAAGCTGTAGAACTAAAAGACGGTGCCCCACAGGCCCGTCTTAACAAAGCGTGATGCAGAGGCCAAATCTTTCACCAACGACCCTCCGATCTTCCAACTGAAAGTTCAACTTGTTACCCACTACTTCATCAGCATTGTAAAATGTCTTTGAGTACCCGAATGCCAAGTTGTATGACTTCTACTTGCCGGACGTCATAAATCTTGACATTCAACATATATTACCTGGTTTGGTTGAGCTTCCATCGCGGGAAAAATCGTTGTAGTGCTTCCTAAACCAAAGAATAAGTGGAACAAGTTGCTTGTTTTAGCAAACTACTACTATAATGTTGCACACATAAAATCGTTAAAATCGGAAAAATTTGTCCAAAAACAAATTCATCTAATTAAAACTGTGAGGGTGTAAATTTTACAACACCATACAATGTTAATTGAAGTGCTCAACAAAGAAAAATGTTTTCTCCTAACGCAGAAACAGGGAACAGTATCTTGGGAAAAGTTGTATTTTATTTATTTGGCTTGTACATCAAAGGAGAATGATGCATTGTTTTTGGTGAAAGTTAAAGTACTTCTTTAAATCAGGAGTTTTACTCAGCTTGATTGTGGGACCGAAGGAAGGAAAGATGGCGCGCGAAGAAAAAAACACTCAGTCCAGCCCTTTCTCATATTTCTTCTCAAAATATCTCTCTTTTTCCCGTGCACAACCTATCTTTTCTTTCTCCGGAAACTAAATGCCTAGATAAGGCTAGATTTTACTTCATTTAATTAGTCAACCTGTGAGTTAAACGTGGTTCATTTAGCGGTGAAAAATAGACAGATGACAAATAAACTAATTGAGAGATGCATTATCATTCAGGAGATACTGTAGCTTATGCAAAGAACGCACTGACTGATTAAGAGAGCTGCTGGCATGAATGACCGTTGAATGTGTGGGTTTCCCAAAATCACAGCATCCGAACCAAGATAAGGCGCTTACCGTATTTATTATTATTATTATTATTATTATTATTATTATTATTATTATTATTATTATTAGCTAAATGATTAGCACCCTAGCCATGACCCTCCCCCCCCAACCACCCATACTCGTTGCCATGGCAAACCTGTTTGAAGTGTCTCGTATGCGCTGTCTTGGCTAATTGCTGTTATCGTTGCAGTTCTTTCGGCAGGTATCATTCTGGCTTCGTTACGGAATCCCCATGTGCTCTCGGAAAAATTCTGGCAAAAAGCATATTTTCAGTATGGAATCTGGACAAAATTCATACATTCTCAACTGCAATTTTTCTTGCTTACGGTAGATTTCGTTGGAAAAGTGGTAGCTGTCTGTTAACATTTAAAAATATATACACCCAATTGAAAAAACGTTGTCGGGTAAAAAGCATAAATCATTGACAATGCGATCCAATGGTGCTCTGGGAAGCGTGAAAATGTGCCTCTATTCTTAGACACGTGTACATTATAACAACACAGCATGTCTTAATTTACTCTTTAAATTATCTTGGAATGAAAATATGTTGAATATCAAGAAATGAAACCCAGTAACAAACTTGCCCCTGTCATCTTCCCAGAGTTCCATTGTGTCACATTGTCCATCGTTTATACTTTTCATGCGATAACGTTTTTTCAAACGGGTGTATATACTCAGGCTCCTGAGTAAAACCTTATTATCGGAACTTCAAAAACAAGAACAAATCCTTACTTCATTACGGAAATGAAACTAAACACACGTTACATTCCACTGAACAAATTCTGGTGTCTCCAACTTCCCATTCCAATTCCACATAGCTGAAGACAACTACTCCATAATAGTCATGTCAAGTTTTGCCTCAATTCCGCTATGTAGTTCAAACAAAATAAGAAGCCATAATCGGGGACGGAGACTGTATACCTTGGCCTTGTCACCATGATATGTTACTATTTTGTGTTTTGCAATTTTTAGGAAAAAAAAACTTCGAGAGGCGGGGGTCCGACATCTAAAAGTTAAATTTGGGTTGGATTTGTTCGCTCGGTATATATTTTAACGGAATAAGACTCCCACAACTTAGGCAAAATACAAGAAAGAAGTTCAGGGGAAATTAGAATAAAAGTAAAATTGATCACTACCCTGCGAGCAGAGTCTCCTTCAATCTTCCTAGAAAAATCGGGGAGAGGATCCTGATTTTTGTAGGAAGATCGAAGGAGACCCTGCTCACCGGCAGGGTATTAATTGATCACATGATTCCACAGAAAGTGGAAAAGGCGCCAAACTTTTGATGTTATACTGTACAGGACTGAAACTTCAGCGAATTCATTATGTGTTACTTTAGTTATACGTTTGAAATCAGGGTTGCTGAACTGACTGCCAAGATGTGTTATTCAATTCAGATAGTTTGATCTCAAACAAAACACAAGGAATCTCAATTCGATCCGACCTGCATTTCAAACAAAATACAGGGTACCTCAGTTCCGCTTAAATAGTCAGATGGCTACCGAATTCCTCTTTTTATGTGGGTAGCCTGAATCTGATTAGAGTGGGCAGGAATAAATTATGTTTGGATAAAAAATGTCAGTGATAAAATGCGGTAGACTATTGTAGTCGTTACATAGGGATCACTAAAATGTCAACATGTCAAAAGATAAAAAATTACACGAGGACAGAGTAAATATATAAGGATATATAACTTATCGAATTAAAACATTTTTAAAAACAGTGAAAAAAAAATTAAAACAAGCTGATTTTGCAGGAGAAAATTTAAAACGTAATTTATTCCTACCCACTTTAAATGGATTCCTTTCCAAAAAAGGGGAAATTCGCTGCCCATCTCACAACTCACTTTGTATTTCAAACAAGATGCAAGATACCTCAATTCCGCTTTGTATTTCGTTTTCTTCCCCCTCCTCTTCCTTCCCAGGTTCTAGTTCTACATTTTCTTCCTGTCTTTGCCAAGCCTGTTAGCAATTTAAAAGAAGTTAAAATTGGTGAAATTCGCTTACACATCATTTACACATTTACACATTTACACATCATTTACACGTGCAAATTTACACATCATCGGGTAAATTTGGTAGACCCAGGAGAAAGCTCAGTTTGTAAATCCACGTCTAGACATATGCTTTTTGTTCTATCCTGTACAAACGCGCGGGGATTTTCAAAGAACAGAGTGTGCGTCCTATTCCCACGAAGACCCAAAAAACAAAAGGTTAGGTGGGCCTAATTAAGGTGGAATGGTACCTTATGAGTCGTTAGTTAGGTTGTAAAAGTCATTTTTTCAAAAAAACGGCAAAATTGTAGCCTTTAATCACTTGTTTATACCACCGTGAAAGTATTTAGCTTGATTTCCAGCACTCTGGCTTTCTCCATAGCAACAGCCATAGCAACCATTGTTTACATCTATTAAATGCCAAAGAATGACTTGCTATAACCACCCCCAACCCCCCCCCCTTGCTTTCCTGCAAAAACCGACGTCTGGTGTTCTTCTAGAGAAACACTTGAGAAGAGAAGGGATTTCTGGCGTCTGCCTTTTTACTGACTAAACCTGCCCCAGTTCTTACAGAAACATGTTTTTTAAACAGGAATGCCGTTCGACTAAAATTTAGGTGTAATAAGTTTCATTTGACGATGGTTTTAGGGCAATAAGCGACAAATTATTGTCGAGAATTTATTCCTTTGTCCGATCGTTTTTTCTGGCGTAACAAAGATATACAAGGATGTCTTGCATTTTAACCTATTGTTCTGAAATTTTCATCAATATCAAAGTATTTTTTCTTTGCAATGAATCTAAAACAAGTGTATGCAGGTTGGAAGTTCGTCTCATTAAGTGACTCTTTGTCTTACAATTACTTCCTGTTACTTAACATTCTGGTGAAAAGTTAAAAAAATGGGATGAAGGAAAACTGGCTAATTTTTGAGGTTTACTACACAATCATGCCATTTATGTTCATATTAGAGTTGGTTTGATACTTTTCCAACCGAGTTATCGTTGTCACTATGAACATCACTTTTTCTAACTTAAGAGGCTAGTTAATCATTAACTGTTGTGATATGTGACCTGAAAAGACTCATTTTGAAGTCAGGGCGTATAAATTTCCCACAAAGATATTTTTTTTAAATCACTTTTTCGGATATAAGATCACCTTAGTTATTTCGACACCCACAGTTGAGGGTCACGATACCTATACAATACAATTTCAATATCTTTAATGACCTCTCCCCTTGGGGGCTTTTCAGGAACAATAGCCTAAAATACAAAAAAAACTAAGGCATTCTCCCCTCTAATCTACGAAGAAAGCGTACCTGTTCATTTCTGTCTTGTAAACTGGTGCCATCAACAAGTCTGAGAATTTCAAAATTGTCGATATCAAGATTGTCGCTCAGGTGGTGAAGATCAACATTGGTGATGTTAAGATCAGCGATTTCTCCTTCAGGTAAAGAATCACCTAAAAAATATTAATATTTTGCATTTCTTACACACTTTCTTTGAGTACGTAAAGTATCCTAGTTTAAATTCTGAAAGAAGTGTGTTAAATCCCCTTTGTAAGTTAGATTACATAGACTAATTTCCTATATCGATTCTGGGAACGAAGCACGCCACACACATGATAAATGATAGCAAAGGTTAGGACAGGCGAGCTCTCGAAGTGTAAGAGCTTGTAAGCTTACTCTTAAACTCTTTGGTCTTTGCCTCTTAACTCTCTCTTGAGGTATTAGAACTGGATAAAACATGTTAATTTTGAAAAAGTATTGCTCAAACAATAAATAAATATTCCGGATAAAAAAAATGCACAGTCTTATTCAGCAAAACCTAAGCTTTGAGGAAATTGATATCTCGTGTGTCAATTTTCACCCTAGGTGTAAATTCACATTTGAAGTGCCTATAACTACGTGAAAAACTAAGTTAAGCTTATTTGAAAGGCCTTTCAAAATGAGAAAGAATGGGGTTCTCTTTCTTGTATAACTTGTCTCGTTCTACAGTCCAGAGCATTTCCACTTTTGGAAATGTTTTGACCGGCAGACCAAAACAAACAATTACCCAATCAGAGCGCGACTTTGGAGTCACCTGATGCGAGGCCTGTTTTCATGAGATTTCATGTTCTCAGATTTGAATGGAACAATCCAGCAATATTTGCAGTCAAC
>Ga0126336_10000042_pt1 | contig 26838 bp, 14 predicted proteins | sample SidCmetagenome_FD_92530 | JGI IMG/M metagenome (GOLD analysis project Ga0126336, IMG submission 92530) | Coral microbial communities from El Islote,Puerto Morelos, Mexico - Siderastrea C C metagenome | ecosystem: Host-associated > Invertebrates > Cnidaria > Coral | place: El Islote,Puerto... | reverse complement strand
CAGTCGTCGGGAATGCCGAACATTGGCCACCCAAAAAACAACCAACCAAAGAACCAACCTTCCCAGAAACTTGAGGCTGCACGCCGACTATGAGGCTATTTTGTAGACAAAATAGCTCAAAAAGCGTCAATAATGTATTAAAATATGCTTACGTAAGATTGTTCTACTGTTGAACTGTTTTGTGGATGGCATCATTTCCAGGCTTTGTTAGTCCAACTTGGTCCGAAGGAGTGTTTACTGCCCCAACACGATACAAGTGCTGATGCAGCAAAAGTGCAAGAAGTAATTCAGAGAAGCAACGTTCTTATAACTGAAAGGAAGAAAGGTAAATTGAATGGATTTGCCATAACCTGGTATTTGTAATTGACATGTGAATTGCACAATGCACACATCTCTGTACTCTCTACCACTGTTCTTTAAAATTCCTTTCTAGGGCTTGTTTGGTGGTGTTAAAATCCTTCCTTCTCAATCCCCGCATATTGGTTCTAACTGTTCTTGGTTAGCTGCCACAAGGTGTCTGCTTAGTATAGAGTGCAGATGTTCCATAAACCTATCCTGGTGGAGTTTTTTGTTGAGAACAGGCTCATCAGCTGTCACATCATAACACTCTCTTGTGGGGTGTTGAATGTGAATTAAGTAGGTAGGCTCATCCTCTACTCTGCAACAAGTGAGAGTTGCAGTTTCTGTAGGCATTTCCATAAGCAGAGTAGTCCATTTATGGGAAGTTGACACTTCAGCTTCACCATTTCCCAATAAGCCAGCAAAGAGTTGTTGATGCTCAGGCTCCAGAATGAGGATGTGGGGTTCAGGACTTTGGAACCTCAAGGTTTTGTAACCTGAGCAATATTAGTTGTTGGTTCAGTTTGTGTAATCATTGGTACTGTCACGTTTCACCTGTGATTAGTCCAGTGCAGGCATTGCAAACCAGTGGTTTTATTAGTAGGTAGCAACCTGCAGTGCGTCTGTTTCTAAGTGCCTATGAAGTAAACACTAAGTTAAGCTTAATTAAAAGGCCTTTTAAAACGAAGAATGATGATGCTGGATAGAAAGGAGAAAAGTGTTGACATCATAAGTGGTTACAGTACAGTGTGGAGACATCACAAGTTTAAAACTTGGCACAACTAATGTACCTTGAGAAATAATAATAATAATAATTTAATAGAAAAAAATTTAAAATACTTATCTAGCACTTTAGTAATAATAATAATTAACAATAATAATAATAATAATAATAATAATAATAATAACATGTTTTACCAGGGTAAACCCGTTTACTATTTACATTTTCACTATTTACATTCACTATTTACATTTTCTGATTATTATCGCTGTACAGACTAGTGTTACTGAAAGGGAAAAAAAACACACAAACAAGCATAAGACAAAGGACAAAAGTAACTAAAATGTAAAAAAGTTCAAAAAGCTTTACACTAAATGAGAAAGACACAAAGAAATGCTTACTATGACATTGCGTGGCTCCCAGATCTCTTTCCTTCATTGAACCACTTGTGATGTCATCATTTTTGACGTCACCAGATTGTTTTGATAAGCAGCTAACACAGCAAGGACAGATCCATCCATATGTGTGTCCATTTTGAATTTCGACCAAATTCTGGCAGAGCTATACCAGAAAAAACGTGTCCAGTTTGGGTGCAAAGATGGTGGTAAAATAAGCCAAGTCACGTAGTTGATCAATGTTTGATTTCCAGGTTTGTAGTAGGGCTGAGGCCAAAACTTTTCCAGTGGATAGAAAGGGGATAAAGGGTAGAAGATAAAGAGAAAAGAAAGGGAGCGAAAAAGGAAAGCAAAAGAAGCGAGAAAAAAATTGGAAATGAATCCACAAAAAAAAAAACAAGTCCAAATTTTGGCTTGTGGGCATGCATGAAAGCAAAATATTGTACAATTTATAACAAGCTGACTCAAAATCTAGCTATAGTGTAAGAAAACGCTTTTGTAGCAAAGTTTAGTGGCATTTGGCAGCACAGCACTTAAAAACCGCTTTAACGGTAAAAAATGCGTTTTTTGAGTAAAAAACAGTGGGCGGGAAAGGGTTGAAGAGTTGACAAACATGTTTTGACATTTACACATGCCCAGCTTATATTTGCCAACACTAGTTTTTTATGATTTAAGTTTTTTTCAGTAAAGGTGCTTCGTTGATGATTATAAAAGTGTGTAGTACCTTCTTGAATATTTCCAATTCCTGAATATTTGCTTTTATGTCACCTAGCTGAATTTTCCAACAAAGACATTGTTCAGGACCTCAACAGACTTTTGAAGATGAGTGCATCAGGAAACAGTGGAACACTTCGTAAGTTGTTGAAGTACTGGCATCTTTGCTTACACGTATATAAGCATGAATTCCCACAAGAAGCTTCTGTAAGCTAGGGAGCAGCACACAATCTATTTATTGTGTATTTTCTCCCAAGTATCTCAGGGGTTGGCTGTCCTGCTGTTCCCCTGTGAATATTTGGCAACTCACTAAGTTCAAAGAATGTGATTTTTATTTTAACTGTTGAAAACAGTCAGCCCTGTTTTCCCTAAATATTGGAGAGGACTTTGACTCTTACTCTTGATTCCCAGTCCACATGCACATCTCACCTAATTTGTCCTTTTCATTGAAAATATGGAAGTCAACCCCTTGCAGATCTCTTGATTTACTAACTTGAACAAATAACAAAGTGGTCAGAAATACTGTGGTGTTATAGTTCTTTTATGATTTATTTTGATTTATTTATTGCAGCTGAAGTGGATTTAACACAGGCCACAGCTGCATTGGCAGCCTTGATCAAGTACCTAGAGGTAATCCATTGATGTTTACCAGCATTAATGGCAAAAATAGAAATAAAAAATCTTCATTAAAGAAAGTGTGAGCAAGTTCGTTTTAAAAACATTTTATATGAGCAAGTTTAATTAAGCCATTTTCTTGCTACTTGAAAAACAAAAATGAAATTTACAGATGTTTGTGCCATGTGATTTCTGAATGCCTCAGTGTAGGGATTGTTTTGTAAACACAGAAGGGACACACACACGGGGCCCAACAAATGCAGCATTTTTTTTCTCTATCAGAAGGTCTTTTAAAAGAGACATAAAATATCACAATCATACAGGAAAAAAACCTTATTAAATATAAGCAGTGAGGAAAGAGCCCAATAGAATCACATTTTAATGGATATTTACAGTTAATATTAAACCTTTAATATTTTCGTTAATGAGAGGCCCTTTCAAGTGCCAGTCATAAGGTCAGCCATTAGTCTGGACAGCCTCTCTAGTCCCTGTATCATCACCCTAGCAAATGTTTTCTGTAACATTTTTACTTATTAGTTGTTTTCTAACAGTTTCTTGCAGATGAGACAAACTTTGGTCAGTTTTATCTGAGTACATTTGACCTGACACAGTTTATGAAACTTGATGCTGCAGCTGTGAGGGCTCTCAATCTTCTTTCAAACCCTTTAGATGGTAATCCACTTACTTCACAGTATTTGCCATACTAGTGTACTCAGAATAATTGAACTGTCAAACTCTACATTGCCAGCCATCTCATGTATCAGCAGTCAGCAGTTCTACAGCCTACAGTCACTTTTTTTTGTAATTAACAGTAAACCTGTTTAACAGGCTAGAGGATCCAGTCCTTGGTGCTGCTGCATGAACCATTCCAGTTTTTTTTTCCTTCTACAAGAAAGCATTTTGAGAGGGCTGCACCTGCAAACTGATTACCACATATGTGTTTCCTGCCTTTAGAACCAAACTTTACACAAGCGCTGGACCATCCCATTACACTCTAAATTCCAAAGGCCTATATTCACTGAATTTTAAATTTGTAATTTTAATTTACAAATTAAAACTTGTGCACATCCACACCCGATACCAGATATCTGAAAATTGTACAGTTAAATTTTACATTTACCGTTATTATGTTATTAACTTTTTAGATCTCCATATAAACTGCAATTCTTACAGTGCTAACTTGTTTTGTTCTTCAAGGTGGGAACAAGAGCATGTGTCTGGTTGGCCTTTTAAATAAGTGCAAGACAGCTCAGGGACAGAGATTGGTGGCACAGTGGGTGAAACAGCCTCTAATCAACAAAAGCAAAATAGGCAAGTCAGCTGTAGTATCATTAACTTTAAACATTTCGTTTCATTAAACCCCGGATCATAGATGATGCTTTCCTAGATGTTTGATTGGCTCCTCAGACAAGGGTTACGAACCAATATATTAGCTGTGATAAATATGGTCAGTGAACTTGTCAGCATCAAAGTACGCTGCAATGTGTTTTTCTCCTCTGGCTGGAGCAAATTGCAGAAAAATTACAAGAAAGCGAGAAAGTTTGGAGAGCCAGGAGGAACCAAATACTGTACTTCCAAAGTTCAGTTTGAAAACTGTCGCCCCTATTTCAGTCTTAACTGTGGTAGCCAAAATTCTAGAGAAAGAAGTTCATAAGCAGCTTTATAATTACTTACAGAAACTTGCAGAAACTCATAAGGACTTATGAGTTTCTGTTACTTACCAATACTGGAAAACACAACATTTTTGGTCTCAGCCTTGATGGGGTTGCCTGATACCAGAGTCAACTCATGCAGATGCCTTGTTGTTGTCTTTGACCCAAACCTCAAATTGGTGTACCCACACCAAAAAATTTGTGTAGAAAGGTATCCTCCAGACACCACTCTGTTGTTGACAATTTGTATCATCTAGCAGCTTGTTGATGCACCCACGTCACCTGCACTTGTACTCCCACTCCATGTGTTCGTTTGTTGTCCTTTTACCAATAAACCTTCTGGTTACCACAGTTTTCTCTACATTGGCATGGTGGCAACACTCTATCCACACCCATGCCCTTATGGATTGCTGTTTTCTACTTGAGCGGGATAAAAGACCTTGGGCTCACTCCTGACTTCTGACCGATCACCCTGATATCCCTGTTGCTGAGGAAGCTGAACCCCCTCTGCCTTGCGAGTTATCATTGTTCAGTCCTTTGTTCTGAAAACTTTCTACCATGAGCATCCTGAGCAACATGGTTTGTGCTTCATCTTTTAAAATGTATGGGTTCCCCAACATCCCTGCATTGCAAATGGCTCATCAGGTTGATGGGACCACCCCTATGGACATGGTCGGTAAGGTCCATTGGTCTCCCACTTGTGGTCAGTCCACCTTTGGACAGAAACACCTTGCACATAGGGAAGTGGGACGCTGTAGCTGGAACTGCCTTTCTTTGCCGTGCCTTTAGGTTTTGGGGTCTCTCTTTGAGTGGTCTTGAACATCCAGGGCTTGTAGTTATTGTTCCAGACGTTCCAAACTCTTTCAAGTCCTTTTACCAGATCCCCTTATCTCGATCATCCATGAAGTACTGTGGTGTTGCCATATCATTTTAAGGCATCCCTGTCTACACGCTCTAACATAAGGATGCCCGGCTCTGAATCTTGCCTTGAAGAACTAATGTCTTGTGTACTGGCTGACCTCATTCAGGAAGGGTGTGTTGCCAAAATGGCCAGTGACCTGTATGTTGGAGGCAACAACCCTGAGGAAGTTCTTCACAACTGGCGTTGCATTCTCACCCTACTCACGCACAACAATCTATGCTTGTCAGCTTCCATTGCAAGCTAGCCCGTACAAGCTAGCTGCCTTGTTCTCAGTTGTGCCTCCATAGGAGGTTATGATCATCGTGTTTTGGTCACTCCATCTCCTGGGCCGGGAGTCATCCAAGATCCTATGCACAAGTGCAAATTGGCATAACAGACACCTTCTAGAATCTTGGGAGATTAATATTTGCAAGTATCCACTCTATTGGAACAACAGCATTCATTTGCCACATTAGTGATTAATAATAATAAATAATAAACTTATTAATACCTCCCAAAAGGGCTTTTCAGGTATTATGTACAATAATAAAAGTGAAGTATAAAAAAAGATAAAAAGGGCTAACAATCTTTGTAAAATTCGTTATATAAAATGTTTCTAAGAGAAGTCTCAAAATTGTGTAGTGTCAATGCATTTCAAAAGTTAATTTAGGGAAGATTCTTTCACAGTTTCACTGCCCTGAATAAAAAGAACCGCTGACCAGTCACAGTTTTACAGAAAGGAATTTCTAATGTGTTCCCTGACTTGTGGCACGATCGTGGATTTCAGATCTTTGGGTAAATCTGCCAGACAAGTACTGAGGTGCACAGCCCTTAAGGCATTTGAACGCTAAGACAGTATCGACAGTATCTCTATAACGCAGGGTATCACGCACACTGGCAGCCAGTGAAGCTGCTGAAGTGATGGTGTAACATGGTCATACTTTCTTGTACTGGTGACAATACGGGCTGCGAAGTTCTTTTAGCTCTATAGTGCAAGACTTAATTAGGTCAAAACTTGCATTTTTCTCAGTATAAAATGCGCACTTTGTAAAAAAATTTCTTATCACTTCCCCCTGATGAAGGATGAAGTTTTTGCCAAAACGTTGGGATTTTTAACTTTTATATTTCACATTTGCAAACACAAAATTTTCACTAGAGAAACGTTTTGTAAATACGTGTTATTATGAATCCATCTGGTTACAAATCCATTTTCAAAATCACATTGCCAAACGTGCTGTTGAGGATCCCCTGAGGAAGGTCCTGCCTCTATGGTTACCACTGTATTCGAACTTTCACATTCGGCATGATAGCTTTTCTGCTCAAAAAGTGTGGACACAGCATAATAATAATTTAACAATGACTTTATGTGTCAAAATTGATCTAGCTCCCTGTAAAGACAGGGTGCTAATTGGGGACACATTAAATAATAATAATAATAATATTACAAATTTTTTAAAAAATGCACTTATGTCTAAACAATATATATCTAAAGAATAATTTTCTGTATAATTCAAGTGATCGTAATGAAAATACCGTCAACTTATCCTCAGTCAAAATTTCTCTAACCAGTGCTCAGTCCAAAGCCTGTGGAAGCAGAAACCCCCCCACATCAACCCCCCACATTCACATCATGTCACGACTTGGTATTCCTGAAAGGTAACAAGGATAAACTGAAAGCTCACCACAGGTACCTTGTGATAGCTATCAGCAAAAACCTTGTGTCAGCTCCAGGAGTTTACTGCCTAATGGTGCCGCAGCAAAGTTTACAATGTGCCTTTTTCAGAAAGTTTCCCTGTGTGCCCTACCATTCTTGTTCAGTCCCCTCAGGGTCCCATTGGTGGCCACCATGAGCCTCCCCATGACAACTCCCCTGACTCCTCCGTCCCCACTTTGAGGCCGTCTACTGCCCCTACCTTGCTACCTTCTACTGCCCCTACCTCTCTACCTCATTTGGGTATCCAGTATTCAGTTTGTGCACCATACCCTAATCTTGTTCGTCACCCTATATGTTCCCCTCCACCGGTTGGGGATGCTCCTCCTCCAGTGCCAGAGGATATTGTTCCACCTCCTCCAGATCCTGTTCCAGATTGCTAACCCCCCAATACAACTCTGATCGCTGCCATTGTGGAGCCTCCCAGAAGATACGGTTGCCTTTGTTAAGCCCAAGTTTGACACAGCCAAGACTGGGACCATGAGTAGAGACTGTTAAACATTGCTAATGTCACTGTTCCAAGCCAACTTAAGCAGCTTAAACAAATTGAAAAAACGTTTTAATAGTAATAACTACTAGGGAAGAAACACACAGACTCAGTATGGCGTAATGGGGGGACACATCCCTTGCGGTTTGGCATGACAAGCGACTTCCAACTGCTTCACCATTTAAGCCTCACTAGTCCTCCCAGTGCTACCTGCCGTGGGATGGAACAAGAGCAGGTCTGAATAAACAATCACGTGACCTTAGGTGCCTCACCTATCTCCCCAGCACTGTATGCTGACACCACACGAACAGCCAGTGCTGGATCGGACAAGAGTATTGGCAGGTGCAGAAATAGATCAATAGAACAAACAAAAAACAAAGCTTGGGGGACGACGCCGCCGAGACTTAACCGCCACAGAGACATGCAAATGCCCCAAGCAAAACCTGAAAAACATCAAGGGGAAAGGCTAAATAAAAATGACTAACGAGCCTGTTGTAGGTGGATCATGGATGCAGGCCATCCTAGGGGCTGCAGAAAATACTATAGATTGAGGGGTACGGATACAGAGCTGATAGCAGTCAGAGGACCATCTACCCAAAACCTTTATCAGCCAGTCCAGCAGGCCTGCGGATGCTGTGCCAATACAGAAACTATGACTCTTGAGGCACTGGTAAGGGAGTCCTGCACAGTGTGCAGCATCCCGTAACAGATTAGTAACCGAGGACCAGGTTAGGAACTGACCGGACTGGAAAACAAATAAAGGCTCAGGTGGTGGCCGAACAATTAAGAAATAATCGCACATGGCCCTGACAGTACATAAGGGAGCCCCTGAACGAGCAATTAGGAGAGAGTGACCCCGCCTAAAGAAGTCTGTCTTAGATGCTTTGAGGGTAACCGAGATGTGATGGGGGCTGTCCAGACTAGGGTGAAAGGAAATGACGTCAGTAGACAGGTCAAGGTGTGAACGAAAAAGATTTACCCCTAGATAGGTAAATCCACTGCAGCGAAGGAAGCTAAAAAATGCTAAAGTAAAAGCAGCTTATATCATAGTGAAATCCTTACAGCCCAACCAACCCCGGAGGATAGGACAAATGGCCAGCAAAACACTGGGTGTGACAGGTCGGCATAGAATGCGAGTTTGCCCCTGGTAGTGAAGGATACCCCGAAGGACCTTTTTTAATAGTAATTTACCCTGTAAAGGATCGCCGTGCCCACAGCAAATGTGGGGATTGCGCACGGCTGCAAGATAAAGCTTAATGGTACCATGATGAACAGACCTAGCTAGATATGAAGCAAAATAAATAAGAGTTCCTTCTGAGGCAGGAAGAATGTCACCCCCTCTGACATGATACGGTTCATTAAACGGAATTGAATAAACCTTTTCTCCCCGGAGCAGTAAGAATGACTGGTGTTGAATGCAAGTCCCCAGTTGGGATACTGCAGAACTTCATCTCTTAAAGAGTCAGTAGGGAAGGCAGTATGGAGCAGGGGTGAGGGTCTGCTGTGGGGGTGAGCCCCCTGAAACGCCGAACCTGAAAATGGGAGAGGGAGTCTGCGATAGCATTAGAAACCCTGGGAACACGACGGAGCCCTAATGAAGAAATTGTGCTTCATAGAAAGGAGGACCAAAAAACGCAGTAAATCCATGATGCGGGGGGCCTTGGAATGGCCTGAGGTAATAATTGTGACCACTGACTCATTGTCACACCAGAATTGCAAACGTTTACCAGAAAAATGGGGATACCAAATGGCACAGGCAACGACAATGGGGAATAGTTCCTGCCACTCTATACTGATACCCTGCTCTTTGCTTATTTGAAGGTGAGGCGGCCATCTCCCCTGAAACCATTTCCCCTGAAAGAAACCCCCAAAGCCAACTGTGCTAGCAGCATCGGTATATAATTCCAGGGTGTGAGCGGGGGGTAAGGGTGGAGTCTACGAAAAAGGACCGCCCATTCCATGAAGAGATGAAAACTTTCCTCATAGCAATGTCCTTAAAAAACTCCTTGTTAAGGCGCACTTGGTGGAAACGACTGGGCATGCCCCGGGGTAGGTTGATAATCCTTTGGAGGAAGGTTCTACCAGGGACAACAACCTTACAGGCAAACTGTAAAGTGCCAATAAGGGACTGAAGTTCTACCAGCCGTGCGGATCGGCGGAGTTGGAAGGAGTTGAGCATATCCTTAATCCTAGAAAGTTTGTCGTCAGAGAGTGAGCCTCCATGCGTGCGCTGTCCAGAACAATACCTATAAATTCTAGGACTTGGGAGGGACCTAAGGTCTTAGAAGCAACAACTGGGACCTGGATGGACATGAAAGTGCGAAGCAAAGTGGTGAAGCTAGTAAGGCACTGTAATTTGGAGGGCTCCACTAGGAAAATATCATCCAGTATATGGATGACATGCTTGATACCGTACTTATTTTTAAGAATCCATTCCAGGGCATCAGGCAATAGGTTAAAGAGGAATGGGGCCGACCGCAACCCAAAGGGAAGATAAAGGTCAACGTAAAACTTAGACTGCCAATAAATACCCAAAAGGTTCCAATCATCCGGGTGTATAGGGATAAGGCAGAAGGCAGACTTTAAGTCTGTCTTAGCCATAAAAGAGCCTGGACCCAGGGTTTGTAGGATGTGAATAGCATCATCCACTCTCACATATTGAAGAGAATACAGGTCTTTAGGTATATGATCATTAATGCGATCCCCTTCTGAGTAAGAAAGATGGTAAATAATGCGCCATTCCGAGGAATGCTTCTTAGGGACTACGCCTACAGGGTGACATTGGAGATCAGGGAGGGGTGGGGAGAGGAAGGCGCCAGCTACCCTACCCAACTTAACTTCCTTAGCTATATTATCCGACACTATATCAGAATGCTGAGAGGCAGGAGTTAAATTACGTGATATGCGGGTCTACGAGCGCCAAACCTAAACATATAAATTAAGGAATCAACATAATCATGGTCAGGATAATCAGACAGTTTCAATTGCAAGCGATCCACATCAATTGGAGTAAACAACAGGGACCTTCACTTCTTGCCGTGGTCACTGTTGCCTGCATTCCTGGTACCACCACCAGTCAAGCGTTGAGGGCAGGTGTGGAAGGCGTGACTGGAAGAGAAGCACTGGCTGCAGATGCGGGGGAATGGGCAGTTTGGCTGGCGTTGGCATCTGGAAGCCCCCGAAGAATGCGGTCCTCTAAATGCTTGTCCAAAGGCCGATTTAGCCCTAACGGAGTAGCAACACCAGGTGCTCTGCAAGACGGATCAGTGGTAGCGAGCAAAGGAAGCCCAAAGTGCCGTGGATGTGAGCGCTGTTGCAGAAGGGCCGCTTGAATTGAGCTCTGCACGGTCTCGCGGAGAACAGACATTTGCATCTCGGAGAAGTCATTGCTTCGGGCCGCTGGCTTTTTCTGGTCCTCGAAAAGGTCGTCAGGTGAGGAACCAGCATCGGACAAAGCGTCTTCAGACTTGTCCTTGGTTTCTCTGGTAGCAAGATTGTCCCTGGACGCCTGGACTGGTGGAGCATTAGCATGTGAAACATTTGCATTCACTCCAACTGCCGTAGACTGACGACGGGCTCCACGGCATTGTCTCTTAGCTATACGCCCCGCTGGAGCAACATTTGCAGCTGAACGACCATCAAGTGCATGGCGAAGTGAGGCAAGCAGAGTGGCACGATTTCCTGCGATTGGCAGGTTGAGGGCCTGCAAACGGAGTCTCAAGACTTCGGTTGAAAGCAACGAGAGGTCGTCCCGGCGATTACCGCGCGTTGGTGTTGTAGCCTTACGAGCTTGAGGACGAGCCATGGAGAAGGAGGAAAAAACTTTACACTGTATTTGACTTACTAGTGATACAAATGCTTGCCACAAGAAAATTGAACTTTAAACAGAGTCCCTGGGCTTATATAGCCAGACATAGAACAACAGGTGCAGCCAAAGTAGAAAAATACGTACTCAACTGTAGCTAGGCAGCACGCAGTAAAACTACATCAATGAATGGAACATTCATGGCCTTAGGCCAACCAAACTAGCAAAAGAAAACTAACCAGACAGAGTTGCAACACTGGAAAATAACATGCGAATGTACAGAATGCTCAGAAAGGTAAATTACATTGTTGTCCCTAGACCACCCATGGTGCATGAGCATTGTCACGTTCCATTAACTGCGTTTTGCAGTATGTGCTGTAAAACGTTCTTTGATGAAATTATTAAGTTCAATCTTAGGAAGCCAAGTCAAAGACATTGACACTACAGCTTTGCAGATTTTTTTTTTACTTTAGATTAATTGTTGCCACTATTTTTCTTACCATGTGTTCCTATTTTCATTGACTCACAGTTGTATCTCTTGTCAGAGGGCAATAAGTAGAGTAGAGAGGTGACCACACCACTGCATTGTTGACATTCTGAACGATACATTGTATCGTTCAGCAGCATGTTGTTATGCACAGGCACATCCCATCCTCGGGGAAGATTGGTATATTAAGGTTTTAGTTGCTTCGTGCTGCCAAAACTAGATGAGGCTCCAGTACTGTGGGCCACCTCAAGCCTGAGTGCAACACTATCTTACCTTGCCTATTTTTTTTGGCAGAGGAAAGACTTGACATAGTTGAAGTATTCTTTGAAGATACTGAACTAAGACAAACAATACAGGTGTGCTTTTTAGTTTTGTTTGTTACACTGTTGTTACCTTACCTTAAGTGAATGTAAACACTAAAAGACATATTTAGTATTGTTTAGAATTGCTCTACCAGTTTTCTGAGAGACTATATTAAGCGTCTTTGGCTGCAGATGGCTAGGATGGAGGTGGGACACAAGTTGAAAGAATTAGGCTTAATTTTTTTAAGTTTCTCCATTATTTCGTAAAAGAATCGCCAGACATTGATTCTGGTTTGTTTTCCCTTTGAGAAAATTATTCATTTTCTTCCTATTGATGTTGTAGGAGAAATTCATGTAAGAGAAACGTATTTTTACACAATTTTTACCCCAAAACAAGAGAATCCTCGTGACGAAGCCCCTTTAAACCTGTTCAGGTGTCTCTCCCAACTATAGTGGCTCTCCATGAAAATATACAGTCAGGGCATTGACATGCACTCTTTGCAGTGGTACTTGATTGAATTTTGGTAATCTACTCAAACATAGAGCTTCGTGTAAGAATTATGGTATGCACAAGGTTACGGTTTTTTATGTCAACCCTGTGCACAAAACTGTAAATAACAACAAACAAACAGCAACTTTATTAGGTATTTCCATATTACACGTAATACACGGGATTACCAATAAAAGGACATGTTCAAATCTGAAGAAAGAAAAAGAAAATCAAACAGAGGTGAAATGTATTGCAAAAATCATTACAACACCGCATATTGACTCTTCATTTACAAAACGAATTAACAAGTTTTACCTTATTGGTAGTTGGTAGTCTACATAATACCATCTTTTGTGTATTTTTATACTGGTAATCAACACAAAATCAGGCCCTGCTTGTGTCTGATAAGGCAAACAACAGCTTACACAACTTCATGACTCTACACTGTCAATTCAGTTCTCTTTTCTTTCTTATTTATGTTTTTACAGGAAGAACTACGGAAAGTTCCTGACTTTTCTAGATTGGCCAAGAAGTTCCAACGAAACAAAGCAAATTTACAGGTACTTTTTTACCACAGTTGAAATGAACAATTGCCGCTACTACCAATAGAGAACCACAAAATAACTGCTGTGATACCGTAGATGTCTAGGGGAAAGCATGACTCCTGGGTTCATAAATTGATAGTGAAATTATTCATAGTCGTACCTTCTTGTTAAAATAAAAGTCTTTATAATAAAAAAGTCTTTATTTGTCCACACAGCCACAACAAACATGTGACTCTACAATTCAACAATATGTAATCAATTAACTAAAGCTAAAAAATGCTATTTAGGTACATACACATTAAAGTTCAGTCTTTATCACAGGTAGAGTGAAATACGTTTTATTGTATCATGGTTTTGTTATTTTAGAGTTCAATGTAAGTGGATATAAATTTTTTTACTAATGGCTATTAAAACGTTTTTTTTTTTTTAATCAAACCTCTATACCAATGTACATTAATCACAAGATTTCCTCTCAACAGGACTGTGTTAGAGTCTACCAAGCCCTTCAAAGGCTCCCGTCTTTTACTGACGTTCTCACAGGTTATCAAGAGAATCACCATGAACTTATACGAGACTGCTTTACAACACCTCTGAAGGTGATTTGGCATGTTGATTGTCCTTATTACATTGATGTTATGTAAACCTCACTATGTTGTAGGGAAGGGTTACTTGTATCATGTCCTCCCCACCTTCTCTACCAGGTCTTAGGATTGCCAAAATACTTACTCAGGCAGGGAAGAGGCAGCCAGACTCTTTTGGATCCCTAATGAAATGCTAGGAGAGGTGAAAACACAATCTGTTTCGGGGCAAAATTCAAGGTGTTTGAGTTTTCTTTTCAAATTAAACTTGTTTTACTGGGGGGTGTTTGATGTAATGTTTAATAAACGAGCAGGAGTGCTTTATCAAGTTTAAAACAGGAGGCGCAGCCGAGTGTTTTAGACTTGATAAAGCACGAACTGCGAGTTTATTGAATGGCTTCAAAGACATTCCTAGATAAGCGCGTCCCAATAGAGTTCATAACATCGATGCTTTTGTGGACGTTGGAAATTAGCATACGAAAAAAATATTACGTCGAAAATTAGTATGCAAGAAAATCAAATCTCACACGTGTCTTGAACTGAACGAAGAGGACATGGCGTCCTCTCCCAGGGCTTTTCGGAAGCCTAAAAAATGCCGAGGAAGAGAGGAAATTGTTAGAAAGTGCTACCCCAAAGTCACCACAGGCAGTGACAAAGTGGTCCTTGAAAATTTTTCGGGAATGGCAGAATGGTAGGAAAAACAAAAGTCCAGCAATCGAGCCTTGCGCCTTCAGAACTGACAACTCTAAAGTGCAACGCTTGGACACTGATATACGGTAGTAATGTAATACAGAATTTTTCTGGATCTGTATTTAACAACTGTACTATTAATTTTGTACAAAAGTAAATTTACTGTGTGTGTAAATTAAAGAACATTTAATATTCACCCACCATTTGTTGTTTCAGTTGATGTGTTGATAATTAATATTCATAAATCACGTGCAGTGACTTTATATCCGATAAAACACCGCATACTAATAAGGAAGAGGTTTTTATCAATATAAAGTCAATGCACGTGACGTATTATCGATCATTGATAGATTAATGGGCTTATGAATTATTAATGAGTTTTTGAACAAGTATCAAAACACACCCAAGGCAAGGTATTATTGTGTTATGTTAATAATTATCTGTGATTGGTGTTTGAGTATTGTTAGTAGTATTAAGCCTTCTGTAGTATTCCAAAGTTTTCTTAAGTGTTGTTAAATACTGTCAAAAGAATTTTGTTTCACTAAAGGTATTTCAAAAAATACACTCAAGGCTGTTGCCTGTGACGCAAAGTCTTAGTAGGCCAAAGACCATAAGTTAGGGGCCTGGCAGTGTAATATTATATTAGGTGCCCCAGACACAAGTCAGCTTCCCATGGTCGTTTAGTTTATGCACTGGTTTCTCGTTTTCATAGGACCTAGTGGAGGATTTTCAAAAGTTTACTGAATTAGTGGAGACCACAGTAGACCTTGATCAAGTGGAGAACCATGAGTACTTGATCAAGGCTTCTTTTGACGAAGGATTGCAAGGTGTGTTGATGACTCATAGTTAGTCCTATTTGTGTTGCAGTGCCCACCATGGCCTACTTGGATTGCGTTGATTCTAAGTGTAGTTTCTTGTTAGTTGTTGTCCTATTTCTGAGGATTCTTCTCCAGTTTTTCTCCATCCATTAAAAATCCAACAATTCTAAATTCCAATTCAACTCGGTTTCCAAGGGCCACAGGTTTGACAATCAGTTGACTGTTAAGTTTTTTACACATCAAACAAACCATCGTACATACACACAAAAATATAATTTGTTTTATGGCTAGAAAACCTTGGAAGTAATTGAAATCTTAAATTACCAGAAGGTCTCACTTCAAATTTGAAAAGCATCAACAAAACTTTGTCTACTCAAAGGGTGCCCATTTTTAAAAGTTTAAATGTGGTGGACTCTGATAAGTCTAAAACCACGAAATTAGGTAGACAAAGTCTGAAAATTCTTCAGATGGTCCGCACTTCGCACCCTTGAAAGTAGTCATGTATATTTTGATGCAAAGGCTTACAATTAGTATTTTCTTTTAGAATGTAGAGAAAAGATGGATGAGATTTTAGAGCAGATTCCTGTGGAACTGAATAAGGTTGGTCATCATAAGTTAGATATTCCACAATTGTTTGCTCACCATTGGTAACAAACCACTTATTTTAACATCTTTGCCTTGACCTGATGAATATAGCATCTTTCAATGCCTACCCATTTAAAAGGCTTCAAGTATGGCAGTTCATTATACATCCCTAGTGATGTTTCCTTAGTTACGACACTTTGCTCTGTACTGTTTTTACAATGTTGTTTTCTACTTCCTCTTATTACAGGCTGCCAGAGATTTGGGTCTAGAAGCAGGGAAATCAATTAAGTTAGAAAACAATAACCAGTTTGGTTATTTCTTTAGGATAACGAAAAAAGTGAGTTAAAACAATGTTTGGTGCAAAAAAAAATGGTTTCTTTATCTGACCTTTGTTATGGAAAAGAAAACGTTCAGTTATTGTGTTCCTCTCTTAAATATTGTAGGAGGAAAAAGTGCTAAGAAACAACAAGCGGTTCACTACAATAGACACTAGGAAGGATGGAATAAGATTCAACAATTCCACCTTGCGCCAACTGAATGAGCAGTTCCAAACATACAGAGAAACCTACAATAATGTGCAAAGTAAACTTGCCAACGAGGTGATCAAGGTCGCTGGTGCGTTTACGTTTTGTCACATTTACTGGTATATTTGCATATCACTGCCTATATGTACGCACATTTGTGTAATTTCGTTCTTTATGTTTGCATTCATTTACATATCTTTAAGTTTATTAGTTTGCATTTACGTAAAGTACACAAGTTTTGCTCAGAAAGACGAAAAAGCTTTCATAAAGGTGGAAGGACAGACTGCCCTGTGGCACTGCTCCACTAGCCCATGCACTGTCTATTGGTATAAAAAAAACCTCAAAAAACTCATTTTGGTATGTAGTGCTTTAAACTTCATGTATTCCATGCTTTCAAGAAGAGGTCATTTTGGCATCTCAGAAACAACCAAATTCCTGTTTGCACAATCTTTGCTGGCTCTAAATCAGAATTTCAATTATTTTACAGGAGGCTACAGTGAACCCATGCAAATGTTGAGTGACATCATTGCACACATTGATGCCTTAGTAAGGTAACTGCGTTTTATAGTAGCATCCATTTGCCTCCTAAGAGGTCCACGAATCAAAAGTGACAAATGTAATTTTAACCGACACATAAAAATGAAAGTAGTGATCAATAGCTTACATTCGACCGGTCACACCTTTAGGTTTCATTCACAGACTCAAACGTTGAAGCTTAATTACACAATTCAAATTTGACTCTACATAACAATATAGAAACATGAAAGGAGAATCAGGAAAACACGACAGTTAATGACCCTTTTAAAAGTAAGTAAGCTGACCATACCATTCCAACTCAGTAACGTTCTTGGCTTCTTTTATTTGTTTTTCCGTACATTTAATCTGTGAACTAAAAGTTATCTTGACTACCGCGTGACACCACGTAAATTGGACTTTGATTGCAAGCCACAATGCCACAAATTAGTTCCTAAAATTATATTTTATGTCAGCAGCATACATGTGATGTGTTACGCATTCATTGACGTTTACTGGTCAATGTGACCTAATATAGATGGTGTATTTTCATTCACCAGTTTTGCTCATGTGTCTTCAAATGCACCTATTCCATATGTCCGTCCTAAAATAACTCCTAAAGGTATGTTGTGACAATATGTCTTCGTGATTTCTTCTTTCGAATTATGTACATACACGTATTTTCACAGAGAAGCAAGATGTGCATAACCTAACACGAGAATTTTTATGGCACCTTTTCGTTGTTCAGGAGAGGGTCACATGAAGCTTGAGATGGCAAGGCATCCCTGCCTTGAGGTGCAAGATGATGTTGCCTTCATTGCTAATGATATTGCATTAGAAAGAGGTAAAGTGAAACTGGAAACGTTGTCTTGTGAGATCTTCCTTCAGTCCCGATTATCTGCCGATATGTCTCTGAGGTTAACTTAGCAAAATTGTTTCTTTTAGGAAAACGTTTTAGTTTTCTCGCAGCGGCAAGAATTGTGGTATTTCGAGATTGTTTCGTTTGCTCAAAATATGCTGAGAATTGTGTCCTTATAGCAATTAATATTCAGCCCCAAAAGAGGGATTCGGAGTCCGTAAAATCGTCAAAAGCCCTTGAGATTTAAGTGCTTCAGTGAAATTACCCATGAATCTTAACATAGCTTTTGAAAGTACATTACAGTATCCTTAGCTCTGAAAGGATTGTTTGCATGATTTCTTTCTATTTTGTCCTCTACCTTGTGTCCATTTCCGATTCTTACTGTTAGCATTTGCTTTCCTCTGTCAGGTGAGAAAGAATTCCTGATCATCACTGGTCCCAACATGGGTGGCAAATCCACTTACATCAGGCAGGTTTGTGCTGGATCAGGAGCCAAATGCTCCCACTTTTAATCTTTCTCTATGACGAGTCTCCTTGTACGTTGGTGGCAAGCCAGTCATTGGGGCCAGATCATTGGTCCCTTCAATCTCATGATGTCATCTGTATGAGTTACGGGGAAAGACGGCACGTCAGGCAGGAAAGTGCTATGTAATTAAGGTATCGTTAGTTCCGAGTATTAACACCTCATGACGGAGTACATTGAAGCTTGTTAAATTCTTTTCTTTTCTAGACTGGTGTGATAGTACTGATGGCTCAACTTGGCTGCTTTGTGCCGTGCAGTTCTGCCGAGATCTCAATCACAGACTGTATTTTAGCTCGAGTGGGGTCTGGGGATAGCCAGTTAAAAGGAGTCTCTACTTTCATGTCAGAAATGCTGGAAACAGCTTCAATATTAAGGGTAAGGCTGGGGCACCTCAGTCAGTTTTCCAGTTACTCAGGGCTGGTAAATGCCAAAGTAATCATATTTGTAAGAGCACAGTACAAGTAGAAAACATAGAATAGGAGAATAGGGCAGTTTTCAATTGATTGTAGTGACATGTTATGAAAAGTGTTCTAAACTGAAACAGTGGTTGGTTTTTGGTTTGGTTTTTTCAGTCTGCTACAGAAAATTCGCTCATCATTATTGATGAACTGGGAAGAGGGACGTCGACTTACGACGGCTTTGGACTTGCCTGGGCGATATCACAGTAAGACTCTAATGCGTGTTCTTAAGAATTAATGTGTTTGAGTAGAGAGCGAACAATGATCACTCTTGAGGAATGCAAAACGTTTTAATCGTGGCCTCTGTTATTTGCCTTCATCTAGCACATACACGTGCCACCCAACATTTCACAAATTGGGTGCTATATAAGGTGCTGTTCGCAGAGGTGTGTTACAAGTCACTCTTTGCTTCCTCAGGTATATCGCTACCAAGATCAAATGTTTCTGTCTGTTTGCTACTCATTTCCATGAGCTTACAGCCCTTGCGGATGAAGTTCCTACTGTTACAAACCTACACGTGACAGCAATGACCTCCAGTGGCACTCTAACTCTGCTATACAAAGTAAAACCCGGTAAGACTTCCAAGTAACCTGGCAAATTTTGCACTTGATTGCTTGAGTTGACAAACAAATCCCAAAGAAGTCTTAGAGATATTTATATTTAAGTGGCCGTTGCCTGTTTAAGGATAAGTCTCTTAACTGCACTGCACTCTATAATACCACGCGAACTTCCAACATCAAAACCCAACTAAAGATTGTCGTTCTTTATTACCGTCAGCCACAATTATTTTGACAACCAATGGACCTTGAAAATCAATGTTGATCGAAGGCCACAGTACAGAGCGCACTAACATTGAACCCGTTCAACTAAAATTCTTTGTTCTTTTAGACCTCGGCGATGATGATTGACGGCAGTGAGAAACAGACTTCAGAGTTCGCGTGTTATTTAAAGGCACAGTAGCGAACTATTGTGCTGCACCCTGTTAGTCTGGCGTTTTTGGCAGGCGAGCGCAGCATTAATTCGTTTTTGCGCCATCTTGGATAGGTAGAAACGTTTAGAGTTTAGAGGTGCGGGAGAAAGAGGGTAGGGAAGAAAGAATCATTTCCCACTCCCCCTCCTTTTTCCTTCCCCATCATTCGTCTTTAAGCACAACACCTACCCTCCTGGTCACTTTTGTTACTTGCCTCAACTCTACTCTGTTCTCCTAATCAAGAGAACAGCTTGAAAACCAAAGAATATTTAGTGCTTGGCGGCTCAAAACACGCCTGCGCTGCAGGCTTCACCGTGGGGAACATACGAGTCCAAGGTTGCTATGAGCGCATATTCAACAAAATGACACTACTACGTGAAGCTGAATTGACTTTGGTTCATAGAAAACAATCGGTATCTCATTAAGAAGACGAGCTAAATAGTGGCACTTGGAAATACTTCCTGAGAAGGAACACATTAAAATTTCACTTGCTTTTGTTGATTTTTATTTATTTTAAACTCTTCTCAGCTCCTTTTCTTCTCCTTGCCTTCTTTTTCTTCTTAGAGTACGTGAGAGTACAGTGAATAATTCATAAACATTAGGTCTGATTACTTGAAGTCTTCATAGACGTGGCCAGACTCGCTAAGTGTAGTTTGATAACTCGAGGTCCTCAACTCTTCCAGGTGTCTGTGATCAGAGCTTTGGTATTCACGTTGCAGAACTGGCGCACTTTCCAACAAGTGTCATTGACGTAAGCATGTATTCAGATGTTATGTTATTTATTTTGTTAGAGTAAATAAATAAAAAATAAATAAATAACTTCGTAATATTAAGAGAGGAAGTTGCTCTTCACACAGGCTTAGGCTTTCGTATCCTCCTGTGAGTGGCGCGAGTTTTCCCCCACTTTACCTTGAAAAGAATTTTCACTTGAAGTTTCCACAAAATACAAAAAAGCAAAGAAAGCTTGGAATTGAAAGTACATTTTCATGAGAAGAATGCAAAACAGTTTTGGCAGAGACATGACTCAAACCTCTGTTTTGTGATCTTGAAGTCTTCCTATTTCCCGCAAAAGTTGGGGAGGTTTCTCGAATAACGTAGTTCCCATTTTGATCGCACGGTTCTGTCAGCTTTTCAGGAATCCGCTCCTCAACTTTCTGGGGTGGGGCCGTGGTTTGCTGTCACATTGTGTTTGTCGTTTGTGTTCAGAGCTGTATGTTTTGTGTAAACGAAAAAAACAGACGCTTAATTAAGAACTTACATTGTTAGAGACAAACAACAATATCAACTGTGCGCAATCCTTTGATCAACAAAACACGCTAAAACTCCTTATTAACGTCGTTTGACCAACCAAATTAGTGAATAATTAGAATGCATTCTTTTGATCCGTCTGAGTTGAATCCCGAAAACGCGCTACACTCATGGCAGTCACGGTTGAAACTGAAATGCGCTTCATGACATGGTTCGGTTGAATCTACGTGCTGTAGTCATTTGGAAATCTTAGACATAGGAACTGAATGTGTGTGTTTTTAAGCTGGGGCGGAGGCACCCTATCTTTCTTTCCCAAACTCGGCAAATGTCCTTTTTCATTGCACGGTTCTGTCAGCTGATCATAAATTGCTCCTCTACTTATTGGTGGTGGTTTGTTATCACGTTCATCGATTAACAGAAATCAGTGTACAAACTGAGCGTTGGGTGATATATTTTATCACTAAACGTTCTTTTCAACATGACGCAGAATGAATAAACTAATCTTTTGTTTATTAACCGTTCCACCTTCAAGGGAAAACAAAGGGTGGATCATTTGCAGCAGACGCGTGTAGCTATCGCTTTGGCATGTGCGAATTTTCTTTTGTTTTTTGGCTAAAAACAAAAGAAATTTTCCACGCACTATCGCGACAGCTATACGCGTATGCTGCAAGTGATTCCACCCAAAAATTCACTCTCTTCTGCAAATTATATACAAACATTGTCTCCAAGTAAACTGGGCTATTAGATAGTTCACTGATTGCTGTGGTACCACCATAATTTCTGATAAACAGAAAGAGGACAAACATGGAAATCAGCAAACAATTGCAACGCAAACTTTTGATCCACAAAACGAGCTAATGTGGTTAACTAACACATTGCATCAATGGTGAGAAACTACAAAGTCAACCGCTAACTTGGGCGCAATCCTTTGGCCACAAAACATGCTAATAAAACTTAATTAACCGCTAATTATAACGCAATTCTTTGATGTACAAAAAACAACACAACAACAACACAAAATTTTGGATTTTTCAACTGCGTTGATAAGGTATAGTACAAGAACACTGATTTTTGGCCATGGGAGAAGTTTATTTACTCGACTCACGAAACGTGAAAAGGTAACAACAAGAGAGCGGAATAAACCTCTCTGCTACCTCACCTGACGCAATGCAACGGTTTGATTCATGAAAACGCGCTGTCCTTAAATTAATGCAGCACGTAGTTTCAACCGAACCATGCCCAGGCCCCCTGTGGCGCGGTTTTCATTCACAACCAAGTAACTGCCAAACTGACGAAACAACCTGAAGGGACCACACTGGAAAAAGAGATTTTACATCTTCAAACCGTTGGATTTCTGCGAAACTGTGTTGGACCGAATGAAATAAAAATTACTTTAAATGCAGTGGTGTTTTCCTGTAAAACAATTCTTTACTTTCACATAAGTAATCATCCTTCCACTCGTGTAATAATTGATTATTGAAAGGAAACTGTACTTTTCGGTATCTTAACCGTGTAAAGAATTTCGCATTAGTGTTACTCGTTTGCAGAATTTTAAAAATTCTGGGATTTACTAACCATGTAGGTAAGTCAAAAGAGTGCATCCGGGTCAAATGATTGCGTCCTAATCAGAGACTGATTTGCTCGTTTGTCAACATTAATTGTGATATTGACAAGTCGTTGCGGATCAAAGGGTTGCGTACAAATTAGTTTTTGTTTGGGACAAGCAAGTTGCGGTCGAAATTGTACGTCGAACAACTCCTCTTCGCAACCTGTCTCGCAACGAAAAATTGCGTTGTGAGTTGCGGGAAAAGTAGACTAGCCTTCAGCTTTTCACAACGTTTTCCTGCTTTGCAATGCTGTCATCATAGCATTGCAAGTTGCTGGAAAAAGTGCCTCGTGTAACAGCGCCTTAGTTGGTAAAACAGCAGTCTGTGAAGAATATTTTCTACCAGTTTGTTTTATCAAAGAACGAGATTGCTCAGTTTACTTGCATACAATGTTTGTTACCATTGTTACCAATCGTGATGGAATGAAATTCAGTTTTGCGGGAAAGCAGAACGTTGATGAACAAGGAAGCTACAAATTAATTAATTAGAGCAAATCAACAAACTGCGTCGTAAAGATTTCTCACGTATCCCCTAGGGGGCGAAGGCAAAAAATTCTGTTTTCCTATAATCTGGAGCGACCGAAGAAATTCTTCTGTACCATTTAAAATAACAGTTTTCACATTTGCAACTCTGCGTTGATTGTTTGCTCACATCACAAAAAGGATATTGAGATCGCTAAAATGTGTGTGAACTTTACTCAGTAGCGACATCCTAATCCGTTCACTTTTCTATTAAACTTTAAGAAGAGAAACGTGTCCCTTTCAGAAGATAATCAATGTTGTTTTGGTTGTTTTCGCGTGGATGTAACGCTGTGGCAGTTTCCTTTATGAAAGAGGTGAAATTGTTCAGGTAGAGTCTAACAACTAACAGTCGAAAAGACAACTTAAAAGATTTGAAAACGTCAGTCGTTCAAGGAATAAAGTTTCATAACCTTTTGTTACTGTTTTCGCTCTCGTCAGTTTGCCAGACAAAAAGCAGCAGAACTGGAAGATTTTCAAGGCAGCACTGCGCAATTAGGGGAAGGAGTCTTAGGTTGGTATCAAAAAGTGGTTTCTGTAGGAGAGTAACACAAGTGTCAGACTGTAAAACTGAAACTAAAAACCTTTTGCAAAACACTGCTAAGTAAACATTACTGGCCTGAGGTGATGAGGATATGTAAACTCGGGCATAACGTCACGTAACATATGTTTGGCTTTATTTTAATTGCAAATTTGCGCTTTGGAACTGAGACTTACGCCTGCGTCTCGAGTTTACTTAAACTTTCGATTTCTTCCAAACTCCTCTTGTTTGCGTCAGGTCATATGAGCATGCGTACCAACAAACACCGCCACAGGAAAGTACTGCTTAATAATAGAACCACTGGAAAGTAATGCTGAATAGCTCTTAGTGGAGTGTTCAGACTGTAGGGTTTCATACACAGACTCAAAACAAAACCACTGGAAAGTAATGCTGAATAGCTCCTAGTGGAGTGTTCAGACTGTAGGGTTTCATACACAGACTCAAAACAGAACCACTGGAAAGTAATGCTGAATAGCTCTTAGTGGAGTGTTCAGACTGTAGGGTTTCATACACAGACTCAAAACAGAACCACTGGAAAGTAATGCTGAATAGCTCTTAGTGGAGTGTTCAGTCTGTAGGGTTTCATTCGTAGGCTTAACGTGTTAGAGCCAAATTGTGCAGCATAGTTAACAGCGCCATAAGAAAGTACGGCTTATGAGCTTCGGAATGCTGGACTTTGGATTTTATCCACAGTTTCAAAGGTTAGACCACTTGCACAGCACAACAAATAGAACAACAACAACATCAACAAACAACAAATGCTCATTTCAGCTTTATTTAGGCTTTTATTCTTCAAATTTAATGCTTTTGTTGGCCTTCTTTTAAGACTCCGAGAGTGGAACTTCACCCGCAAAAAGAAGACGTTTGGTCAAACAGGTAGGAAGCCTTTTTTTGACTTAATTGTCCATCTATCTTGGTGCATGGTATTCATCTGTTTTTCCTCTGTTTGTTTGTTGTTTGTTTGTGCTCATCTTCAGCACAATAAGGAACTGCTTATAAGTTCTTTTTTCTATTCTACAGGACGGCGAAGAAATCATCAAAGATTTTCTCAGTCAAGTGGCAAAGTTACCTGTGGAAAATATGACAGACGAACAAACGGCGTGTGAAGTGTCCAAGTTAAAGGAGAACGTCCTCGCAAAAAACAATCCTTACATACAAGAACTTTTGGCCAAATAAGAGTGACTTAAAAGGTGAAAACCAAGTGTCGTTTGGGGGGAGAATCCTAGAAACACTCAAAAGGTTTCAGTTTCTTTTTTACCGATGAGATGACTTCATCATCAAGACCCTCCACTGGCACCAACAAGATTTAGCTGAAGAGTCTCAGGAGAAGACTCCCACCTGTTTTGGGTTGAGGCGGTTGATAATTATTCAACTTTATGCTCAGCTGTTTTATGAGCAACCCCGTCGTAGCGTCCAGATCTCATTGCAATACAAAGAGTCGCAATTTGCGACCGAAATATTTGCGCTACAAATATATATATATATATAACTGGAATTTAAAACCGTAAGATAAATTAAAAATTTAGGCAAGAGTTCATTTTTATCGCTGTAAGAGGTTTTGAGTAAATGTTTGAAAACAAAAACATTAATCAGTTAGCTAAAACAGTATGGAGTAAATAAAACGGAGGAAACGTTCATTTACATGACGTTGTGAGTTTCATTCAATTAGGAGCAAGATTTTCGCTTCCAACCAGAGTGACCTTGATGTGTCTCAGCCGCCAGCTGTGGGTTGTGCTCTTTGTTGGCTCTCAAATCGCTCGGAGGGTTTTCTCTATGTTAATCTTTCTTTCTCTCTCCACAAAAGTGAACCAAAAGCGTTTTCTTTTTATTGTCTTGAGCACTTTTTCTCAACGTTCCGGGCTCAACGAAAACTTGTAAAACTTCGTTTCTTTTGAGGAGCAGTGTTGTGAGTGGTCCCCTCCGACAATTGTCCTAGGTCGTCCTAGGTAATAGTACGAATTCCGAACTCTTCCCATGTCTCCCTCATGCTTAAACCGACAACTATCACCCCTACCTAGTCTGTAAAATCTAGTTACGTAAATAACATGTTGTAAGTATAAGGATGATTCCTATTTATCTTTTCTGGGCAGTTCTGCTGAGTGCCGATAACGGGAGAAGCTTGGAGCAAACTATCGCCGCTGAACAGTGAAAGTATATGCTCCGAGCTTTATCCGTCCTTGGCGTCACTAGAACAGACTTCTTCATTATCATGTCTTATTTATAATAAATACTGAGCAAGGTATTTTATTCCCAGATCTTTTTTTTCCTTTCCTTTTTTTCTCGAGACGATGGCTAGGACGAATTAAAATCGAGGTATTTGGAATTTAATCGTAACTCGGTTGCCCAGCACGAAAACAAAACTAGGGCATAATGAAGATCACAATTCGAAACAAAAGTTACGTGGCCATTCTACGTTCGTGATAGCCTGTCGTATTCTTGACTGATAACAATCATACAACCAGGCCTGTCTTTCGGTTGATCAAAACAGATCTGGGGACATACTCACTTCATGCCATGGGAAACAAGTACAGCCATTTCTTATTGTTTTCTTTTTCAACTGTGTTGCTCGCTGAAAACTCATCACCAGGAGCGTAGCATTGAGTAGCCCTCTTAGGTCCGCGTTTTACCGTCAATGGGGGCGTTTATGCGAGGTCATCACTTTATGAGGACTCGGTGTTGTGCAGAGTTGACCCTATACCATTTAGTTTCGCGGTAGTTCCAAAACTGATTACGATTAAACATTGAAAATTAATCCGCCGAAGGTAATATATAGATTTAGCCAAGCCTAAAGGCGGAGCCGCGAAGGAATAAACTGGTGTTCGTTTCTCAAAAATAGTCCTGAAACTTTTCGGTCTGAAATATATTTCGGGGCTTTTTTTTTGTCTCGTTCGCTTTCGAAAAGTGTTTCTCAAAAAGCCTGAAAGTGTTCCGAATTGTCCTCCAATATTTTGGGGATCTGTTCTGTAAAACCAAGCTCGAAAAGTCATTCTAGAGGCTGAGCACAGCTTGGTTATTTTACTCACGAGCCGTCTTGCTTGGTGTTGCAATGTTTCCGTATCCTGTCATTAACTGTCAAGGCTTGTCAAATCTCCTTGGATTATTGGCTGTTCGTTTGAATGAACTTGAAACGGCGCTCATTTACAAAAACAAAATAGAAATTATTCGACTGTTTAAATGGGTTATCTTCATCGCGTTCGGATGTTAACAAATAACATGAACTGCCACTAAATAAAAATATTAGT
>Ga0126336_10000041_pt1 | contig 26926 bp, 28 predicted proteins | sample SidCmetagenome_FD_92530 | JGI IMG/M metagenome (GOLD analysis project Ga0126336, IMG submission 92530) | Coral microbial communities from El Islote,Puerto Morelos, Mexico - Siderastrea C C metagenome | ecosystem: Host-associated > Invertebrates > Cnidaria > Coral | place: El Islote,Puerto... | reverse complement strand
TCCCTTTCACAGGCGAGTTTGTCACCGATGGATGGCTTCCAAATATCCTTGTAAACCTGCATGGAAGCCACGAACAGCTAAAGAAATCGCTAAAATTTGCTTTGCGAATTGAACGAAGCGACAGCACTTGTCACCAGCTTTCTCTCTTCTCATCGAATGCCTGGCTACTAAGCCTCGATACGCAACCGAACGGCGAACGAACTTACTCATAAATTTTCGGACTTGGATAGCTTTAACTGGAAAAATGCTGGGGAAAAGTTCATCGGGGAAAGCGGTCTTGTGTTCAAGTACGTTTTCGTACCTTTTTTGTACTTGTTATAAGGATTAAAATGTGTGTTTGAGTCTTACTCAGACGACAAATTGAATCACCGATCCGTAGTGAAAAGGACTTCACTTCAACCAATATGTTCATTTAAGCTTATAAATGAAATGACTCTGCTATGAATTTTTGACAAAATTTTTTTTTTCCAAATCTTGAGCTTCTAAACTCGGGGTGCGGCCTATCTGCGAGTGCGGCTTATACGCCGGTGTTTATGGTACGTATAAAAATAAAATAAAACTAATTTTTCGGTTTATTTTTTCTTGTAGTAGTTTTTTTCATGGTTTTTCCTGACTAGAGGCCACTTTCCTTTTGGCCAAGTCCTCCATTGTCACATGGTACACCTATAGGAGAAATGCTACACAATTGATTAGCAAGTGCATCTCATCACCCATCGCCCTCCTGTTTCTCTTTAAAAATAGTAATCACATTGCTGTTCTCCCACGAAAAATGACCACGAAAGAAGTATGTATTTGAGCATTGTTCTCATGTTTCACAATGCAACCAACACAAAACTTACATTTGGGCCAACTGGGTCTTCATAATCCTTTATGTTTTCAGCCATAACTGCCCTGATTACATCCTTTATGCAGGCTGGAAACACGTACGTTGGCTGGTATCCCTTGACTGCTTCCTTCTGCTTTAGAAGAGAAATTCGAAAAACAACACTTGAGTGCAGAAGTAATGTGAAGACGTATCTTACGTGGAACAAAAGAGTGAAAATAGACTTGTATTCTTACTTTAAAGTTAGATGCCTTATTTTGAGGACAAAAACTCACTTGTGAGAAAGAATTTGGTACTACAATATGTTGTAATATCCAGTAATTTTAAACGGTTTTCATAACTTACAGAAATAACTGAATGAAATCAACATTATTTCTTTATGTTTTTCTTGCACTTGCTGATGAACGGGTCCTTCTACTTGGGGTGTGGGATCCAACTCACCTTTAACCATGGAGGCATCTGCATGTACATTCACGATTCTATTCGATATGATGTATCCGACATTATGGACGAGAAATTTGAAGTTTTCTGGATCCTGTTGACTCCTGTTAATGATCGCTCCTGTTAACAGTATGCCTATTGACCTAGTTACCAGTGCCAAAATACTGGGCCTCAATGTCTCCAGTGACCTGAAATGGAACTGTCAGATTGACTCTATTATCAAGAAAGCTAGGAAGCGCTTGTACAGTTTATCTCAGCTTACACGCTCTGGTCTAGGTACCCGTGAGCTAGTTCAGTTTTACCGAACTTGCATTCGCCCTATCATGGAGTATGCTTGTCCCGTCTTTCGTGACAGTCTTGCCTCGTCTCTCTCCAACGAGCTCGAGGGAGTACAAAAGCGGGCTATCCGCAAATAGTGAGGCATTGGTTGAGTCAGGCCTAATTAAACTTTCAGACCACTGCCAGGAACTAGTAGATGAGCTATTTAAGGACGTTGTACAGAACGAACAGAATAAGCTCCTCCACGGCCTTCTCCCTGCTCACAATACCTGTACCTTGAACCTGAGAAACACACGGAAGTTTAGGCCCGTTTTCAAGACGAACAGATTTTTAATAGCTTTATTATCTTTAATGCCCTCAAGACCTAACAATGTTATCAGAGTTTCACTATTTTCAATTGCTTTTTATTCTACTATATTTCTAATTTTATCATATCACACTTAATTGTAGAGCATAGCGGTTTTAGTATTCATTCTTAGATATTTGTATGCAAATTAGTTTTAAATTACTAGTATGCTCTTGTAAATAATGGCATAATTCAACTTTTAGTTGCAAAGTGATTACCAATAAACCATCCATCCATCCATCCACTTTTAACTCTACCAAATTCTCGTGCTGTGAGATCACATGAGATTTTAAAGCAACACGAGCACTAAGCGTAGCCAAAGAACCAACTTTTATTTACACAAGTGTTGCTCCTAGTGCTGAGTACCCGATCAGCAAAGTATTCGTTTTAGCAATAGGCTTGTTGTAAAACCTTGCGAAGGTAAACTCTGAGGACCGCCCAGCTGTCTGCAAGATATCATCAAGACTTACTGATGCATTGTTGGCTGCAGATGTACTAGCGACCCGTGCTGTGTGGTTTAAATCTTGACGTGGCTATTCCAGAGTCAATGAGAACAGATTTCACCCAACAGGTTATGGTAATAAATCTCTACTAACTTTCTTCTGATAGCTAATAAACAATTGGCTTTCTGAGCCCCTTAATGTTTGGGTCCTTGTCAAATACTGCTGTAGTGTGCTAACTTGCAGAGTTTTTATCTTCTAATGCTTTAAGTTTAACAAGTGGGTTATTGATTCCTTGTCTGCTTTGTTTCAAATGCTCAACAATCTGGAAAGTGCAGCAATTATTTGAAAAAACCATGTAGTCAATATTTAACAAATGAGCCCATGCAGTGAAAAACGTACCCCCCAATATCGTGTCTTTACAAATAACGCTATGTGCTGTACAAAATCTGTACCCCCCTCCCTCCCCCAGTTTGATAGGAGGCTTCCTCAGTCCTAGTTCACTCGTCCAGGTAGAGCATAACGTCTAAGAGTTTATTATTGTATCGTTATCGAATAGGCTTGGATAAATTCTGCAGGCAGAATTTAGAGCAGAGGAAGGCATTTTCGAGCATAATTTGAGCAGAGTAACGGAAAATCAGTAACACTAATGATATGCATTACAGTTGTAAGAAAAATTGAAAACTAAATATAAAACAAATGGAAAATACCTTGTGATTAATGTGATTATAAACTACAATGTGCTCACAAACTATTCAATTACAGTTTTGCCATGCAAAATTGCAGGTTAGGTCCCAGGCTTCAGGTTAGGTACCGTACATGGGTACCGAGCAGAATTCGACCAGAAGTTAGGTGTCCGGGCAAAAACTAACCTATTGAAAAATGCTAACACAGAGCCTATTATAAACTTCACCTGGGCTGAAAAACAATCTAAAATCAAAGAAGCATCAAAGGTGGGAGTTTTGTGAGGAAATCCCTGCAAGGATTGACACGAGAAGATGCACTGTTGGCCCTAGAAGCTCATATACCAAACTGCCGCGTGAACTCGATTTGTGAAGTTCAAAGCGTTCCATAAGCAGAAACATTAAGGCAAAAACGAAAAATGTACCCCCCACACAAAGCTTCACCTGAAAAGGCTGAATTTTGTGGTCCACGAAATTCAATTACGACAGCATTGCATTATGGAAAGTACCAATGGGTCCTTAAGAAATTCGCAGGCGGTCACATCTGTCTTATTCAGGTAGTGCTTTGCTCTAGCTATTCTACATTTTCTATAAGGAAAACACTAAAGGAAGTGCTTTTTCCCGTTTTTGTATAATGTCTATACACGATTGCAAGGTTAAAATTACAAATGGAACCACTTCAAACAGGTTGGGCACTCAACCCAGTCCATGAGTGCCTTTGATGGCATTCCTGGGGGACACTCCTGTTTGCATATCTCGCACATTTCTTCCACCACAATAGTCTTCCCTCAGCTCTCTATACCACGGGATTGAATTAGAAAACAAGTCATAATTATGCCATGTGCTCAATTCTTCATAACCGTACACAGAGTGCCAAACCCTTATAAAGAACAGCATGTAAAAATTCGTGTAGCGTGCAAAAAGAATATATATAATCATGCGAACGCATTTGTTGTATTTCAGCGGGTTTCTCATTTAAAAATTAATCAAATGAATTGCCTGTTAAGTACAATGAGTTAACTAGAAATGGGTACAGTAGTAATATAATGGACTATACCTTCAATGTCCAGCCTCTGGGAGACGCCCATGGCTCCCAGTACAAAAGACTTGCCCTTCACTAAGATACAAACAGAATGGCACATCGCTTTAAAATCTAGGACTTTAAGAAAATGGAATATATAAGCAATTAGTGTATGATACATTTGCAGTCTAGAGTTGCAAAGGATGTGCAAAAATCAGTTTTTCCCAACAACAGTCACACTGAACCTATGATCTTCCGCTTAAAAGTTCAACTGCTCTACCACTAAGCCCCAGGAGTGACTCGTGGAAGCTGTATATTTGTAATAAATGACAGTCCATGAAGTAAAACTGTTTACAGTTAATTGCCTCTGTAATTTGCTGCATCCATTCCCATGCCGTTGTTTCTTTTTGGCTTTGGGCTGGCATCATTTTCTTTTCCAGTTTCCTTGCTCCCTTCCTCTTCATGCGCGTTTCCGTTCTCATCCTCATCCTCGTCTCTTTTATGGCTGTCCTCATCCTCTTCTGTGTCTCGATCACTGATCCCATCCTCAGCATCATCTGTTTTACGGCCGTCCTCATCCTCATCTGTCTCGATCACTGCTCCCATCCTCAGCATCATCTGTTTTACGGCCGTCCTCATCCTCATCTGTGTCTCGATCACTGCTCCCATCCTCAGCGTCATCTGTTTTACAGCCATCCTCATCCTCATCTGTGTCTCGATCACTGCTCCCATCCTCAGCATCATCTGTTTTACGGCTGTCCTCACCCTAATCTGTGTCTTGATCACTGCTCCCATCCTCAGTGTCATCTGTTTTACGGCCATCCTCATCCTATCTGTGTCTCGATCACTGCTCCCATCCTCAGCATCATCTGTTTTACGGCCCTCCTCATCCTCATGTTTGTCTCGATCACTGCTCCCATCCTCAGCACCATCTGTTTTATGGCCGTCCTCATCCTCATCTGTGTCTCAATCACTGATCCCATCCTCACCGCTCCTGCCAGAAGCCTTGTCTGAGTAAGTGACCAAAGAAAGGCCTAAAAGACAACGTATTTGTAATCGTGCTACTCATTGCTGTAAAGAGGATGAAGGGGTGAATAGATAAATAGTGAAAAAACATTTTCTAAACGACACACATTTCTTTGTTAAATCAGTGAATGTTTGGGCTTTTAGGACAGTTAAAAAGCTAAGTTTGGACTATACGCATCCTGAAAGCGTCTTTCTCCAAAGCAGCTCCTCTGATCTGCGCTGGCTTCGCTGCCTTTAAACCCTTATACTAGTAGTGATCCTAGATTAGAGAGTGTGTTCAATTTGACAAGGATAAATTGGATTGTGAGATTGATGTGTGTTGGCAAAAGACCATATGAAGAATTGTGGAGAGTTCTCCCTGGGTTAACAAATCAATCTTTCGCCCTTGGTGACTGTCTAATGTGTCGATACATTTTCGTTAATAGGGTAATATATCTTGTATTCTTAAAAGAATCATTTTACTTAAACGCCATTAATACGGACACTTTCTATTGTCCCCCTTAGTATCCATTTTATTGGTAACAGGGTTCAACTGTATTCAACAATACACAAACTACAAGAACAAATAATGCTCAAAAATTAAACTAACATCTAACGTCTGTGACGTGGAAATGGCCTTAGGTCAGTAGCACAGTACATATCTACAAATGCTTACATGCTAATATGACATTATTCTAATGAACTTCAAAATCCATTTGAAATCATTTATGTACACAGAAAATGAACTTCTATAACTAGATAAACAAATTTAGAATTCAATAAAAATCCATGTTTTTTGGCAAATCTCTTTTAAGTTCAACATGTTGTTATTGTTTGTGACTGCAAGGGACAGCCTCGTAGCTGTAAATGTGGAAGAGATATTGCAATTCATATATGCCTAACATCGTTTGTACGAGTGAACCATGCCACTGATCCTTAGTCATCGCTGACAATGGCAAATCTGTGGGATCTGTCCCTTGCCATTTTTTGGCCACACTTTAAATGAGATTGGAGTGAATTTTTCTGGGCTTTTACAATGGCCTCGTTTTGATAAAAGTCCATCAGAAAATTGAACAGAAAGTGCAAGCCAAATTTCGCGCACAGATGCTCCTTAACCACCGTTGATTTTTTCTGGCATTTTCGGATTCCTGCATGCTCATGGCAACACAGCTTGCCTGCTGGCAAAGGTCAATATCATGGAACAGGCACAAAGGAGACTTGTGTGGCTTACTTAACACACAGGTATATATTTAATGTTAATCTACAGGTATTACTATTATTGCTGTTTCACGCTTCTCACTATTAATTCTTGTATCCAGAAGACGCCAAGATGCTTGATCCTAAAGCCAAAAGGTGATCGGCATGCGTAGTAAAATAGGAATTCAGTGAAATTAAACGTTTGATTATACTGGAATATTAATCAAAATTTGTTTATTCCCTTTTGATTTCTTTGCATGTGATAGAAATCTGGCACTTATAAAATAAAACATTCCTTTTTGGGTACTGCATGTGATTAACATTGCCAAATAAACTGTGATGGGTTTCTAATATCAATTAACCTATAAAATTCAGTCCATTCATTTCTTTATACCCAAATCATCCTCCATAGAAAACGCATGCACTTTTCATTAACAGAGGAAAAAATGCATTAGCAAAAACAGATAATAAGAAAATGACAGCATATTCGTGATTCCCATTCACTTCGCAGGAAAACGGAAATATAGCGTGATAATATCTTTTATTCTCTCAAAATACTAAAAAAATACAACAGGACATTAGCATGATCAAACTAAACATTTCTAACTTACACAAAGCCATTATTCTGCAGACCATGTCCTTTGAAACACTCAAAAGTCGCTCATTTATACATTACTGAATCAAAAACAGTACTCTGGATAACTCAGTTGTTACCAAAAGGACTTTATCTTATCGGGTCTACTGTAGCACTGTGAATATCGACATGCTGTCATTCAAAAGTTTTTTACCTTCAGGAAAGGTAAGGCTTATTGCAGCACACAGTTGACAATGAAGTGTCTGTATTAGTGAAGTTAACTTTCTATGAGAATCTGTTAACTGGCCAAGAAAAAGGCATCTATTGTCCGCATTAAGGGGTGTCCGTATTTAGCAGGCTGGATTTAGAGAAAATGTAAGGGCTTTTCCTGTGGACAGAGAAAACTGTCCATAATAACGAGGTGTCCATGTCAAGCGGGTGTCTGTTAAGTGTCGGTCTGGATCTGAGGTGTTATCTAAAACTCAGTCTCCTTGCTGATCTGATTAGTTGTTGATACAAAAGTACTGAAATACAATTCAAGCAACACCTGCCAATGTGTTCACATTTATGTGAGCAAAACATACTGCTTCGTCCGAAAAGGACGTCAACTTTACCCATGATGCATTTCCAGAAAGCTCAATCCAGTCCCTTGTGACTTTAAGTGGAAGTTTTTGTTTTTTCGAGCAAGATTATTTAGTTGAACGGAGTGAAAATGTTTGGGGTGAGGTGAATTAGTCGGAGTGTAAGATTATTAAATTCAGAGTGAAGTTTTAGAATTCGTAGTGAGTTTTAGCATTCGGACTGAGCTTTTAGAATTGGGTGTGAAGCTTAAGAATTGGAAGTGAGTTTCAAGAATTGGGGGTGAGGTTTAAGAATTGGGAGCATGTTTACAAATTTGGAGTCTCGTTTGGAATTCAGACTGCATTTGAGGGCCACTGTAAAACACCATGTACACCCTAGTTATCTCCATTCATCACCTAAAAATAACGAAAATATCTCCCATAACGCACAAAAACATGGGGAAGATGCTCTCTTGGGAATGCCAAACATCACATGAACAACACCGAATCTATTCGAAATGATCACGAAAATCACCACAGGAATGTGCTGACGTGCTAGTATCATCTCTTGGTTGCAATCGCAACCACGAGATTATAATGCCTTTGAATTTGTGATCTTGATTACAAAGTAACAGTACTGAAGAAAGCTACGGAAAACAACATCACAAAGAAAAAATGAGTGAGATATTTTTTCATTTCTGTTAAACTTTATTCTTCGCAGCTCACCAAGATTCGACTACAGAGCCGTTCAAAGGCGCCTTCTTCGCAGTGACGAAAGAAGCTCAGTGTAACTTTAACAATTCCACTTATGTCACTTAAGTTCATGACCTTCTTTAGCTTTCGAAATGCTTGCTACCCAACTTTGAAATTGGTGTGCGGGCTATCTGTTTTATTCACTGAAAGGCCTGTTGGGAGGATAGTTTGCCATTCTAGTCACGCAACTCTGGTAACGTCAGCTTTCTAACGGATGTCTGGGATTAACTAGTGTACCTATTTGGGTAGCCTGAGTGGCAGATGTGGAAAGGGAAGGGAAAAGGGGAGAAATCATTCGCAAACGTGGAGCACGAGAGGAAGGGAAGAGGGAAAGGGGGAGGGCGCCCTCTCCCTTTCTCTCTTCCCTTTCTCGAGCAGGAATGCCTAACCATCGTAGGGATGTCTTCATCTCTGACCATCTGAATGTTTCCTCCGCTCTCATACTGTACAGCTCCCATAGTAGTTGTGCCCTCGTTGTGTGCACTGACTTTAAGGGGGTAGAGCTTCTGAGTTGGACATTTCAGGCGAATCTTGCGAAGAGAATTGTCCACTGTTACCACTTCCGCTACATGAACTAAGTTGTCTCTTCCCCGCAGCAGCTTCTCCACTTTCCCCATTCTCCACTGTTGTCTGGGTGTCTTGTCCGCATAGATGTGTAAAATGTCACCTACGTTAATGATTCTTCTTGGTTCTCCTCCTTTGAGTTTCTGGTACTCCCGGATTCGTGTCAAATATTCTTTCTTCCATCGATTTCTGAAGTGGGTACGGATACTCTCCAAATATCTTTCCTGCCGGGCTAGTGTGATCATAGGTGCACTTCCAGTAGGAGATTGGTCTAGCAGGCGCCACCCAAACACAAGATGAGAAGGCGTGAGAGGGGCTTCAGATAACTCATCATAGATATAGGTTAAGGACCTGGAATTTAGAACTCCTGCAGTTTCGATCAAGACCGACTCCAGTTCTTCATAACTCAGCTCTGCATTTCCAAGCACTTTCTTGAGGCACCTCTTCACTAGCTTGATGCAGATTTCAAAGAAACCACACCACCAGCTGGCTTAGGGCACGTTAAATTTCCAGTCAATGCTCCGATAAAGAACAAACTTCTTCACTTCAGCATCCTTGAACGTTTTCCCATTGTCTGAAATGAACAGGGTCAGTAATCCTCTTCTACTGAAGAATCGCTTTAGCACCCTTAAGAATGAGTTCATGGAGAGGTCTGGGGCACGTTCAAGGTGATCAGCTCTCGCACTGGCACACATAAAGAGAGCCATGTAGCATTTGTACATCTCCTTTAGACTGGTAGATATTCTTCACATACAAGGGACCGGCAAAGTCCACTCCAACTTCAGAAAATGCCAGATCACCTGAAACTCGAAATGAAGGTAGAGGTGGAGTGGGTGGAGTACTGTAGGCTCTCCCTAGCATCTATTGCATGTAACAACACTTGGAGAGTACATCCTTGACAGCTTACCATCCTTTGATAATCCAGAACTTTTCTCGGATTTCAGTAAGAGTTTCTCTAACCCCATTGTGTTTCACGAAACTACACAATCACCAACTTTGTGAAATTCTGTTTCCTTGGTAACAGGATGGGAAATTTTTGCTGAATACGGTAGCGAGGAATTCTGGATTCTTCCCTTACATCGTAGAACTCCATCTTCATCTTTGAAGTCCCCTAACTGTTCCCAGATAGAACTGGGTTTCTCCTTTTCCTCAAGTTTGGTTTGGACTTCCTTGTAGCACAGAATCTTAGCAGCATTGGCCTCTTCTGCACTGATTTCAGGATGTTTCCGGGCTTCTCTTGATCCTTTTGACGAACTTCAGAACAAGTTCGGTCACTCTGACAAGTTTACTGAGACTGCTAAATCTATCTGGTTTGATGGCTTCTGAAATGTTCTGGGAAACTTGTACTGATACAGTCATTACATTCGAGACTTCATGTTGTGCCTTTCCTCAATTCTTTTGTGGCTTCTTCTGAGATCGGGTCTTCACTGATTAGACAGATAGGTACGCTTGGCCACTGATCCTTATCTTCCTGTCGAAATGGTGCTCCTTTCCACCAAAGATCACTGGAAACAATGTCAGAACTTTTTGCTCCTCATGAAGCTATGTCACTTGGGTTAAGTTCAGACGGGCAATATCTCCAATGTATGTTACTCCAAAGACTCCGGATCTTCTTAACTCAATGTTGTACAAACTGCTTGAAATCCTTCGATTCTCCATTGATCCACCACCATACAATCTGAGAATCAATTCAGTTGAACACTGCATCAATCTTCAGGGTGCAGCTCAATGCCTCATATACAGCCTTCATCAGGGTTGCTAGCGATAAGGCTGCCATCAATTCCAGTCGAGGAATTGTTTCTCCTTTCAGAGGGGCGACTCATGTTTTGGGGCTAGCAGATGTGAAGAGCACATGTTAGCAGTTGACACCCGGATGTATACATTCGCATGATAAGCGATCTTGCTTCCATCTGCAAAACCATGCAGTTGAACTGATTTGACATCTTCTGCTTCCATCCTATCTAGAACACTACGAGGAGTTGCAGTGCTCGAGACTCCCACCATGTCTTGTGCTAATTCTCTCCAGCGTGATGTGAGATCTTCCGGTAGGGCCTCGTCCCAACCAATCTTGAGCTGACAAATTTCTTGAAACATGCACTTCAATGGCAAAATAACTGGTGACAGCAAACCTAGTGGGTCATAGAATTGAGCAGTAATGCTCAACAGTTCTCACTTTGTTAGAGTTCCGTCCAATGCTTGTTTAGAGAAGGTGGCAAGGTCAAACTTGAGGTTGTCTTCTATCCGATCCCGGGGAAATCCCATTACTTTGATGAGGGTATCTTCACTCATAACATTATTTGGGGTGGACTTTGAGTGATCGTCATCTACAATCACATCAGACTTGGTAAAGGAGTGGTTTCAGATGGTCGGTCAGGTGTTAAAGGTAGAGATGACTCCTCCTTCTTGATCCAGTTGGTTAACTCTTGATTATTTGATGCCCACTTCTGCATATTAAACCCCCTTCCCTGAAACGTGACTTAAATTTCCAGTACAGTTCAAAGCAGTCCTTTACCGAGTCCTTTCCAGAAGCAAAATCATCAACATACAAGGCTCTAACAACAGTGCTCACAAATTGTGGATCAATGTCCTCATAATTTGCCAGGTGGGTCCTCAGTGTCACATTCAGAATGAATGGAGAACAGACAAGGCCAAACACAAGCTGTGCAGATCTCAGTGTGATGATTTTCGGATTTAAGGAATAGATGTCATCTATCCATAAGGACCTTAACAAATTTCTTTCCTCTGGGTTGACTTCGATGTTCAAGAATGCTTTCTCCAAGTCCCCTATCAATGCAACTTTGTGGAGACGAAATCTCAGCAAGATATCAAAGATCGGTGGAGTTAAGGCAGGACCTGGAAGAAGACAGTCATTCAAACTTGGTTCATTGCGGGACTTAGCACTAGCATCGTAGACTACTCGCAGTTTGGTAGTGGCTTTGTCTTCTTTCACCACTTCTTCATGAGGAAGGTAATGAACAGTCCCCAGAAGAACTTCCCTTTCATGACTTTTGTCAATCAATTTGACAACACCAGAGTTTATCTGTTCCTTGATAACACTGTCATACTACTGCAATAGTTCCGGCTTGGACTCAAATCTTTTTAAGGAAGACGTGAGACGGTTTCATGCCAACAAGTAGTTGTCTGGAATGAGGAGTGTTCTTTTTTAAATGGGTGAGAGACCTCAGAACGGCTACCATTAAACCGTACTTTGGCGAGATAATCTTCACAGAATTCTTCTTCTCTTCCCTTAACTCTGAGCGTGTCGTAATCCCAAAACCTGCTCAGTTCTTCTTTAAGTGATACATCAGCTGAGTTAAGGTCTTCTTTAACCACCTGACGTTCGGTTTTCATGACATGGGAAATGTTGACATTTGATGTATGTTGGCCTGCAGTTGCAACATTTATTGGACCACTCAAGACATACCCCAGTGAACTGCTACAGCTCCATGAGATTCCCCCCGTACCACATGGGTTTGGACAGTAGACCAGTAATAAACAGTTCCAATCGTGACATCTATTTCAAGATCTTCATCCCCCGAGAATAGTGTGCCAAAGGTAAGCCTTGTAGATGGGGATAGCTCTGCTGGGCGACCTCAGTGGTTTGGTTAGCTATGGGCCCACAAATTAATTCAACTTCATAGGCATTGACAAACACTTTCAATTGATCTTGGCATTCCAATGCAAACTGAACAATGTTACATTTCTTCAGGGGTGCTTCATTGTTTCCAAACGTTTTAACCCATTAACGTCCGCATTTTTTTTATTGCTTCGCTAAATTGGCAGTTGGTAATAAACAACTGCATGTGCAGTACGAAGGGACAATTAATAGGCTCGAAAAAACAACACTCATTTGATCTAGAGTAGTTAAAATTTCTAACTGTTAAGTAAAATACACCAGTTGTCAGTTAAGAATTAGCCAAAAATGCAATCTCAAAGTCAAAAATTTGAAATTTATGCAAGAGATTTCACTTGTTGTCTCGCGCGTGAAATCAAACCACAACAGAGGATTTGTGTCTGTTTAGGTCAGATTACTATTTTTCGAAATTTCATGAATGAAGATTCACAGAAGAGGAAACAGTAAGCTTTTCTAAAAATGCATTTATTGATACACGCCTTTGTTCGTTTCTGAAAACTAAACGCGTTCAATTCTTTCTTCAAGGGAAGCTACGCGCAAGTGATTTCACTCGATGTGCAAGTTATTTTGAAGAGCATTTGCTGATGCGAACTTTTCCTCGTTTTTCAAAACTTTTACGGAAAATTTAAGGAATACGAAGAATTCCTCAAGTACAAAGCTATTTTGGTGAAAATTTACATTAGATTTTTAATTTACTCTGCCATAGACACGTAGAAGTGCTAATAACAGCATTCCCAGAAAGTCCGCAGCTTGAAAAATCTTTGCAGATGGAAAATTGTCCTTTGCTTTGACAAATGGCAGTTCGTCCTCGAAAGAGGTTTTCTTCACTCTAAAAGCTCTAAATTCCATTGCTTAACTTGTCAAGTGTTCCTTAGAGCTTCTTTTGACTTTTAAGTTTCAAAAGGTAATCCTTCCGTCCAAGAGTGAGATATTGCCATCTTGAAAATTCGCACGTGAAGAGCACGGCAGCCATTTTGAATGAAATGTCATCTTCTTGCAGAGTGACCAGAAGTCTTCCCTTCTAGGACCCAACTCAAGCCTTCAAATATGCGCAGTAGGTGGATTCTGATTGGTTGAACGTTCCCAAAGACAACTAGGACCACAGGGGACCAAAAAAGCCTTTCTAGGGGAGGCTAGGGCCAAAAGCGAACACGCGCACAAGCAAGGCCGGCTCAGGCCGGCGCGGACATTAATGGGTTAATTAGAACAGTTTCAGTTCCAATAGATGGCAGGCCTAATTTGTTCCTCAACCACATGCTTATGTAAAATTTCTGAGAACATGAGTCAAGCAATATTCTCGCATTACAAGAACTTTCTCCATTAGGGTTTCTGACCCTTGCTCTAGCCGTCTTCTCACAGTTTGTTCCTGAGTAGCGCTTCTAGTTTGTCTGATCTGGGATGGATAGTTCTGCATGCTGCACAATGATACATGATGTTTCCCGCCACAGCGATAACACCTTGCTTCACATGACCACTCCTCAAACAACCAAAGCACCTTCCTTTTTGACGGAGAATTCTCTTGCTTGCTTTGGGTTCTGTAACAACGGCGCATTTAGCCGGTGGATGAGGTCGACTACAGAAGTTACACCACATCTCTTTGTTTAGAGGTGGTCTTTCATTGTTTAAAAACAGCGTTGACGTCGTGGGAGGTCTTCACGTGTTTTGACCATGTCGAAATCCATGTCCAGATTCTCATTTTTCCTTTTCTTTTGTTTGTTCAACCACTGGACCCATAGCACACCTCTCTCGTATTTGTAGTTTGTCTGCAAACGACTTCACTACCGTGTCGACATGCCGCGGCTTAGAATGAAACGCAAATCTTGTGGAATTTTTCCACATTGATCACTGGCTTGAGAAGTGTCCCATACGTGTCAATTGAAATGCCTATTCCTTGCAAACTTCAAATAGCGGCCTCAGTTTTGTCCCAAAACGTTGTCCATTTCGTAGGATCTCCAGCGAATTATGGCAGAGTGAGTTTCGGAAGTTTTGCTTTGTTGTTAGCTGGCTTCACTCTAATTTGTGGAGCTTCGTGTTGACTTATCGATAATGATGTTGACATCGTTTCATCAGAATTCAGAATTCTTTGGTTCCGTCGGGGACAACAAGTACGAAGAAATCAAGGAAATTGTTTCCTGAAGAGATGCCTCGAATTCACTCTTAACATAGCGTTTTTAATACAAGAATCGATTCCTTATTTCAATAAAGGGTGACTTCTTATTTCCAGAATAAGAAACTTGATTTAAGATGAAGATACTAGGTTTAAGAGTTTTGCTGAAATTGTTTTCTAGAATAGTACTTAATATAAAACTTTAAAACAAGAAAGTTTTTTTGGTTTAAGACACATACAACTCGATGAATTCTTACTTCAAGAAGATCAGTGAATCTTAATTTTTACTTCAACTCACCAGTACAGTATAACTGGAAAGTTTTTACGTGATATTCAGGGAACTAAGAACTCCATGTTAAGCCACCCCTCAGGAGATACTATTTATATACTATCCGGCTGGATATGATCGTGAGCTGCATTTCGTTTTCAGGGCCCTTGCACCAATAGAGAAAAACACTGCAGGCGGAGGCCCAGGGGATATACCAGTCTAAAAAGGTTCACTACGAGGGGAACAGTATATACTCTCCTCAGCATTGTTTTTTCATGCTAGAAAGCAAGCGTTTAAATGTGAAACTCAATTTGTTTGAAGAGCATTAAACAAATTCAACTCAAATTGACACATTTTACATTCAGTAAATCCAGATCTACATGCTAAATGACCCCTTGCTGTCTATTCTGAATAGGATATACTTAAATCTGAAATGATTCAATTTGGCCATTTTGAACTACGTTTGTTTCCATATGCAAAAGCCGCTTTCTTTGATGGTCTGTCATAGAAGGCAAAATAAATGTACAGTCAGTCAGGAGCTCTTACATGTAATTGCTACCATCTACTGTCCACACAACGTACAATTTTATTATGCACATGTTAACACAACCGGAAACTGTACGAAACGATTTAAAACCTGTGCAAGAAATGCTGTTAAATTCAAAGTGCACACCTAGGCTCAAATCAAATAGGAAAAGATGGTTGCTTACTGCCGATGAACCCAAGAATTGACGAGAGTTGTCTTTTGAGCCAGTGAGATCAGCAGAACAGCAACATTGGCTACTAATGGGGCACTGTCATCCAAGAGACACATTGGCATCGACTGAATCCTACAAATATAATGGTTCAATGATTTTGTTTGAAATGGCCACTCTAGAGTACAGAAACTGTTATTTAAAAGTTGAAAAATTTAGGCTAACTTTTTCAAGTTCCTCCCTTATCTTACTTATGGTTTGTCATTTCTTGGAAAATTTACTTCATGTCACCCCTTTGATGGTCTAGAGGCAATTTCTTTATGAGCTGCCAAGCTAAATAAATATAAATTAGGCTATATTTTGACCAAAAAACAGAAAAGTTGTCATGACAGTGCCCCAGTCTTCTGGCTATTAAGAGGCTGTCTCCCCGGTCAACCTGGCTTGAAAAATAGATTTCGCTCATTTCTTGTTTGTTGAAAGACTTTCAAGTACCTATCCTAAAACCACAATCCACTTAATCGGATCTTTTAAATTTGTGGAGTTTTAAGGGATTTTCAGTTCACCCGAGGGAAGGCTTGTGACGGCCCATATCGAGGCTGAAATTTTACCCAACTTTGAAGATCAGTTTAACGTGAACTGAGAAACCCTGTACAAAACAAACACCACAGCCAGTTAAAATAAGTCTTTTTAATTCATTAAAGCGACTTTGAATTTAAATCCAGCTAACTGTGAGATTTTAACGACACCCGTTGCACAGCTTAATCAAACACGGGAAGATTGACCAACGTATTTTTGAAAAAGTGAGGCGGCCTATTTCAACCAAACAATCACAGCTGAAAAGTAGGCACCATAGGTCATTACGGAGAAAAACCTTGCGGCCTGTCCATGATGAAATATACATAACTCTGTGAACTTGCCTTATTTCGACGATCTCCAAGTTTTGCCTCGATTTTGGGAGACTTGTCAACATGAAGTGCGGCATCAAATTCCCTCGTAATCAGATCTGAAACCATCAAAATTAAAGCAAGAACCAATTTGATTGTCTTATAGTTCATGTGGAAGCGAATAACTTGTTTCTGAACGACTAAAGCTTGACTTACCTGCGTCCATTTCCCAGAGTAAGCTTGTTAGCTGTCGAATTTCGGGTAGCGACAAAACGTGGGGTAGGCCATGGCGAAATAAATAAATAAATAATAATAATAATAATAATAATAATAATATGCCTATACGGAAAATCATTGTTGTTTTGTCGGGAATCATTGATCTCTTTTTTTTTTTTTGAAAATTTTGAAGAGCCAGCTTTTAGCAAAAGGAGATTGCACCCGAGGGGTGGGGGGGGGGAGGGGTGTAATATTAGAGTAATTTTAATTGCTCTAAAATATGCCAAGAAAGCACCAGAATTGGCACTAACGCTCGAGAGGTTATAACAGGAAAGCTTTTCTATTGCATGTTTCAAATTTTACATGCAAAAGGTTGAAGTTGGACTTTATAGATAAGAGACGCAGTGGAGTTTCATAATTGCAACCAGTTTTATTTTTTCCCTTGCATGCACTATTCAATTCAGTTTTTTAATTAAAACAAATACTATTGTTTTAAACAAATTTCAACAGTTTAATGGATTTTCTCTTTTCTGAAATTAGCTAATGTGAACAGGCTAAGGATGGGAAGAGGAAGGAGGGCTTTAGGGCTTGCAGCCGAGAGCTGGAAACCCTACCACGGGATCAAAATGTATAATTTCACGTATCCTATTTCGTATCCAGCACCTAAAATCTCCCTTATCAGTAAAAAAAAGAAATTAAACCTTATGTTGGCTTCAAAACATACACTTTGGGGCCGCACGCTCCCTCCCCCTCCCCTAAGAAAATCGTCTTAATTTTTTTTTAACTTCTCCGGCAACATAAAAAAAAGTGAATTCATTTCTCGACCCAAATTAGTTTACAACACAACGGAACACTTTTTTCCCTTTTTCACCAACATTCCACTCTGCCTGTATAAAACATTTGAGACTTTGACTAAGAGTCCCACAGGGGAAAGTAGTTGCCCTGTGGCACTTCCACAGCGCAATGGGAGTTCAAAAGAAGCCGTAATAGATCAATAGCTGCCATGTTCAAGTCATGTAAAACTATGGAAATCTCTACCGTGCACGTCCATGGCTTACTGGAACTCAGAACTGCCAACTTAAATATGTAAGTTTGCAGTTTCATTTGCGACTTACGCTTCTCTAAGACACTTCGTATAATTTCAGTGAATGGATAGTTACAATTTCAGTTGTCAAGAAAAGAAGACTGCAGAATTCGCTTTAAGTTGTTGAAATTCGGTTTTAAAGTTTAACTAATATAAGAGCACACTGTTCATGACTCCTTGAACCCGATTGACGTTTCCAAATTAGAAAGAGGAAATTATACAAAGGTACAACACAACACCTAAGTCTTAACAACTGCCGCCTACAGGAAATTTAAAGGTTGATGGTCCTTGACAACGTGGAGAGTCTTTAGACCCTCCGTGGAAAGAAAACACAATGTTTGCGGGTTTCAAAAGTAGGAAATTGCGTTCCCAAGATCCCTAACAAACCGTACTACGCAATCTATTTACCACAATGTTTGTAAGACACACAAAGGAATATGACAAATGTTTGCAAACTTGAGCAAACCAAGACTTCTAGGCGACTAAGTAGGTTCTTGATTAAAAGCTGATCTGTATTGCAATTGTATTACTGTACCGATGTTATTTGTGCAATTGCCATCGATTGCTATGGTGCATATTAATAAAGGAATATTTACCTCATACACACCTCAAGTGGCGAAAAAGATTGTCAGCAAACCCCGAGGCTGCCTAGTATGGACCGTTAGGTACCTTTTAAACATAAACATGCCTTCAGCCATTTTTCATTCATCAGATCAACATTTTAAGGTAAAGGATTAAGCCTTCCTTTGAGTGACTGCAGTTGTGCAGCATTGAGAGTGTACGAAATAAACACGACAATGCTTATTGTTAAAAGTTTTCTTCCAGTAGTTCTGATCTTTGATCCAGACGTAATCGTGTTCCTTGTGGCATAAACACATTCTTTGGTCGAGGTCGTTCAATAGGTATGGATCTGGACCATCTTTTAGTTGGCCCCACAACCCACACACTTATTAATTTTTCTTTTGATTTCTATCAGTTCAAAGGTTGTGGAGATTGTGGGATCAACTGAAGGCTTAGTGGGTTGGGTCCTTCGAATTTTCAGGTGCAGATCTGACGTAGAGATGGCAGAGTATTCTTGATTCGTTTGTTTGAGGACATCGCCAAGTGTGCTCATGCACGATGCCAGGCTTTTCATTACATCCGGTGACTTCTTACGTTGCCGTGTTTGCTGATTAGGCTTCTTTTTCCCTGCAGCTTTGTTAACGGAAAATGTCAACGATGTCAAATTCTCTTGACCACGTCTGCTTTTCTTAAACCAGGAGACGAACTGTGGCAAGTTGTTGTTGTAATGGGCAACTGCTACAGTGTGGGCACATATCTTCCATGACACAAACCCGAGACACTCTTTGTCACAAGAATAGCCAGCTCCATCTCGTGATCCAGTCACTCTTTTAACGACATGCGGTTTGGATGTGGAAGTGCTCTTGACAAAGAAGGTGTCACAGTCAAATCCTTTGCGAATGGCATCGTCACTTTGGAGGTTATTTCCCTTAACTGCCAGAGCTTTGATATCTTTCCTTGTGAATGTATCAAGCAGTTCCTTCAAGGATCCCAATACTGTACAGGCATTTTCTCTTCGAGCTGGTTTGTCAGTCGGGTTAGCAATGTCCAAAGAACTTGCAAAGCCATCGTCGACACCAATAGCTGTTGAAGAAGTGATTTGTAGCATGCATGGAAGATCTTCGTCTGTCTCCTCTGCTTCGTCGAGACTACCGATGGTAGAATTGGCGTTGTGCGGTAGCTGAGTACTTGTTTGTACCTGACGGGGTCAACAATAACTTTCACAGCGTTCATGATGCTTCTACGCTCCGCTGGTGTGCCATCTAAAATCTCTATTGACTTGATGTGATCTTGATATTCTTCGCCTACAATGTACGGACTGTGAAGACCCATGAAGGCTCTTTGCACGTCACTTCCTTGTTTGTGAACCAGCTCTTTTACATCATCTACAAACATACTCATGTCCTTTGCCACAAAATTCTGCCATCGCTTCAATACAGCATTCCTGATTCAGAAACATTGTTACACTGCACTTCATCGCCGAATCCTGCTTCTCTGGACACCTTTGCGGTCACGTGATTCAATATTTCGTCTGCCTTGTGATAGGCGAAGTACGATGAAAACCGAGGATCTCGTCTTGTGTATGCTTGCTCCAAGGCGTCCCACTTCTGTTTGAGTTCCTCGAATTTTTGCTAATACTCACTTTCTTTGGAGGTGTGCACAAGTCCTTCGGAACCAAATATGTCATCTACAATAACTTGAATGGCAGCCTTCGAAATCTGAAGCTAATGGAACACTTGTCTTGAATGTTCTGCTTCACATGGAGTTTACACAGAAATGCGACAGACCTTTCAAACTCTTGTCCTAAGGCTTCACGTAGTGCTTTCTCTCCGTCTGTCATGTAGGCATGAAGATGGAATTTTAACCCGGGAACTTTTGCCATCATCTTCTGGAACAACGTAATGTACCAGTAAGTTCCCTTGCCCTTTAACATGCAGAGCATAATCGGCCCTTGGAGGACAGGGCATACAGGAATGCTGGACTTCTTGGTATTAAGTGTTGTATTTCGATACGAGGTGACTATTACAAAAAAAGGCCCTAGCTGGAAAGTTACATCTACATAAAGGATTGACTTATGACCATCGATATCGTTACAACAAAAATTAGCAATGTCGTCTAACTGGTTGTCAGTAAACAGTATATCTTTGGGGGAATATGCGCGAATAAATTTCTCGCCTCCTTGAGACTGCTCTTTCATTTTTTGCGTGATCTGGAAAATAGGATCCTCTACCTTTCACGACTGACACTCTCCCTTAAGGTACTTTACTTGTCTTTTATTTTGCAGTAGCTATCCAACAGAATTACAGCGTTCGATTCCACCAACTTCATCCGCTATTTGCTGAACCACTCTCTTCGATCCGGCCCAGTTCTTGTCCACGATTTTCTTCATCTTTGCCACGGTGCTCTTGTATGCTCTTAAAAATGGAACGGCACAGCTCGACTTGGCATTCCCATGAGGCTTTAAGCGAATTTTGTGCTCTGGAGCTCCTTCAAAGTAATAACGCACAAACACTAAGTTGTGATACCTTCCATCAGGGCGAACCACATTAACAATGGTCTTTCGAAGAAAGGGATCGCTTTGGTTGATGAATGTTCTACGAACGACGCTATGGCCATCTTCTTGGTATCCCGACAGTCTCGAAATCTATGTAACTTTGCCGGTCTTTCCAGTGGTAATTAACAGGTACTTCTTAACAGCTGTTTTGCTTTGATCCCAGGAGCCAAGGTCGTCACAGAGTATATCTTCTGTTTCCTCTAGCTGGTCGAGATCAACGAGAAAACAAACGTTGTTTTCTACCTGGACTGGGTTGGTCGGTGTAGTGGCAATCAACTGAGGATGAGACTTTTCAGCATTCATTATCAAAGGTACAACTCCGTTATTGCTGAAGTCGTTTAAGATGTTTGAAGGTATCGAGGGAAGTAGCCTGTTTCCTTTGTAGTACTCATGAGTGCTGTTTTGTGATTCACTAGCTGAACTTGAATATGCAAATTTCAAGCAACGAGCATACATGTAAAACGCAAACAAACAAATAACGTCATAATTTTAGTATTAATCGAATTTGCTGTTCTGAATACCCTGACACAACAAACCCTTTTTAGGCATTAGCTCTCAGGTGAACAGGAAGCACAAGAAAGATCCTACAAAAAAGTGGTAACCAGACTGTGTAGTCAAAATTTGCACGACTAAAAGCATGCTGAAAGCGAATACCGGGCCAGGGAACTGGCCTTTAGCTTTGCAACCGGCAAATGAAAGAAGTATGATGATAGACGAAGTAACTGTATTAACCCTTTAGACCAAAAAAAAAGCCTGGCCTCAATAGACTTTTTACCGATAATGCAGCCATATTGATTTTGCGCTCTGGGCATCCCATAATACTGGATTGAATCTATTATTGTGATAGTGCACTATCATCACTACAAAAACAGATTAATTTCAATGAGTACTATAGGATGTCAAGGGCGCAAAATCAATATGACTGCTGTATCGGTGAAAATCTGTTGAGGCCGGGGTGTTTGTTGGTCTTCTGGAAGCGGGGACAGGGCAGCTCTTTGACTCCGAGAATATTAAAGCTATGACAACGAAACATGGAGGGCAGATAGTATGTCCAAAAAGGTTCCTTTCAGGCCCACATTATAAGCTGATGACGTTATATGACGTAAGAATTACGTCAGGGTTTCAAACGGTGGCCATCTTGGATTTCTTATTTTTCCAGAGCCATTCAAAATTACCAAGATTGACCAAAAAGAACCAAAATCAATAAAAGAACACAAAAATGAAAAACTTCCTACAAAAAAGTTATAGTTTTTCTTTGAAAAGGTGAAAATTCAAAATTCTAAAAAAATAGCCCATCAAAAGGTGGTTTGTCATGGTAACGTCAAACTAGCACTTGCTACGCAACAACCCAAATAAAGTTTAGGAAAAGTAACTAAGTTTGGTGGCTTTAGCTTGCTTATTGAAATGAACTGGGTTAAATAGCAAAGACCAGATCAAAAGGCTTGAAAAATAGAGGGAGGCACAAAAGGGTAATTGTTTGGTGCTTGAGGGTGTGGATCTAATTTATTTATACTCTTTTTATTATATTTAAACTCAAGTCTCAAATTGGGTGGGATATAAAAGACCATTTCAGGGAAGATATTCTGCTAATTCTTAAGTACATTTTCAGGAAATCCCTTTCTTAGTTGCTACTCTAATGATATTCTGAAAGCAATACTGATCGTTTAAGAAACAAATAGAGGACTGGGAACTAACTATTTAAGTTTAGAAAGTTCCTATTCTTATGATATTCCATAAAAAATGTAAGAAGGCAGTCCGTGTAAGGGGACATGGTTGGGCTTGGTTGACCTAAACAAAGTGTAATGAGACTAGAACAGATGCAAATTAGGTCCCCGGACTTGTTTCATGCACAACTCCCAGAAACCTACTACCTGAATAACTTAACAACATTGCATACAGAAGGGCAATGGCAACAGTTTTTTGCTTGGAAATTGCAGTATTTTTTTACTTAGTGCGGAAATAAACGATATTTTGTACTAGTAACCAGTCCCTTAGTAAGTATTTTTGTTTCTCTTGCCTTTCTTATTTCAAATTATCTCAAAATGGCCAAACACTGAATTTGGGTATTTAATAGCATTTACATTATGAAGCTAAACTGGGTACCCTTCAAGAAGAAAAGAAAAGTGCTGCCATATTGCCCAAGAGAATGTTGCCCTGAAATATCTTTTAGAGGTCACGTGACAGAATATGACCCCAATAAACATTCCAGCTTGCATAACTTATTACCCTTAGATAAATTATAAAGTCATTTTGTTTTGTGTTAACGTGTTGTGTTAAACCAAACCAAGTAGCACCACTAAAATCCGGTAAGAGTTCTTACTGAAGGATTCCTTTCCTCGTGCAAAATTGTATTTTCATTCAAGAAATTTTCGATTCAAAAAGGCGTTGTTGCTAATGAAAACTTCAGCCGCATCATTGAAATGCAAGGTAAAAAATATTTCGCACATGTTGAAGCTTAAAATTTCGGGCTACAAATTCCAGACAAATGCAAAGCTTTGATTCACAGCATGGATGCAGAACATATCTCACTTTTTTAGTTACATTTTGAGAAAGGTCACGAAAGGTTATTACTCACGGTAATTTCCCACGGCTTGACTGGTCGTCTTCGACTTCTTTGAAGGGGATTCTAAAAGGTCCACCTTTGCTGATATCTCTTCAACACTAAGGTAAGTAGTGAATAAGGACAAGGAAAATGTTAGAAGGACTGGAGTCAATGTTTGCGGAATGCGCTCTAGTTAATTCCATATGAATTCTAGAGGATCTATTCTGAACGACTGGCCGGTTTATATGGTTTGCACGGCACATTGCATATGTTGATTAGAGTAATTCCTAAGAACGTCTATTATGCGGGGACCATGTGTGCTCATTTTCCCTTTCTTTAAGTATAAAACACCTATTCAATGAACCATCCTATCCCACTGAATACTTTCATAAAGTAAATTCGTTGTCAAAGATCGAAATTCAAATGGCTTCCTGTATTGACGCTTTCGCCTTTCGGTGCAAACATTTTCAAAAACGTCGCACTACCTAAACTTAATAATTCTGTACGCATTTCAATAAATCTGTTCGCTGAAAAGAAAGTAGTTAAGTATTGCACATACCTGTTGCCGGAATCCTGATCATCACACTCCATCTGAAAACTTCGAAACAGACTGAAGAAAGCGCGGGAAAGTGTTTACCAACAGTACTCGTTCCATTTGACCAGCAGTATGAAATGTTCCCGCCAACTAACTGGTAAAGCTTCTCCTGATCTCTGATATGTGGTGTCCTATAAACACTAGTACTTTTGTTTTGAGGACTGCAGCAGTTGTTTTTAAACCTCTGAAAACCTTGGCAAAATTTTACTTTGTATATTACAGCTTTTGAGCACTTACAGCTATTTACAGCTATTTACAGCTATTTTTGCACTTTTGAGCACTGAGCATGAACGTCATTTAATCAAGTAGCAATTACTATTAGACTACCAATAATGAAATTTTACTACAGGAAAAAAGAATATACATGAATGACAGTGGATGTACACATTTCAGTGTCGCCATGATCATGAGCCTTGGGTTTGTGTTCTTGCGCGTTGTTTAATCTAAAGCAAATAAGTTCACCTGTGGCTATATGTATTCTCATCGAGCTCCCACTTTAACCTCTAACGGCTATTTTAGGAGAGTTTGGTGTTTGGTCTACCCTCGTAAAACTCAACACTAGCTAGCAGCCGCCAGCCGAAGCAAAAGTATAATTTAACTAGTTCATAGGCTAACATGTCCCTCGCACAATTGTTTGTATTTCAACGTCATCACTTCAATGTAACATTTGAGAAGTTCTCAACTTCTTTTCGCAAACCGAAACTAGAGCGATCACTCTTTCCCATTACAGCAGACTTCAAGCGAGTGGAGAAAGTAAGTCACTTTTGCTTTGGTTTTGCTTCACCGAAAAGTCTGTGATTCGTGCGGAGAAAACTCACCGTAGGATTTCAATCAAGTAAAAAAAAAAAACAGTACATGTGTAGCAATTTCCTCGCAGGCGTTTCTCACACTTCAAACTTATTACATGCATTTGCTTTGAGTTCTGATTGGTTAATTTTGTTGTCTGCGTCTGCTGTGATTATTCAAAGTTGAAAACCGCCCTACAACCTACCAAAACAACTCAATAATTCTTGCATATAACAGACTCCATGCGTAGGACAACACGCGATAGCAGGTAGATTGGTTTGGTTTGACTTTTTGGTAACTGAAAACAGCTGGGCATTTTAAACCAAGCAAAGAGCAAAGTAAAGCACATCCTAAGTCTGCGCAAATCAGTTGAAACGTGCTCTAAGAAAGGCTGTCGTCATACATGTTTGTGGGAGTTTGGTCCATCGCAGGGCCCACTGCAGTCTGACAGTGCACGCCTATCGACCGTCCCGCGTGCTTGGCACCCCACGAGTTTCTGTTTATTCTGATTGGCAGTTCACACCTCCCTTCGAAACGTTTAAGCAGCAAAAAGCGACTGTTTAGTTTTTGCATTCTACTTTGATTTAAATGTAAGCGCCAATTATGTATTTATGCAAATGAGTATTAAGTCTTCTGTTGAACACGGAAATTCAGAGGTCATCTGCTTTACCTTGGATACCAAAACAGCTTTAGTATCCCTAGACTTGAACAGAAGCTCAAAAGATAAGCATATCTCTTTGAGCATAGACACTGTAAACGAATTCAATTTTGCCTTTCTGTTGTACTCACATAGGTCGTAAATGTCATAAGCGATTGGATGACATATTCCAATTTCGTTAATGACAGATTCGACGGTTTCCATGTGACTTAGGTCTTCGTGGTCGAGAGAGTCTACATCTGAGTCACCTCCATCTGTGCTCGGTGGCTGCTCCACTGTTTTTTCCTTTTTGAAGATGACAATCGCGAGAAGAACCTTGGACTTGAGATTTGGTAAGCCATTCATCTCTGGAAATCAACCGGTCTCCATTCTCAGTTTTGGCTTTCCTCATATCTTGAGCCACTTGGCCTGGATCCTCTTTCCTGCCAGATTTAACTCCAATATCAAACTTGGATGTCAGATATTGTCTAACTTTCTCTGGGAACCTGCCAGGACCTCCTTTAAGCTCGTGGAGGGCCCATCCCTGGCACAAATTGGAGGAGTAAGGAGCACCAGACTCTTTCTTATTGGCGGCACAAGCGGCACAAGCGCCTTCTAAAAGCGTGAGGGATGCAAATTTTTCAACCCAGTCTCGTTTCAGCTTGTCGTAAACACTCTCGGCACAGTGGCCAACAGAGATGTGCAGTTCCATATCTTCAACAGACTTGAAAGTAATCGGACATGCTGGGTCTGGACATTCAAACACTGGCGCTTCTTTGCTGCTCTCAGCATCGCCACCATCACGAGAACATCCACGGAACTTTCTTGGAGCGAATTCGAAATTTCCCTCTTCAATCATCAGGTCAGTGGCGCCTTGATGTGTTGCATATATTTCGTCCCAGGGAATGAGCTTTCCTGGCCCAACTTGGAAGGCTTTCCACACCCTCAGCCCTCTATGTTCATACTGGAAGTCATGCATTGCAGTGAACTGTTGGAGTTTGTTAATCTCCAAGTCTTTCTTGCTTTCATATACACGACACACAGCAGCAGTACGTGCTTTAACAGGTCTTTCTTTCAATGCCGTGTGCATGTCTATTGCGGAAAGGATGTCGTGACCCTTGTTACAGTACCTTCTTATGGCACCACATATTCTCATTAAAGGTTAACAAATTTTACAAATTTTAAATTTATCCCCCCCCCCTCCCCCCTCGTTAACCACCGTATCTCCTTGGCACTGCCCAAAAATACCCCGGCAAGTAAGCCAGCCCTACTCAAAGTTGGTCAGCGGTTGCCGTAGAGAAGTAAACATGGCGGTGTTATCGGCGGCGATAACGGTTGCATTACGTCGTTTCATCGTGAAAAAGCTTCGACGACCCATATTAAACGAAAAATACAAAGTAATACTTTGATCTGCTTCATACAACAAAAATAAGCTTAAGTCTGGGCTGCAGAATTTTTTCCTCTTGTGGAATCATCGGGCAAAATTCGAAAGCTAACAAGCTTACTCTGAGAAATGGATGCAGGTAAGTCAAGCTTTAAGGCTGGTTTTCACTTGCGACGGAGTCGGAGTCGGAGTCGTAATCAGAAGCGTAAAGCGTTACGATCTAGTGAAAATCAAACAACGGAGTCGTAAGCAGAGTTTCCTTTTGCGCTTACGCTTCCGTCGCTTACGATCTA
>Ga0126336_10000040_pt1 | contig 26941 bp, 34 predicted proteins | sample SidCmetagenome_FD_92530 | JGI IMG/M metagenome (GOLD analysis project Ga0126336, IMG submission 92530) | Coral microbial communities from El Islote,Puerto Morelos, Mexico - Siderastrea C C metagenome | ecosystem: Host-associated > Invertebrates > Cnidaria > Coral | place: El Islote,Puerto... | reverse complement strand
TCGTCTCATCGTCCGTATCTTAAGGCACCTTTTTGCGGTGGCGATAAGAATATTTTCTACCTGTTCAACGGAAGTGTTTACATTCTGAGCTGATTTAATGTCACCTAGATAATCCTAGATTAATATTTACATACTTGAAGACTGAAGAACTTCTTTGAATTTAGGTAACGAGTTACTTTCCCACAGGAATTGTTTTGGTAATCGTGTTAAGGTATCATTCTTTGGTAAAGCATCCTGATTACAAATTTCGGTGCCAATATTTAACCAGGTCACCAGTGGGCTATGATCTGATAAATACGTAGGCTTTTTAACTATAAAGCTTTTAAGATGAGAAAATAAGTTTTGGTCACAAATAACATAGTCAACAACGCTCACGCCAGTTTTTCCATGAAATGTGGCTCTTCCTAGGGAGTCCCCACTCACCCTGCCGTTAAGTATTCTAAGGTCTGCACTTTTGCAGATTTCAAGAAGTCGTTTGCCGTGATTGTTAAGTTCGTTGTCAGTAGTGATATGCGCCCATATAGGTATAATTTATGCAAAGCCATAAATTATCCCCATACAGGCGCACGTGACCTAACCCTAGATATCACGTGATCTAACCCTAGCTCATTAGCATATTAACCCTAACCCACGTGACTCGTCCCAGTCCTACTCGGTCTATGAGCTCATTAGCATATTAACCTTAACCCGAACATGTCCGAAGAGGACCCGAACCCTAGCCGCCATGTTGACTATCTAAAAGAAGACCCAACCCTAGATGTTCCTTATTAATATATGCATGGTTCCTTTATATTGGTCATTGGACTTGAGTTCTCATCCTTGTGGGATGACACGAGTGACATTGCGCATGCGTGTGACAGATACGCATGCGAGTGGACCACCCTATGATTTTTGCACTATCTCATTAAATATGCATAATGCCCCCAATGAGCCCACATGACTACATATTAATACAACTTGATTTTATTTCTACATTTTACAATCTTCCAAATTTTTACACAGTTCCATAACATCTTGCAATGTCTGAAATGTTCGTAGGAAAAAGTTCTTGATTTCATCTCTACTTTCATCACTAATAAACCAGTCTCCAATCACTGCACTGTTTGGTTGAAGTTTTGGCGGTACTGCACACGGTACAAACTGAGAGATCGGGTCCAGACAAGTAGGTGATGGATCCACTTCGTAAATCGTCTGCCATGTATACCATCTTTAAGAAAAATCGTCAAACAAAACACTTCTTTTTCCTGATCCAAAGCCATTTGAATAGTCCAACCAATGCTTCGTTTAGCTTCTCTGTCGTTACGGTGTAGGATACCAAACGCATAGATCACAATCACTTTGCTAACCAGCACAAAATTGCGTTGTTGTAGCCAAAAGCATGAAAACACAGGTACAGTGCGACCTAAATTGGAAGCTGCTTGGATAATGGCTTGTTTGGAAGTCATGTCGTCTGATACCATTTCACGGTGATTGGGATGTGTTGCTGGAAATAATATTTCTCGTTTGACACCATAATAATAAGCTAACTCTGACACCAGTTGACTCACTCCATCATAACGACATAATCTGGCAATGTACTCCATGGTTTCTTTAGGTAGGGAATTCTAGCGGGCAAGTCTAAACAACTTCAGAAAAAGAAAAAAGGGAGAGGTTCTTTAGGTAGGGAATTCTAGCGTGTTTATAAAGCCAACACAACAATAAATGACGTCAGCGGGCAAGTCTAAACAAGTTCAGAAAAAGAAAAAAGGGAGAGGATTATTTTGGTTCGAACCATGATACTTACCTGTTTTAGAATTGAATACCATACCAATTGGCTACCGACCCACCTCCCGAATAGACTATGGGATTTTTGTCTAGTCTTACCTGAACATGTTTAATTCTCTAGAGGGATGACGTCAACCCTTTTAGATATAAAGAGAGTAAAATTTAATCATGTATTCAATCATTCATCATGTCGGAGATTGTTAAGTTGGAGCCTAACACGATCAAATCAAGATTTCACTGCCGTTATTGCCAAGGTGAATTTACTAGACAGTGGTACAAGAACATTCACGAACGAAAATTTCAACCCTGGAAACTCCAAGCTACGAAACGATGGTGTTTTGATACAAATTCATCACGATAAAATGAACTTAGCCCGTGCCTTGGTGACGGCAAAAGCCCTAGTGGATCAAGACCCTTTATGGCATCACATGCGTGTTGATTTCAAAATGCAGAAAGACAGAGCGATCAAGTTACATGAAGCAGCCCAAATATCGTATCGTCGGCGTTGCTGTTACCTGGATCTATACAAGTTTCAAGACTATCTGAAAGACTACCAGATTATTGTAGCTCACATGGATCAATTAGAGTGGGAGAATTTGAACCCAGAAGGAACTTATCAACTTATGTTACTTTGCGATGGGGAACACTATGATGTGATCACATCACTCCCAGAGGTTATCACGGTTATGAAAGCAGAAGAGAAACAAAGATTCAAATAAAAACCATTTTTTATTTACAACATTGTGTCATGTCTTGCCATACAAATTCTTTAGCTCTCCAGCCTACACATTCCGCAATTGCACGGTTTAGCAAACATCAGTTCCCTCAAACATCAGTTCCGCAAATGTTCCGCAATGTTCCATGGATCTGTGAAAATAGAGTTTATTCATCATCCTCTTCTTGTCGGCAAGCCGTGATTTTTTTCCAAGTTGTTTCTGATCCTCGATAGCCGTGCAGTTCCAAAGAATGGCGAATTCCGTACAAAATCTTCCATTTGCGTTTTTTACAGAATAAAATTTCTTTCAGCATATGATACGGTCCACAGCGGCAAATATTCCAAATGGATTGAAGGATAAGGTGAACCTAAAAAAGTTAAGCGTGTTCGGGTAACCATTGATAAAACAAAAACGTTTCTTGTCTAGGGCAGTGTGTTGTGATTTTTTGATGATGTCCACAAGAACAAACAGGATCAAAACCTTGTTCAATTAATACATCTACTTTGGGGCAGCCAAAAACTCCAAGTTGACATGAGGGATGTTCAATTTGTCTAGTAATCTTTTCTCTACACTACCACCTTTGTAAGCCACTACATACTGTGTTGAAGTACGGAGTGATTGGTAAAGCGTTTGTAGCATAATGATAGCCAAAGTATCTGGTAGCGCTTGTTCACCAGGGGATGCATTAAATCTCAAACCGTAAATGTGATGATAAACATAGTTTACTGTTTTTCTGTCTTTCCAATCTAATTGCGAATAATCTAGGGCTGGTGTAAAATGATAGCTCGATGTTTGGCCCTTTAAATCACACCAACCCATTTCACGAATCAGAAATTGTTGATTGACAAAATAACCATCCAAATCCAAAATCATACAAACATGTCGTAAGCCCTCATGAAGATGAATCGGAGCGGGGCAGCATTCGTAATGACAAGGTTTCCCACAACACGGTGTCATAGGAACACCTATGTCATCTGTATGACAAACGCAACATACCTGATCGAGACGTTCACGGTGAAGTTGTTTGTCAGCCATCTTGATAATCTTCTGCTGAATTTCTGGTGGTAAGTAATCCCACAAACTTGTTCTCTTTACCATGTAAGACATCTTTACACTCCTGTTGGAAAGAGCGTGTGCGTGGTTGTTTGTGATACCGCCTTTTGTTTAAACGGTCACGAATTTGCATACGTGTCTAAACTTGTCCTTTTGTTGTAAAGCTTTCTGATTGGAGGTCTATTTCAACCACGTGGGTTTTCTACAGCCTATTTCGACAGCCTATATCATTCTTTTGTTTTTCAGTTTTCTGATTGGTGGCCTATTTCAACCACGTGGGTTTTTCTGCAGCCTATTTCGGCAGCCTATATCATTCTTTAGTTATTCAGTTTTCTGATTGGTGGCCTATATCAACCACGTGGGTCTTTCTGCAGCCTATTTCGGCAGCCTATATCATTCTTTTGTTTTTCAGTTTTCTGATTGGTGGCCTATATCAACCACGTGGGTTTTCTGCAGCCTATTTCGGCAGCCTATATCATGCTTTTGTTTTTCAGTCCTCTGATTGGTTCTTAATAAAAACAATTCAACACTATATAACGTGGCGTTTGACTGGTCATCTTTGTTCGTTGTAACACTCACTGCTTGCAGTATCTCGCTTCGTTTTCGTTCTCGTTTTCATCATGGAGTTTATGGATTCTCAAGATGACAAGGATTTGATTGAAGCAGTCGATCAAGTGGAAGATGATTTTGTGTTGGAAGAGGTGTACAACCGGTTTCAACGTCAGCGCGATTATCAGCGCCGATTAATCGAGCAAAGTGGTGGATCAGTGGATGCCGGTCAGCAAGGCCGTTTTGAAGTTGTGCTTCGTCCTCATCAGGATCGCACTAGTGCAAAACATGGTGTAAGGGAGCGTCATTTCCGTACCCATATTGGCCAGGTGGGAAATTTTATCGATCGACCGCAGTTAGTTCAAGTGTTGGAGCAGGATATGGCCAATGGTGACCGTCTCTATTTCACCGTTGGATCTAATCGTCTCAACTACAACTTTCAAGGATGGGGTTTAACCGCTCAGGAGTGGCGTCAAGGAGGAAACAAAGTGAATGAAATGTTTAATCGCCTGGCTGCCTCGTTGAATTCAAATGAACAATTTGAGATGAACGATTCTTTTGATGTTAGCATTACACGCGTCCGTCAAGCTCCTCGCGGGGCTGGTAAACCTCGTAGAAACAAACCAGGTCATCGAGCTACCAAGGTTCTGAAACTGAAAAAGCGATCTATTATTCCGATTAACAATGTGGATGAACTGTGTTGTGCAAGGGCGCTCGTGACCGCTAAAGCGCTTGTGGATCAACATCCTTCCTATCAGAATATCCGGAAAGGAAATCGTATGCAGCAAGTGTTGGCTTACGATTTACATCGTCAAGCAGGAGTCCCCGAAGGAGATTGCGGTTATGCCGAACTCAAAAAATTTCAAGAACATTTGAAAGATTATCGGATTGTGGTAGTGTTTGCGGATCGTCGCCATGATGTGCAAAGTTTTAGTATGGATCGGGGTAAACCTGAACTTATCTTGCTTCATTCTGGCAATCACTATGATGTGATCACTAGCCTAGCTGGTTTTCTGGGAACTTCCTATGTGTGTGCTCATTGCCATAAGGGATATGATCATGTTGGATATCACAAATGTGCTTTGAACGATAGTTTTTGTACCGCTTGTCGGCAACAGGACTGTAAGGATTTTCTAGCCACGCCACTCCCCAGAACATCACCACAACACCGATGCCACCACTGTCGTCGCGCCTTCTTTGGTCCGCAATGCTATGAAAATCATCTCACCTATTCTCGTCAGATGAAAAAGGATCCTGGAAACTGTGTTTGTTTGAACATTCGTCGTTGTGCCAAATGTTTTGATTTGCTAGATTCGTTTGACAAAATTCGCCGCCACAAATGTGGTCATTCATTTTGTCCGTGTTGTGAGGAATATTTGGATCTGACTACCCATCAGTGTTACATTATGCCGCCTAAAAAGCGTAAACGTCGTGGTGGTTCTAAAAACAAGAAGGCTAAACGCCAACGTGGTGTGGATGATTTTTTGGATGCCCTAGCTCTGGAAGAGGATGGTATGGAAAAGGAAGATGAACGCAAACCAACTTTGCACATCTATATGGACATTGAAAGTATGCAAATTCATGGAATGCATCAACCGAATTTACTTGTGTGTGGTACGGATGAAAGTGAATATCTGACGGAATTTCATGGTCGTAACTGTGTGGCAGATTTTATGGAATTTGTGGAGGAGTGTACCGAAGAGGGGGAGCGCTATGTAACCGTCATAGCTCATAATTTTCAGGGCTATGACGGTTATTTCATCATGGAACATTACTATGGCAGCAACCAAATTTGTGAACAAATTCGTAATGGTGCGAAACTCATGCAAGTGGTGCACGACAGTGTACGTTTTATTGACAGCTTGAACTTTTTTCAAATGCCACTGAGTTCTTTTCCCAAGACCTTTGGCTTGACTGAACTGAATAAGGGGTTCTTCCCCCATTTGTTTAATTTGCCTCATCATCAGGATTATGTGGAAGAAATACCTGCAAAGGACTATTTTATGGTAGAGTCCATGAGTCTCGACAAGAAGGAAGAATTTGAATCATGGCACGCTGATCAGCGGAAAAACAATGTCGTCTTTGATTTCCAAAAGGAACTGGTCGAATATTGCCGATCTGATGTAAAACTGTTGATGGAAGGTTGTATGGTGTTCCAAAAACAATTTCAGGAGTACACTGGTTTTAATCCTTACGAGAAAGTTACACTCGCTTCAGCATGTAACGAAGACTTACGTCGGAACCATTTAATTAAGAACGCCATTGCATCGGAACCCGTACTCGGCTGGGGAGGAAACAATGGAAACCAATCTAAAGTCGCGCTTGAATGGTTGCATTGGCAAGATCACAAACTCCGTCAAGCTGCCTTAGCCGAACTCAGTGAAGAAGATTTACAAGCCTACGACTTGATGGAAATGGCGTACAACGACCATGCACATCCCACTTACAAACATTACATACCACATGGAGCTTGTGGTGGTGAATTCAAATTACCCGAAACGAATTTGTACGTGGATGGATACCATGCTGAGTCGGGCACCGTTTACCAATTCCATGGCTGTTTTTGGCACGGGTGCCAGACTTGCTTTCCCAACCGACACGAACGCCATTTTAGATTGCTCTACCGTACACCGTACGACGTCTACGAAAAAACAAAACAAACTACTCAGAAGATCAGAGACAAAGGATTTAAACTTATTGAAATCTGGGAGTGTGAGTGGAATCGACAAAAACAAACTAATCAAGAGATTGCCGACTATGTCAACAAGCTGGAATTTGTCAACCCCTTAAATCCACGGGACGCGTTTTTTGGAGGTAGAAGTAACGCTACCAAATTGTATCATCGCACCACGGAAAACGAAAAACTGCACTACATTGATTACACGAGTTTATATCCCTTTATTAACAAAACTGCGTGTTATCCTCGTGGACACCCTATCATCATTTCTCAACCGGACACCCGTTCCTTGGATGGCTATTTTGGACTGGTAAAATGTAAAATCAAGGCGCCGTATGGCTTGTATCACCCTGTGTTCCATTTCGAGCTCAGGGAAAGCTCATGTTTCCTCTATGTTCAGCCTGTGTGCAAACGGAACTGGAAAAACCTCTCTGGGAACGCACGGCTATTTGTGAACATTATGAAGATCAGAGATCATTCATCGGGACCTGGTGCACACCAGAAGTAGAAAAAGCGGTGGAACTCGGGTATGTCATTGATCATATTTATGAGATTTGGCATTTCCCTCAAACGGAAACTGGTTTATTCAAAGATTATGTCAACAAATGGTTGAAATTGAAGCAAGAGGCTTCGGGGTGGCCTGAATGGTGCACTACCCAGGAACTGAAGGATCAATATGTGCGTGACTACGAAGCTAAAGAGGGGATTAAACTAGGTCCAGACAAAATTGCCTTTAATGCCGGACTTCGCTCCCTTGCTAAAATGATGTTGAATAGCATGTGGGGCAAGTTCGGCCAAAACTTGAACAAAACGCAAGTGCGTGTGTTTTCGGATCCTATGGAGTTTCACGAATTTGTGGAGTCGGATCAAAATGAAATCACCCATGTTCATGTCATCAACGAAGACATGGTGGAAGTCATGTTTAAGAACAATAAGGAGGATGTCGCCATCAACCCCCATTTCAACATATTCATCGCCGCCTTTACTACGTGTTGGGCGAGACTGAGGCTTTACGAAGCCCTTGAACTCTTGCAAGAGCGTGTCGTGTATTATGATACGGATAGTGTGATCTACTGGGAGGACATTACGGATCTAAACCAAGCGAAACCGATATTGGGAGACTATCTAGGAGACTTTACCTCTGAACTTAAACCCAATGATCACATTATTGAATTCGCGAATGGAGGACCAAAAAATTATGGATATAAAACATTGAATGGAAAAACCGAGTGTAAGGTGAAAGGCTTTAGACTGAATGCGGAAGGACATGTTCAATTGAACTATGACAGCATGAAAAACAATGTCTTGGCTGAAATTCAGGACCCCATGGACAAAAGACGTCAGAAACAAGTGATTAAATCCTACCACATTGTTCGGGACCCGAAAGCATGGACCTTGGAAACCCGTCCCGATTACAAACAATATCAACTCGTTTATGAAAAAAGAGTCGTGGATCCTTTTACTTTCAAAACCTATCCTTATGGATTCTGGTTTGGACGCTAAATGCATTTTTACCCTTAGATCATGATTTGTAAATAGGTTCTTGGAAAGAATAAAACTCATTGTGGGTTTACATGGTTTATTGACGTTTCTACAATTTTAAACGTTTTTTAGCTTGTATAATTTTTTTCACAATTTTTTCAGGCATCGTCTATTTCCCAGGTAAACGATTTATGGCTCGAATCATTTTGGTATCTGCTCTCCATTTGGCGTGTAAATCATTCCCAGCCCTGGCGTAATCGATGTCATGTTGTTTAGCAATTTTATCCAATCGGTTAATACCAGGATCTCCACGTTTCAATCGTTTCTCTAACTTGGTTCCAGGTCCTAAATATTGATAACCAGGCCAATGAAATTCAATCCCTGTTTCGGATAACGCTTTTTGAATATCCACCGCTCCACCGACTTTCATGGACTTTCGTTGTATTCCAACTGCCTTCTTAACTTTCTGCCGGCGCCCCAATCTTCCCATCCCGGTCGAGGTTGTAGTTTTTTGACTTCGGTTTGCCGTTTTCGTTTTTTGGGCTTAGGGTTGGTAGTATCTGGACGTGTGGGTAACAACCGTTGTGGTTTGGTTCCTTTGGTCTTTTGTGTTGGTATGGAAGGTTTAGGTGTTTGTGGTGTGCCTTTTATTATTTTTTTGACCCATTGCTCCATGGGACCTGCCACCAATCTAGTTTCCTCTTCTTTGGGCGGTGCACCAGGTCCTACCATAGGACCTTGTCGTATCCTTTTCGTCAATTTGGTCAATTCTCTTCCCATTGGTTTAATTTTGGCATTGACTAAAGGGGCTGGTAATCCTGATTTTAACCAGAGATTTTTCTGAGCGGCTAACCTAGCGGCTTTGTTCAGTTGAGCATTTTCAGTCAATTCTCCTTTATAATAGGGAATCAACCGTTCCAACTCTTTTTTAGGGATCATGTAGACTTCCTCCATGGTTTAACTACACTGACACAAACAGTCGTATAACCCTTTAAATAACCCAAAGGGTTGAGTCAACAACAAGTTTCGACGTTTTTTCAAAGAGGCTTTTCGTTGACTGAGTTGTCGTAACACTTGTTTATGTCGCGTCAATTGGGTCATCAATGTGGGTGGTACGGGAATATGTTGTTTGAGTAAATTCAAGGCAATTTCACTAATGGCATTGATTTGATCGGCATTGGCATGTTGTAACATCTCTTGACGTTTGATCTTATAAGGTTGCTGTAACACCGATTGTAAAAACGGGAGTTGACGTTGTAACCGCTTCATTGTCTTTTACGATAATGACGTATATTGTCTGTAATCCCTTTTAAAGCTTGACTTCCCAATTTTCCAAACGCTGTGGTAAAAGTAGGTGCGGGACCCGCTAAAAACATACTAGCCCCGGCCGCTAATTTATCGATTAAACGCGGCTTTCGACGATAGAGGGCACCTCCACGCTGTTTTCTTCTTCTTCTTTGAACGGGCATCGTACTGACCCATCCAAAAGATCTTGATAGGTATTTAAAGAATTGGTAGTGATAGGTGGTGTTAAATCCACAATAATATCATCTAACGTTTGCATTTTAATGAGAAAATGTTGTAATCCCTCGGGTGGTAAACCTCGAGCATACATTCGTAATTCTGTCAAGGTTTTGGCATAGGTCGTATAACCAAATTGAGCCATCACGAGTTTAAAACGATATTGTTTGAAATCAGTCCATCCTTTCACAAAGGTACCCACGGCTGTTAAACAAGCGACCAAGGTACTATTTTGTAACACAGGTCCTACAATCATACCTGTTGCTACCAAAAGTAACGCGAAGGCGTTTAATAACGTATGATAAAACTTAAAACGGTTCCATTGCTGTCGATAACACCACCATTGACAATGGTAAAAACTATACAAGACATTAAGTCGTCGACGCAAGTCAGGGGTTGTGAAGTATTTTTTATGGTCCATTGACTTTTTCTTTTAAAATGTGCATCAATTCACGAAAATACGTTTCGTTGTAGTCTTGAATGACACGATCAAACGACTGAAGCTTCTGTATCAACTCATACACTTTTAACATGGTAGGGTAATCCATATCGTCTTTGGACATATGGTTTAGATACTCACTCACCACTTGTCCCCATTTTTCGAACAGCTCGGTCCAACCTTCATCTTGTAATACATCGGTATACAGTCGATAGTTATCTGAAGAGGCAGGATGTAAATCCATCAACATATAACCAAAAGGTCGACTAGTACAGAGATGAAACGTGTCTAAACAATCTTTCTACTCCAAAGGAAACGATTGAAGCAAGACATTCCGTACTCCCAATTGATCTCTCGGGTTTTTAAACGCCACAATGTAATGAGCATTGCGCCAAATACTCTTGGCATATTTTCCCACCGGAAACATGTCTTGACACAAGTAAAGTACCGTGACATTTTGGTGATGAGAATGTTTGGTAAACAAATCCAAGACCCGTTTATCCCCACTGCCTTCATCCATAAGATCATCCAAGACCAAAATGCCTTGACCTTGAGGAAACCAATGAACCAAATCTTGATAGGTTGGAATTCCTTCATGAAAACGTATTCCATGCTGTTGCATGGATTGAAATCGGTCTTGCCAGGCGCCATAACAATAGTGAATCAATCTGGGTGGGTGATCAAATAAATGGAGGTTATGGACTAACAATTTTTCGGTAAACACGGTTTTACCACAACCTGACGGGCCCACCACTAAAATGGAGGAAGGGGTATGAAACTGAAACGACATACTCGAGACAATGAGACCAAGTTTCATGTGACAACTTTATTTATGGTTCATAGCGAGCTTTACACCTCTGTTTCCCACCTTGGGGTAAATCTGACCATTGTGAGATAAATTCACCTACCAGTTCATCATTACGAACACGGTTATAGTCAGAAAACATGGAAAGAAAATCTTGCAATGTTTTTCCTTCAGCTTTAAGTTTTAAATAAAGTAGTGCATAATGTCCACAAGCTTGACTATGAAGTCCTTGAAGCGATTTTCCATTGGGCACGACATATTTCCAATGTTTATGAATCCAGTTTTTGAATGGTTTGGCTTTAGCGTAAAAATCTAAAGGTAAGGCATAACTATCCATGATTTCACACACATTTTGATCGGTCCATACAGCCATCCAATGTTCACCCGGTTGATCGTGAGGGTCTGTATTCACAATGTAAGCTGCTTTCTTGGGTGGTGATTTGGGTAAACCATCACAGGGTAAGGTTCCGTAATAGAACGGTTTTAAGCAAGGATCTTGTTTGGCTAAATAGGTCAATTGTTGATCCGAGAGTGGGATGTACTCCATGTTTAGTGTTGGTAAATGTCGTACAACAAAGCTCCGTTAGGATCAATTTCAATCAGGTTTTCAAACTCACCGTACACGAGGATGGTGATATTGCTGGCAGGAGAAGCTCGGAACTCCAATTTAAGCTGTTGATCTCCAGACTGCTTGGGATTGAGGTTACGGCTATCCGCGCACCCATTGGCTACATTGTCGATCATGAACAACGTGCATCCGCTCCCCTGACCCCAATCATCTCCTTCGACCATGTTTCCCTTGTGTTTACACCAGGCTCCACTGGCTTGCAGAAACCTAAAGTACCCCAGCAAATCTCGGCTGGAATCATTCCCTATCAACTCTAGGGTTTCATAGGGATATTCTTCCCCTTTGACAACCTGTTTGAGGGAGGTCAAATCAAATTTCTGGAAGCAGAAGGGGTCTCGGGTGACAGCTCCATTGAAAGCGCGACTATCGAGCAAGCCTACAATTACCCTGTCAGGTACTCTGTTTTGAAACAAATCTCGAATCTCAAAGCGGGTCTTGGTGTTTTCCATGCTAAATGTGCGAATTTCACTTCGTAAGGTCGGATACATGGCTACAGCGCCTTGATTATGTCTTTTAGCAGTTAGATTCATGTACACAGTTTCATTGAGTCTGAGTTGACACAAATGAAATCGCATTTTGACATCTTCTTCCTTGAGTCTGCCAGCTAATGCGACGCCATTGAGAAACAGATTAGGGCTGTTGAAATGAAACTTCATCTTGATTTCTACCCCAGGCACCAAAGCTTTACTCATGTAAAATACTTCCAAATGGGGTCTAAACACCAAGGCTCTGGTTTTACCTCCAGCATAATGCGCTGTTTCCTCTTCCATAGCAGCCAGAGCTGCTTTGTGGTTGGCTGTCAAAGCTTTGTAGTCATTATGTCCACCCCCACCACTTGTGGAATCAGTGTTGTTATTTGTCCACTCTGGCGGGGAATCAATGGCATTATACCAGCCTACCGGTTTTAGCACTGTTTTGCCATCAGATCGATCATAGTTGATCAAGTTTTCTAGATAAGCCTTGTAGTGATAGGTGTCTGATTGAGGACTAATCAAAGTTCCATTCAAGTGCAGATCAATCTGTTTGAAGATGGAGTGAGCCAAATTGTTGACTGGCCACAATTTTTCAGCCGCTACCAAGTTACCATTATCTGATTTTTTCAACCTCAATTCCAACGTAAAGTAACTTCGACTCAAATCCACAAAACTATCCAAAGCAGGGACAATAAATTCCATAGGATTAATCCCTGTGGTGGTCGGTTGAATGGTGACCATACGGTAAGCATGAATGCTTGTATCCGTAGGCGGAGCTCGAAAAAGGTCGAGAGCTGAGTTAACCACAGTTGCCATGTTGAAATGTTGCACGATCCAACGTTGTCCTCCTTTTTATACGTTTATCCATACACATTATCATATTTGCCTGTTTTAGGATTTTTCACTAGACGCACCACTGTTCCTTTTTTAGGGCGTGTCCAAAATTTCTGACTACCAATGCCGATAGGACCGGTAAAAGCTCTTTTGGCAATATCGCCAGACCAAAACCGCTTAAACACAGGTTTGGTCGAAGGAATCAATTTTTTGGTTACCCATTCGGCTTTTTTAGCGACGGTCCAAGGTGAAATTTGTCCACCTTTTTGAAACAAATCATAACCGGGTGGTTTAGCCACATCAGGTACAATCCAACCTCCAACTTGTTTAATCCAGGGTCGTGTTAAACCTCGATTGCCTCGCATAAAAGCAGGTCTTGAGCGAATGGGTTCCATCTCAAACACCAAAAATATCTCGAGCTCTTTTGACTTGTTTGGGAAACAGAGCTGTGGCTACTTTCACGGCTTTCTTGACTTTGGGTTTTTTCAACACTTTACCCAGTTCTTTTTGCAAAGCTTGTTCGGCTTTTCGTTTAATACCACGTTTGAGTCCCTCTTTTATACCTTTGGCTGTGTTACTTGGTAGTTTTAAAGGATTTCTGGTTTTCAGGACACCTTTTAAACCCCCTTTCGCCATTTCTTTTAAGATTTGTCCACCTTCTTGATCGTAGGACTCATCGGTTCTAAATCGTGTTAAACTTCCTCCTCTCATGATGTTTTACTTTTGTTTTTTACGTCGAGTTTGTCTCTTTTATACCTCTTTTGCTTAGTCTCTAACCACTTTTTAGTTTGATGTCCCACGGCTGTGCCAAGAGCTGCTAAAGCGGCCGTTTTACCCGCTGCTGCTAAAGCTGGAATGACCGCTGCTAAAGATAACACACCACCTTTTTGTCTTTTACGTGGCATCCTTTTTAAAGTGTAAGGTCACAATAGAATGTCCTGGACCAAACTTCACCAAATCGTCTCCGGAACCAATGGTTTCAGCAATCTCCACTTCAATAATCTCTGTGACTTGGTTTCGAACGTTTATATATTGTATATGAGTGGGTTCAAAATAAATTGTGCCTCTACCTTCACGATGGTACTTTATTTCTCGTAACAAATCCGTCATTCGATTGCCTACCATGGTGCTAACACCTACATCAGAGTAGATGTGTAAAGATCTGGTTGGTTCTTTTACCACGGATCGAAAGGCTACATTGAGGTTGACAAATTTCCAACTGACACGAAAACTGAGAAAAATCCATTTGGTTTGATTACTATCCGTCGTACTGGTGTAATACAAAGGATCTCCAGCGTCGCTTGTAAAATCAGCCTCATTTCTGGCAGGGAGCAGGGACTCTTCCATTGGGAAAGATCATAATCAAATTGGGTCCTAAGTCAATACCCCCTTTATCATTTTGTTTGAACCATCCCATTTTTAACGCCACTATAGCATTGATGGCAAAATAAGGGAAGAAATATGTGATGGAACCAAATTTTTTCCTGGACACATTACTGTTGTCTAACAACAGCTCATCCTTGTCCCATGTAAACAAGCCGCAGGTATTTTTGCCCCTATCCTTCTCTTCGTAACCGTAGTATCGAAAACCCACTTCTTGAAATCGCTTGTCAAACCATTTGAGACACACTTTCATAAAACTTACACCATCTTGGACCCATCCATCGTCTTGTATGGTTTTCAGAGGTAAATTGTGTGTATGATATTTAAAAAAGTTACCAGGATAGGCTTTATAGCATCCCATACCCATAATCTGTGTGGTTAAGGGAGCTAAGGCTGTTAAATCCGTCGTGGTGTCTGGCATGGAAATGGAACTCAAACCCACTTGCCATCCTTGGTCCAGTAATCGTAAAGGTGACGGTAAACGAATCTTAAAACTGTTGGCTTGATTGTTGGGAAATTCACTGCGATTGGCATGACTAGGTAATGTCACGTAAAAAGACATGATGCAACTAGCTGATAGGTTGACTCACACGCTTTATTTAAACTTTTCTAAAATGTAATGTTACAATGGTATGACCTTCTCTAAACTTGACCAAATCTTCACCTTCGCCTAACGTTTCGGTGATTTGCAGTTGAATGATTTCTACCACTTGATTTCGTACGGGTAGATATTGAATGTGTGTTGGTTCAAAATAAATTTTACCTCGACCTTCTTGACGATACTCAATTTCTCGTAACAAATCTGTCATTCGATTACCCACCACTGAACTTCCTCCTACATCAGAATAGACATGGAGGGACCGTGTGGGTTCTTTGACCATTTTCCGAAAATCTAAATTTAAATTGGTAAATTTCCAACTCATTCTCCCGCTTAAATAAAACCAAGTGACGCCAAAGCGATCTGTTTCATAGCGCATGTAGAATGGGTAACCATTCTTGTCTTGAAAATCACGCTGCCTGACAGTAGGTACTTTACCATCATTATACACAATTTGTAGGTTGACACCGGCTTCCCACTCGTTTTTCCAATTGGTACGTATCCATCCCATTTTAAGACCCAACACAGAAGTGAAAGCAAAACTGGGTAATGGATCATTTACAAAACGAAAGCGAACTCGAGCAAGTTTGGAATTATCTAACACCAAATCGTCTTCTTCCCATTTGAACTGGAGACAGGTATGTTTGTCTCCATCTTTTTCTCCAGATTCGTACTCTTGTCTAAAATCTTGATTTTGTTGTTGTTCCAACCATCGTAGATAGGCTTTCATAAACGTGACTCCATCCACGATCGAATGATCGGCTTTCAAGGCTTCCAAAGGAAGTTTGTGAAATTGGTAAACAAAGGTACCATCTTTTTTCTTACGAACACAGGAGGTTTTAAAGACCGGTTGATTGTAAGGTACAATGTAGCTCAAGTTCACTCCTGTATCGGGCATAGAAATGGAACTCAACCCCACTTGCCATCCTTCACCGGCTAATCGTAACGGTTCAGCTAAACGAATCTTGAAACTGTTGGCTTGATTGTTGGGAAATTCTGCTCGATTGGCATGACTAGGTAAAGCCACATACATACTTAGACAATGTCTTTGCTTGAGATCCAACTGTTGTACTTGTCAGGCCAGCCCTTCCATTTAACCAAAAGTTGATCTTTACGTCGTTTAAGTACCTTTTCCACCCGAAATATATCTGTCACATAGACTTTTTGTAAATCTTCTTCGTAGAAAGTTCCTTCCAAGGGGGTTTCATCCCATTCTTTCAACTTGTAAGTGGGAATGGGTCCAGGATTAATACGATCGACCACAAACACTTCTTCTGTCCACCCCGGTAAATAGGCTTTTTTAAACGTACGATGAATTTTATTGAGACGTACAAGATCCCCTACTTTGAGAGTAGGTTTTCGTCTCTTGGGTGGTTTTCCGTACAGTTTGTCCCTCACTTTTCCTTGATTTTTCCATGTGACTTGATTGGGTGCCATACCGATGGATCGATGTGACGTAGCATTGTAACCTTTAACTAAATCTTGTAGGATATCTGTAAATTTTAACGTGTTGGCTGCCGTAAAATACCGATACATACGTTGTTTGAAGGTACGATTAAAACGTTCTACAACACTGGCTTTGGTATCACCATGAGTGTAAAAATGATGAATGTTTTGACTTTCCACCAAGTTTTTGACGTCAGTATTGTAAAACTCTTTTCCCTTGTCAGTTTGAACTCGTAAAGGTTTTCGTCCTTCTTTGACAATATCCTTGAATGCTTCAACCACACTTGACCCTGTTTTATTTTTGAGGGGTCGTACCCAAGCGTATTTGGATAGGACATCAATCACGGTTAACAAATAACGTATTCCTTGGTTTTCTTTTGCAATGTTTTGCGTTTCAATTAAATCAGCGACCCATTGCTCATCCATGTTACCTACCATCACACGTAAGGTGGGAAATTTTCGTCGTCTGGGTTTGTGAAGGGAATATGCCAAATCTTTTTGCAATAGATTTTGGGTACGTTTGAGTGGTAATTTCCATGCTTTAGCAAATCGTTGTACACCTCCTAAACTACCAGGTTTGCTAGGATCATGATACCGTTTTAGCAGAGCATCGGAGACCGAGGTTTTTTTAGATTTCTTTCTAGGAGCCATTTTCTCTAACCCAAAACATACAATACACAATTCAGTTCAAACTGGTCTTTATTAAACACTCACATGACTTTTATTGCTTTAGCGGTAAATCTGCCCATCTGAAAAACTTGCAGCGACTATTGTAGCGGCAATGGAGGTACATTCGGCCGGTTGAGGACAGGCTGAGCGTAGGTAAATGACCACAACAGCAACGCAGTTCATCTGCTTGAGCAAAAATGTCAATGTGCACATTCTTGTAGATTTCCCACATGTAAGCGTTCAATTGATCCTGTCGACAAAGGATGAGGCATGGTTCTGCCCAACACTGTACATACTGATTTTCATCTTCCAAAGGTTGGTCATGGAATGGACAGGTCCTTAGGTTTTCTGGTTGGTTCAAGAATTCTTCCAGCTGGTATACTCCGTCAGCTAACATCTTGTGTTTGAAACGTATCTTTACAGCTGAATTTTATAGTAGGTTTACCAGATGACGTCAAGTCTCCAGGGAGGTTGGGTCTGAACATGTCTCATTGTTTATGACTGATCTTGCCTGAACTTGCCCAGTGCCATAATATTCTTTCCAACTGAACGATTGAGGGTATGGTGTAGGTCTTTTGAATAATTCGAAACCATTTGTAACCTTGAGGATGACTTTTTAGCCAAAGCATAAATCCACCCACCGAAACACATTGACTTCGATACGTGTGTCTAGAAACACGGTCAACGAGTCATCATCTTCTTCAAAATAAGGTGGAATAGGCATTTTATCTTCTTGTAAGTCATACAAGTCTTGGCAAAGGGACAGATGAACTCGCCACTGAACCCAACCCCATACCGAATCCACTGTATACCACAATAAGGCCATGGTTATCAAATAAAGTTTATTGACTGACCCTAAAAATTATATACATCAATGTTGAATACTGGACCCCCACCATTGTTTCCGACAACCAGTCATTTGTCGCCATTTTACATTGTCCTTAATCCATTGTTTTAATTCTTTACTATTGGTTTTGGTTAATGGGACACTAAAAGAACTATACCATAAGGGTGGTGGTGGTGGGGCTAAATGTTCTTTATCACAAAGATCACACTCGATAAGCTTCATGTTTGTTCAAAATAGTCCCAATTCTGTATACTGCTTTCTTAAATTCTCTTTACCATAGTACACGGCATCTTGTCTTTTGAGTGGAACTGGTGGATCAATTTCTACCATCTCTCCTTTTCCATAGCGGACTTGTCGCTCCATTTCTTCAAAGTTTTCAAAACTATCACAGTATTTGGGTGGTGGTGGGGCTGGTTTGTCCAGAACATTGCTACCCAAACCTCTGGGTGGTGGTGTCTGAGTTTTTAACCATAGCTGCATGCTGAGTGGGTCTTTAGGATCAAAATCAGGAATAGGTTGATCGGTCCAACGAAAGAACTTGCATCCTTTCACACTACAGCACAGATACAGTCTTCCAGGATTCTTGGCTGAGTGACCTTGTTTCAGGGTAGGGTAGTTTCCACAAAAGCAGTTGATTTTCCGCCAGTTGTCACAGATATCAGGATGGATGTTTTTGTACACTTCTGACATGTACTCTTGCACTTGGTCTTTTCCACAAAACAGGAAACACGGTTGATCAGGACATCGCATATACTCCCATCCTTTGGCTGAAGTACGATCTTCTAATCGCTTGAAGTGACAGGGACAGATCATGTAGTCCACTTCACTTGGAGGCAACATGGGTTTCCTTGGAGAGGGTGGTGCTGCGGGTGTTTCATCGTCAGACAACTGCAAATCTTTCAACACTTGTTCTCCATTAGATGGCTTTTCTTCAAAAGCTGGACTCTGGAAGAGGGTAGACATTCTTACCATCCTAGCCAAACCATCGTCAGGCACCATGTGCGGGATCGCTTTGTCTGCTTTGGTTAGGTTTGGATCACCTCGGCAGTCGACAACGTTTCTTGTATCTTCCACCAAATCTTTCACCATTTGTGACAAGCTGTCATCAGGATACTGAATGGCTTTATCTGTCTCTACACGTTCCACTGTGGCTTGAACGAGATCATCCTCCTCTTCGAAAATTCTCACACGTTTCTTTTTCTTCTCAGTTGAAGGTGCCTTACGCTTTCGTTCAGACATCGTGGTTGTTAGAATGAGCACCTCAAATGAGTCATGATCTTTTTATACTAGAAAACAGAATGATATAGGCTGCCGAAATAGGCTACCAATCAGAAAGCTCTACAACAAAAGTATGACGTCATAAAAGAAAACGACACCATAACGTCAGAGTCAAATTAAAAGCTTGCCCAGACTTGTCTAATTCCCAGTAGGGAAACATGACGCAACCTATTGTTACATCCCAAGTATATAATGGTTGCACGTTTCACTTTTTTCAAATGACTCCTAACATGGTTGGTGACATGGAAGATATGCAGTTGAGTATCGGTTGTAATCATGTTCTTTATACCTGTGGTAGTGGTTTTGGAGTGGATAATGTGGCGGAAGAAACAGCCAAAGATTATGGAATGCAGATGGAAATCATGAAACTCCCACAACATTCCAGGGGTAGTTGTAACAGTCCAGCCACCGTGGAACTAATGAGAACAGCCGATGAAGCCATCCAGAACGCAGCAGTGACTCTGAAAAGAAAAGTACCCAGTCATTTTTACACCTTTTCTATCCTGCAACGCAACTACCACGTAGTTAAAAAGGCACACACGCTCTTTGCCTTTGGACACATTCACCCCAACCGTAAAGAAGTCCGTGGTGGAACCGGTTGGACTATTCAGTTAGCCTTGGATCAAGCCAAGGATGTGTTTGTCTTTGATGAGGATAAACGCAAGTGGTATTCTGCTGAAAGAAAGTATGATGTGGATCCTGTCACCAATCTGTTAAAGATACGAACAGAGTTTATACCTTGGGGCAGTACGGAACTTCCAACCCTTCACCAGAGCAGTGCCGTAGTAGGATCACAACTCATTGATCAAGACACCCAAAAAGAAGTTAAAGATTTATTCCATCGTACTTTCTGTACTGTCAAGAACACAGAACAATTCAGAAAAGAACTGGAAGAACTAGCGATATGAACACAAGATTAGATAAACTGGTAGAACAGTATGATTTTGCTACATATCAAGCTAAAACATTTCTAGAGATGGAACAAGCCAAAAGTCAGTTAATTGAACGTTTGAATGCCTTAGAAGAACCATTAACTAAAACGGAACGTTTAGTAAAACATATTGCTGAAACCAGGATTCGAACCTGGGTCGCTGTGGCCACAACACAGAGTCTTAACCACTAGACCATTCCAGCTGTATTGATTTTAGTGGTGTTAAGTTATCAATAAAAAATAATGAGAGGAAATAATTGTGTTGTTTACCGGAAATAAAATATAGAATTGACCCAACTAGGAATCGAACCTAGAACCTTCTGATCTGGAGTCAGATGCCATACCATTAGACTACTGGGCCTTCTCTGAGAATTTTGACTAAAAAGAATTAGCTCAACCAGGAGTCGAACCTGGAATTTTCTGATCTCAAATCAGATGTCTTACCATTAGACCACCGAGCTCATTCTTATCTTGTCTTTATTTTTTACAAAACTTTATAACCAAAGGGTCGGTGCCGTATTGGTATGGTTGTGAGTTACGATTCAGGAAGCTCTGGGTTCAAATCCCAGTCTAACCACCTTTTTATTTCTTATAAAAAATTTTTTGTCAAGAGTGGGAATTGAACCCACGAGGACAATCTGTCCATTGGATCTTAAGCCCAACGCCTTAACCACTCGGCCATCCTGACAGTGTTATCATGAGGGTTACAACTTGGTTGAGTAACTAGTCAATGCGCATTCAAATCATAGGGTGGTCAATGCGCATGCGTACTAAGAAAGTGTTTACGTCTGTGTAGACCTGTACCACAAGGATGAAAATAGTGGATTTGTGTTTTGTATAAGTCAACTTAAACCATACTAAGAATAAGGACGTGTAGGTCATTTCAGTGGGAGACCTGGCTCGCTCGATTAAGTGGGCTTGTTGGCATCTCGAAATGATCTCAGACGTTCTTCCTTTTGCTTTTTGAAGTGAAGAGACATGAAAACGAGGCAAATTGGAATATATTATGCATATTTAATGAGATAGTTCAAAAATCATAGGGTGGTCCACGCGCATGCGTATCTGTCACGCGCATGCGCATTGTCACTTGTGTCATCCCACAAGGATGAGAACTTAAGTCCAATGACAAATATAAAGGAACCATGCATATATTAATAAGTAACATCTAGGGTTGGGTCTTCTTTTAGATATTCAACATGGCGGCTAGGGTTCGGGTCCTCTTCGGACATGTTCGGGTTAGGGTTAATATGCTAATGAGCTCATAGACCGAGTAGGACTGGGACGAGTCACGTGGGTTAGGGTTAATATGCTAATGATTTAGGGTTAGATCACCTGATACCTAGGGTTAGATCACGTGCGCCTGTATGGGGATAATTTATGGGTTTGCATAAATTATACCTATATGGGCGCATATCACTACTGTTGTCAAAACTATTTCTCCGAATTAAACCGAAAGAAAATTGGGACTGATCATTTGCTGTCGTGGCGTTTCCGTCTGGGCTTACGCAGTCCGAGTATTTTCCTGTCCTAGAAGTAAAGTCGCCCATGAGAAGAATTGAACCTTGAGAGGAAAAGGTTTCGATACCATTTTCAAAATCCGGCTTCAAACATTTCAGGATGAAAGTAATTTGAGCTGTAAGGCGGAATATAAATACCACAAACATAGATATCTTTTGAGGTTCTTACATGTTGTTTGTCAATTTTGAACTAAAGAAAGTTTGGAGTCACTTTTTCGATTGATATCCTATTATGAAACTCATTCTTGTAGAGTAAAGCAACTCGTCCTGAGTTGCGGCCATTTCTTCCTACTTTTGAAGTACTTGAAACTACAGACCTATACCCCGGAACAACAATATCCGTCTCATTCCAGGTTTCGCAAAGAATTACGAAGTCAAAATTACAAATCAAATTTAAACAATTAAAATTTTGTAGTTTATCACCAAAAGGCTTAGAAAAGATCCCATTGACATTATTACAAAGTCGTCATCAGATTTAAAGAAGCATAAATTTACATAAGAAATGGCGGAATTGTCCCTTGTCTTATTTCAGTCAGCTATGACTTTTGTTTACTTGGGGTACACAGGCCTTCACGACTCTCGCTTCAGGTATATTTTGCTGAGTAGTAGTAGTTATCCTACAGCCCTTTTCATGACTGTTCTCATTTGCATTACATGGATGTGGGACAATTTCAAAACTGCAAGATTGCCAAAAATTGCCTCAAGGCCACATTCAAATAATATCCCCAGTTGCAATGCAAATGAGAAGAGTGAACTGTGAAAAGAGATATCAAATATCAGTTTTGACTATAGCCGTGCCATTGGGAGCCGTTTAATTTTTCAGGCAGGTGGATCATGTATAACGAGGTCAACTCCATCAGCCCTTTAAACTTTTTCGGCTGATTTAAACGTCTCCTTTTACGGTTGAACTTATCATGTTAAAGTGACGTACTGAATAAGGATTGGCTCAACCTATTGCAAGATAAAATGTTTCACTGTATTAATTCACTGCCTTCTGTAATAACGTGAAAACAGTTTGATGGCCCTGATAAATAAGAAAGATGGTGAATTTTAAGCTCGGAGAAGAAATAAGAAAAGATGGAATATTCAGGATGTCGCGAGCGTGGGACAAAGAAAAAATCTGAGTCCCCGACGGGAATCGAACTCATGACTTTCCCTACACCGGTCGGACGCTCTAACCACTGAGCTACTGGGAGACTCGTGGGGAGCATAGGTCATATTTACTGAGCATAGGTCATATTTACTGAGTTCACGGTGACACAACACAACAAGGTATGTTGTTTGCTTTCTTTGCAATTTATTCTCTGCGATGAGCCCAGGTATTTCGATTTTGTAAGTATATGAGATGTTCATCGCAAAACGCTCTCCAAAGTGGAGACTGTTAAAAAAAACAGGTCCACTGTTTTAGTGTGGATGGTAAAAATGGAGTTTTCTGAAAACGCCGACATTATAACGAATTATGCAAAGCCCAATTTCGCGGCACAAAACAACAGGAAGGTCTGAAGGTATCTTTTGAATCCGTTCTTCATTCCTCAGTGTGGACTGCGGAAAATGGTGTAAAAACACTAGTGTGGACGCAGATCTTTTTATCCGTTTTCGAGAAACTGAAAATAGGAGGGTTTTGGCAACGTATGAGTGATGAAGGAGATTTGCAAGCTCAAACGTGTTCCTCAGGTATGTTCGTAGTTTTGATCCTTCTGGATCGTTGGTTTTATTAATACCGGGGGTCAGATTAGGGTCAAATGCAGCCTAGTATTACTTCCCAAGAGGAGCATTATCAGATCGATCGGATCGGAAATTCAGATTTTGTTCCGATTGACTTTTTCCTCGGCAAATACTTACAGTTTTCGATCCCTAAACCACCCGTGCTGGGTGAGTCAGTGTACTTGGTCCAATTGTGACATCATCACTTTTTAAATCGAGAGATGACTTTGATAAATAGGCTGAGGGTATGCAGGATGTAGTGCCCAAATGAGAGCGATTCGGTGAAAAGGGCCAGAGATATACGCGAAAAACCAGGCAAATTTGACCAGCAAATTAGAAGGAAAATTTTCAGACACATTGGCCAGTATCTTTGTGGAAACTTTTCCTACAAGAAGGAAGTCTAGTAAAAGTCCAGCAACAAAATTGTAATAATAAAATATAAATAAATAAATAAATAAATAAATAAAAGAGGAAAACGAAGAGGGAGAGTTTGATCTCTTTTGCCTTGTGCGATTGGTTGAAACCAAAAATCGTTATAGTTGTCTCAGAATGAAAGGAAAAAAAGAAAAGAAAAGAAAAGTGGGCTTCTGTAATACCAGATTCACCAGAACAGTTTGCTTTTTTTCCCTTCAGCCACTTCTTCAGCTTTCAAGAGAGCTCCAAGCTCCTTCATGCTCAGCCTTGTCAACCCAAGCGGATTAAATCCCACCAATATGCCTTTGATTCCAGGCAAAGAGGGATCTGCTATCCTCTGTAATAGTAGCTATGGTCCTGTATTTGGAAGCAATAATTCTGGCAGTTACTATGATCTTTTGATAGGTGGTTTTCCTAATCAGTCGAGCGGTTGTAATTCAAATCTTAACAACTCTTCTTACAGGTGCCCAGAAGGTCGGAATGTTTCAACGTTTTTGGCTGGAAATTACTTATTTTCCCCAATTGAAATAGAAGTTTTGCACTTGAAAAGTGATAACGCAGAAATAAAATGCCTACTGCGTGTCATTTGAAACCATCTAAGAGTTATACTTAGTTATACCAAAGCTCTTAACACTGAATGGGGGTGATAAGTGAAATGGCGACTTGGATGTAAATGAAAAGAACGAAATAGCGCTCTCAAGTCGGATATTCAGAAAAAAATTCTGAGTCCTCCCAACGGGAGTTGAACCCATGAACTTCCAGGTGCCGGTGAATAAGGGTGAAAGTATTGTTTTAGAATTTGAGATCTGAGTTGAATGAGAGCAGTATATTTTTCACAGTCATATACCTATTTCAAAAAGGTTGCTTCAGTAATGTATTTTTCATAGACCGCAGTGCATCATGCTCGCTAAAGTTATGGCTGCGTTCCTCTAGCTATTAGTCCTAAAGCAATAGCAAATGTTTATTATTTGTTACGATTTGGTTCTCTCCTGGAGTGCCTTCAGTGAGAAAAAGGAATCAATACATTTATTTATAGCAAACATGATGCTTTGCGGTCTATGAAACAAGGATCATGCATCATGCATCACTGATGCAACCTTAATGAAATAGGTGTATACGAAGTTTCTAACAATAACTTGCTACTTTAAACAAAACAGTCTAAAAGAAGACATATGTTCAATAAGACGTTGAGAAAACCAGGTGAAAAGATAACGGGTAAACGTATACAGGCTATGTTGATTTGTAGCAGTAAAAATTGCAAGTAGAATTTGCACTATTAGGAGGCAACTTAACTCGAAACTAATTAGAACCTTTTAGGGACAAAAATAAATTGGAACCACATCCACAAAATAAAAACTTAAACATCTCTCCAACATCTTTCTTACCTTAACTTTTCAGGGAGAAAATTCCCCATAGAGGGGGAGAGGGGGAATAACGCGAACGTTCGACGTTCTTGGGTAAAATGAATGGGTTCCATGGTGTGCATAAAATATGCTAGCTGGCAGCACTATCCAAGCCCGGTAGCTCATTTTCTCTGAAACGACTTTCTTTATGAGATCCTACCCGCTCTAATCTGAAGCTGTGTGTTTTGTGCGATTACCTTACACGTATAAATATCACACAACAGCTTTCCCGGTTAATAAAGTAAAGCTTGGCCAAGTAGTAAGTTAACAGTGTTCATATATGAAAAGCGTGATGGTGAAAAATCTTAAATATTACAACAGCTTTCCGGTTAATAAAGTAAAGCTTGTAAGTAGTAAGTTAACGATCGTTAACAGTGTTCATATATGAGGACCGTGATGGTGAAAAATTTTAAGTTGCCGACGGGAGTCGACCTTATGACCTTCCCTGAACACTTGCTTTGTAATTGCAAGTTTTTTTTATACACTTTTCGAATCTTTTCTATCTGGAAAGTAACACGCAGATATATACCAGAGACAATTTTACGATTTTGCCTCGAATTACTTTGGCTCAGCTAGATAAGACGAGACGCCGTTCACGGAGAGAAACATAAGCATGAACGCTAAAAGCACATAAAAACAAGCCGATGTAAAGTTTTTTTAGCGGAGCTCGCGGAGCACCATGGGTAAGCAAATTTGGTAACCTGTTGATCCGAAAAATTTTGGTTCTGACGTCAGCGTACGTCCGTCCGTACGGACTCTGGGAGAGGGTAAGGGGAGTCCCAGGACAACCCGACCGGGGGAGGCGGAATGCCATCTTTGTTTACCAGTTAAGTCTTCACTCTTAACAGAGTATTGCAGACTGCTTTAAATAATAAAAAATGACAACAATGAAAGAAAAAAATACTAATCAATATGTACGATTACACAGGGATTGCCTAAATGAACATGGCGAAGTAGATGCTATAATTTCTGGTGGGAGATTGTTCCATTGTCCTAGGGTAAAAAGAGGTCTGGAAATAATCACATGTACAACGTACATGGCTGCTCAATTCGATGACTGAGAGACGAGAGCCTGGTGCCCATTCTGCTCTTATGTTCTTTCTGAAGCTTATCGCATTCGTAAGTGGCTAATCCATTACTCTGTCTGTACAGCATACAGAGACGTGCATCAGATCGCCTGAGCTCCAGAGATCTCCATTTGAGAGAAGATAGCATATCAGTGACACTGTCTAATCTGTCGTAGCGCCCGAGTACCCAGCGAGCTGCTTGGCGTTGAATCATTTTGACCTGTTGTATGTTCTTAGCTAAGTAAGGGTCCCAGACAGTGGCACTGCATTCAACAATCGGTCTCACTAGGGCTTTGTATGCTCGTTCTTTGGATTTGGCCGAAAAAGTGCGGAGATTGCGGCATAGAAAGTTCAGAGTCTTGTTTGCTTTGGTGGTAATTTCATTTACATGATCATTCCAGCGTAAATCATGCGAGAGGTAGATCCCTAAATATTTAGTAGTATCAACAATTTCTAGGACCTTGCCATGAAGTCTGTATTGAAATTTGAAAGGTGCACGTCTGCGTGTTACCCGTATAACGTTGCACTTGTTTGGATTAAATTCCATACGCCAGTCGGATTCCCATTTTTCCAAGCTGTGAAGATCATCTTGTAATTGCCGGCAATCGCTCTCAGATTTTATTGTAAGGTAAATGACAGTATCATCGGCAAAAAGACGGACCCTTGACTTAACATATAGCATGGGAGATCATTAATAAAAATAAGAAACATTAACGGCCCCAGCACTGATCCTTATAATGGCC
>Ga0126336_10000039_pt1 | contig 26959 bp, 12 predicted proteins | sample SidCmetagenome_FD_92530 | JGI IMG/M metagenome (GOLD analysis project Ga0126336, IMG submission 92530) | Coral microbial communities from El Islote,Puerto Morelos, Mexico - Siderastrea C C metagenome | ecosystem: Host-associated > Invertebrates > Cnidaria > Coral | place: El Islote,Puerto... | reverse complement strand
TCATTACATGTATATATTTATATTTATATAGTAGGTTTTAGATTTTTATATAACTCATTGTAAATATTTCTTTTTGATAATTCATTGTAAATATCTTAGAAAGTTAGGAGGGCCACAAGTTTATTAGTGCTTCGCACTATTTCGTGCTAACCTCGTTAAATAAAGTTATTATTATTATTATTATTATTATTATTATTATTATTATTATTATTTTATTTCATACTGTGTAGTTTATAGAAATATTATAGAGCATGTATCAGCATTGGCTCATGAATATAAAGCATTACAGTGGTCTTTTGTATATTTGCCCTAGTGAATGTTATTTTAGAAGCGGCTTTCACTATACAGGCGTACATAACAATAATACTAACCTGATGAAAACATGAGAACAAAAAGGAATTTTGATAATTATCTGAACTGAAATGCTGGCAAGTGTTTACAAATGTACCTTTTTAATTTCTCCCCACTGTTTACATTTGATAATTGCAAACCTTTCTCAATCCAGAGAGCTGCCTGACCTTTTCAGCAACCACAGCCTGAGAACATACTTATGCAATTATTTCTTCAAGCTGATTTGAGTTATTCTAAACTTTAAAGTAAAGTACTGAAATGAGCAGTCACATGTTCCACCGACAGTCTTACATTTTTTGTGTTTTTTTGTTTACCAGAGTGGAAGTACCAGTACTTGTTTTATAATGGACCACTTATTAGATCATACAATGATTATAACAGCAACAAACGTAATTAATAATAATGCTAATAACTTACAAGAAAAATATATTAATGCAACATTCTAATGTACATGTATCTCTAGAAACTATCGCTATGCAGCATACAGGCAGGATATCTGGTGGATATATAATCGTCTGGGGAGGAAAAGAGGAAAAGTGATCCCATCATGTGTAGTTTCCAAGATACGCAAAGAATTTCCAGAGGCTGATGGCAATTACACAGGCTTTAAGGAACCATCAGTCACTGAAGTGGACTTTTTTAAATTTGTTTTGAAGCCAAAAGTAAAAATTTTAAGTTTGTGATATTGTTCCCTTGTCATAAAGCTTTGTAATCCCAAAACATGTTCTTTGTGACATTACACTGTCATACGGACCAACCATGCCTCTATTCTGTCTACTGCCTATATTGTATTAAAACAGGTTTCACAGTTGTTTTATTTCATAAAGCTTTTTTTGCTTTAAGTGGCTGGTGAAATATTAGATTAAGCCCACACAGACACTTTGTGTCTGAGATCAAATCAAGTTACACATCCTTTCCTCACAAAATAAATTTTGTTGCTATTTTGCTGGTGTTTTTCTTTTTGTCTGTGGGTGCCTTTTTTTATTGACACCCTCTCCCCCCTCCCCACCTTGGGAACAATATCTGTATGGTTTCTGAGAGGAAAAGAATTGGATGCTAAATTCAGCTATCCCCACTTTCCTCCTTGAGCTACTTATTTATGTCATTTAAAGCACCACAATAAGTATGAGGGTTGTAAATGTGATAAAAACATGCTGACACTTAACAAAAACTGGATATCCAGTTTTCTATTGTCCTGATCGATAACCCCTTGGGAGGGGGGGGGGCACTACCATATGTTAGCTATGTAGTATGCACCGTGGAATAGGGTATGGTTTTTGAGGTTCTCAGTCCTTGAATAAGGTATCCATTTTGCCCCTTTTTGGTACTGTGATCCTTAGAGAGGGTCGCTTTTTTGTTTTAGCTAAAATTGCAGCACGTAGACGCCAAGCTAAACTAAACTAGGCGTAGTCTAGTATTCTATGCTTCATGCTAATTTTCCCATGTTACATTGAGAAAAGCATTAAACATAAAAACGACCTGTCATTGTTTCGGGTTGGGGCCATGAAAAGCGCACCAATATTTGATTTTCTATCCTTAGATAGGGTTCTTTCCGACACACACCTAACTTAAATTGACGGTAGTACCCCCTCCCCTCCCCCCTTGGTTGATATAATAGTGAGTCGACAGCACGTTGGCACGTTGTAAACGATCGCGAGTATTATTTGTTAGTGATACACAGTTTTCTAGGATTTATTGCGCGTAGAGATTTACGTAGAGATTTGCGAACGTTTACAGTAACCTTAATGAAACGTTGACACGTGCCTTGCAATTATGTTGTCTTTATTGTCACGAGGAGTCGGTGCAATGTTTTGAGGAAGGGCTGGCATCTCAAGGTCAGGGACATCAATGTGACCCGCTTCAATAAAATCGTATCACGCAGACGATCTTGGACAAACTGGTAAGACTTGTCTTCATAGATCGGCTTCGCAACCCACTGTTTCTGTAGCTTTGGGTATACGCATTTGTATCTCTTCTCCGCTCATGGTGGTTGCCACCCCTCTCCCCACATTGGAGTTGGAGTCGGAGTCCCCAGCTGTGCTCTGCTCTTCATGCCATTGTATGAATAGTGTTGAGACTTAAGGGCGTACTTCTTAGCCATCGGCCATGGAAAACTCCCAAACACCCGGTTTGAATGAAATCTGCCAAGAGACAGACATCCTTGAGGAGATTGGGTGTCCATACCATTTCCTTTAAGGCATTGTGAGCTGGAGATCCAATTGGAAGCCATACCTTGTTTCTCCTCTGTTCGTTCGTCAGTTCCTCCTGTTTGCACTCGGAAAACAACTGGAAATCCGGCCATTCATGTCTGTCTGCCACGTGATACACAATTGACTTCCATTTCTCCTGACAAAGTAGCTGATCTCCATTGGATGTTGCCGCGCACCACCAGAGATGATTAACAACAGATTGAATCCACGGCGCGAGGTCTGAGCATTCTTTTTTCTTGGAAGCAGCAAGAAGGTCTTGTGCACGGACTTTGTTAAGTGCCGTGGACAGAATCGGTGTTTGATGTTGCTCTTGTCTTTTTTCATTATCGCTGCAACTTGGACGTTCCTTCATATGTTAAATTAAAAATAGATGGGTTTTTATTATTATGATTTTTAAATACCCTTTTCTAAACCTTTGGCGTAATTCTCTCTTTTTGAACGAACAAAGTTCCAAAGAAATTGTCAAGAAGGCCAACGTTCTTTAATTAAATAGACCAAGGGCGTTTTAACATTTTCTCCAGTCGCCATTTGCTACTGTAGGCTCCGAGACAGCATGAAAAGCGAATGAAAAAACGCACACGAATACCGCGTGGCAGCCAAAAGGAGCTCCCCTCCCCCTTTTTTTCTCCATATCTTGCGCTCGTTATTTTTTTATAATAACTAATAAATAGGGTAATTTTAAATTAACTCTTAACCAATTGTCTACTGCTTCTGTAATTCTGTGTGTGGTAAAGCTTTATTCAGCTTACCGTATATAAATAAGAATGAATAAAAAACAAAACATGGCGAATTTTAGCTGATTCTGCTTCCTCTAGAGTACCACAAAAACAAAAGCCAAGGCAACATCTAATTTATAACCTTTATTGGCAATTAAAAGGATAAAACCCAAAGGGGCGCGAAACATTTTTTTCCGAACCATTTTCATATTTTTTGTTGAGGATCAGTTGCTGTTGGCTCTAAAACCATGGAGGACAAAGAAAAAAGTTTGATTTGTTATTTCTTCTGATCGGACACGACATGGCAACACGTTCTTATTCAAAGTGCATGCTGAAGATTTCCTCCCGTTTGGGTTATTTTTGTGTTCTATGTCATTTATCGAACTTGGATCAAGCAGAATATACAGAGCTGGAAAATGACTTAATTTTACCCGTGTAGACAAGAAGAAGGGAAGAAGTACCTTTGAACGGTATTTGAAGTAAACGAAAGATCAAAAAGAACTTACCTCTTTTCTTTCTTTAATCGCTCGTCTCCGTTCGCTCGCCGCTCGCTTTTTACCGGTTGTAGACTTCTCCCGGGGCTTTTTGAAAATGGTTGGAACTGCCTCTGGTTTTTTCTTTCTTTTGCGTGTTTTTCCGCCGAGGAGATTATATCGGTGATCGACTTCGAAACAGTCATCGGTGAAGTGTTCCCAACAAATGAATACGTGTTCCAGTTGCGGCAAGAACTTTTTGTCCCGGCCAAGCTTAATTAATCATTCTTTGGCTATTTTTTTTTTCTTTTTAACGGTAAACGGTGAAACGAAACACCTCCTTTGCTGTCTCTTTGAGACCTATTTGAACAGAAGGCTGCTGAACAAAAAGGCATGTTTCCAATCTGAAGAGGAATCAAAGCGGTCTCGAGTGTTCAATCTTCCCGCCAAAGTTTAGCTAGCGCTCAATGACGTCACGCATGCATCGCCAGGTTACTAAGTATATTGCAAGATGGCGGCGTTTGTAGACGATTTTTGGGCTACTTTGGACAATGATTTCACGAGGTTAGAAAGCTCTTTGGTCGCTGAAATTTTGGGTGAGTGCCTTATCTTTACATTAACTTTCTATTGGCAGAGAGAAAAAAGTGCCATTTTGGAGTAACCTTCTCCTTTAAAAGGATGCATTTTTAATGACTTTCTATATGCTCTAAGTGTCAGGGTCAGAGCGTTAATATTTTCAAAGTAACGGAGCCCTCTTCCGGTTTCAGAAGACCAAACATATAAGCCCAGTCTTAATCAGTATAGGGTTATCCATTCAATGAGTTGTCCAATTGGAAAAAATAAAAAGCTTACCTCGTTGAATGTTTTCAAACAATATTGTCACATACCGATCTCTATCAGGGCGAGATTGCTCATGGAAGAAACCGACAGCATGCCCTGCAAAGATAAACGGTTAATCATTTCTCTGAGAACCACACAAAAACCAATGATTGCTGTTAAATGTTACTATGGCCTGTCTTCTTCACAATAAAGTATCTAGGCAATCAAACGTCAAATATGAAATTTAAAAATGTTACAAACACACTTTTACCAAAGCTACTTAGACAAGAAAATATGAGTTATCTTACCAATTTCGTGAGCAACAAGTCCCCTGGTCCAGCAATCTGGAGAAAGCGTAATAGTCTGACGTCCTCCAGTTCTACCTACGTTTGATGAACAGCTACGAAAGAAGGAGGGTTCGTTTACGGTTTTAGCTCTCAATCTGCCATGCGTTACTCATACAAGTCGTTAGCATTTAATAATTGCTCTTCCTGTCAAGGCATTAGACGTTTCTATATTACTGTCCCGGGTAGCATGCAAGGCGGCTGCCTGCTCAAGCTCTTGTTTACGCCCTTAACTTCAGAAGTATCCTGTAGCCTTTTATGTGCGCAATCATTTTACTGTCAAATCACTCCCTATTGGTTCCATTGAAGGAAACGAATGTCAAAGTGAGTCAGAAGGGTTGGTAAAAACGCCCATTAGGCTGTCTTGTTTATTGAAATTTTGCTATCTTGTCAAAACGGCTGGGCATAACATTTTGAGGGCAAAGTATCTAGGTCAACCACGTACTTTATTACTGTGACATTTTTTTCACAAAGGGATAAGAGAGAGTCTTGACTTTTGACAGAATTTACCGAAGAAAAGCCGAGAAACCTCGTCCCAAATTTTGCCTTTTTGGGCTACGCTGAAGACACAAAAAACGAAACCTTCGTTTTCGTTTCAGCTTGAGCACGCATAAACACGCGTCATATCAGATCGTGCTGTCATAAAACTATAGGAAGACACCTAAAGGAAACACGAGTGATTATTCCAGATTATGAGACCTTATTATAACAGTATGGTAAACTATTTAAGTTTTGTGCAGCAAAATCGTGGCCTAAATCTGATGGCAGAGTTATAAAGCTGACTTCAAGACTAAAATAACTGCATCGTTAAGTAAGATTCATGGAGGCCCCGCTTTACTTGAAGCGCAAGTGCATTACCTATGGCCACTTCTTTGAGCAGAACTACTCCCTCAAAATTATAGTTACACTCAGCATTTGTGTGGTTAAATGGGCATGAATACAAATACTCTTATAGTGTAAACGCCTTAAGAATCAGAATACTCATAGGAAATGAACTTTTATTCTACTGTAAACCGGCGGGGTGTAAACTCTCCTTACCCGGCGCCATCGACGAAGAACACGTAATCTGCTTCAACTGTTCTATTGTTGAAGCGGATGCAAGTCTTGTTTGTCCATTCATCTATTCCTGCTTTTATGGCGTCCACTGCTGTGGGATTTTGAGCTAAAACAGAGGTAGTAATAAAAACGTACTAGCTTAAGGGTAATCCAGGACAAATAAAGCTTTTTATGATTTATCTTTGTAATTAGTAATGTTCTGACTACAACGATAGCAATAGTTTTTCTATCCACATCAATCCAGCTACTCAGTCGATCATATTGAATATTAATAATCAAGTGAATGATTCACTGATGGGTTCGCTAGTCGGTTAATTGATTATTTCATTCTCGGGGATATCACCACCACTCAGCGATTGTACCGAGTTTGGGAAATTATCTAAGCCCCATCGGCAAAACATTATAAGAGAGTCCCACAGCTCTGTTAGCCTTGATGTTTTTTTCGAGTACCATCCTCGACAATGAAGGTTCGTTCATTGCATTATTTATATAAATATGTAGACACCAACTAACCAAGAGCTGAAGCGATGTCATAGGCGACAACTCCACCCGGCCAAAGTCTCGAACTGACTGATGCTCCTTGTCGCTCGGTTCTGAAGACATCTAATCCCATCTCGATATTCCCACGCTGCTCCGGTGTAAGAATCATGTCTCCCTCAAACAGCTCGCGGTCATAAATGTCACGATTGTCTGCAAAATAAGTTGCATACGTTATAAGACTCCTGCATGAAGGCTGCGATGCATATTAAGCGCAGTGATATAACCTAGGGGCATTTGCGTCATTTGCTACAGTGCTCAGAGGTCCCGATGTCCACTCTACAAGCTTTGAAATGCAAAACATTAGACCAAGAATACAACGGTAAATAATGTGTTAAATCATCGGTTATTAGTAAAATGCAATACACAATGAAAAATAAAAGAAAAAGCAAATCGTAAAGAAAACAAGTAGAACCTATATTTTTTTTTGGGGGGGGGGGTGGAGAGGGATAGTCTGGCTGGTGTGTTTGAGGCTCTCCAATATAGTGTGTTGAGGAGGGCAAAGGGGTCACAATCTTAATTTGTGGCTGGGCCCGAGGTGCTTTTAGTCCATCCCTGAGTGTACGGCACGTTTCATTGCTTGAAATACGACCCTCTCACTTACAACGCTAACCAATGCGCACAAGTAGCATGGTTATACGTCGCATGGCTCAGAGCAAGGTCGCATGCCCAGAGAATTTTGTTAAGACTGCCTTACCATCAGGATTCACCGGTGCGCTGAACACTGTTCGAACCAAGAAGAGAATGCCAAGACACTTCATGTTGCTTCCTGTGCACCGTCCAAACACAGTGAAGTGAATCTGGAATAAAGTTGACACAATTAAGCAGAGGTATCTATTAATAGAAAGCTATAGATACCAGCTATTTTAAATGAGAAACAAATATATGTTAATAAAGAAAGAAAGATGGTAAATTTTAAGCTCGGAAAGAAATGAGAAAGATGGAATATTCAAATATATGTTGTTTGCAAAAGAGCAAAAAATGTTTAATTAATTAGTTAAGTTCAAATGGCCCAAAAAAAGATCAAGGGAAAAGTAGTTAACAAACATAACTGCAGATGATTTAATTATATGAATTTCAATGCTCGTAGTTTATCGTCTTTGGAAGCTAAAAAGGAAAAACTTCAAGCCACAATATGGCAAGAAAGAGATTCTGAGCCGCGGGAAATCCAGTTATTCTTATAAACAATTAACAAAAGTACGACTTAGCTAGTCTTTACCATTGATGAACACGATTTGGTTCTTTACAACTTACGTTCGGGAGCTATTGTACGCAATGACTCTTCACATTAGAAAAAAAACAAATGCTTTGTGAAAAAACGGTGTGTATTTTATGCTTTATAGTTAAAGAAATCGCACATGTATCCAGTCTTTGGACAATCTTTTATAATCTGCTTAAAATCTGTTTATTTTATGCCTTGGTTTGTTTTCTTGAATCGTCGCGGCCAAAATAACTAAGCATGTTTTCTCTTTTGTATAAACAATATGCAACTGACACCACAAAGTTTAACTAATAACATACCGTTTTAAGTTTCTGAATCTTTGGTTCTAGGTTTTTAAGTAACACTTCCTCTGTCACAAACAACTTGATTTCACTGAAACGTTGAACAACTAAACTTTATTATAGATCATGATGGCAAACATTTGGGACCAGAAATATAACTCGTTCTTTAAAAATAGACGACCTTCGATTAAACACACGCCTTATATTGTTTGTTATTTAAGATACCCGAGGAACCTCATCTTTATTTCTCGATACTAGACATAATACGTAATTCTATTTTAATTTGCAATATTAATTCAAGGTGCATGCCGTTTTTAAAAGCATGAGTGAATCATTAAAAAGCAAATTATTTAAGGATAGATTCATGCTCGGCGTCTGTACATCAAGTAACTGATGCCCGCAGAATGTTCGGAGAGCAAAAGGAAACCGCAAGTGAAAGTTTCTTGACATAAATGCGATAAGCCAGGTTCTTTGAAGTGCCTTGGAATAGGCTTTGTAACGACATTTATGGGACACGTGCGCACATCCATCGAGTTCAGAATGCACACTTGCTCCACCAAATTAGATCGCGCAACTTCCCTGGCAATTCCACGATGATTTTAAGTTTTTCAATACTCTTTCAGTTTAAAATTTCATATCATTTTTTCTTTGTTTTAATAATTTGGCCATTTCACAATAAATAAAATAAGCAGAACAAGTCTGGATGAAAACCTTTATTCCAATTTATTCCTTCAGGACAAGTTTAGACGACAGAAGGTCTTTGTTTATCTTGCCAATATATACGGAGTCTTATGATTCGCAGCTGATGCAAATCATATGAGAAATTCGGTGCATTTATTTATAGGACTGACGAAGGCGTAAGAGTTGCTTGAGATCAGCAACAGACCTGTTTACGTCAGTAATGGAACACCTGTGTATATCCGTCGAGTTATGGGTGCATGCACTCACTACTGTGATAATAATCATTAAGGGATTTCCAGCTTTACCTCTCGCAGAGTGAAAGATTGCTATACTTTGACATCTACGAATAGGCAGACGTGCAGACGACAATTAGTCAATTATATCAATGCCTGGAGCCTTTGGACGCCATGTAGTCTGTGTTGCCTATTTGATACTATATATTCCCCAATTGATAGTTGGACCAAAAATTTGAAAATTTAGTGCATAGATCTCTTCAAACGCTCTTAAGTGCATCTATGAAAAACTGTGAGAATAACTATTTGCCTTAAAATAATGTGGACGACGCTCCCCGCATAATCACTCTGAAAGAGCTAAATGCATTGACCCTCGTTCCCGAGGGGGCGAGTAATAGGTGGAGGTTCTGGTGCCCCAAATATTCATGTCCCTTACTAAATAATCTTATAGTAATTGGTTATGGATCATACATACCCATAACAAGCGATATAGGTAGCCCAACGTATGCTGTGTCCAAACATCCCGTATTAAATTCTGTCCTCTCTCTGATTTGGAGGAACAGCTTCACAGCTTCACAGTTTTTACTAGTTCAGAATTTGCATAGAAAAATCAACAACAATCCATCAACAGGGACGAAATTACGGTCTCTGTCGACGTCGTCTACATTTTCATTCACTCTTGTGGATCTGGCCCTAACCGCCACTAGAGAGAAGCTCAACAACATCAAGATCTAACAGAGTGGACCAATATGTCTGTCAGCGATACAATGAATTTTTTAGCCTTTTTGCTAAATCACTATTATTTCAAATACGATGACATCCATTGCGATTGGTTCTCCTATTAGCCCCGTTTTAGCTGACCTTGTTTTGAAAGAAATTTAAGAAGCCGCTGTTTCCATAGCTCCTCATCCTTCGACAACAGTCACATTTGTCTTAAAAGGGATCACGTAAATGCCTTCCACAGCCATCTGACCTCAGTTAATCCAAACATACAGTTTACTTTAGAACTGGGAGGTAAAAAGGCACAATGATAACGTTTTCTTGACGCCGCCACTAAAAGATTAAGTATACAGATTCAAATGAATGTTTACAGACAACCAACCCACACAGGCGGCTCTCTCGATTTCCCTTCCCACGAACGTTTATTCCATAAGAGATCAGTAGTCACCACGTTCCTTCGAAAAGGGCAAGAAAAATTCCGCCAACTCTGAAAGGAAAACAAGACGAAAAAATGTTCAAAGAACAATGGCGGTAAAAGCTGTAAGAGGGCGTTATCAAACTCGCTTCTCGTGGCTTTGTAGCACTTCCATAATTGTGCGAGGCATTTCGGGAGAAATTTGTTGCGCCTTCAAAATGTTACCTGAACCAAAATTAACCATCAACAGGGTCTTTCCACGTCCGAAGGCGCGAGATGATATAGAAGGCCCCAAATCTGGCACAGTGTACAAATACATTGGACGCTCAAAGAGAAAGAACGCGAATTGCAGAACACGAAAAGGCTGTTTCTGTGTTTGATTGTGTCTTCCATTAAGATTGTAGGCCTCTTACGGTGGTAACGGTGGTAGCACAAATCCCTGTACTTTAGTACAGCGATAAACATTATTTTAAGCATTTTCTTAGCACACGCAAGTATGAGCTTCATTTAAATCACAAGTAACGACAGTCATCTATCAAACTAATCATAGTTAATAAAGGAATCTGGTTATGAAGCTCAGCAGTCTTTTGTTTTATATTTTTGTTACCGTTTTTAGCCTTGACCGTGCACAAACAACAATAGGTTTGAATTTTGTATGAGCGACGAACACATAGAAATGTTACTGTTAAGTTCTTCAGCCATAGTGTGCGAACGTAAAACTAAAGATTGTGCACGGCCGTGGCACTTTCAACATAAATTGCAGCGCCACTGATGAAGACGTAAGCATTAGCCGAAGTGTCTTTAGCCGACGTCTAAAAACAATTCAGTGACAAACCTTTCACTCACAATGTCCGCTCCTAAAAACTGTTCACTTTACACAAAAGACCTTAACTCGAACTCAACTCGAACTGGAAATCACGACTTAAAGGCCCTGATTAAGAAAGCGCGTCAGACCTTGGAAATGGGTGTCGGCCAAATTCAATGAAACTTGGTAAGGACATTGACCTTGATGAGTTATTGCAAAAGCACGGGTGACTTTGTAAGTGGTTGTTTACAATTTTCCAAGAGGGGGTCCCATTTAGGGGCCGAAAATCTCCAGAAAACCACCTGTCTGAGAGTCAACTTTCAGGTCACATTAAAATAACCACAGAAAGCCTCCCAGAATATCTAATAGCATACTGTGTTTTTGCTAACATCCTACTTTCATGTCACGTGACAACAATGTGGTATTGACGTCATAGAAAGAGAGAGGCCTGGCACTAGTTTTATGCAAATTTTCACCCCACAAAATATACCTAAAATAGCTCATTTTTACACTTTTCATAATTTTTTACCCGCCATCCTAGTTAGAAAGAATACATATGTCAAAAGTTACCTTGTTATTCTTACAATCTGAATCAGGGTAGAAACATTTGGGCCCTTAAGAAGTGTTTGCTTATCGACATTATTATCACATCATACTTTCACAAAAGGGCTTTTACTGCAAAACCCTTACAGCACTGTTAAATAAGTTAAAGAATATTTGAAACGTTTTATTGTAGCCCAAATAACTTCTTAGACTACAAATGTGTCATATATGAGATCCAATTGTTTTTTTGGAAGAAAAAGTGTGGTTTGCCCGCTATTGAAAGATCACTGACCACTAAAACTGAGGCAGCTGAAATTATAAAAATTATAAAAATTATGAAATTATACAAAGTCATGACATTGACCCATCAGTCTATATAATATTAACTTTCCATGTGCTGTTGGGATTTAGAAATGCTTCTGAACACATCCTTTACCTTTTTCTCTCCATTTAAAAAGATTCATTCTTGTTTGTATTGGTGCTTTACATAAGACATCATGGTGTGTGTATTGTCTTCGTTACTGTTTCGGCGATCGAGCCTTACGATCTTGCTAAATTATAGATCATCTCAAAATATGCCACACTGGCGTCACCACCTTGAAATTCAACAGATGTCGCCAGCCAATACGCCGAGGAAGCAGGATCCAACATATGCACTTTGATCCATAATGTTTTATTAATTTGTGTTAATTGTGTTGGCAGTCATTTAAATCTCAGATATTTGCACTAGTAATAATGCAGCTTCATCGTACAATTGATAGTCCAAGGTAAAAATGTCCCTAGAATATTCTTTAGAATTGTATGTGTTTCTTCCAAGACCTTACGCGTACCGAAGTAAGGATTCATTCACCATGTTGTCCGAGTGTTTTAGTTGTTCGGTACTAGTCTCTTCGCGTTTGCCTAAAATAGCGATGAGCAGAAATCTGGAACGTTTGCGGGAATTCTGAATTGCTGGAATACCGCAAGAAAACTTTTACCTAACAATAATTTTTTTTTGCTACTGGTCTTGATTTCATTTGCATGAGTCACAAAAATCAGTTTGGTCTAATACAATACCTCACAGTACCATCTATTTGGGCTGCGTGAATCTTGTAATACCCTCGAGAAATGACTGCAACAACCTTAATCCAGACAGGGCAGGCCATCTTAGATTTGACTCACTCCTGGGTAGTGATGGCTTTCTTGGCTCAGTCGAGATTGTGCTCTTTCGATTCCAACACGGAACCCTATAAAACCAACTAGGTCAGTTCTTCACATTTTTCCCACACACACTGGAGGTCCTAACGCAAATAGATCAATTCCTTCCTCCAAGATAGGATGGATTCAGTCGAGGCTACCTGATCCTTTCTAAGTAGGAAAAAACGGGTTAGCTCAGGTTTTCGAAAAGGCAACCGTGTCTCGTAAACTTGCTATACAACGGACCGTTCCCTAACATTTTCAAAACACATCAACCTTTCAAAAGTCCCTTGAAAAACTAACCAAAAAAATTGAGAAAACTGAAAAACGGCATTCAACGTCTTTAATAAAGTAAAATGGCATATTTGAAGATTTCAGTCCTGCATGATTTGTCACACACCAAAAAAAAACGTTAAAATATACAATTTGGTTGTTTCATTCTCTGCCGCTTGTTGGCCTTAACTAACATTAATTTGCACCGATCGAAACAGTGTTAAACTCTCGTGCCTGCTTCATATTAACTAAAGCTTACCATCCATGTTGCCAAAACGTTTTTACAAAGAAATTTATAAATTATCGCTTCAATCCTAGTTGTTAGATAGATACGCTCCTTTAGTTTTAATTGGTCCTTGATAACATAGAATATCGATAGGTTTAGCCAGTTCTATTACCTTTTGTGGAGACGATCCGCATTGACAAAATTCTCAGCTGCAACATCGGCGCCAGACCTGAAACTCGTCCTAGGCACAAATTAAGGACTATTTTCTAGAACTATCCAATGAGACTTGTGGCAAAATGCTATCCTGAAAAACTGGTTTGAGATTTAGATAGCCATTTTCGTTAAATGGTGTTCGAGTTGGATGTCCTGTTGTTAAACTCCGGTCGTTTAGTTGAACAATACTTGCACCCAGTTGAAGCAAAATTTGATTATATTCCACAAAATAGCATAATTTTCCTCGTTTTACCATCATCTACATTTATTCTTACGCTCCTCACCTTAAACGTGGAATGCCGTTTATGGAAATGTGCCGCGTACCGTCTACTCATCCAATTCAAGAAACCAAGACGACATAGAAGGTGCTTTACGTAGTTAGAGAAATGCGGTCACTTTTTCTCAGGAGAATAAAAATGAATAAAAGACAAACTTATTACACAAAATGGTTCACGATTTGTTTCTGTTCCTAAATCTCAGTAAACAGGAATGAAGACCTCGAATTGTAGAATACGAACTTGAGACTGCATGTATAGCAGACTAGCTTAAATATTGCTTTAATGTTGCTCATTGAGCGTTTGATAATCTCAGCAAGATGCAAATCATTCGCTCTGTTTGATGTTAAACCTTCGAGAAATTTATCTTGCAGGATGTCATCCAAAAGCTCAAAACACAGATCCATGCAACAAAATTTTCCATATTACATCTAGGTTACAAGGTTGTACAGACAGCATCATAGTTTAATTAAGCAAGAAAGCAAGACGAACAGTGGGCCTCAGTTTCAGTTTGGTTTAGTTTAATGGTTAAAGGAAATGGTACAGTCTGAAAAAGAAATTCTTGACTATATACTTGGATTATCTATCTGTGTACATCACCAACAGGCTCAGCCAAGTAATTAACCAGCCATCAATAGAGCAGCGACCGTGTCGTGGCATTTTGCTTTTAGCAGAGTAGCCGACAGACTCACTAACTCAATTAGCTCGTTAGCTACTTGCAATTCAACCGTTTCAAGGTTAAAGTATGAAAAAACGAATAAAGAAAAGGAAACAAAGAGAACATGAAGAAAAACAAGTGTACATTCACATAACAAAAGACTTTCTTCGCTTGGCTTGTATTTCTTCTTTAAAAAATGGACTTGTCACTGAATTGAGTGAGCTGTTTTCAAAGTTATAACAACTGACATACAAAATTTCAATTGTTTTTCAGTGCATTAGTTGAAATTCAACTACAGTGTAATAAAGGCTGGCCTGTATCAAGTCCTACGAAATGTTAAATCCCATGTTTAAACTCCGGAAAATGCAGTACCAAACAGGTTCTGGCAACCATAACGTCCACAAGCTTAGACGCAAGTGCCGATTTGTCGCTTAGTGTAAATCAGTCGTTACGTAAACATCTTGTATACATCATGCGCTTGCGTTCAAATGTTTATCCTTTCCCCTTTTAAACATGTCACACAACCTACAATTACTCACAGCAAAAAGCAAGAATTGCAAACTGTAAATGGCAATGCTTTAATCCATGTATATGTTGTGGTTCAATTTTTATTTTATTTTGTTTTATACTCATTATCAACATTACCATACACAAAAACAAAGGAGAATTAAAATTGAACCAATGATACAATTAAACCACAGCATATATTTTACTCCTTCACTCTTTCCACGAATGCTTTCTTTTTTTTTTACTAGAAAATATTAATTCAGTGTTCATATATGATAATGATACACCATTAAAGGTATTGATTAGAATATTTCACAGCTCACTTTAAAACTCAGGGAAGTTGGTAGCTTTGATAATGGTTTGTTTTACACATATAAATAAAAAATATCAGTCAAGTGTCGGTATTTAAATATATTGCACATACCACGGAACTCTGCTTAACGTGCAGAGATGTTATTCTTGAACCCCTACAAGAAATGTATAGAAAGTTTGTCCGAGTCACTGATGTAATGCCTGATATGTAACCTCGTTTTTGTGACGAGGTTACAAAGACCGCTTAGTTGGTTTGTAGATTGACTCTGTTATAGATTGTGTTTATCTTTCATCACCATGCAATTGGAAAAAAATATAACACTAAAAAGATATAGGGATGATCAACCATGTCATGAAAGATTTTTTCTACTGAACACAATTTTAAAGGAGACAAACATTCGTAGAAACTTTCTCAATATTACCCAAGTTACGGCATCATGTGCTGGTGATATTGGCCGTTACTAAGCTCAAATCCCACTTTCAGAACATGAACAGTTGCATTGTGATATGTGCCGCATGGGATATATTTTTCACTCCATTTTGGGCTTATCGCAACTGTAATATCCGTCGGATTCCGTTTTGTAAGTGGAATAAGAGTTTCAAAACATCACTGCTTACTAAGATAGTGAAAATTCCAACTGGCTTTTTAAATTTTTGGCCAAATTTGTTTTGAAACCGTGGAGTGTCACCCATTTGGTTTGAAATGTGTTTTGTGCGTTATCGTCGCCTTTGGAGCCCATGCCTTTAAAGGCCCACCTTCACCTAAAAGGCCTTGCGCAGTGTGCAGTGTGTTGCGTGTAACACAAAACTGTTTTGAGCGGGTTATCTTTTAAATCCATTTCCTCAGGATTGATCTTGAGGAAATTTGTCGTGAGCATGCAGGAATTTATTCTTCCACGATCAGGCTGTTCTTTCGCTGAATTATTTTGTGGCTGTCCCGGCCAAACGTGACTTTTTTCGCTCTTACTTATGTTTCCTACCAAATGACACCTCTTACTTGAAGATACTTTACAGTGAACCCAAAGGAAAGTATTTTCAATAATTCGTCTTAGAGGCGCTTGTTTTGGAAGCAAAGAAACGGGGATTTGGTGTATCTTTGTATCCATCGCTTGTAGCGATGTTGTTTTCATTTATTTATAATTATATTGGATGTCTGAACTTTCGAATAAGGTTTATAACTTTGATTTGTTTTCATTCACGCGATGTAAACAGAGCTGCTAGCGAGTATGAAATAAATGAATGATTTTGAAGGACCATTGTCTTCCTCTGTGTCTATCGTCGTACGACTGAATCAAAATAATAATTTCCTGTAATTAATTATATAGGTCCACGAAGAAATGAAGCGTAATATACACGTATTGCTGGCGGATGCCATATACGCGGGACCGGACAAGTGCTACTTTGCGATGCGAGAGATAATCAGTGACCTGCTATCGAGTCGTATGCGCTGATTATTTTCATCTATTAGTGAATGGAAAACCTATTCAACCACGAAAATATTATAATACTTCGTTCTGCAAGAGGTAAGACTAAATGTATTAATAGCGTGTGTGTGTGTGTGCACCCATAACTCGATTGGTGCATCGGCGTGTTCCATTGAGGGCGTCAACAAGTGTGCTGCTTATCTCAAGCAACTTTTCTTTTTCCTCAGTCGTATAAAGGAATGCACTTAATCTACCACGCAATTATCACTTGCAAATCACAAAACACCTTATTTGCAAGATAAACACAGACTTCCTGTCGTCTAATCTCCTCTAAAGGGACCCTTTGAATACAAGTTCTCGTCCAGACTTTTCTGCTTAATTTGTGTTTTTATTGATAGCCAAATTATTTTAAAACTCTTAAATGTTATAAAATATTTCACTTCAGGAGTAATAAAACGCTAAAATTTCCTTAAAAAGTATTTTAAATACGCGAGCGTGCATTGCTAACTCCATGGAGGTACTCAAAGGTTCCACAAATGAAGTCACAAGCCTATTCCGAGTAGGTTAGGGAGTTTGGCTATCACCTTAATCTTAGGCAACTCTTCTCACTTTTGCTCGTTTTTAATCTTCGAACATTCCTTGTGCATCAGTTGCATCAGACTCTAAGCATGAACTATCTCTCAAATTATTTGCTTATTAAAAGGGCGTCCGTCTAGAACTGATATTGCGGCTTAATACAGAAGTGCGTATTCCGTCTAGTATCGAGAAATAAACAACTTAAGATAATGTGTTTCGCGCATCTTTAATAACACACAGTATAATTGATAAGGTTGCTTTATTCCAAGGCCGTCTATTTTTGGAAAACGAGTAATATTTGTGGTCCCAAGTGATCGCAGGTACTGTATATAAGGAAGCTTAGTTGTCCAACTTTTCAGTGGAATCAAGTTGTTTTTGACTCTGCAGTCGGTCGGAGCAGGTGTTCCTTACCAAACTAGATCGATCCAAAGATTTCGACAGAAGGTACGTACTAAGTTATTTTCTAGTAGCAGTGGTATCAGGAGCCCATCATTTGTACTCAAGGGAAGAAACAGTTTCTTTGGCCTAAACGTTCTTAGAAAACAAAAGAAACGGCTGAAAAACAACTGGTTTATAGCAGATTATAGCAGACTTTAGATACATATGCGATTTTTTAACTAAAAAGCATAAAATAGACACCATTTTTGCACCAAAGAATTTTTTAACGCGAAGAATCATTACCTACACCACGTGAGAAAGTTCTTTTAACTTAGCTCTCAAACTTAACATGTAAAGAACCAAATCAAGTTAATTAATCAATGGTAAAGATAAGCTCAATGGTATTTTGATTATTTTGTATACGTTTTTAAAATGAGAACAATTGGATTTTCCCTGGTCCAGAAACTCTGTCTAACAACATTAGGCCTTGAAGGTTTTTTGTTTTCTAGCTTCCAAGAACGAAAAACTACGAGCTTTGAGCTCGAGCTTCAGTCTTCTCAAGTTGTTTCTTAACCACTTTCTGGATTTTTGTCGTGCCACTAACAACATATATATTTGTTTTTCTTTTCTTTAAAATACCTGGTTTCTATAGCTATCTATTTTAAAACAACTGCCTCTGCTAAATTGTGTCAACTTTATTCCAGATTCCCTTCACTGTGTTTGCACTGTGCAGAGGAAGAAACATGAAGTGGCTTGTCTTTCTTTTCTTGGTTCGAACAGTGTTCAGCTATTCTATAAATGCTGATGGTAAGGCGGTTTTAAGAAAATTATCCGGGCATGCGAATTCGCCCTAAGCCTTCCTATGCATAGCCATGCTATCGCTACGCAATGGTTGGCGTAATAAGTAAGTAAGGGTTGTATTTTCAGCATTAAAACTTGACGTACACACGGGGATGGATCAAGAAAACCTGGATCTCTGACGTAGACTAACATTTTAGGCCCATCCGCACACCCTCTCAGAGAAGCTCAAACAAATCAGCCAGACCACCCCCTCCCCATCCCCCATAAAATATAAATATAGGTTCTACTTGGTCCCCTTATGTTTTGCTTTAACTTTCATTTCTTTACTTTGTATTGCACTCGTTTTTAAGACTGTTGATTTTTCTAACGTATTTTCGGTCTAATGTTTTGCATTTCCTAGCTTGCTCGGGACCTGGGGGTGCCAAACCAAGCGTCGCAAATGCCCCTGGTTTAATCTGCCACTGCTAACACGAAACTCATGGAATTAAACGTCACCTTTTTTTAGGGAATTGTTCGTTTTGTTTTCTGATTGGTCGTTATGAACAGCAAAATTTAATTGAAGACTCATCGTTACCTAATATGCATCACAGCCTTTATGTAGGAGTCTCATAACGTATGTAACTTATTTTGCAGAGAATCGTCATATTCACGACCCTAAACTGTTTGAGGGAGACATGATTCTTACACCGGAGCAGCGTGGGAATATTGAAATGGGATATGATGTCTATCATACCTACCGACAAAGAGCATCAATTAGACAAGGACTGTGGCCGGGCGGAGTTGTCATCTATGACATCGCACCAGACCTTGGTAAGATGGTATCTAATTAACTATAATAAATCAACGAGTGAACTTTGCATATTGAGAAAGATATTCAGGACTAACTCAGCTGAGCTCTAAAGTTGGGGTTTACATAATTCTCCAAACTTGCTACGCCGCAATCGGTGAGTGGTAGTGATGTGGCCCTACTTTAGATTTTAATCGGCCTACCCAACGATGCCAATGAAATAATATATCAATCGATCAGCAATCCGCCAGTGAATTAGTTAATTATTTATATTTCATTTGCATTTCTTGCAATGAGCTAATTAACTAAATGCCATTAGTGCTAATGCGAAATCAACAGATGTGTTCTTTCTTAGAATTTCCTTCTGCGTTCTACAGTATTTTACAGCGCGCATACTGGCAAAACGTATATTGCTCGACAAAGACTATCATGCAGTTCTACTAAACGTTATTTATTTAGTTCATTGCAAGAAATGCAACCTCCAGTATGTTGGATCTACCACTACTGAACTTAAAATTAGATTCAGGAATTTCAAATCGTTAAGGAAGTGGCCATTCACTTTAACAGAACACTACACATTTTATCAGACTTCACTTTTCAATACATAGACCAAATTCAAACAAGCAGAATTCAAGACTTAGAAGCATACTGAAGTGCGCAGCTTTTTGCCCTTGCGCCTTTTGGGCTAAAGAAAAGACAATAATTCCACTCTAATAATCGTATACCTACAATTAAATTCAGTGAGTTTTTGTTACTGGGTTGCAGGTCTCTTGAGGCATTAGTCATTTTTATTTTTTATTATTATGTATATTCTATTCTTGTTACGTAACTTGTCAGTAATTGTATTTCCTATTATTAATTTTCCAGCTCGTTTGTTTGTTTGTAGCACTTATTGTTAGCTTTTTGAATTAACTTCGTTGTCACTTTTGCTATTTCATTTTTATTTTAAATTCGCTTTCAATTTGTTACATGACTTGTCAGTAGTTTAGTGTTAAGCTATTGTAGTAAAGCTTGATTTAAGTTATATTTGTGTACTCCGTGTGCAACTGATGAAGGTCGTGTGACCGAATACTCAGCAAGGTGAGTCCGATGAGTCTGCGGGGAAGGTTGCTTTAGTCCTTTGCAACTGAGAACTGATTAGCGTCTAACCAGCCGTTTATCACGCTTTAGCTGATGGGCTGTTACTATCCCTGTTGTAGCTAATAATCCCGTAGCAATGGCCGCCATAAGTGAGGGGAAGGATGAATGGGAAAGAAAGACGACCTGCATCCGCTTTAAAAAAAGAACAGTTGAAGTAGATTACGTCTACTTCCTTGATGGTGCCAAGTAAGATATTTTTTATACTTCACTGTTTTACACTAGCGTTAAAGATTTTGCATCCTTATTTCGCATCCCGGATTCATTCCTTCTGATTATTTGGTTACTTAATTAAGGAGTTTACCCTAAAAGAGTATTTGCGGTCCCACCGTTTACGCCACACCAATGACGAAGTTAGAGGTAATTTTGCCCGAAGGGTTCTGATCGAAGAAGCAGACAATGTGCTTTACCTTTAAAGCTGAAGAAACTGCTCTAAGCAAGCCGGATCCTTCTTAAATTGTATCGTAGCCGGCGTTTTGCAATATTTTTTTAGGCCCCGCACAGCTTCATAACTACGCCATCATTTATTTCACATTGTCCCGCAAACTTTTCAACAGTTTGCCACCAACTGTTATATTACTTTCCCAAAATCTGGAATGCTCTTTCAAGTTTGCTTTAGGTGTCTCCCTATATATCGTTTTATGAACTGTGCTCACAGTGATCACGCTGCATTAGTTATCCGTGTACTAGATCTAACGTGCACGGCTCGTACACAGCATAGCTCAAAAAGGAAAAAAAATAACAGAAGAGATTTCTTGCCTTTCCTTTGGTGAGTTCGGTTGCAAATAAGCTTTTCTCGTGTCAAATTCCTCGTGTCCATTTTGGAGCAATAATTCGTTGATTTGTGATTCATTTATGGTTTACTTTCCTTTAAAATCTTATGCAGTTTTATGCTTGATCATTTTGATAAGAGCCAAAAGATTAAAAATTCACCAAAGGAAACTCAAGAGTAAACGAAGATGAAGTGTTGCAACCGATCTGACATTCTTTTGACGCCTTGTTGTCATTGCAATGGTCATTATGATACAAAAAACAACACACAAATAATTGCCATTATGTTGGCGTCCTTATTGGTAAATCTCAGGAACAATGACTTCAATATACAAGAGAAATAGACTTTCATCCGTAAAGTTTGCCACTTGATGGGGTTGGTTTTAATTTGAAAATACTCCAGAAAGCCACCTGAAAACGTAAAACAAAATTAAAAATCCTTCTTAAAACGTCTTCTGTTGAAACGTGCTCTGAAAACATTTTTAGTTGAAAAAGAAATAATGATTCGATACCAAATTGAGAGAAGTCGAGACAAGATATTTGTGTCGACTGGACATTTTCAATAAAAAAAACCTTTTTCACTCAGTCTGGACAAAATTCCAATACATCTGGATCAACTGTACTTATTATGGAAACCGAGACGTTCACTACAAATCATTTATATCGAATAAAACAACAGTGTAGTCAATTCATCAGAGACGGCAGGAACCATACAGTTTTAGTTATGTCCTGGGGCGTTTCTCTTCAACTTCCAACTTTCAAAGTAACAGCTGCTTAGCTAGGGCTAACCAAACGTCATGGTCATGCGACGAAAGGGAAACAACGCTAGTCGAACCCATCAATTTTCGCACAGTGGTCGGGTGCTGGAAAGCACTATGTTAAAGTGAGACTCATATTGCGAATTATGTTGGTTCTGAACCCTTAAAAAGAGACCATAAAAAATACTTCAGGCCATCACTGATTGATGTCAGTAGGAAGAGATTTGCCAGTGAAAAGATCGTATAGACAAAAGCCTCTAAACTGCTTGTGAAAGGCGTGTGTAAGAGATTAGAATTGCGTGCTGCCAAGCCCAGTAGTAGAGAAACGTCTTATATCTCGATAAAAACCATTCGAAAAAAATGTAAGCGAAGTGCATGAGTATATAAAACAGCTTGTCGGCCAAAACCTTAAACGAAACATCCTTCCTTCGTAGCTGTTCGTCGAACGCTGGAAGAATCGGAGGAAGACAAAATATTTATCTTGGTTCTGCTTGCTGGTATAGGGGAATAGTTGCTCATGAGATTGGTAAGTCTTCTTAAGTGTCTTAAGTGTCTGTACGCTGGGTACGTTGCCACTTTTTTTTCTGTAGAAAAACGATTAATTCATTGTTGTTCTGTTTGTTGGTTTTAGTAGAAGGCCCTGTAAAATAGTTGAAACTCAAAGCGGGATTACAAATACTGCAATAAAAGGTTGACGAGTTTAATATGTGACATTATTATTGTCACGACGACAGGCCACAAGACTATTTAAAAGGCAGCTATTAACTTGAGGTATTATTATTTTTGTTTCTTGTATGGCACCCAGAGAAATGATGAAAACTTTTATCTCTGCAGGGCATGCTATCGGTTTCCTCCATGAACAATCTCGCCTTGACAGAGACCAGTATGTGACAATACTGTACAACAACATTGAACCTGGTAAGTATGGGCTTTTCTCAATTCGACGACATTTTCGATGGTTGACCCTATATATTCAGACTGTGCTTATTTGCTTGGTCTTCTGAAGCCGGAGGAGGACTCAGTAACTCTGAGATTATGAAAGCTATGACAGTGAAACCGTTTGAGTCAAACGACGGCCGTCATGGATCCACTAATTTGGATTTCATGACTTTTCAGACCTTTAAGAAAACCTCAAACATTAAGCCGAAAGTAATCAAAACCTACACATGAAAGCACTGAAATGATAAAAAAATATGCGTATTATTGCACGGAAGTTAAATACTTTTATTTTTAAAAAATGGTTGTCATGGTGACATAAGAATCTTTGAACAACGAGGCGTCATACCAATTATATACTCCCAAATACGTTTCAGGAAAAATTGCGAGTTGGTGGCATTTTCTTGCATATTGAAAAACACATAACGTCCAAAGTCCACGCGTGAAAAAATCGGCCTTTTCTCCCCGGTCTCGATAGGGATGTTTATGGAAATTTCAATTTTGAACGTCAATATGTTCTAATACTTAGTCCTCAGCCTCAAATGCAATACCTTTTTTATCGTCCGTTGCAAGCTCTTACTGTTTAGGAAAGCAGCGAATATTACGAAACGGTGGATAATCGGACGTTAGTCGTGAAATTTCGAATTTCTCCATATTTTGCCCAGCAAATAACCTCTACAGTGAAGTATTTTCAAAACATAACATTAAAAGTTTCAACAGCGCTCATTTTTTAGAAACAAGAGTAAGAATTGAAAATACGGCATATCAGCCTCATTCAAATATTGAAATTGGAACAACAGCATTGAAGAACAACCTTTTTGAATTACTGTGTTAAAATTTTTCTGGCGCCACTGAAAAATACCCCGTCGACAAACAAAAATGTGGAGGCTAGTTTGACAGGTGAAGAACTTTTGAAAGAATGAAGAAGCTGCTACAAATTATCACCAATTAAGTTCTTCAAGAAAAAAAATCCTGTTGGAATTTCTAACAGGCACGCAAAATTTAAGACAATAGGAAATTCTTTGTAATAGATTTTTTTTCATTCTTGTATTTGTAGACATTAACAGACGGGAAGAGACATGTTTTTGCTGAAATTATTGTGTATTTAAAAGCTGTCTACATTACTACTTCCGAGGCTACAGTATTGCACGTATACACTCCGGCCACTGGAATTAATTCAAAAGTACTTCAAAATTAGAAAGTTAGAATGTAAATGTTTTATCTATTAATCGATTTTTCAGGACTAGTAGACAATACGTTTGTACAGAATACCTTGAAGTAAGCGTATAAATTTTATACTTCGCCACTACCACAACAGTGAAAACATAACCGCCGTCACTACAAACTATTCTCCAACTTAAGTGGAGTTGCTACAAAATACGACTTAGCGTAGCCCAAAATAGTCATAGAGTACTCATCACCGTTTATTTGATCTGCAACGCCATGCAGGGTCTATGCAGCAATTCACATTCAAAAGTAACTAGAACTGCGTAAACTGTCACGTGATCAAAACAACGTGAAATTTAGTAACAAACAACTCAAAAGGTATCGGTATCATCTTGTCATACCTGAAACTTTAGAAAATTAATATTAAAACGCAGTTCAGTGGTTTTTTTCCCGCGGAAGTCACCTCATGTCTCCTGCACTAATTCTTGCAAGTAATTATGAACCAATTATGAAGCAAAAATTTACTAAAATGTATCCGAACTCCAAAAAGACTAACATAACAGTTCAAGGGTCCAATTAACATAATAATAATAATAATAATAATAATAATAATAATAATAATAATAATAATACAAAGCTTATATAGCGCTTATCACAACGTCTCTAAGCGCTTTAAAACTCTAAGAACTAGGTAACAACTGAAACAAATATTACAAATGAAACATAACATGTTTTAAGAAATCCAACTGGAGGGAGGCAAACCAGTTGGCGCAGCCGAAGGATTTATAACTCGGGACTGCCGTGAAAAAAATCCATGAAGTGCTCAGAGTGGGATTCGAACCCGGGACCCACGGACTCGAAGTCTCGAACATATGGCAGCTCCAGACTAGGTTACTACCGAATGGATGAACCACACCAGCGTTCCGTTCCACTGTATCTGTTCGTGTGGCGTTAAACGAACCAAACGCTGCAAGATAATCACTTATGATTTCTTCATTTGCTGCAAATATGAAAAGCACATGAAAAACCTAACAGTAGCGAGCCTTGAACTATTTCGACTACGAGCAGTCCATGTTTCTGTTTAGGAAAAGTCAAAGGAATCAACACGGGGCCACACGCGAAAGGCGCCTGCCGCGTGAAAAAGCAACATGCGCGTTTCTCATCCTTGGGTAAGGCCAGTTCCGTGCTCGCTGGCGTGTTAGTCTTACCTATCCCTGAGGGAAACAAAGGGGTTGCTTCTATTCTATGTGTTATTTTTACGCTTTACATAGCCCGACAACGGCAGCTATCAACAGGTTCTTCCACGAGGGCCAGATATGGAGCTTTCCTCCACGAGATGTTCCACGAGATTCCCCTCTTAGCGAACCACTCTTGCTAGGACTCTATACGAGTAGGGAAGGAACTTCATTGGCAGAACATTGGCATTGACAATCAGTAAGGTGTTTAGCTGCTCAGGAATATCCAGCCTCGATTTATCCTGCCATACTGACCGTAACTGGTGGGCCTTCCACGGCTGAATCGATCGCTTAGCCAACTCGTTCATGCTCAATGTGAAATAGAGCATTTTGACATCTTCCAAGATAACTTGGGGGACGGCGTCGAGGGCTTGACACTGATCGCAAGGCTCGTCATTCTTGTGGTCACACCGCTGTTTGTACGCAGACTCAGGTCGTTTGTTAACTTAGAACGCCTCATTAACATCCATAATGACCGAAACAATTTCTTTCAGGTTATGAAAACCAATTTCAAAAGTATGGCAGAGGCATCATTGATTCGCTCGGAACCGCTTACGATTACGGAAGTCTGATGCATTATGGAGATAAGTATTTCACCAAGAATGGACTTCCTACAATAGTGGCCAAGCAGCCGCAGGTGTGTTAATACGTAACACTTAAAAGTCCATTTAGTTTTTTTATCAATAGGAAGCTAATGACGGCGGTATCGAGAATGGCACAAAACAAGAGTTTTAACAAGCGAAACAATGACTCGGGAAGTACGTTCCACCTTTCTTTACCGTCCTCTGCAAAACGACGACCTGGAATAATGAAGGTCAAATTTTATGGAGGTCGTGCACACACGACAGTGTTTTTTTTTTCTCTTTTTTCCCTACTAATTCAGCTTTTGAATAATTTGGTAACAAGTTTAAAAAGTTGGCATAATCACCAAGGAGTTCAAGCACCACTGATTTCTGTTTTGAAGTGTCCTTTCCATTGCCATGGTCGTTGTTCTTGCTTAAGGTGGCCCCCGGCTATTTATAAGCGCAGAGGCTCCATTTTATAAATCGAATTTTTGGCAAGTAAGCATTAACTGATTTCAGTAATTTGTGGTATTCTAAACAAAGAATGATCGAATATCAACGATTAAGAGATACATGCGCTACTTGAAGACCAGCCCTTTCAGGAAAATGCGAACATTTCCATCAAACAAACAGATTTTTTTCTAATTAAGCTCAATTAGTTCCAAGACTTAAAGGCTTACCGTCAGTAAGTTTCTACAGAATCGGCTGGCTAGAGATTTCTGCACAGTTGATTGTTGAATTTTGGCTTCCAAATATAATGTTTGTGCAATTGCCTCAGCTGTTGCAAGAACAACAGCATATATGTTGTGGTTCAATTCTATCTTTGGTTCAATTTTTATTTTCCTTTGTTTATGTGTATGATAATGTATGATAACGAGTTAAGGACAAAGGAACATTAAAATTGAACCACGGATAAAATTGAACCACAACATATATACACTGTACAAACAACCTCACCTAGTTTCAGGCGTGTAGCCTCGACGAAATCCAGCGAATTTGGCTCGTCAAGTTGGCTGTTTTACTTCTTCTATTTTATCATGATCTTAGAACTTGAGCTTAATTAGAAAAAAATCTACCATTGTTGATAAAAGAACTCGCGTTTTCTGAAAGGAAAAGGTCTTCAAATAGCGCTTGTAACTCTTAATCGTTTGTCTTGTCTGCGCACCCTAAAGCTTAAAATGTTTGGACAGACAAACATTCCTTGTTTAGAGTACCAAAAATTACTGAAATCGGTTAAAGCTCACTCGCCAAAAATTCGGGTGTCAGTAAAACACGGGGTCGGGGTCGGGGTCGGGGTCCATTGTTCTTTTGTTTCGTTTTCTGTTGTCTTGCCCTAACCAAAACATAAAACCGAAAACGAAACAAAAGAACAATGGACCC
>Ga0126336_10000038_pt1 | contig 26998 bp, 13 predicted proteins | sample SidCmetagenome_FD_92530 | JGI IMG/M metagenome (GOLD analysis project Ga0126336, IMG submission 92530) | Coral microbial communities from El Islote,Puerto Morelos, Mexico - Siderastrea C C metagenome | ecosystem: Host-associated > Invertebrates > Cnidaria > Coral | place: El Islote,Puerto... | reverse complement strand
CCCCCCCTCAGGATTTTCCTGGGCCTTTGACCCCCCCACCCCCCTGGAAATTCCAATCCCTTCCGTGGGGGGGGGGTATGGATATTTTCTGGAACCACACAATGTCTTCAGGCAAGGTTTTAATGAAGAATTCTAGTTGCCATTTTGGTGACTAATTTTCAGGATTTGGTCACCAACAAGGGAAATTTAGGTGCATTGGCCCCTGTATTAGACGCAATTTCGGCCCTGCAATGCTCGAGGTCTTGCTTGAAGTGCTTGCAAAAAATCAATTTAGTCCCCAGCCAGTGCTTTCAAACCTCAACACATTTCAACAGGGATAAAATCTCCTACCTTTCTGTGTGATTCAATCGTCAGTTAGTCCATCTCGCGAAGTACAGTCTTGCGTTTAAAACAAGCTAACTTTTTGAAACTGCCGCCATTACAGGTGTTGCACCAAAAAGAGGATCAAATCTAATGGTCAAGCCTGGGACTAAGCAACAAATTTGTCCCACCAGAGGGCTCTGCGGGAAGGATTAATTTTGTTCAAAGAGTGAGTGTGGCGTGCTTTGAGCAAATTTGACCTGTGGAATCCTCTGGTGGGGCAAAATTCAATTCTCTGTGTTGTTTTTGTTTATTATTAATAGTTAATTCTGTTACTCACCAGCCTCTTTTCTTTCCTCTTTCCTCTTTCTTTTCAGATCCAACAGGTCAGTCAGCTTGTGTTTATGTTGTGTGGCTTTAGATGTCAAAGTGGGCTTGTGGCAGGACTTGGTAATTATAATAAATTTATAATAATTATAATTACAACACTGATGCAAGAAATTGCTTCATGCACCACACATAGTTTATAATTTATGGATGAATGCAAAACATGGCCATACTACCGCTGGGGGACCCAGTCCATGGTCCAGTTTGAAGAACATCCCCTAAATTCTTTTGAAAGTGTATCATCAAATTTTTCAGAGGAGGCGAAAACAATGAGACGTATTGGAGTAGCAGGCTGATCGAAAGGCCTTAACACAATTCCTGAAACATGTCCCTTTGATGAATTTTATCTTCAGTACGGTAGTTAGATTTTTTATTTGACCAGTTTTGTTTGGAGGATGTCATGGTGACTGAAAAACTGAGAGCCTTGGATTAATATTGTTTTGGGGTTATCTCGGTTCAATGGTGAGTTAATTTTTGCAGACTGGTAATATGTGCCTGGTTTGAACTGCCCCCTTAAATCGCTGTGTAGTTGTATTCCATTACTGTTGACTTTTTAACATGGGCCCACTGCAGGGGTCATGTACATGTTGTGTATAGCTTGGAAATATGCGCAGTGGCAAAAGTTACATTCAGTGCAATTGCAAGTTGCAGAATTGTGTAGCAGAGGCACTCAGTTGAGAAATCCAAATTTTTGTTTTTCACTTCCCCACCGATCCAGCACCACAGTTTCTTTAGAAACTAACCCCCTTGTAAGTTTACTTGGCAATGGACTAGCATGCATCACATCAATTGCAAGAGAGATGTAGATTACAGGTGGAGTAATCCCACATGAAACTTTTAGGCCTGATAGGAGCCTTAATAAGGCCTTAATCTTAAAACCTAATAGCGACCTTACAAGAAACTAACTCTCGACGTTAAAGGGAAGCCTGACATGAGCCTTACATAAACGTCGTAGGAGCATTTAAAAAAGCCAGTTTTAAGGGTCTTGTCACGTTTTTGTTACGCTAATGTTATTTTCACAAGCGGCTTTGTTTACAGTTATCAGACAGTCCAAGGGTAAAATGTAAGGAATGTTTATGTTTAGGCGAAGCAATGCGACTCAACTCAACGGAGAGCAACAGAATACCAACAACAAAAGACAAGAAAGAAAACGCAACACAACAGGGAAAACACAACCCAATGAAAGAGAACTAAAAACGACATCAAAACAAAACAGACAATGCATGACAACAGCATGACAATGACAAATGCATGACAACAGCACAACGCAATGTAACACAACACAACCGGTCCACACAACACACAGCAGACTGCAACACAACACAATGCAATGCAACACAACCAGACAACACAACACACAGCTAATCACAATGTAACACAACGCAACACAACCAGCACAACATGACAAAACTCCAGACAGATATGAAATAGACGGTCGAGCTGGTCGATCGACCAAAAAATCCACGGAAAAATTTGGTCAAAAAACGCTGGAGGTATAACCGTATAAGTTCTTTAAGAGGAAAACTGGCCCTTTTTCATCAAGGTTTCCAAAGCTCACTATTTTAGGCTTTTCACCACGTTACCCCAACGCTCTTGGCCTGCTTATTATTCTTTGTTTAAGATTATAAGAGTTTGTATGGAAAATATTACTTGTGCTAAAATGTTAGGACTCAGTGTAAAATAAAGTTGTCTTTTGAACTCACCTACAGCTTTTTCGTCCGCTTCCCAGTGTTTTTACAGTGGGTTAGGCCTTGGAGGGATATAATAAAACGCCTCTGGCTGAGCAAGTTGCTTTTCCACCCCGAGAAGTGAAGAGAGAAGCGAAGGTTGGCAGCCTGACTTTCCTGACCGTTGATGGTTTCGGGGGGCGATAAATCCCATTGAAAATGCGCGATGGGGATGATTTCACTAGAGACAGATTTGTTGATATTAAACAACAAGCATTTTTTTTTTGTTTGCATTGCCGAGACCCTATTTTGAGAGCCTTAGATGGCAAATTTACTGAGCAGCTTTAGGGCATGACTACGCGTGGATACAGCTACTCTGCAACGATTTCAAACCATCAAGTAACAAATTCAAACCGACGCGGGTCAGGAGCAGAAAATATTTTACCAACCGTCAAATGTCAATTTCAAGCTTAAGTGCAATTAAGGCATTGTAAGTTTGTCCCTTCTTAGAATGCGGCTCTAGGGTCGCATAGGAGTTAAGTGTCAAGGTAATTAACCACCACATTTCGTGTTTGTTTCGAGTTGTCTGTTTCCCTTCCATCATCGTTTCTTATATCACACAACATGGCCGTGACTGAGTGACGTGCAAAGCAAGTTCAGGTATGCAAAGTTAATTTCGATCAAGTGGAATGCGAAACAGATACACCTCAAGGCACTTTTTAAGGTGCACCTCAGGGCACACCGGCTGTCTTTGGTTCATTTTATGTTGATGGACCTGATGGTACAGCGTAATTATACCCGTCGAATGCACAAACAAGACAAAGGAGCTGAAGTGACTTAAAAACTCTCCAAAAGTATGGTTGATGTTTGGTGGATTGTTAGGTTGGGGATCACATTTCTAGCAGGGAAAAATATTTTAGGTTAATTTATGGTTGATGTTAGGCTGACGGCAAAACCCTAACATGACCCTCTGTTTTTTAAGGCTCTTGTTAGTCCAGCTGGAGACTGACAAGTAACCTACATGTAACATTAGACTTCTTTTTGTTATGCTCTTTCAGCTACGAGCCTAATATAAAATTGTTAGGCTAAATTTTTCTTCTTGTTAGCCTCTGGTGTACTATATCAGGCCTTTGTTAGGCCTGATTTTGGTTCTGTCAGGCCAAAAAATTTTGTACGGGATGCTCCCAGTTGTGTCAGGCTACAGAAACAATAATATTTTTACATGTAAGCTTTGTCAGTTGTGAACCACAACACAATGTAGGCTTGTGAAGACTTTTCAATTTACAGCTGTACCATGTACAGTATTTGCCATGATTAAAAAAGTGGGTTTGTGTTGTTGAAACTATATTGTGGAAATTATATTTTTCTTAGTTTGTACATGAAATGTAGACTGACTAGAGAACTGTTTCTGTTTTAACAGTGTTAGTATTAAAAGAGATTAAAGGCCTCTTGTGATGTCAAGGCTACCAAAGGTAAAACATTTCTTGCTGCCTAATATTTGTTTTTATTTGATGATCATGCACATTGTATGTATGCCGGTAATTAATCCAGTGCATTTTTATCAGTATTGTCTCACAATTAATGTCCTCCTTCTGCTGTAGGAAAGAAAGGCTATCTGTGCAGCGTATGGACTGTTTTAATTAATTATTTCATATAATTTATGCATTCAATTCTTTAATCATTAAACCTTTGCCTAAAGTCATCAATTGAGTTGAGGTGGAAATACAATATGTACTGTACCTAAATACATTGTATTCATTTGGAAATGATGATTTACATTCTTTATATTCTTGTTTCCTTTCATTTTGTTTTTATTTGTAGGAGTCATCCTTTCTCAGCATAGCCTCCACATCACAGGAAGGCCATGAAGAAAAAGCTCCTAGCTTGCCCGGCAAGAGAACGTGGAGGGTAACACTATTAAGCGGCGAATGGAAGTCATCTAAAGGAGGTGTGTCAACTATTAACAGAGAGCTGGCCATTCAGTTGGCTAAGCACCCTCATGTGGACGTCAGTGTCTATCTCCCTCAGTGCAGTGAAGAGGACAGAAAAGTTGCTGCTAGTCGCAATGTCCGTCTTATTGAAGCAGAAAAACTCCATGGTATAGAACCAGATCTCTGGCTGTCTTCCCTACCAAAAAACCATGCTGTGGACTGGGTGATTGGACACGGAGTCCATCTTGGTCGACAAGTACAACTCATAAAGCGTCATTGTGAGTGCAAGTGGATTCAGGTTGTCCACACTGCCCCTGAAGAGCTTGGAATGTACAAAAGCTATGCAAATGCTATTTCTAAAGGTCAAAAAAAGCACCAGGTTGAGATAGAGCTGTGTAAACGGGCAGATCAAGTGGTAGCGATAGGACCCAAGCTGGCTGAAGCTTTTTCAGGTTATCTCCGTTCCTGCAGAAAGGATCAAGATGTTCTCAATATCACCCCAAGCATTTTCACTGAGTTTTCTCATGTGAGGCAAGCCTCTGAAGAAGGAAGAACATTTTCTGTTTTGGTTTTTGGGCGTGGTGATGGTGAAGACTTTCAGTTGAAGGGATATGACATTGCTGCCAAGGCAATTGCTGAGTTGAAAGATAATTCCCAACCTTACAAACTTGTGTTTGTTGGTGCGCCAAGCGGAGAAGAGGAGAACCTTGCAGACATTTTGCTCCAGCAAGGTGTTTCTCGTAGTCAACTCACTGTGCGTTGCTTTAATGAAAATAGAGAGCAACTTGCTGAATTGTTCTGTGAGGTTGATCTTGCCATAATGCCCTCACGAACTGAGGGGTTTGGGCTGGCTGCTCTTGAAGCTTTATCAGCTGGTCTTCCTGTGCTTGTCAGTGGTAACTCTGGTCTTGGGGAAGCTCTCAAGAATGTGCCATATGGGTCAAACTGTGTAGTAGATTCAGAAGATCCAAAAGAGTGGGCCAAGGCAATCAGTACTGTGCGTCAAAAAAGAAGAGATTTGCGACTTAAGGAATCCAAGGTTATTCGTGAAGAGTATGAAAAGCTGTACAGCTGGGAGGAACAGTGTGGCTTGCTTGTGGAAAAAATGATGATCCTCACTGCAGGTAAAATTCTTCCATTTATTGAGCCTGAGGTTATCATGTTACATGACACTGTTTTATCCCACACCATGACAAATACAGCTATGATACAAAAACAAAATCAGGTTACTTGATCATGGGATATTTCATGGTATACCACGGAAAAGCATTGTAGCTGTGGGTACCTGTTTCAGATCCATCCCCACTGTAAAACGCAATGTCATGCAACCATATTTTCTTGTGGCTAAATGTAATTTAGGCAAAGTTAAACTCGAGACAATTATGGGTCAGCCGTTATTGCCTGTATGGATGTGCGTGTACCCCTAGTTGCTTGCCAGGGCCAGCACAACATGTTGGTTGCAAGCGCTATTTTGCTTGCGTGTGCTGTTCATTGTGGATTGCTACTATCTTGTCCTTGGCAGATCTTTCTGGATCTTTGTTTGCATCCCTTCCCTCCCAAATGGTAAGAGTATACATGTTCAGAAAAGAATCATGACTGTGTTTCCACTGAGTCTGTCAGCGTACACTCATGTCCAATATACACAAACTGATACGGACTGATAAATCAGTCTTACAATCTGTATGGTCTGCAGTTCATACCGGGTACTCATTCTAAAAGTGTTATTTGACAGAGTTCTAAAAGCATTTTTGCCATGAGAGAAACAAAGTGAGCAATATACATGTACACGAAAGAGAAGATGGTAATACCGTATTTACCCGCGTATAGGCTGCACCCGCGTATAGGCCGCACCCCAAACTTGTGACCTAATCTTGGGGAAAAATAATTTCTTAACTATACAAGAAGAGGAATCGAGTTACGAGTCAAGAAACTAATGAGCTTGTTGCTTGAGTGATCTAGCGAGAAATGGATCAGAAACAAGTGTGTCGAAAAATGAGGAGCGAGCGTCGCCATTTTGTGCGATCAAATAATGACAAATGATACACATGCATTTAGAATTCACTGCTCCTTTCCTCATAGGGTAAATTATTCACTTTAAGTTTTTTTTTAAATGTTACGGAAATTGTTGCGATAATTCTCAAAACGGCTATTTGACAAAACGCTCTAACGTAAAGTCGCTCGAAACTCGAGCTTTTCCCTGTTGTTGCGTAAAACACTGGCATTTCACGGGCTCAGCGTAGTGACAAGCTTTGTATAAGTGATGCTAAATTTCCGATTGTTTAAGAATTTACACATTTACAGGTGAAACAGGAAGGCAAAACGTCTGCCGAGAGTCAGAGTTGTATCAAAAGCATCGTTGTGTTACGCAATGTGTATTTTAAAGGTTTCAAATTTTGCTTTTGACGTATGCAAATTAACGTGTGTAGGGTAAAAATAAATCACTTCTTATTTATCGCTGAAGACACGACAATGTGCATTAAACTTCGAAACTGTGATATTTTATATCAGTTTCGTTTATGACTTTTTCTTTTCATGACGGGTTCTGTGTAGTTTTCGTGTATTTAGATTTAAGATTTAGATTTAGAATAAACAAACGCGGTTTCATGTGAACGGCATCGAAAGGTCTTCGCGGCTTGACATGCAAACTTCTTTGGACTTCATCCAATAACAAACATATTCGGAAGCTACAATAGATACACTCATTGCAGCGGAGAGAAGCAAAATTCTTCGAAGACATGGATTAACTTGACCTCATACGATACAATCAATCAAAGTGTCAAGCATTCAGTAACTTTGTTGACTGTGTGTGTCGGGAAATTTTGCATATTAATGAGCTCAATACTCTTGTACCCACGTATAAGCCGCACCCCACATTTCGAACGTTTTTTTTCCTTGAAAAAACACGCAGGTGAATATGGTATGCTCAATTATGTCTACAGGCATTGCACAAACTGATAACAGTGTTCTAAAAACGGGCAAGCCAAGACACAAAGCAATTGAGATACACAAAAGGGAAATGTACATGTCTATCAGTTGACTGCTAAAAGAACTTCATTTCTTCGAATGCTGTCTTCAACTGCAGAATGAAATGATAAGTACTTTCTGTTATTTTCGATAACTGCAAGTTTAAAGTAGTGTGTACACATGACCGTGTCAACGCAAGAGTTGCACTGTCTTTCTGTGTGTCCTCGGGGGAAAAATTCGTATGTGCGCCATTTTAAAGGAAAACACAGCAAACTATAAATCGTTGGAAAGCTTAATAAACGTAGATTTCGGAAACAAATATAAATTGCCGGTTTCTTTAATTCCACAAAAGAAAATCACAAACAACCACCGAAATGACCATGTGTCATTCAATTGAATTAATAGGGTCTCAAATCCAAGCGTGTTGGCAAAATAACTGCACAGTGTTAATCACAAAGGATCAATCATCAAAAGTGTGTCAGCATTTTCCGATATTCTGACTGGTTACTTTTTTAATTAATCTGTCAAGTTCGAGCAGCAAAGAATACGCGATGGGCATTGCATTGAAGATCGCCACAGGTGAAATATTATAAATGTCAAAAATCCCTGACACACTTTCATTTCACAACATCTAAGGAATGTTCAGGCCAATTTTCACAGAAATGTGCCGAATTTTGGTACCCTATTAATTCATTTGTTTGATTGAATGACGCACGGTCATTTTTGCAATTTTCTTTTGTGGAATAAAAAAAAACTGGCAATTCATATTTTTTTCCCGAAATCTACATTTATTAAGCTTTCCAACAATATATAGCTGCCATGCTTTCTTTAAAATGGCGCACATACGAATTTTTTTCCCGGAGGACACGGGAGGACACCCGTGAAGGTCCGTTAAACTGTATACAGACCGACTGCTAGGTTTACAGTCCGTACAAATTATACCGACCGAAACATCACTTCTATGGACTGTTACAGTTCGTGTATATTTGGACAACCCTCTATGATGGGTGCCAGAAGTAGAATGCTACCAGTCTGCATTACTTACAGCCAGTCACACTCATCTAGGAAGTTATACTGATTTACCATATTTTTTCAGTTATAAGGCGCACTCGGCTATAAGACACACCCCAAACTTCGCAACTCAATCATGCAAAGTTTTCAAACTGAAAATATCACTAAAACAAAAAGATGTTGCATTTGTCGAAAATTCGAGGTTTAGTGCGTGACAGTATCATGTTAATGAGCACGTGCTTTCAAGCACGCACTGTATGCAAATACGGCTTTGTTTTGAAAATGCTCCATCATGTCGTTTCTCAAACCGTTCTGTCACTTCAGTTTCTTTTAAATGTTCTCGCATTTAAGTAAAATGTTGATGTTGCAGAAAATTAAATGTTCTTGCATTAAAGCGGAATGTTGCAGAAAAGTCAACGACCAACAATGTTTCTGTTTATAGCGTAATTATAGTGAAAAATCGAGATCTTTAGAGTTTGCTGCCGGAAAATATTCGTCTATAAGGCGCACCCCGATAAATTTCGACAGAAATACGGACTTTTGAGGAAAAAACGGTGCGCCTTATAACCAAAAAATTACGGTAGGTAGGTGAGAATTACATTTGAATGTGTCATTTGAAAAAAAATCACCACATAATGTACCAGAAAAATAATATGTTTAATAAATGAAGATATATATTGTTGGCAACCTAATTAACAGCAAGTTACATGATTGTATAAGTACACACATGATCAAATTATCATCACAACGGTAAAACTGCAAAATGCTCCGACCAGCTATTACTGAACTGCCAATCTTTTCTGGTACTGTACATTTAGGTTTACCAGAAAGCTGGCCAACTTCAGTTCCTGCTTTCAGTGAAATATAGTCTTAAACCACTGAATCAATCAATTTCTGTTGTTCGTGGTCTATGGTGCTTACAAGGCTGAGACCAACGTATTCTTTTTTTAATTGTATGCTTCAAATTTGTGAGTTTTTAAATTGTTGTTTCCAAAGTGCCATATAAACTACTGGTATTCGCGATTTTGAGACGGAAATACTACCGTTATGTACTTATTGACTCAGTGAGAGGGCCGGATGGGAAAATATTTGTTTTGAAATCATGGCGTATAGACCGAGCACAATGAGGTCCATGTGCAATGACCGAGAACCAAATATTTTCCTGTTTGGCCCAACCTAACTCTGTCACCAAGTCTTTTATCATTACCACCATTTTCATGCTTAATATCTTTGGAAAATTTTGAAAATTTTCTTGTAAATACTCAATGAATGTTAAAGTGTGTGTGCACTGAATGAACAGATGATGTGTGCAGGACTTGATGGCTTTTTCTGAACTGGCTTGTGCTAACCCATCCAGCCCTGCACACATCAACTCACCAGTGCTTTTTCTATAGAATTCGGTCAGCTGGGCCATGTGATGGTATAATAATGCATCGTGTTGATGGCTTTGCAACTGTGCCCAATATGGAGAATATAAATTATTGTCTTCCAATGCGGTCAATATAATGCAGTGTTGCCGTCTCAAAATTGCAATTAGTTTTGTGTCACGATTTAATTATTTTACAGACAAAAAAGCAAGAAACTAAGAATTTCTTGCACTGATAGAAAGATAAATTCTTAACATGCTTATTACCAGCCATCAAACTTTGAACAACAATGTTTGTATGCAAAATCAAATCTTTGTTTAACAGAAAAATTCTGAAAGTGGGGACTTTCCTCCTCGCCATAAATCGGGTCTTGACATGAACAAAACTTGAAGTTGTATCTTTAAGCAGTTTTCTTAAGTTCCAGACATCGACAGAACAGGTAAAATAACGCAAACTCAATGATCTTAATTTCAAGAATTTCAAGAACATGATTGTGTGATTAGCACCCACAGGACACCTCGAAAAAACCAAACTGTTAAAACAAATAAAAAATGCTATAAGCATCATCTTACCTTGGATTTTCAATAAAATTGACTCAAATGTGGAATATCACTTTTCCTTTGTCTTTCAAATGACAAAATATTTTTAATTATTTTTCTGACCGCTCTTTGAAGAGAAACTCTGAGATTTTGTTCTGAATGGGAGGACATGGGAGCGTAACAAAAATGGCGTGAGATTTTTTACCACTGGCTTGCTTTTGAGACGTCAACATGTAGTTATATTGACACCTCAAAAGCAATTGAAAGAAACTGAGAATCGTGATACTGTATAATGTTGCTGAGCTACATGTAGCAATACATAAACAACTGACCTCGTGGCCTGTTGAAGACTAGCATTATTACTACATGTATTTTCCCTTTTACATGTAAGGTTTTACTGGTGGTCGACAGGCTTCAGTAGTGCGTCACAGTCACCTGGCTTTTCCTGCAGCCTCTCAAGCTCACATGAGAAGTGCATCTGAAGGTAAGTAGAAAATTTTTTTAGAGTCACAATGAAGCAACAATCCACTGTCTGCAGTGCTTACACTTTTTTTGTTTAATAATGGTATGAAGTATGTTAATTTTCTCTTGTGTATTCAATCCATGTAGGTCGTTGTACAGAGACCCATATTCATATAGAGTCCTCTATGCTATATTTGCTTGTCTTTTTCTGCATTTACAGTAAAAAAATGCTGTTCTGTGATGTTGCTTGTTCATTTTTACCTGATGACCATTGGAATAATGTAGGGGCTAGAACCACATTCCTTTGGTCGTTGTTTCATGACTGTGTGATGTTTGTCTTTTTTAAGAACTGGGAACTACAGGTATGTGCTCTCATTGATGAGGCACTGTTTGTGGAGTTGACATTAAGCTGGACTAAATATGGGAATTGCAGTACACTGCTTACTTTATGTTGGTACAAGTTTCTGCTTACTTGCAAACAGTGATGCACAAGGTGGATCCATGGAGTGAATTGTGGAGACACACAAAGAAGCGATTTTGAGTTACTCCACTAATTCCCCTGTGCATGTTGTTGGAGTTGCTTTTATTTTGAAGGCAGATTATTCGTTGTTGTAGAAGAACATTGGAACTCAAACAATATTAAGTGAGTCATGAGAAACATAAGGCATGTTTGCTCTTGCAGAAGCGAGGGCGATTGAAACATGATGTGAACGTGTTTCAAACAAAGAGGTAGAGTTGATGGGAATCTTCCTAGAAAAGTTCAGCAGAGCTTGCTCTGTGAAGTTGTGGAAATGTAATATAATGGGGGGGGGGGAAAGGGTTGTGTTTCAAGGGGAAGCCCTGAAGTTTACCATTTTTAGAGTGGAAGTGATAACCAAGTTTTATTGGTACAAGTAGGAAAATAAAAGGATCATAACTGCAGCTGAAATCATACTCGCTGAAGTCATATCCTATAGGCTCCTACAGGATCTTGTCTAGGATCTTGTAGGATCCTACAATATCTTGTTTAGGATCAGGATCCTATAAGATCTTAGACAGGATCCTGAAATATTTTACAGGATCCTGGGTAGTATCCTAAAACATGGCAAGAGTTATATTTGCCATTTAGGATTCTGGGGAGATCCTGTCTAAACTTACAGGTTCCTGTGGGATCTTACAGGATTTTACAGCTGCCAATAAAATCCTGTAGGATCCTGTACAGGATTTCTACTAATGTTGCTTAATAAATAAATATTTTTCTCTTTCAAGGTTTTCCTGGTGGTAGTCAGCCTTCAGAAGTGGATCACAGTCGGCTGGTTTTCCCTTTAGCCTCTGAACCTCATTTGAGAAGTGGATCTGAAGGCAAGTTTGAAGATTTTCACATAGTCAGAACAAAGCAAATGTAACTTTATGTTACTTTTTCCCATTGATAAGTAGTTATGGCAATCTAAAACATAGGCACGCAATGCGTGCAGAGCCGATAACGCTTTGTTTCACAATATTGTTTAATTTACCATGACAACCTGTGGGTTTCACACCTCTGTTTGGTCCCACCCTAACCCCTCAACCCCCCCCCTCCCCTCCTTGGAAAAATAATAAACTTGTGGTTATCGAACATAAAACCGGGTAACGAGCGGTGTGACTTTGTGACAGTTAATTATGGCGTGACATTAAAATTGTACATGAAGTAAAATGAAAAGCTTTTTTTTCCTCTCTTTCTTCAAAGACAACATAACAAAAACAAGTAAACTTGCTTAAACTGACTGTGGAAAAATATTGCTTACATAATTTAGGCGAAGATCAGTGGAAAGTTAACAATATTCCTTTAGAAATAAAATGTAAGCTGCAGTTGACCCTTTTTTTTTCATACTTCAAAGGGCAAATATCAATACATTTTCAGAGCTCATGGATGGTGAACTTTCGATTGGGTTTTTTGACGTTCTGTGTGATTTTCGTGACATGTGACTCGCGTTACTTTTGTTTTTTTTTAAATTTCTTGCCCTACGTTCTTCGTGCTGGAAATATTATCTGTTTGGCAAATCAGGAGTCTGTCATCAAATGTGTTTTTCCTGTATCCACAAAATTTTTATTCGAAATTGGTTCAAACTAGCATTTGAAGGGCTCCATGCAAGAATGTCCTAAGTGACATTTTGGGTCACTTTTTTCTTTTTTGCTCGAAAGTGCCGGAATTCCTGCATGTGGACTCATATGTAGTCAAACAACATCGCTCCGGGTTTTTTTTTTTAGATCATTGTCTCTTCCAAATACCGTAAGCGCTTTTTTCACGGGAACTGCAGCACTGCAAAATTATTGAGACACTTCAGCGTACAACCCACTTCTAAAACTCAATGCCGCTCAGATCCACAATGCATACGTCTATTCTTGCGAGTCCCCCCCCCTTTCAATGTTGCTTCTTGTTAGTTTCAATGACATGCGGAAATCCATACCACATTGATGAGGGGGGAGGGGGGGAAAGGTATCCTATTTCGAAATGTGAAACATTAGCGAAAATATACAAAGTGTCTCAAGGGTTTTGCAACATGCTTGTCAATATAGTGTATCGCTATGATTACAAAAAGTGGAAATAACTAATATGAAAAAATATTAATTTTTAAGCTTTGAAAAATGCCGATTTGATTCGTGGGTAACTCACCTCGAGTTTCCAATTTTCACTCTCAACATTTAACAGTGAAAATACAAGCACTAGTCGACTAGTTCGCCAAGATCTTTGGTGAAATTGGTGTAGAAAAATACAAGGAATTCAATGGAGTTAACTTCTCTTCGACAAGTGCAAGGATGAAGGTGCAAGCGAGCTTTGAAAGCCAACAATACAAGATGGCGTGAATTCACCTTTTGACCAAGATGTATCACGTAAACATTACCTCATTCAAACTCAGAAGCTGATCCAGCGAAGTCTCTTGCTTGCGCCAAATCACTCATCAATTCGAGGCCTGAAAATAGACTTTGACGTTTTTTCAGTATAGGTACCCATTTCATTTAGATTTAAGGATAATTTTGTCTTTATCAATAAATCTTTTTTAAATTTCCGTGCCCTTGTTATTCAGAATTACTCTGAGATGTCAGTTTATTTTAAAAAATGTGTTGTAACTGAGTCATTCTATGGTCAAAATAATTTGTCACGTTCTTCTTCACGAAGGCTAGAACAGGTGGTTGACCAAGGAATGAGGGATGGGAAAGGGGTTCATACTATCAGGGATTTATGTTATCACAGGGGGAGGGGTGTGGAGAAGTCATTGGGGGGAATGGCAGCAAACACGTCAAAGGTATGAGGGGGTACGATAAATCACCAACTTCAAACATTTACACTACTAGGGCTCGTATCTTAAGTGACCATAATATATTTTGCATCCTGAGGGGACGGAGAAAAACGGCAAGGGTCTAATGCCCCTGGGGGCTCTTCTTGTTATTGAAATAAAATGTTGCATCCTCTTATTGGTCTAAATATGCACTCACATTAATTAATCTATGTTTTACACATTGCATAATGATAGGTTTTTTTCCTTTTAAGGATTTTTTGGTCGTAGCCAGTCTGAAGTATTAGATTGCAGTCAGCCAGTTTTCCCTGCAGCCTCTCAAGCTGATTTGAGAAGTGGAACTGAAAGTAAGTAGGAAATTGTCTTTTTACGTGATCACAACAAAGCAGCTGTCATCTGTCTGTTACTATACGAACTGTTATGACCTTTCTATTTCAAACACTTCACTATCCATTGAAACAATTACATTTTCTGTTGTGCATCTGATCCAGGTATTTGGATGGAGACCTTTGTAGTCATCTAAAATGTTACATGCAGCTACTGGCCTTAATGTACACTCACACTAAAAATGCCGCTTGCTATGATAATGCTCATTGGAATTTTTCCGTTTGTAAGGTTTTTCTGGTGGTAATCAGTCTTCAGTAGTGGATCGCAGACAGCTGGTTGTTCCTCCTGTTCATACAAGAAGTGGAGCTGAAGGTAAGTAGGAAGCTAATTTATATGATCACAGAAGTGAGTGGGTTTGTATTCCAAATAATTAATATTATTGCTAACAATTTTTAGGATGGCAAGAATGTACTCTGTGTAACACTCGGGTAATTCTTCTCAGTAGACCTTTAAGACTCGATTCTTTAGATCGCAGCATCTGGGAAATCCACATGTTTTCGTTGATAAAGATCGAAAGTTTTTGACAGTTTAAGGTGGCTCCAAGTAGTTTTTTTTTTGGTCACACTTCCGTTTTTGAATGTGCTTATACATACACTTACTATAGCTCAATAAAACTGAATTCCATACCAGATGTTAGGCTTGGATGAAAGTTTTGGATCAGGATGATGCTCTTTTTATGCTAATCAGCATTTCCATAGGAACGGTAAACAAATATGGCAAATAACGGTTTTCCTAAATATCTTTCGATTGCGGTATCTTTCGATTTTGGGGGTAATACATCCATGACTACCGTCACAAACATGACCGCCGCCATCTTGGATCGGTAAACACAAAGATTGGAATGCATAGATCCAAGATGGCAGACATTGACTGCAATTCGCAGTACGATACGTGTATTAAATTCGGCTTCCAAAGATTTTTGTCGCCTCCATTTATTACCTAAAGGTTGAGAGCTATTCAAAGAATAGGGAAACATTTCTCTGTGGCAAATTAGTTGATTAATTTTGTCAGTCATGATGAAAAATGTTAGTACTTCGCTCCATTCTTCATGGGTCATCCATCGTTTTTTCTCGGACAACCAGGACTGTAATTGTACTGAAATATGGTTGCCCGGGACACTTTCTAGTCGTCTTGGACGACCGCTAATTTCCAGCACTGAGTTACGTAATGAGAATTACAAAAGATTTTTTCTGCAGTCTTATTTATTTCCTATCATTTCTAATTGGTGCATGTCCCCCATCAGCTGTAGAGCTAAACACCACGACACTGAAATAAAGTTTATTATTATTATTTTATTATTATTATTTCGTTATCATTTTATTATTATTGCAGTAAACAACACACTTAAGAACCTACTTTTTTCAAGGACAGCTTGAATAAGTCTTCATATATTTATTGCAAGGTTCTTACATAACAGGTGTCTAAAATGACGAATTTCAGCCTAGAGGTTCTTAATCCACTTGTTCTTTCATGCGGGTGTTTACTGTAGTTCATTTTTGTTATTGTTAATTGTTATGATTATTATCATCATCATCATCATCATCGTTATATGAATACATGGGTCTCTATTTAAGTACCTCGATGAGACCTGCCGGTGATGCAGGACTGAAAACTTGTTTCAATGGATTCAGTTTGGAACAGAAAAAACCGCACAGATTATGAGCATCACACACAGTTGACAGTTGCTTTGTTGTGATCAAATAAAAGGCTTCTTAATTACCATCAAAACCACATCTCAAATGAGCTTGACAGGCTACAGAGAAAGCCAGCTGGTCGCATGCCGCTTCTGAACGCTGGCTACCACCTAAGAAGACTTAAAGGTGAAAAAATAGTAATAAGCAACATTATCATTCAGACAAGTCATTTGCTCCAGCATTTTGATTGGCGGAACCACTACATCATCTGTAAATAACTGCTTAAGAATAACAGTCAGGTCACGTGCATTACTGTGAAATGCAGTTTTGCATGTGCACAGTGTTGCTATACTGCCTGAACACAGTGGCAGCTCGTTTCCCTGTGCCACTGAAGAACGATTTTCCTTTGTTTTCTTGAGAGAAATAAGTAGAAACAGAAAGGAACCACGTAGATTTGGCTTTAATTTATTTTAGCAGTGAATACACAAAAGATTTGCTTGTACATGTGACATCAAAAGTGGTGGCAAGTAAGTCAACTTCAAAGAAAGAAGTGATTGATTTCATGACGTCTGAAACTTGCTTTCCATTTAAGGTGGCTCCACGTAGTTTTTTTGGGTTGACACTTGCGTTTTTGAATGCGCTTATTCATAATCTTGTTTTAGCTCAATGAACCTGAATTTCATCCCAGGTGTTAGGCTTGAATGAAAGTTTTGGATGATGCTCTTTTCATTCTAATTAGCGTTTTCATAGCGACAGTAAACAAATATGGCAAAAAATAGTTTTTCCTGAATATTTTTTTTATTTGGGGGCTACCCGTGACAAGCGAATAAATGCGCTATAATCTATACAGTGCAGCACACCAAATGGCGAAATCTCAAACAAATTAAACTGTTCGATTTTGAATAAATCACTTGAACATTTTTGAGATGTGTTTTCTGATGTTTGAAATATTAGCGGTCAAAACATTCCATTGGTCTCACAAATTATCATTAAAATTACCACAGAAAGTTTCCTTAGTTTCCTCCCTGCAAATACGTCTGAGTAATTGATCAGTTTTGCTTGACAATTTCTTTTAAGCAAAACTGCATTTGAATGAAAAGCTTGATCTCCTCATTGCCAAAGAGCTAGTCAGAACTATTTGTAGGGAGTAATAATGTAAGACTGAGGAAACTTTCTGTGGAAACTTTATGAAAATTTCTGAGACCTATAGAATGTTTTGACCGCCAATGTTTCAAACATCGGAAAACATCTTAAAAATATTCGAGCGATTTATTCAAAATTGAACAGTTTAATTTCCTTGAGATTTCCCTATTTGGTGTGCTACACTGTGTAGATTGTAGCGCGTTCATTCACTTGTTGCGGGTAGCATGGATGTATTACCATGGCGGCGGCTCCCAGGCTTTCCCAAAAGAGTTTGGCACTCGAGCTTGGCGCTCGTGTATTCAATCTTTTCTAAAGCATTACAGGTTGGTAAATCCGGCATTTCAATAGAGGCGAGATCACACATGTGTTTATCCTCATATCCTTTCAATTTTTGATTATAAAAGGTCAAAAAAACGGGTAATAAAGTGAAAGTCGTTTTAGTTGCAGATCGACCTTTCAGTACACTGTGAAACAATAATTATGAATTTATTTCAATTGACTACAGGGTACTATGAAAATAGAGACGTTTTTGTTAAGTCACAAACCATATCTATGCTAGTAGGATCTATTTGAATGGGCAACCGAGCAGTCATCAGGGCAATCAAATTCAGGGGTTTGGTTGCCCGGCATTTGGCATAGGGACAACCTGAAAATTTTTCTTAATTTCGAGCACTGGACTAACCTTCATAATAAAATGAGATATTGACCCATGTATTATATTAACCCATAGCTAAATCTGTGTGAACAATGTCAAACCCACTTGCACATAGTACAGCAGCTCATAAAACCGGACAGATCTTTTTTTCTAATGTTGTTCTTGAATGAGTTCAGACTAGTCAGAGGCCTAAGATTACTGTCAAGCTTTGACCAAATAAGTGGCCTCAGGTATCTTACAGAGTGCTTTCCAACATACTGTGTCTGGTGTTAATGTGCACTCACAGTATTTAAGTGCGAGATGTTCTATAATGTTGCTTGATAATGTTTTTCCCTTTTAAGGTTTATCTGGTGGTAACCAGTCTGCAGTAGTGAATCGCAGTCAGCTGGTTTCCCCTGCTCTCCATCAGACTCATTTGACAAGTGGATCTAAAGGTAATTCTGAAGGATGTAAACATTCACAACAAAGCAGTTATCAATTCATGTGTTAAATAAGTATTTGAACTGTATGTTTGTGTTCCCCACCTCACATATATCACCTAGCTGGGAGGTTAAAAAGAAAGGCAACAAATTTGGCGAAGACAGCAAATTTAAAAGAAATGGTGAAGTTGACGAGATTTCACCAGAACCGAAATTTCGTGTGAATCAGCTAAGTAAAAGGGTACCACAAAAGTGACAAATTTGACGGTAGAAGCAAATTTGACAAATTTTTGCCATCGCCGAAATTTCATGTGAATCAGCTAAAAGAAGGGTACCAAGAAAGCAATAAATTCGACGATAACCAGAATACGACAAAAATGGCATATTTGACGAAATTCGCCATAGCGGAAATTTCATGTGAATCAGCTAAGTAGAAGGGTACCAAGAAAGCAGCAAAATGGACAATTACGGTGAAATTGACGAGGTGCCAGATTTGACAAAAGTTTACCAGGGCTGAAATTTTTTGTATGAGTCAGCTAAGTACAAGGGTACCACGGAAGCGACAAATTCAACCAAAATGGCAAATGTGACCAAAGTGGCAGGTTTGACGATATATTGGCATGTGGAAATATCACATCAATCAGTTAAGTACAAGAGTATCAGGAAAGCCAAGAATTAGACAAAAACAACGAATTTGACAAAGTCAGCTAAGTAAAAGAGCACCACGCAAGCAATGAATTCAACCAAAATGCCGGATATGAGGAGAATGGCGGGTTTGACAATATTTTGGTATGTGGAAATATGATATGAGTCAGCTATTTATTTATTTATTTATTTATCTTCGGCCAAAAACATATTACACAAGGCAAGAAAAGGACATAATATAAACAAGTGCAAAAACACTGGCCGGGGAGACGCTACAGCTAAGTAGAAGGGTGCCGTGAAAGTCACAAATTCGACGAAAACGATGAATTTGACAAAAATGGCAAATTGGACAAAATTTCGCCATAGCGGAAATTTCATGTGACGTAGCTAAGTAGAAGGGTACCAAGAAAGAAACGATTTCAACAATATCGGCGAAATTGACAAAAGTGGCAGATTTGACAAATTTTCGCCACAGTGGAAATTCATATGGATCAGCTAAATAAAATATTTAGAATAGACTATAGACAAGTAAACAGTCTGGGAACATTTTGTCTTCTGGATCACAACAAAGTAGTTGTCAACTCTCTGTGCTAACTACTGTACCCTTTGAAACAATTACATTTTCTGGTATTCATCTGTTCCAGGTACTTGTATAAAATGTTGCATGCTGTTACTGGTCTTAATGTGTACTCACATTAAAAAATTCCACGTTCTGCATGTTGCTTATTGATACGTGTTTCCTTTTAAGGTTTATCTGGTGGTAGCCAGTCTGCAGTATTAGATTGCAGTCGGCCGGCTTTCCCTACTGCCCATCAAGCTGATTTGAGAAGTGGATCTCAAGGTAAGTAATTAATTTTTTTGCAGAATTAAGGCCTTTCTAATTCAATAAACTTACAAGTAGTTTTTAGCTAATATAATCATTTTCAGAGTAAAGCATGTTCTATTTTATACACAGTCACCTGACGTTACTCACTGCAACAGCATCCACGTTTAGTGGTTGTGCCTTATTAGTTAAACCTTTGCCTCTCTGGAATATTACCTACGGAGCTATATCTCTCATCTCAAAAATAACTTTTCCGGCAGTAATTGGGCCCCATTAAATGGCGAATTCCAGTCTGGGCTGACCTTCAACCCCTGTATTGCAACTGCATGGGTCCCCCCCCCCCCAAAAAAAGGAAGTAAATTGTCCAGCACGGTCAGCTCAAACCGAGGTGCAACCTTTCACCTGGGCTGCAAACTTCTTAGAAGAAAGATCTGTTGAGAAGCCAGGCCAAAGTGTCAGCCCCAGGCTGAAATTTATAGCGCCCTGAGAGATGTCCATTTTCCTTTCTCTTCTCTTTTGTGACATGGCTTTTTTTGAAGTCCGTTTAGTTTTCATATACCCAGAGACAAAATAAGGACAATACTGGACATTGTAGTCTGTGCAATTACAAAACATTATATGGTAGTGAACACAGGAGGTCATTCAGGTAGCTGAAGCAGTTGTTTTCAATGCTGTTGAAGTTTGCATCTGAAACTATAATGAAGATGCCTTAGGAGGGGAACACCTACTGATGAATTTCAGTAATTCACTGATTAATGGTTGATCAATAACGTTTTCCATGTTGGGGGAGGTGCTTTACGATTAATTCCACTTAAGATTGTAAACTAGAAAATTTTCCCAAGTATTTGAATTTCTCCTCCAACCTTCTTCCCCTCAATATGTAACGACTGTTCTTGCCCACAAAGCAGGATGTATCAAGACGTATATTGTTAAATTGTCTGCTTGTCACTCTTCTACTCTGCCTCAAAGTGTTGTGGTGGGAAAAGATAATAACATTCAAACTTTGAATGCTTCACGCAATCATTCAACCTTGGCATCTGTTAAAATACCAAACGTTGATTTGACTGTCAACATTTTCTATCATAACGTGGCACTAAGCTGATGTGTTTCACAGTGGAAATTCCTGTATATTCAAAACTTTGCTGTTATAAATTCGGGCACAGAACTGACTCTGATATTGCTTTCTCTTGTAGGTCAAGATGACACTCTTGCCAGAATTCTTCGAGCTGAGTATAATAGACGTTCTCTTTTAAAACCGCTCCTGTGGGCGAACACCATCAAGTTACCTCTTGACGATGTGTTCACAAGATTGGAAATCGTCACTAGAAGTAAAACAAACTTCCAGCTGCAACGCAAAAGTGGATTAGGCATGTGCAATGCACCTTATCCCTGCGCCTGTGTACATTGTCAATTCTTTCAGCGTAAAAGCAATAAACGGGATATGTATGACATCTTAAACACTTTACCTAAAGGGGCAGATTCCACTATGTTAGTAGAGGGAAGCCCTGGTGGTGGAAAGACAACATTCTGTCTTAAAATCGCCAGTGACTGGGCAAATAAAGAACACTCGAAGAATTCCTTTACTGGGCGGTTTGAAATTGTGCTACTGCTGAAATGTCGGGACATCGATGGAGACATAATGAAAGCCATCAGTGAACAACTTCTACCTGAAGACGAAGAGATCAAGAAAGAACTGACGGATTATATCAAGGATATTCGCAACCAAGAGAATATTTTAATCATTTTGGATGGTCTTGACGAGCTACCTGCCAAAGCTGAAGAAGCCGTGAATTTGCTGCTTCACAGACGAATTTTTCCATTTTGCTTTATCCTTGTCACATCTCGTCAGGAAAGAGGAATAGAAGTGCGACAGAACATTAACTTTGACATTCTTCTACAAATCGAAGGATATACTAAAGGTGATACTTTTGAGTACATCAGGAAGCACTTTAGGCTTCTTGGGCCTGATCATTTGTCCAAAGGAGACAGACTCATTCAAGCAATTAAGAAAAACTCTTTCCTCCATGCGCTACATAGCAATCCATTAAATTTGCTCCTTCTCTGTGTTGTTTGTGAAGACTACGAAGGAGACCTCCCATCTGGTCGTACTGAGCTCTATCAGATCATTGTACGGTGCATTTTAAGACGATTTTGCGCAAAACGTGGTTTGAAAGTTCCCGATGATGACGACGCTCTTGAGAAGCAATTTGAAGACAGTTTACTAGCACTGGGTGAGTTAGCTTGGACATGCCTGTTGGAAGGGCGATTTTGTTTTTATGAACGAGAACTGGAAAGATTTGAAAAGAGAAATAAAAACCTGGTAGCTCGTATAGTTGGCCTGGTTTTCAAGGAAGCCAGTTTGAAGAGGCTAAAACCACAGCACGAGTACCACTTCTTCCACAAAACATTTCAAGAGTACTTGGCCGCGTGGTATCTGGCACTGAAGTTATTAAGAGAGAAGATTGATATCTTCAGTAAGTTTCAGTTGCAGTTTTTGAAGCATATTGTAGTAAAATACCGGGAAGTGTTTTTGTTTGTATCTGGTATACTTGGTGAAGAAGCAAGATTACTTTTCAAACAGATTGGTGAGAGGCTTCAAAGTACAAACTGGGACTGGCGCGAGTGCAGAGAGGAAGAGGCGACTTTTTTTATCGAGAGTTTTAGTGAAGGTAGGAGTGCTGAGCAAATGGCAATGATTGTTTGTTCCTTCATCCCATTTCCAAAGACTGTAGACATTGTCCTCCTGAGAAAACATCATCGTCCTTGGGAGGAGTTTTTGAGAGTTGCAAAAGAATGCACAAGATTTTCACAATTACAGCATCCTGTTTTAACTGTGTCTCATTCAGATCCTGAGAAAGATTCTGAACTAGACTCTGTTGTTGACTACGTGGTATCCTGCCCACAACTGAAAAGTTTTTCCTTTTCTGCAGTTAAAGTTAGAAAAACACAGGCGATTGCTTTGCGTAGGGGTCTGTCTTTGAACTCATCTTTATCATCATTTAAAGTAAGATCAGTACACAGCATACCTTCTAATTTAGCTGTTATTATTGGTAATGGTTTGGCTGCAAGCAGGACCTTGGAGACGGTGACTTTTGAATTGGCTGGAGAGTGGGGCATAGCTTGGGCCAGTGCTCTCCAAAAAGGATTGTCTGCAGATACAGCGTTGAAGTCTGTTGTCCTCAAGATTTATGGCTCAATGAGTGATACTGCTATACAGGCTTTGGAAGGAGTTTTGGGCAACACATCATTGATCTCTCTTGTCATCATCATGTATGGAGAGGTGCAGGATTCGCTAGCGACTTCCATTGGTGTAGGGCTCGCATCACAAACCGTCTTAAAATCTTTTGCGTTGATTGTGTATGGAAGACTGAGTCAATTAGGTGTGCACTCCCTTGAAAAGGGTTTTTTACAAAATGGCTCTTTAGATTCTTTAGAAGTAAAAGTCTTTGGAGGGCTCCCTGACCACTGGGCGCCTTTGGTCAGGAATGTACTTTCAGCAAAGAAATCAATGAGTTTACTCACTTTCCATCCAAATATCAGAGGAAACGTAACAGGAGTTAAGGTAGCCTCTCTTTGTCCAGTTTTGTCTAAGAACCGTTTGAAGTTAGAGCAATCATTAAACGTTTGGGGTGAGTTGAGTCCTAGTGGAGCAGAATGTCTAGGAAAGCTCTTAAGAGATTTCTCACTTTATCTTCGCACTGTGAACATCCATGGCAGAATTACTGATCAGGTCGCCAACAGCCTCACAAGTGACGTTAAGTTACGCAAGAGTCCATCCCACCTCACCATCAACATATTGGGAGAGTTGACCAGCCATGGAAAAACTGCTTTTCAAGGGTTGGCAGGTAGCGAAAACCATCGCGTTTTTGAGGTGAATGTCCACGAGTTAACAGCAGATGATTGTCCTGACGGCTTTGATTTCTGTATTGATGATCCTTTGTTATTACCTTCAGTCTTCACCAAATTTAACGATTCCAGAGCAGGCAAACTTAGTCTTACAATCGCTGGCATGAGTGAAGACTGGGCACATGGTCTGGGTGACGGTTTAACAAACAGCTCGTCAATAACAACACTCGCTCTTACAGTCCAAAACGACAGGGGCAAGAGTGGAGACTGGATGCAAGGGTTTGTTGACGGTTTGGCGAGAAGCACTTCATTAACTTCCCTTAATCTTGCAGTCAACAAGGGTGGAGACTGGTTGCGGAGTCTATGGGACAGTTTGAAGACAAACACCTCATTGACTACACTCACTCTCGCTGTTAACAACTACAGTCATAAGAGTGGAGACTGGATGGATAATCTGGGTTGTGGTTTGGCGAAAAACACATCATTAACTACCCTCGCTCTCACAGTCAACAGCTACAGTGTGGTAAGAGGAGACTGGATGTCACGTCTGGGTGTCGGTTTGGCAAAGAACACATCGCTAACTTCCCTTACTCTTAAAGTCAACAAAGGTGGAGACTGGATGTCGCGTCTGGGTGACAGTTTGGCGAAAAACTCGACACTGACTTCTCTTACTTTGATAGTCAACAAGAGTGGAAACTGGATGAGGAGTCTGCGTGCCTGTTTGGTGCAAAGCAAATCATTAATTACACTCACTCTGGCAGTCAATTACTACAGTGACAAGAGGGGCGCGTGGATATTGGGTCTGGGTTGTGGGTTGGCACAAAGTACGTCATTAACTACACTCACTCTTGCAATCAACAACTACAGTGAAACGAGGGAAGGCTTTGTGCTGGAGTTGGGATGTGGTTTAGCGAAAAACAAGTCATTAACCAAACTAACTATTGCAATCAACAACTACGGTGTCATTAATGGAGACTGGATGCCAAGTATGAGTTATGGTTTTGCAGAAAACACCTCATTAACAACACTTGTTCTTACATTCAACAACTACAGTGGCAAGAGTGGAGTCCCGTTGAAGGAATTGGGTGTTGGTGTGGCCAAAAGTAGGTCGTTATCGTCGCTCGTTCTTACAATTAACAGCTGCAGTGAAATAGGAAAAGAACGCTTACTTGAACTGTGCAACAGTTTGGCAAAAAGTGAGTCATTAACAACCCTGAGATTGACAGTTAACGATCACAGTGATACAAGTAGAGGCTTTGGATTTGATGTCAGCAAATGTTTTGAGCACTGTAAGTCATTAACTCGGCTTAGTTTAACTTCAAACTTGTATGGAGAGCCTGTTGTCGGTCAAGAACTACCACTCTGACCAAGAAAAATTCTTATCCTAGTCTAGTGGTCCTACAACCCTGGCCATTATTCTTGGGACGTCTACACTAAACCGTACACTGTATTCCCCATTTCAAACGTCGTTAATATCCTGAATCATTTCCATTGCCTTCAACACTGACCCGGGCATGGTTAGGGAGTTTTGTTAAAAGACTGTGGCGTAATAGAACAACGACAAAAAGTTATTCCTAGTGTAACCATAGGAGGGGGTTTAATATTGGGCACGGTTTTCTAATGTGTCCCAGGAAAAACTGGCCACCTATGCATTGAAGTTGTTTTAAGGTATATATACCCACAACTGAATAGCGTGAAAATTTGCAGACAGGTCATGGTTTTCTACATTTTTGCGCAGACGGGGAAGACTTTTTTTTTAACCAAAGAAGATGTTAAGTTTACTTGTGACCACTGATTAAAATACCAGTTCGACGAAAATTAACCTTTTCCTTTCGGTCATTTTTTGGCTTAGAATAGTTCATTGGAATCCAATGGTGGGAAAAGAAATTACACTTGCCTCTATGAACGTAAGATAATTACGCTCTGAAACCACGTTTTCCCCCGTCCGCCATGAATACTTTATTTCTTTGGGTGGGCCCACGATTTCTCAGCAGCGTGTCATATCAAGGTGCAGCCGGTAACGATGTGACGTCGGAAACTCAGATATTTACGCTGGAATAGTAGCAGTTGTATTGGAAATACGAAAAAATGTAAAGGACGATTTTGGGAGATTTACGCAAAGAAATGAACCAAAGGTATTCTGATGTGAAAACAAGCAAGGTGTTGGTGTTTGTCTACGATTTGTAGCTGAAAGCAAGTAAGCACAAGGTTTGGATTTTGACGCTTAACTTTGCCCTCGGGTATTTGTAGATTTGTATCTTGCACCCGTAGTGTTTTACAAAAAATACTGGAAGATAAAAGGAAATGTGGTGCTTTGTGATTTGTTATAAATATATTTGTGAGTGATGTAAAAGAAACCGTTTCAAACCCGCTTGAAAATACACATGCAAGAATTCATAGTTCAACAAAAGTGGCAAAAGAGGAATTGTTCAAATTAACCAATTTCCGTATTTTGTGGGGAAAACATTTTTGCAACTCGTGATAACTGACGTTTTCCACTGGCAACAAATTTCTGCGATTTCGGCTTCAAGCAGCGAGCTGGAAAGAGAGGAAACAATCTGTGGAAAGCCATAGTGTAGAAAAGTGGTGGAGAATTTTTCTCGACTCGAGAAACAATATGCGCGACCACTGTTAACTTTTACTGTTTGTCGAGTTGAGGTTATGCCGAAGTTGATACGGTACCCCTCTCGCAGAAAAAAACCTGGACAACGTTAGTTATTCCGAGTTGCCAAAAAATTTTTCCCCACTAACAAAATTCGAAAAAATCTGTTTATTTTTTTCTGGGACACTTTTGCATGCAAATTTCTAAGCAGATTTGAAAGAGTTTCTTTTGCATCACGCACAAATATATATAACAAAACACAAAGCGCCAATTTTCCCTCCACATTTCCTTTTAGTTTTGCCCGTAAACATTTAGGATACAAGGTAGAACTATCCATGTCCAATACTCACCACTTGCACAGGGAGCCCTCACATCAAATAAGTGGACATGAATAAAACATTGTTGAGTCTGCTTACCTTTGTGGCTCGTGTGTGCGGCCATTTTGAATAATTCTGGCGCGGTCATCTTTTCGAGGTCTGGGGCCGAGAAACCGTTCGTAAACTCTAAGAAATAGACAAGGGATGAAACTGGAAAGAAAGCCTTCAAATGTCGTGGAATTAGTATGTGTAATCAAATGGTGACGAGTGAAATTAGGAAATAATTTCACGCGCGTTTTGTCAAAATTATTGGAATTTTGACAAAAGGCAAGTGAAATTATTTCCTAATTTCACGAGTATACCATTTGATTACCTATTAATATCATGGGTGACAAATTACGCTCACAATCGTGCGGTTTTGACTTGTTTATTGCATCGAGAACTCCAAGCATTGAAAAGTTTAAAGCATACAGTTTGGCCAAGCTCACAATTTTCTGAGAGAAATGATGCAAAAATATTGGGGGAAGGTTATACCGCACTTCGACGATTTCAAATATTTGTAATCGACAGTAAAATACACCAGACTCTGCATTTTTACTTGAAAAGTACCAAAACAAATCGCCCGGCAAAGGTTACCCGTGTTTT
>Ga0126336_10000037_pt1 | contig 27041 bp, 6 predicted proteins | sample SidCmetagenome_FD_92530 | JGI IMG/M metagenome (GOLD analysis project Ga0126336, IMG submission 92530) | Coral microbial communities from El Islote,Puerto Morelos, Mexico - Siderastrea C C metagenome | ecosystem: Host-associated > Invertebrates > Cnidaria > Coral | place: El Islote,Puerto... | reverse complement strand
TTATGTTGATTTCTAGTAAAAAAAATATAACAAAAATAAATTAAACAGTCAAAAAAAAAAAAAAAATAAAAACGAGAACAAATCATATCCATTTCCTAACTTTGTCTTTAAATTTAAATTTAAATTTAAAAGATAAAAATAGCAACCTTTGGAAAGCAACGGTAAATACAAATAAGTATTTGAAACCATCTCCTCCTCCCCGTTATGTTTCGGTGTTTTGGATTCGCGGTGTTAAAAAACATTTTGTCAGGGAAATAAGTAACAATAAGATGGCTTATTCCGAAAAGTTTAAGAGCGACTTTCATCGAGCATTCGGCTGCAGAAGTCGAAAAATCGATTTCTTTCATATTTTGCACATAAATGGGTATTGGTAAAACTAGAAACCTGATGTGGTTCGTTTTCGCCAGAAGCGCTTTATTTTCGAAAAAAAAAGGAAATCGATTCTCGGGTTCGAGAGGTCAAAATCACAGGAAATTAATCCTGAAAATCAGTACTATAAACTTTCATCGCGATGGTAAACTAAAGCGCAGAGAAAAAGATAGACACTTCTTGTTAACATAACAAGTCTTTTTCATTATCTAGACGGTTACAAAACAGCAGTAGCGAAATTTAGTGAGCACCAACAATTCCAAACTAAAAGGTAGGTTCTGATATTCACGTAGAAACTGATTTGGAACCTAACTTCGGTGAAATAATCTAACATGTGCCATAACCCCAACTGATCTCAATCCTCGTTTAATAGACAGTAAAAGCATTGAACTAAACTATACCTTGAAAATGGCTTGGGGTATCCCAATTTGTTTAAACTTTGCTGAGTTCGAAGTGGTCCCAAACAAAGTAGCATGGATACCCCAAGCCAGTTTCAAGGTATGGTTTATTTCAATGTTTGTGCGGTCTACTGAATGAGGATTGAGACCATTTAGAATTATGGCACATGTTAAATTATTTCACAGAAGTTAGGTTCAAAATCAGTTTCTACGTGATCATCAAAACCTGCCTTTTAGTTTGGAATTGCTTGTGTTCAGTAGATTTCGCTACTGCTGTTCCACAACTGTCTAGTTATTGAAAAAGACTTGTTCTGTCGATATCTCTTTCTCTGCGCTTTAGTTTACCAGTGCGATGCAAGCTTATAGTACTGATTTTCAAGATGAATTTCCTGTGATTTTGATCTCTCGAACCCGAGAATCGATTTCCTCGTTTCTTTCGAAAATAAACCGCTTCTGGGAAAAACGAATCACATTAGGTTTCTAGGTTTACCAATGCGTAATTGTGTGCCAAATATGAAAGAAATCTATTTTTCAACTACTGCCGCGAAATTGAGTTTTTGCTTGATTTTTACTGGAAGTCGCTCTTAAATCGTTATCACTGCTCTCTGATTTGCTAACAGCTGTCAAATTTTATCGATACTTTCGGATTGTTAGTACTTTCGGGGGGGGGAGTAGGTAGCTACTTTCGGGATAGGGTCGCCGTGGCTTCTTTAAGCTAACTTCCCACTAAAACGTTTTTCTTTCCTTCTTCTATGTTCACATTTTACAGATTTCAGCCATGAAGGCAATATTGCAGCTTTTTGCCCTATCTTTCATTGCTAATGTGGTCAGCTCAAGATTGGCATTGAATAAACTACCTGGAAGGCTCTCACAAATTGGAAAGAAGTTTGGGAATGCCAAGAATTACCTGGATGACATCGAGCACGTGGGTGATCTGGCAGGATACAACTTTGCTTTGCTGGGCACCTACTGGCGTTCAAATGCTTTGGCTGCCTTTTCACAAATGAAGAACGGAGAGAAGAAAGAAGCCAAAGAGACCCTATACCTTGCCATATCCACCTTGGCCGTGTGGGATGTTGGCCAAGGAATGATACGGCCTATTGCAGACAAACTCATCAACAGGGTCATCAAACGACACCAGAAGGACTTCTACAACACGGTGATAAAGCTAAGAGAGTACCGCTTAATATTCAACAGCAAACTCATCGACAAACAACCCACTGTAGGACAGGCGGAGGCTTTGAAGACACGGCTACTTAATGCAAAGACGGACGTCGCTGTAGCTTTTCAAACGGACGTCGAGAAAGGATGGTCAAAGTTTATCAAAAACTCCGCAATCTACGATGACATGGTAAAGGATTTAAAGGGAGTCAAGACCTGGGCGAAGGCTGCTAAATGGGCAGATGTGCTGGCAGGGCCTCTCTTCGATGCAGCGACCATAGCATTTGGAGCATGGCAGCTTTCAGAAGCCATTGAGAATGAGGATCCATTTGCGATCGCTTCAAGCTCCTTGAGTATCGCATCAGGTGTAGCTGGCATAACAGGCTTCGTCGCTGGCGCCCTTGCAACTGCTGGTTCAACACTCGCTGCTGTCGCTGGACCCGTTGGAGCCGTGATTGGCGCCCTCTTGGGCATCGCATCTATTATTGTCGAAATAGTTGCAGCGTTTAATCCTTACACCCGCATCAACAAAGAAATCAAACTGATCAAAACTTTGAGAGACAACTCCAAGAAACTGCTAGACGCTGATATGAAGAACCTTGCCAACCTGGTATCGAGCCGAAGCAATTTCACATTTTCTTGGGTGTTTGAAGCAAACCAAGGACTAATGGTGGAGTACATCCATGGAAGAATTAAAGATTGGCACAATCCATTGAAATTCAGGCTTGAGATACCCCTAAAAGAGGAAGATGGATACATGGTAGTTGGCAAAAACAGAAAATTCGACAAGAGCAGATATGCTGGGAATACGTTCTTCAATCCGAGCGGTTTGACCAATCTTGGCTACGATTTCTATGGAAAAAAAGCGATACAGCAATTTAAAGGGGTCACGGTTATGGTCACTACCGATTTCGTGGATGAAAAACCTGACGTTAAGTTAAAAGGTGTCGACATAGAAACGTACAATAAGGAATATCCCAGTGAACAAGACAATGTAGTTATTGATAGCGTGGTAAATCTTGATTCCAGACAGACTGTAAAAGTGAGAACAGGGGGCGGAGATGATGTCATTCAAATCAATGGGATAATCGGGAAGCCCGAAAGTGGAAAGTACTTCAGTGACCTCCGCATTCTGGAAAGTTATGGTTTGGATGTGCAAGCCGGAGCCGACGACACCTCGACAACCACCAAGAAAGAAAACAACGTCCTTTCCTTTGAGGGAATGTCATCAAAGAAGACAAATGTCCTTGGCGTAACGTTTCATTTTAAGAACGAGTCTTTGCTGTACCGCATTGGAAGTGAAACGTCGCCTCGAAATGTACTGTGTGGGGTAATTAGAGGGATTAAAATGTTTGTCGGTTCGCCATTTGATGATATCATCTACATAACTAATGAGCAGAGATATGTCGTCCGACAAAGTAAAGGAAAAAACCAGTACTTTCTCGAGCTGATCAGCTGGGAACCATTTCACATCACCATCGATGACCAGTGTGACGAGCCAGGCAAGCTGACAATTTTAACCAAACATTTATTTTGGGGCGATGTGAGGAGCCCCCATTTGATCACTTCAGAAGACAGGCGAACCCTGTACCTGTATGGACGTCAACGAAACCAACCATGGCAGATGCGGGGTCAGATATACTTCAACCGAAGACGGGCAGGATTTCACGTGATACGAACAGAAAAAGATGGAGTGGAGAAGAAATTGGACGAATTTCTTAAGTCATTTTCTCCTCCTGGTGGTGCCAAGAACGAAGACTTTTTTGACTCTGACAAGGACTACCATTATTACTTTGACCGTAACCTTAGATCCGGTGACTGTGGCGTCTTCCAAGTTTTTCTCCATACTCCACGTTTCCAGCTCGGACGATACAGGCCCTACATGTGGAAGAGAAAGAATTCAAACGACTTTCTCATCATGGCAACGGACTTTGTCGCAAAATGTGTTAAGAAAACCAAGAGGGCGATCGCTCTCGTTCGCAGCGGTTATTATTGGAAGTTCAAGCTGACTGCAGCCGGAGATCTCCGGAACCTTGTCGATTGTCCTGGAAGAGACTTGGAGCTTGACCTTGAATATTTTGAAAAGCTGATGGAACAACAAGAAGACGGAACTACAAGGCTGGTTGTTGACCTTTATCGCGATAAGCGTGGGCATATCGATGTGGCGACAGAATTAAAAAAGCTGGAAAATCGACAAAACTATCACTTTAACAAGAACCTAAACGGCAACTTTGGCATTCCACAAGTGGTCATGCTGGAGTCTCCAGCGAATAAGGATCCGTCCACGGTTTCCAAATACGCCATTGACATGAAAGGAGGTCAGAAAGTGGACGAAGATTCTGTCATTTTTACTCAGCAGTTGCGGGATTGGCTAAAGGCGAACGAGCGGAAGATCATGTTGAAGAAAGCAGAGGATGGTACGTGGAAACTGGAAATAACCAGACAAGATGGCTCGGTAACCCATGAGGTGACACTGAAGAACATCGAGCGAGTCGACTACGAAACAAAGGACGGGTCTTTGCGGCAGCCTGTAATTCCTGATCTGGCCACCGAGACAAAGAGCTCAATTGATCTGGAGAGCGATACTGCCGATAAGGTTCGCAGAGGTACCATGTATTGGGGGCGGAATACTAACGATTGCTACCTTGAAGGGAAAGAGAAACTGTGATTGACAAATCAGGTCATTGGTGTAAGACTTACTTATTACTGTATCGGGAATATTGTCGAGTTAAAACATGATTGTTAAAACATGATTAGACTGTATCTGTAACACGGACTCATCGGGCCATTACGGACCAGCCAAACAGACATAACAGTTCTATTCAACGTTTTCTCAAAATTGTTCAACATGTTGATTTCGTTTGGCCATTCCGTTTAACGATGTTGAATTGCCATTAATGATTCAACATCGTTAAACATTTTTTTTTGTTCTCTGGTGTGATCAACTTAGTTGAATAAGTTTTGCCAGCTCGCCCAGTAATGCTGTGAATACGTGCAGGTCCAGAAAACGTCAATTTACGTTATTCAACTTTACTCAAAGTAGTTCACAAAGGTACCAAAATGCGTTCAGGAAGTTTTCTTTACGTTATCGTAAATGGAGACGAATTTCTTTGTGGTTATTGTATCATGTTGTACTGAAAGGTAGGGTACGGCATGGCATAATATGGTGTGGTATGGTGCAGTGTGGATGGTATAGCATGGTGTTGAGCTATACTGTACTTTGTTGTATTGCAGTATATTTTACTGTGTCTATAGTCAGGTCAGGACTAGTATTCTGCTACTGGTAACATGTAACCCAGTACTACCTGTCTCATGGTCGACTTGTCGGCGACTAAACAGGGGAGGGATTCCTGGGTATCCCAGCAGGATAAAAAAAAAAACACTTGCAAAGGGCGGATGAACTCCCTGTGAGCCAACGGCCAATCCAGGAGGAACGAAACTGAGGGAAGGTGGGTCTCTTCGAGCCTTGGGTGGCAGCCTACCTAAGAGAAGGAAAATCCAAACCAAACCCTGCTTCGTAAAGACGTCGTCAGCACAGCCTTACTTCGCTTCCCCACGGTAGATGAACTATAGTCTTAAGAGGTTGGGACACCCAACGCAAGCTGTGTTCAACGTTATCACTTCACTACGCAGACAGGAAGGAAGAGCACTCTGACCAACTCTGGCTCAACAAACAAGTTCTGCAGCGATGGAAAATGGGCAAAAACCGCAGGTGTAAGATGGCACTGGCAGCTGCAGTCCGTTTTCTGCATGCAGGCGGCTCAGGAATTTTGATCGCGTTGATGTTGACCTGAAGGCGACATCATCACTTTGCAGCGACCTGAGTGTCCAAGCAGCCTCTTTAGGATAGCACTGCTTGCTCCTGAACTGGAGAGGGGCCTAGAAAAGATGGCCTAAACAAATGCTCACCTCCATAACCCGGTTGGCTTGCCGCGGTCAATGGGCATCATTTTTAGCGGCCGAGTACAGAAGAGAAAATGCGAGCCCCACGCCTCGCACGAATTGGTGGGAAAAGAAGTTAGCTTCTTAAAATCGCTTGCTGGAACGTGAACTTCTGCTTAAGAAAACCGTCATCCTGAAAGACATTCAGCTCCAGGTAGCCTTCAAATTAGCCAGGTTTGACGAAAATATTGTGGCTTTGTTCGAGGTCTGATTCCCTGAAGACGATAGCCTGTCTATGCTATCTCCTGGTCAAGTAGATCACAAGCAAAATGGTGGTTTCATGCTGTCACCGTTACGGTAAAGAACTCAACCACATCGAAACTGCCAAGGCTACCGATTAGCTTCAAGAAGTCCTTTACCTCTTTGCTTTCCTCGCTAAATGTACTAGCTGTTGATGTCAATGCTATAATTCAACCAAGTTCTATGATGACTAGGCGGGTTTTGCAAATCGCAACAAACGCAAACAACCCAATGAAACAATTAAAATACACCTGACGCAAGCACCTGTTACTGGTGTCAAGCGTTTTAAAGCAAGTCACGACTGATTTTGGTTTTAATTGCACCTTATTGAGAACGGGGCGCCGTATTTTAGGCAAAACCATAGGAATTGCTGTCGACATTTAATTGAAAGCCGCTCTATCCGTGTACGCATTGAGTCCGTATTCAGAGCCATATGCAATTACAAACTGGGTAACCAAGAAATGTAGGTGGTAGGTGGGTTATGTAGTCTACGCTGTGGATAATTTTTAGGGAAGACGCTAGCTTTTCATGCTGATTGTATTAAGTAACGCTTCGCTTTAAGACATTAAAATATTAAACAAACCACATCTTGACTTAATTTTTCAGTTTAATCGATAGTATCACGTGTCAAAGTAACGGTGCCAAATCTGCAGAAGCGCTATGCCGGAAACGTCGTTGATGGAAGTTCTACTCTTGTTGAACGTGATACTTTGTATTAATATTAATCACCATTTAATATCTGTCCTCTAGCAGTTTCAACAAGTGACCTGCATCACCTGGATTGTTTTTGCAAAAATGTTTTTACCCTCAGAGGGGCTTTCACGGTCATGATGTTCTATGTGGGGAGGAGACAGGAGATGCTTACGTTTTCACGTTGTTTCTCCTGGGGGAGAAAGAATTCTTAAGAGGGTGTTTGGACTTAATAGGGATACAAATAGGCCACTCAAAAGCTAAAAACGAAAAGAAAAAGCCGTAAAGTACACTAAGTCGCACATAAAGTGGAAACAAGAGGGCTCAAAGTGAAAACGAATTCATTGAGTACGGAATATTGTCTTTCTAAAAGACAAGGCATGTGGGCGACTGAAATTAAGGCGTACTTTTCGGGGCTTGGATTTCCTGAGGATATTCTAACGACTTTTCTCAATAGTATTTAAAAAGTAAATTACACGAAAAACTGTGAGTTTACTTCGTCTTCGTTTAATTAATTGACCGAGTGAACAAGAAATGCGGTTAAGCCTAAGAGAGCTGAGGCATAAGTACTTCCAAGGTTAATGAACAATTGACAATTTTGAGAAGCTATAGCTGTCACTGAGTTTGACCATAATACGCAAATTCAATTACGCATTTCAAATCTCGTTCACGTCAAAGAGAGAACAAAAACGGTAGAATCGACGCTGGGTTAACTTTGCTAAATCAAAACATGTAGGTATGAGTACCACTTTGAATAGGCTGAAATGCGAAGAATTTGTTTTCAAACGTAAACAGAAGTATCGGCTTTAGATTCGTTCACGACGTCATAATGTGGAAGCAGTCATGCAAATCTAAATGTAGAATAATTTTATAATACGCGCACCATTGATGATTGCCAAATATTGAAAATGTAAGAGTTGTAGGAGAATTTAAGGGTTCAATTCTAACATAGTTGAGGGATTGACAGCTGTCTGGTTGCGTTTAATTTATTATGCTTGATACAATAGACAGAGTAATTGCGTGTTTTGATTGGTCTAGGGGAGTTGGTGATTATAGTAAAGACGCACCAATGACGTAATGAGCCGCTAAGTCATCACTATAAGATTAAAAAAAAAAAAACCTTTCAAATTTTGTGCGGGATAACCGAAGTCAAAACAATGTATAAAAACAAATACGACCCGCAAGGTTTTCCTGAGAAACCCTAGTAATCAGAAATGAGAACTAAAATTGCTCTAGGAGTCATTACTTGCATTGAAATATTAAAGTAGTTCAACAAAATAGACATTTATCTTGCATTGTATACTGTCTTAGTAGAACAGAAATAAAGTATGTGAAAAGAAAAATTAAAGAATTTGCCGCGTGTGTACATACCCTGCTGTACCTAAAGACGTGTTCTTTTCGGCATTTAAATAAAAATATCTCAAAGCAGAATTTTTAACTTTTCCTGATATCGCACCGTGTCCCATTTGACCGTGCATCGACCGTGTGTCATTTGAATTTATGTATTAAAAAATGGGGGTCACCGAGCTCGCTTAGGAGAAAACGACCTGTTATTTCCCTGAGCTGCTCAGCTGTCACAGAAAACCTATCAAGTTCCGAAGGTGCGCGCGCTAATCACGCAAAAAAATGATGCGCAGAAAGGATGCGCAATGCAATTGCAGGGAATCACCTTAAGGTATAATTTATCCTCCGTTTTCACGTTTTGTAGTCCTTTGATATCCCTTTTGTCTTGTGTGGTTCGATTTTACTGTCCGTTTTTATTGAAAGGGCGAAAATTCAAGTGATAAGCTTAACTGTGCTTCTTTTCTCAGAATGGCAACTCTAGGAGGTTCAGAGGAGAAAGCGAACTCATAGTTTCCTGTAGTTAGCGAAAATGTTTTGTTACTAGTTAGTTAAGTGAAACGCTTCGTGTACAATTGATATTTAACTCTTTTTAAAAATCAGAAATAGTACCACAAATTCGTCAGTGCCAATGAAAGACGGTTTAGGATTTGCAGAGGGCAAGTTAAAATTGTAACCCGACGATTGTATTTGCGTATCAGGCACAGATATGCAAGTTATCTTCCTTGGAACAGAACTTGCATCGGGATACTTTGTAGCTTCCCCTTAGTTCAGTAACTTGCAAACTTAAATACGCTTAAATAATTGTGACCATACATGAAATCGTTCCTAGCAGTAACTCAAAGTGTTGTTTATTGAGCCATACACGGTACGTCAAACTTTTGAGTCTCTTGACGAAATTCTAATGTGTGACCATTTTAATGAAAGTTCCTAAGCAGTACTTTCCTGTCATCCTTTTCGTCCTTTAGCATTTTACAAAAAATAAAATTTAGGACATTTTCGACTTTGAACTTACGCGCTCTTGGCAAAGGTGAAATTTACTTCAGTTGAACCGCCCTGTGTGGCCACCGCTCATAAGCGACCACCTTCTGTTAGTGACCATTTTTCCAAAACACCAAAATGTTCTCAGTCAAATAACTTAAGTTGCCATTCTGTGCATGGATTATTGAAACTACAAACATCTCACACTAGCTCAACTAAAAAAATCAAGGTTGTTTACCCTTTACATGGGGAAAGCGGTTTTGCAAATGGTAAGCAAAACCTCCCGAATTGGTAATTTCGTTCGAGTTTGGCGTCTAGTCTGAAACTAGATTGGCTATTGGCGCAGGGCCTGGAACCGGTAGAAAAAGGCAAATAACACAATTTGCCGTTCGGATATTTTGGTTGGGAATTTGGAGTTCCTCTCAAGACGTATCGTTTATTCTGGAAATTTCCTGGTCGGGCAACCAAAATAGCCTTACCAATTACAGTCCGGAATGTGAATGGTTAACACTCCAAAAGTTTGACTCCCTGTGGTCTGGCAAATTTACGGGAGGTGGTATCCCTGTGGTCTGTCTAATTCTACAACCCTTTAAACTTACGGGACAACCCTACAAATTTATAGGAGGTGGTTACCCTGTGGTCTGCCAAATTCTACAACCTTACAAACTTACAAGACGACCCTCTAAATTTACGGGAGGTGGCCTCCCTGCGGTCTGGCTTACCTATCGTAGAGCGACCCCTTCCCCCCGTAGGCTTGATATTTTTGGTGGTTGTCTACGGGAGGTTCAAAAGGCACTTAATGACTGGACCCAAGGGCAACAGTGAGTTTTGTTTCCTTGAGTCCCTCAATGTTCAACATTGAGGGTCTCAAGGAAACAAAACTCACTGTTTCCCAGTCATTAAAGTGCTTTGTCATACCTCCCAACTCAATACGATCACCTCCGTACACGAACACAATCTCATACAGTCCTTTTCTAATTAATTTCCTCGTTGATTAGGCCATGCCGTTTTAACAAGGCCAAGAAACAGCAAATGTCAATTGAAAAGCTACGGGATAAATCCATAAAATGAAGTAAATGGGTAGGTGGCTCTTCGCCCACTGTATGCAGATCGAATTGGAATTTTGAGGAGAGGGGAAAACCGGTGTTTCCGAAGACAAACCTTTTAGAGCAACGACGAGAACCAACAACAAACTCAACCCACATATGATGCTGAGTCCGGGAATCGAAACCGGGCCACAACGGTGGGAGGCGAGTGCTCTCGCCACTGCGCAATCCCTGCTTCCCTTTAATTCTCACTAGTACGCTAACAAATACAGAAAAAAATGGGTTCTTTAGTTCCCCAATCCTTTTTACTTCCATATATACCAAATCCTATACAATTGTGACCATTCATGAAAGCGTTGCTAGAAGTAACACAGAGTGATATTGTTTCTTGACCTATACAAGGTTTCACCTTTTGAGTCTCTGGATGAAACCTTCATGTGTGACCATTAAAATGAAAGCTACTGAACAGTACTTCCTACGACGCTTTACGCTCTTCAACATCCTGCAAAAGGAAAATTTAGGGTATTTTCGTCTTCAAATTACGCCTTCGTTAACTGAACCATTCCGTTAATAAGGCTAAATTTTTACGTCCCGTCCGTTTTCGTATTTAAGGTTTGCACAACAACATAAAGGATGCAAACCACCTTATTCAAAGACTTAATTAACTGAGACCTGCGTGCGTTTTCGAAAGCACCGAAACTTTTCGGGCAGAGTACGGTCGCCATAATTCACACTTAATTCGGTAAACAGAATTTTTCAAGAATGGAACTTTCTATTGGTTTAAATTCGACTTTTCTTATCTTAAAGACTTTTTTAAAATAACAGCTTAGTAGAATGAGCGGGTCATGTATTTACCAATGGCTTTTCACGGATTTAGAGAATCGCGCACCTTGGAGATCGTAGTTCCTTTATTTTTCCGCTTCATTTGTCACCTTAGACTGCAATCTACCAAAAACGGACTACTGTCACCTCGATCGGCTGACGAGATATCAAACAAACGAGTGAGTTGAGTTATATCACGGGCACAGCGAGTTTTCGTGAATGCTTCAGGGAAAATTCTTCGTAGAGCGTTTGTGTATTTTTGAAAGAAAATCTATCAGTTGTTATACATATATATCACAAGGGAACAGAAATAAAAGTAAAAAAACCGAGAAGACAAAAAAAAAAAAAAAGAAAATTGAGCGAACTTACGAAACGAATAAAATGGATTACTCTTTAAGTTTTTGTTTTCTTCGCTTTCTAGCTCTAGGAGAAGACGCCAACTATTTCACTTTGATAACACTACGGTTCGACCGCTGTACTGCTGGTCTTCGACAGGCGATGGTGTCGTCTGGCTGTGTATCTTTTTCTCGGTTGACGCGAAATCACTCTAAGTCATGCTACGAAAATGAATTAAAAGATCACCTTTTCCAGAAAAATTGCCAAATAAATAAACGTGATCGTGAAACGAAACAACAGAAGGAAATAGTAGGTACCTGAAACGAGATGAAATTTTTTCCTTTACAAATTAATTTTGACAATTGACCATTGTTGACATAAGAATGTTTTTAATAACCCTAGATCGTTGATTGTTGCTGTCATAATTCGAGTTTAATTTTCCAAGGTAAGCATTTCATTTGATGTTTATCGAAGACTTCACTCCTAGAATCACCCCTTTAAATTGATTTTGTAAGATTCGAAACTTTTGCGTCCGTGGATGAAATCCTAAAGTGTGACCATTCAAATGAAGGCTACTGAGCAGTAATTTCCCGTGGTGCTGTTTATTATGTTGTACAAGGTGGTTCTCACTTTTGAGTCTGTGGATGAAATCCTAAAGTGTTACCATTCAAAAGCTGCTTAAGAGTACTTTCCTTTGGTGCTGTTTCTTATTTTGTTCAAACTGGTTCTAAGTTTTGAGTCTGTGATGCGACCATTCAGATAGATGAAAATGTCTGTGGTGTGACTACTCAAATGAAAGCTTCTGAACAGTACTTTCCTCAAGTTTGGTGCTGTTTCTCATGTTCTTCAAACTGGCTCTAAGTTTTGAGTCTGTGATGTGACCATTCAAATGAAAATGTCTGTGGTGTGACCATTCAAATGAAAGCTGCTGAACAGTTCTTTCCTTTGTTGCTGTTTATAATGTTGTACAAAGTGGTTCTCTCTTTTGACTCTGTGGACGAAATCCTGACATGTGACCATTCAAACAAAACCTACCACGGAGTAATTACTTTCCTGTGTTGCTGTTTATTAGACTATTCAAAGTGACTAAAATCTGACTGGAATTCTGACTTTATCATTAAAATGAAAGCTATCGAGCAGTACTTCCTTTTTCAACATTGTGCAAAAATAAAATTTCGGATATTGTCGTCTTCGAACTTAACGCCCTTTTGGGACTGGTGAAGTTCATCGGTTATTGACCAAACTACAGGAACACTGGTTTCCACTAAAACACTGTTAATACAACCACCTACGAACCCAAACAAAAGCGCATAAGGGCTTTTTGTTGTCTGAACCTTGTCAACCGTTTTACTGCTAGTATTTGTTTATTTATGTATTTACAAGTTCGCCAAAAGCAGGTTAACAGACAATACGAGTGCAAAGAGTAAAAATGTCAGAAAAATCCCAAATTTCACTCTTTTCAAATCCTGCAAAACAAATAGTACCATGCCAACGTGCTGCCAAAGTGATTACAGTTGAATGGTCAAACCATAGGATTTTCTCCGCGGACTCAAAACTGACCCTGGGAGTGAAAAGGTTAATTTATCACTCCGTTAGTAATGCCAAATTTTTATGGCCTGACAGGTTTCGTATTCATGTTTTTCACCCCAACACAAACGAAATCTTAAAATAACAGGAAACAGCAATTTCTAGTCAGTTGAAACGTTGCGATGGAAAAAATTTCTTTAGTGTGGCAATACAGTGTTCACAGAAAACACTGCTGTTAACCAGTTTTTATTTTATTAAGGAAGGAGAATTAGAGATGGAAGAAAAGGAGAGAGAGGACAAACACGAAATGGAAAAGGAAAATTGAGTCAGCCCGTTTAACGAGAAATGGAACGTGTAGTTACCCGACAGGAAACAGCAAATTTTAGTTGAAACACTGCCATGGAAGATCTTTGATTTGAATGCCAATACATTGTTCACGGAAAACACTGCTGTTTACCAGTTTTTCTGTTACTAGGGAAGGAAAATTAAAGACGCAAGAAAAGAAGAGTGAGGACAAAAAAAGGAAAGGGAAAAGGAAAATTGAATGGTTTTATGAAGCCTTATATACCTTTAAACCTTATAAACCTTTCTTTTTGTTTTGGGGTCAAAAGACAGCTATTTCTAATTACTTTTCACGGACTTAGTAATAAAAACAACACTCATGGAGCGAAATCACTCTAAGGTCACGAAAATGCTGAGAATTAAAAGATCACTTCTTCCACAAAAATTACCTAATAAATTAACGTTGTGGAACAAAACAACAGAAGGAAAACGTAGCTACCTGAAAGGAGGTGGACATTTTTCCTTTACAAATTAATTTTGACAATCGATCACTTTGACACAGAAATTTTTTAATAAGCCCAGATCTTTTACTGTTGCTGTCGTAAGTCGAGTTTACTTTTTCAATCTAAACATTTAATTAGATGTTTATCGAAGACTCACTCCTAGAATCACTAAGGTTCGATCCTTTTGCGTCTTCAAATTACGCTTTCGTTAACTGGACCATCCTGTTAATAAGGCAAAATTTTTACGTCCCGTCCGTTTTTGTGTTAAAGGCTTCCACTGCAACATAAAGGATGCAAACCACCTTATTCAAAGACTTAATTAACTGAAACCTGCGTGCGTTTTCGAAAGCACCGAAACTTTTTGGGCAGAGTACGGTCACCATAATTCACACTTAATCTGGTAAGCAGAAGTTTCTTAGTAGGAAACTTTTTAGTGGTATAAGTTCAATTTTTCTTGTCTTAAAGACTTATTAAAATAACAGCTTTGTACAATGAGCAGGTCATGTATTTACCAATGGCTTTTCACGGAGTTAGAGAATCGCGCACCTGGGAAATCGTAGTTCCTTTATTTTTCGCTCCAGTTGTCACCTTAGACTTGCCACAAATCGACTGCAATCTACCAAAAAACGGAGTTGAGAAAGTCTGTTGTCACCTCGGTTGCACGAGATATCAAGCAAACGAGTGAGTTGAAGTATATCACGGGACACAACGAGTTTTCGTGAAACGCTTCAGGGAAAATTCTGCTTAGTGCGTTCGTATATTTTCGAAAGATAATTTATCAGTTGTTATATCACAAGGGAACAGAAATAAAAGTAAAAAAACCGAAAAGAAAAAAAAAAGGAAAATTGAGCGAACTTACGAAACGCATAAAATGGCTAACTCCTTAAGATTTTGTTTTCTTCGCTCTCTTGCTCTAAGAGAAGACGCCACCTATTTCACCTTGATAACACTACGGTTCGACCGCTGTACTGCTGGTCTTCGACAGGCGGTGGTGTCGACTGGCTGTGTACCTTTTTCTCGTTTGAAGCGAAATCACTCTAAGTCATGCTACGAAAATGAATTAAAAGATCATCTTTTCCAGAAAAATTGCCAAATAAATAAACGTGATCGTGAAACGAAACAACAGAAGGAAATAGTAGGTACCTGAAACGAGATGAAATTTTTTCCTTTACAAATTAATTTTGCCAATTGACCATTGTTGAAATAGGAATTTTTTTAATAACCCTAGATCGTTGATTGTTGCTGTCATAATTCGAGTTTAATTTTCCAAGGCAAACATTTCATTTGACGTTTATCGAAGACTTCACTCCTAGAATCACGCCTTTAAATTGATTTTGTAAGACTCAAAACTTTTGCGTCCGTGGATGAAATCCTAAAGTGTGACCATTCAAATGAAGGCTACTGAGCAGTACTTTCCCGTGGTGAATTTTATTATGCTGTACAAGGTGGTTCTAACTTTTGTGTCTGTGGATAAAATCCTAAAGTGTGGCCATTCAAAAACTGGTTTTAAGTTTTGAATCTGATGTGACCATTCAGATGAAAATGTCTGTGGTGTGACCACTCAAATGAAAGCTGCTGAACAGTAATATTCCTCAAGTTTGGTGCTGTTTCTCATGTTGTTCAAACTGGTTCTAAGTTTTGAGTCTGTGATGTGACCATTCAAATGAAAATGTCTGTGCTGTGACCACTCAAATGTAAGCTGCTGAACAGTACTTTCCTTTGGGGCTGTTTATAATGTTGTGCTAAGTGTTTCTATCTTTTTATTCTGTGGATGAAATCCTGACATGTGACCATTCAAACAAAACCTACCAAGGAGTAATTACTTTCCTGTGTTGCTGTTTATTAGACTATTCAAAGTGACTGAAATCTGTGACTGGAATTCTGACTTTATCATTAAAATGAAAGCTATCGAGCAGCACTTCCTTTTTCAACAATTTGCAAAAATAAAATTTCGGATATTGCCGTCTTCGAACTTAACACCCGTTTGGGACTGGTTAAGTTTATTGTTTATTGACCAAACTACACCAACACTGGTTTCCACAAAACCCCGGTTAATACAACCACCTACGAACCCAAACAAAAGCGCATGAGGGCTTTTTGTTGTCTGAACCTTGTCAACCGTTTTACTGTTAGTATTTGTTTATTTATATATTTACAAGTTCGCCAAAAGCAGGTAAACAGACAATAGGAGTGCAAAGAGTAAAAATTTCAGAAAAAATCCTAAATTTCACTTTTTTCAAATCCTGCAAAACAAATAGTACCATGAAAACGTACTGCCAAAGAGATTTCAGCTGAATGGTCAAACCATAGGATTTCCTCCACAGACTCAAAACTGACTCTGGGAGTGAAAAGGTTAATTTGTCACTCCGTTAGAAATGCCAAATGTTTATGGCCTGACAGGTTTCGTATTCATGCCTTTCACCAAGACACAAAGGAAATCTTTAACTTAACGACATTAAATTATGAGGACCTTCTTCAAAGACTGTTAATCAACCGCGATTGATCTAGGCAATTTTATTTCGTTAGTTTTTGCTTCAGTTGTAAGTCAAGTCAACGAGAAATCGAACCAACAAGAGAGCACAATTACCTGACAGGAAACAGCAATTTTTAGTTGAAACGTTGCGATGGTAAAATTTTCTTTAGTGTGCCAATACAATAATCACAGAAAACACTACTGTTAACCAGTCTTTATTTTACTAGGGAAGGAAAATTAAAGATGCAAGAACAGGAGAGAGAGGACAAAAAAAACAAAACAAAACAAAAACAAAAACAAAACAAAAAACCAAAGGGAAAAGGAAAATTGTGTGAGTTTACAAAACCTAATAAATTAGGTTTTATCAAAACTCTTTCCTTTCCTTTTGTTTTGGGGTAAAAAAACACAGCTATTACTAATTACTTTTCACGACTTTAGTAAAACAACACTAAGCCAGTTCACGACAAGGAATAACTGACCTTTGCCAGAAAAATGGCCTCACAAATATGTAGAAAATATAGTCGGCTTGACGCCATTTTTTAAAATGAAAACATTTGCAAACAAATTTAAACGAGCTGACAACTGTCTTTATCGCTGACGGTTGCCGTCATAATTCGAGGTTAACCTCCCATGGATTAAAATTTAATTAGATGTAAATCGTTATTAGCACGAAGCCTTCACTTCAAGAATCTCCCCTTTGAGTTGATTAAGTGAGACTCAAACGTATAGGTTCACCCACGAAATAAGAAAGTGTAACCGTTCAAATAAAAGCTATCAAACAATACATTCTTGTGCTGCTGTTTACGTTATACAATGTTGTTCTAACTTTTGAGTCTACGGACGAAATACTAAGTGCGAAAATTCAAATGAAAGCTATTGAGTTCCACAGGATTGTGGTGCTGTTTATAATGATTGTTATACAAGGTAGTCCTAAGTTTTGAGTCTGCGGACGAAGTACAACGTGAGACCATTCAAATGAAAGCTACTGAGCAGTGCAGTATATGTATTCGCCTGTTGTGCTGTTTATTATGCTGTACAAGGTGGTTCTAACTCTATGGAAGAAATCATTAAATGCGACAATTCAAATGAACGCTATTCAGAAGAACTCTCATGTTTTTGCTGTTTATTTCGTGATATTCTGCAAAATGAAATGAGACCCTTTTCAGTTTGAAATTCTCCTTAGTTTACGCCAACATAGGACTTACAGTTTATCATAATTTTGTATTCATATTTCTAATATTTCTCTCCCAACAAAGACAAATATCGACTTCAAAACCAGTTAAATTTTTGCAATTTTTACAGGGTGGGAATTTCCATTCTAAAAAAATGGCTTAATGAGAGCATGAGATGATACACTGTTACGCCAGCGCCTCCATGGTATTGAGCTCAATGTTGCGTGAGTGGACGCCGATTGGCTAAAACTACCCACCGTTTCGATCTAGTGGACGCTGATTGGCTGAAACAATCAGGGGACTAAGAAGATAGATAGCTTTAGCACTGAGGTTAGCTTAGATGTCCACAGACCTTTGACAGCGGAGGAAGCGGGTAAGTTAAAATTTTAAGCGGCCATTACGTTTTCAGCGCGAGTTAGTTCAGGTTGTCTTTCAGTAAGCGGAAAGCAGTGTCCTCAACCTTGTGAATTTAAACCGTTTAGATACAAACACTAGGATCAGTGCTTAGAAGTAAATAATACTAAGATAATGAGAACTAAGATAATAATGCTAAATGCTAAGTTCAGTGCTTTGGCTTAAATGATACAGAATTTTGTGATTGTTTGCGCTTAAACCAGTGCTTGACCCTAAATAACTGTCTATCGCTTAGGCTCAAAAATCAGGAATTAATCCCATACCGTTAAGTTTCAAAAGTAACGATTTGGCAGCCTTTTTTAATCGCTGCTTTGGGATAGCAAAGACGTGTACCGCTTGCTTGTCGATTCGCCTGAGTAAAAGTGTACAGTTTAAAAAGAAGAAGAGAAAGAATTAAGGTAGAAGAAATTGTCATTACTAACGGTATCTCTCGCCCGCTCTTATCGAGTATGTTGGTACATAGGAAGTTAAACCTTTTATACTCATCATTTCGGAACAAACTTCATACAGTACCTAGAAAACTTACTTTTCGAGACCTTTTAGATTTTAGAAATTATATTGTTTCATTCAAATACTTGTTTTTATAAATTGCCGTAAAGTTCACTTTCGGATTTAGCAGCCCTTTCGTGTCGCTACTACAGGAAGTCATAACTGCCGGGATTTCTCACCTGCCGAGTAGTAAAAACATGTACCGTACGCACGTAGCTTCGTCTGAGGAAAAACGTTCCCCTTGAGAAGTCGAAAAAGAACTTACTGCCAAGCGTATCTCCTGTCCGGTCTTCTCAAGTGCGTTAAGAGAACAAATAGGACAATACTAAAACAGTTACCGCTCTTCAGAACGATAAATAGTTCAATTTATACCGAGTAGGACCGGTTAAGATGTAATCTAAAAATAACACCTCTCTCCACCAGACCTGTCTCGTTTTCTCTGACCAAAGTTGCCACATACGGCACTAGTTTGATTTTCGCTTAATATGATTTTACAGCTTAATATGACTTTTATAGATAGTAATAATAATATCTTTGGAGCATTTTACGAAGTCTCAATGCTCTTACAGTAATCATTCGCGGAGTTATGGTTCCCGACAATACTTTCTCGCGTAACTTATTCATAGTGCAATCGTTATCTTTACGCGATCGATACTATCAATGAGGTTACTGCATTCGGCTTTGTTGGGGCGCGGTGGTGTAGTGGTTAGCGCGGCGGGCGTAAGATCTGAAGGTTGGTAGTTCGAGGCCCAATCCCTGCCGTCGTGTTGTTTCCTTAGGCAAGAAATTTTCCCTTAAATTGTCTCTCTCCACCCAGGTGTATAAAATAGGTACGGACGAAATACTGCTGGGGGTAACTCTGCGATGGACTAGCATCCCATGCAGGGGGGAGTAGCAATACTCTCAGTTGCTTCAGGCTACAGAAACCGGGTTAAGCTCCTTGGGCCTCCTTGTCTCTTGTGCGACTTAACTTAACTTTACATTTACCTTTCCGCTTTGTAAATAGCCGTCAAATTGTATTGCTTCTTTCCGGGAGGGGAAGGTGGGGGGGGGGGGGGGGGGGGGTGGGAAGGTAGGTAGCTACTTTCGGGATAAGGTCGGGGTGGTTTCTTCCGTAACTTTAAGGTACGTTGCCTCCGGCGTCCATGCCCTTGTTACTTATCTTCCCACTGAACTGTTTTCTTCCCTTCTTCCATGTTCACATTTTACAGATTTCAGCCATGAAGGCAATATTGCAGCTTTTTGTTCTATCCTTCATTGCTAATGTGGTCAGTTCAAGATTGGCGTTGAATAAACTATCAGGAAGGCTTTCACAAATTGGAAAGAAGTTTGGGAATGCCAAGAATTACCTGGATGACATCGAGCACGTGGGTGATCTGGCAGGATACAACTTTGCTGTGCTGGGCACCTACTGGCGTTCCAACGCTTTGGCTGCCTTTTCACAGATGAAGAACGAAGAGAAGAAAGAGGCAACTGAAACCCTTCACCTTGCTGTAGCAACCCTGGCTGTGTGGGATGTTGGCCAAGGAATGATACAGCCCATTGCAGACAAACTCATCAACAGGATCATCAAACGACACCAGAAAGACTTCTACAACACGGTGACAAAGCTAAACGAATACCGCTTAATATTCAACAGCGATCTCATCGACAAACAAGCCACTGTAGGACAGGCGGAAGCCTTGAAGACACGACTCCTTAACGCAAAGACTGACGTCGCTGTAGCTTTTCAAACGGACGTCGAGAAAGGATGGTCAAAGTTCATCAGAAATTCCCAAATCTACGATGACTTGGTGAGAGATTTAAAGGGAGTCAAGACATGGGCAAAGGCTGCTAAATGGGCAGATGTGCTGGCAGGGCCTCTCTTCGATGCGGCGACCATTGCATTTGGAGCATGGCAGCTTTCAGAAGCCATTGAGAACGGGGATCCATTTGCGATTGCCTCAAGCTCCTTGGGTATTGCATCGGGTGTGGCTGGCGTAACAGGCTTCGTTGCTGGCGCCCTCGCAACCGTTGGTTCAACACTCGCTGCTGTCGCTGGCCCCGTTGGAGCCGTGATTGGCGCCCTCTTGGGTATCGCATCTATTATTGTCGAAATAGTTGCAGCGCTTAATCCTTACACCCAGATCAACAAAGAAATCAAACTGATCAAAACTTTGAGAGACAACTCCAAGAAACTGCTAGACGCTGATATGAAGAACCTTGCCAGCCTGGTATCCAGCCGCAGCAATTTCACATTCTCTTGGGTGTTTGAAGCAAACCAAGGACTGATGGTAGAGTACATCCATGGAAGAGTCAGAGATTGGGAAGATCCGTTGAAATTCAGGCTTGAAACACCCCCAAAGGAGGAAGGTGGCTACATGGTAGTTGGCAAGGATAGAAAATTCGACAAGGGCAGATATGCCGGAAATCTGTTCTTCAAACCGAGTGGTTTGGTCAGCCTCGGCTACGACTACTATGGAAAGAAGGCTATACAGCAGTTTAAAGGGGTAACGGTTATGGTCACTACCGATTACGTGGATGAGAAACCTGGCGTTGAGCTAAAAGGTGCTGATATAGTGACGTACAATGAAGAATATCCCAGTGAACAAGACAATGTAGTTATCGATAGCATGGTTAATATTGCAACCAAACAGACTGTGGATGTGAAGACAGGAGGTGGAGACGACGTCATTCAAGTCAACGGAATAATCGGAAAGCCTGGAAGCGACAAGTATTTCAGTGATCTCCGTTATGGTTACTATATGAACGTAAACGCCGGGGCAGATGACACTGCGGCCAGCACCAAAAAAGAAAACAACGTCCTTTCCTTTGAGGGAATGCCATCAAAGAAGACCAATGTCCTTGGCGTGATCTTTCATTTTAGGAACAACTCTTTGCTGTATCGCGTTGGCAGTGAAGCTTCGCATCGGAATATACTGTGGGGGAAAATTACAGGGATTAAAATGCTTGTCGGTTCGCCATTTGATGATACCATCTACATAACTAATGAGCAGAGATATGTCGTCCGACAAAGTAAAGGAAAAAACCAGTACTTTCTCGAGCTAATCAGTTGGGAACCATTTCACATTACCATCGATGACCAGTGTGACGAGCCAGGCAAGCTGACAATTTTAACCAAACATTTATTTTGGGGCGATGTGAGGAGCCCCCATTTGATCACTTCAGAAGACAGACGAACCCTGTACCTCTATGGACGTCAACGAAACCAACCATGGCAGATGCGGGGTCAGATATACTTTAACCGAAGACGGGCAGGGCTTCACGTGATACGAACAGAGAGAGATGGCGTGGAGAAAAAACTGGATAAATTTCCTACGGCGTTTTCTCCTCCTGGTGGTGCCAAGAACGAAGACTTTTTTGACTCTGACAAGGACTACCATTATTACTTTGACCGTAGCCTTCGATCTGGTGACTGTGGTGTCTTCAAAGTTTTCCTCCATACTCCACATTTCCAGCTCGGACGATACAGGTATTACATGTACATGAGAAAGAATTCAAACGACTTTCTGATCATGGCAACAGACTTCGTCGAAAAATGCATTAAGAAAACCAAAAGGGCGATCGCGCTTGTTCGCAGCGGTTATCATTCGACATGGAAGTTCAAGCTGATGGGTGGTGGAGATCTCCGGAACCTCGTGGATTGTCCTGGAAGAGACTTGGAGCTTGACATTGAATATTTTGAAAAACTGATGGAACAAAGAGAAGATGGAACTACAAGACTGGTTGTTGACCTTTATCGCGACAAGCGTGGATATATCGATGTTGCTACAGAATTAAAAAAGCTGGAAAATCGACAAAAGTACCGTTTTGACAAAAATCTGGAAGGCAACTTTGGCACTCCACAAGTGGTGATTCTAGAGTCTCCTGAGAATAAAGATCCGTCCATGGTTTCCAAATACACCATTGACATGAAAGGAGGTCAGAAAGTGGACGAAGACTCTGTCATTTTCACTCAAAAGTTGCAAGATTGGCTGAAGGTAAAAGAGCGGAAGATCTTGTTGAAGAAAGAGAAAGGTACGTGGAAACTGGAAATAACCAAGCACGATGGCACGGTGACCCATGAGGTGACACTGAAGAACATCGAGCGAATCGACTACGAAACAAAGGACGAGTCTCTGCGGCAACCTGTAATTCCTGATCTGGCCACCGAGACAAGGAGCTCAATTGATCTGGAGAGCGAAACTGCCAGAAATGTTCGCCGTGGTACTATGTATTGGGGACCTTATACTAACGACTGCTACCTTTCAGGTAAAGAGAAACTGTGAGTGAGAAATCAAGCCATTGGTGTAAGACACGCTTACTACTGTATCAGGAAAATTGTCGAGTTAAAACACGATTGTTTTATCAATAATGTCATAGACTGCAACTGTAACATGGACTCATCGGGTCCATTCAGGACCAGCCAAACGGACTCAGCAGTTCTATTCATCGTTTGCTCAAAATTGTTCAACATTCTGACTTCGTTTGGCCATTCCGTTAAACGATGTTGAATTTCCATGAATTACCCAACATCGTTAAACATTTCTTTCGTTCTGTGGTGTGATCAACACAGTTGAATTCGTTTTGCCAGCTCGTCCAATAATGTTGAACACATGGACGTTCAGAAAACACCAATTTACAACATCACCCAAAGTTGTTCAGTGAGGTGGCAAAATGCGTTCAACATGTTTTCTGTTTTCTTTAATCGAGACGAATTACTTTATGGTAATTGTATCACATAAAACTGTAAGGTATGGTACAGCATGGCATAATATGGTGTGGTATGGTTCAGTGCGGATGGTGTGGCATGCTGTAGAGTGCTTTGTTGTGTTGTATTATAGTTTATTGCATCAATAGTCAGGTCAGGACTAGTATCCTGCTACTGGTAACATGTAACCCGGTACTACCTGTCTCATGGTCGACTTGTCGGCGACTAAACTGGCACAGCCCATGAAATGGGGAGGGATTCCTGGGTAACCCAGCAGGATTTAAAAAAAAACACCTTTCAAAGGGCGGATGAACTCCCTGTGAGCCAACGACCAACCCAGGAGTTACGAAACTGAGGGAAGGTGGGTCTCTTCGAGCCTTGGATGGCAGCCTACCTAGGAGAAGGAAACTCCAAACCAAAACCTGCTTCGTGAAGACGTCGTTAGCACAGCCCTACTTCGCTGGCCCACGGTAGATGAACTATAGTCTTAAGAGGTGGGGACACTCAACGCAAGCTGTGTTCAACCTAAAGACTTCACTCTACGCAGACAGGAAGGAAAAGCACTCTGACCAACTGTGGCTTAACAAACAAGTCCTGCAGCGATGGAAAATGGGCGAAAACAGCAGGTGTAAGATGGCACTGGCAGCTGCAGTCCGTTTTCTGCATGCAGGCGGCTCAGGAATTTTGTTCGCGTTGATGTTGACCTGGAGGCGACAACATCACTCTGCAGCGACCTGAGTGTCCAAGCAGCCTCTTTAGGATAGCACTGCTTGCTCCTGAACTGGAGAGGGGCCTAGAAAAGATGGCCTAAACAAATGCTCACCTCCATAACCCAGTTGGCTTGCCGCGGTCAATGGGCATCTCTTTTAGCGGCCGGGTACAGAAGAGAAAATGCGAGCCCCACGCCTCGCACGAATTGGTGGGAAAAGAATTTAGCTACACAAAATCGCTTACTGGAATTGCTGCTTAACTCTAGTCAAAACTGTCTCTGCGAAAGACATTCAGCTCTGGGTAGTATTGTTGCTTCGAAGCGACCACGTTATCAGGGTCTCTCCTCCTTCCGTCCCCTGGAGCGAAGAGGAAAGACCCGATAAGCGAAGTTGGTTGACTAATGCCCTGAACAAAAAGCAGCCAGGGTACACTATCTCCTAGGTGGGGAAAATGGTGCTTCCATGCTGTCGGCATCATAGTATTAAAAGAAGTCGACCACATCGAAACTGTACAACCTCAAGGAGCACATCACGTCCTTATGTCTTCCTCGCTCCACGTGGACGGATCCAGACGAAAAAGTAGTTTTATGATGGCTGAGCGGTTTTTAATTGAGTGTCGTCATTCGAAAACCAAAATACGTTCACTGTAGTAAATCACAGCGAACGCAAACCACCCAATAAGCCAATCACAACTTACATCAAGTCACGGTATCCGGTCACTTCGTCCCATGGTCACTTTGCTCCAAGTCAGATCGCTCCACATAGTAGTCAGATATTCAGACAGTTTTCTTCAGATATTCAGCGAGCGGAACTTTAAAACGAAAAAAAAAATTAAAAACTTTAATCATTTCTACCATTTTTCAACTAGAAACTGACGTGGAGCGATCTAACTATTTAGTGATCTCACTATTTAGCGATCTAACTATTTAGCGATCTAACTATTTAGTGGAGCGAACTGACTATAATGTGGAGCGATCTGATTATTCTGTGGAGCAATCTGTCTTGGAGCAAAGTGACCATGGAGCGAAGTCCAAGTCACTACTGGCTTTGGTTTTAATTTTGATTGATTCAAAAAGCTGCGGGAGTTTTCTTTTAAACCAACCACAAAGCGTAGATAAACAAAACCAAAGCAAACGCAATTTTCTTAAGACATTCAATTGAAAACCACTCTTCTTCAGCGACATTTGTAATATTGATAATAAACTTGAACTGAGAAATGTAGGTAGTTAATGTAGTCAAAGTAGTGGACGAATTCCAGGCAAAATGTTAAGCTTTTTATGGCGATTGTATTGCATATTGCTTCGCATTCAAGATATTAAAATATGAAACAAAATTTTTTCGACTTTTACATTTTGATCTAAATTAGTCTTATGATTCAAATCAATTATTTAATTTGAATTTGGGTCATTGTGCGTGAAAGTAACGGTCGTCAACCTAGAACAACGGCTATGCCCGAAACATTGTTGATGGAACTTTTATGTCACTTGAACGTGACATTTTAGGCTTGAATTTTCAATATTATCTTCCTTACTGCATTGTGTCACACATCAACTGGATTGAATCGATTCTTTTTTAATTTTCAAGTCTGGACTCTTTGTCATAGAAAACCACGTTTAACTCGAGAGAGTGTTCAACTGGCTTTTCCAACATGAGGACACAGTCCTACGATAGCAACCAACTCCTTAAATCAGAAATTTGAAGTCACTACTAGAGTTGTAGCAAAACTGTCTTTAAATCTGCTTGTCGGAAACGGCTGCCTGATAATACAGTCGAAAGGCAAGATGCCATTATACTATGCTCAATAATAAGTCAATTTGTACGAAATGTAGGCACCAAAAAGACAACAGAAATATCTGCACATTGGAAAATAAAATATGTCGACTCAGTTTACAAAACTTTCTTTTTAAACCGGACAACATCTGGCAAAAACCCACCAAGGAAGAACTTCAAATTAAGTTTAATACCGGTAGTTTAGGGGTGTAACCAATTCAAACTAGGAATAAGATTTTTTAAAAAAGAGTATTGCCCATTTTTTCTGTTTTACAGTCAACTTCCAGTCTTCTTAAGCTTTTTTCTTGTAATCATTTTCTTGGGCAAAACTGAACCTGAATGAAGTTGTCTATGCAATTTCAGTTCTAAAATCAAACCAAAGGCATGTCTACATCATTAAGCACTTGACAGCTATCTCGTTGGAAAATTTCTAAAAAATTAAGGCATTCCAGGTGGGAGAGAAAGGGTTAAAAATTGCGATTAATTTTCTTAAGGTTATTCTGTTTAAACGAATTTTTGAACAAAGCCAATCAAACACGCCCAAACTGGTGACATGTTTAATACCGGTAGTTTAGGGGTGTAACCAATTCAAAGTAGGAATAAGTTTTTTTAAAAAAAAGAGTTTTGCCCATTATTTTCTGTTTTACAGTCAACTTCCAGTTAAGCTTTTTAAACTTTTTTCTTCGTAAACATTTTCTTGGGCAAAACTGAACTGGAATGACGTCGTCTATGCAATTTCAGTTCTAAAATCAAACCAAAGGCATGTCTACATCATTAAGCACTTGACAGCTATCTCGTTGGAAAATTTCTACAAAATTAAGACATTCCAGGTGGGAGAGAAAGGTTTAAAAATTGCGATTTCTTAAGGTTATTCTGTTTAAACGGATTTTTGAACAAAGCCAATCAAACACGCCCAAACTGGTGACATGAGAAGTACTAAGCCCTACATACGTGCTTGTCCCCTAAAGGTACCTTGTAATGAATGCATTTTCACCCCTAAGAGGATGAATTCTGACAGGTAGTTACATTTACTGTTATATTTTTTCCTACTTCTATCCTTAATATCATTATTCAAATTCTCCTTACTGGTCTCCACACAGGTCATGGGTACTAACTGGGAGAACTTGTTAAGACATCAAAACCATTCATCTTTGGTGATCATATCCCTAAATTCTCATGACCTCCATGTGTTATAATGCACTGATATGATGAGGAGAAATTTGATGTTGATCACTATTGGGGTTTAAAGGGTTAAAGGCACCTAGATTATTCCACAAGTGAGTTTGGATTTTAGCACCTCAGGAAGAACCAAACCAAACCACAAATTTTAACTCTTACAGTATAACACACAAAAGTACAGCCACTTCTACACTGTAATTAATTCACATACTTTCATGCGGCTGACCACCCAATCAGAATTCCAGGATGGCTCCCAGAAAACCGAGTTTAGTTCACTTCTGAGCTTTGGGTTTGAGGACATCCTCGAATTCTGATAATCCATTGCACAAAAGAATGCAAATTAATAACACCTGGTTACAATTTTGCCTGCCATGCTATAAAGTGGGGGGGGGGACAGGGGGGTTTGAACCTCCCGCTTCCCGTACCCTGTAATCCCGGTTCCCGCCCTGTATTTTTTGGCTCCCGCCCCTTTGCATTTTTTCGATTGCGAAATATTGCGCAATGTT